>Ga0160421_1000036_pt1 | contig 165446 bp, 157 predicted proteins | sample TAMARWmetagpilot_FD_108195 | JGI IMG/M metagenome (GOLD analysis project Ga0160421, IMG submission 108195) | Phycosphere-associated microbial communities from TAMU algal ponds, Corpus Christi, Texas, USA - TAMU ARW-7 10/27 metagenome pilot | ecosystem: Engineered > Artificial ecosystem >... | reverse complement strand
CTTCCACGCATAGAGCGAGTGCGGACTGACGCCCAGCCGCTTCGACACTTCAGCGACCGGATAGCCCCGCTCGGTGATCTGCGCCACTGCGTCCCGTTTGAAATCGTCGCTGAAATTTACTTTGCCCATCATGGCCTCCTTGCCTCAAAATTAGGAAAGAAGGCGTCTACAAATCTAGGGGCTATTTACGGGGATGATACGCCCGATGACACAGGCAACGATACAATTCGATTTTCTGACATTGGCAATAGCCCTTGTTCTGGGCGGCCCGCTTCAAAAAAACCTTATCTATCAAAAACTTGGGAATGTCCGCTTTGGGGGCCCCGAGGGGCTGGCGGAGAGAGAGGGATTCGAACCCTCGAGACGGTTTCCCGCCTACACACTTTCCAGGCGTGCGCCTTCGACCACTCGGCCACCTCTCCGCAGGTCCGCATTCGGGGCGTTTGTCCGGTCATGCCGGCCGCCTGGGGGCGGACGCCCGTTCCCGGCAAGACACAGCAAATCAGCTGCGTTTTCCCGGTCCGGATCGGGCGGCACTATAGCCAAGACGCCCCTGTTGGCAACCGCTATTTGGCGCGGGACGGACACAATCTCGGCGCGGTGCAAATGAGGCGCCGGCCCACAGCCATTGCAGGAAAGGTTTGCGGGCTTTATGTCTTGGCGAAATTCTGACGGAGGTGGAAAGGATTCACCCCGTTCGTGGTCTGGTTGGTCGGAGGACCGCATGCGTTTTATCGCCCGAGTGTTCAGTCTGGTTCTGCTGGCGGTCGCAGTCATCGCGGGTGTCATAGATGCGATCCACTCGGTCGCGGCCCACAGGCCGGTGCTCACGCCCCTTCTCGAAGTCTGGACGCTGGCAAGCCCCATGACGCTGGACCTGGTTGCGGATCTGTTCGGCGATCATCTGCCGGCATGGGTTTGGGATCCGGGCGCGCTCTGGGTGCTGGCCCAGCCGGCTGTCGCCGTGTTTTTGGCGCTGTCGCTCTTGTTTTGGCTGATCGGCTATCGCCGCAGGAAACCGGCGGGTCGCTTTGCTGCGTGATTGCAGGCAAACGGCCGGGCTGGAACGGCGTGCTGCCGCAACCGGCGGGGCGTTGGTCACCGCTGCGGTTGAGTTGGTTCGATCTCGCGCCAGGAGAGGCTAGAATGTTCCTCATCGAGATGTTCAACCGCAAGACCACGATGCCGGCGCCCGCGGAGATCCTGCCGGGCCGGTCGGAGCAGATCCCGACATCGCAGGATCACGCGCTGAGCGGGCGGCCTCTGAAGGGACCGTTTGAGGAACGGCTCGAAATCGCCTGTTTGGGGATGGGGCAGTTCTGGGGTGCGGAAAAACTGTTTTGGAGTCTCGATGGGGTTGAAGTCACCGCCGTTGGCTATGCGGGCGGCACGACTCCCAATCCGACCCATCAGGAAGTTCTCACCGGGCTGACCGGCCATGCACAGGCCGTTATGATCGTCTTTGATCCGGCAAGGCTCGGGTACGGGGATCTCCTGGCGCTGTTCTTCGAGAGCCACGATCCCACCCAGGGCATGCGTCAGGGATCGGATATCGGAACATTCTTCCGCTCGGCCATCTTCGCGTTTGACGAGCGCCAACTGGCGCTCGCCAGGGCCGCGACCGATACTTACGGAGCAGCCCTGTCTGAAGCAGGGCGTGATACCCGGATAACCACTGAAATCAGGACCTCGGATGCGTTCTACTACGCAGAAGCGCATCATCAGCAGTATCTTTTCAAGAACCCTGCCGCACGCAGCGGCCTGAAGCCGTCCGGGGTCGCGTTTCCGCGCTTGCCAAAGGCCTGAGGCGGCAGTGATTGCCAGTGTGACCGGGCGCGGCATTGCTTGGGTTGTCCAGGGGCGCAGCGTGTATCCGTTGACCTTGCGTCAGCTTGCGCGAAGCATTGTGCGGCGAAATTCCACGTTGGATTTTTGCGGAAAGCCATGCAAGGATGCAGTGAACCGGCGCAACGCTGCCGGCGAACTCCGCAGGTCTGCCTTTCACCGGGTATGCGGGAGGACCAAACAAGATCAACAAGTAACCTACAGGGCTGCACATCATGAAACGCACGCTTTTGAGCATTGTCGCACTCGCCGCCATGTCGGCGTCCGCCTTGGCCGCCGACATCAAGCCGGCCATCATCTATGACCTCGGCGGCAAGTTCGACAAATCCTTCAACGAAGCCGCCTACACCGGGGCCGAGAACTTCAAGGAAAAGACCGGCATCGAATACCGGGAATTTGAGATCAGCAACGACGCCCAGCGCGAGCAGGCATTGCGCCGCTTTGCGCGCGATGGAAACAACCCGATCGTGATGGCTGGCTTCTCCTGGGGCAGCGCGCTTGAGAAAGTCGCCGACGAATACCCCGATATCGATTTCGCCATTATCGACATGGTCGTCGACAAGCCGAATGTGCGGTCTGTCGTCTACAAGGAGCAGGAAGGCTCCTACCTCGTTGGCGTGATGGCCGCCAAGGCGTCCGAAACCGGCACCGTCAGCTTCATTGGCGGCATGGATATTCCGCTGATCCGCAAGTTCGCCTGCGGCTACAAGGGCGGCGTGATGGCCACCAATCCTGACGCCACCGTGCTTGAAGCCATGACCGGCACCACCCCGGACGCCTGGAATGATCCGGTCAAGGGCGGCGAGATTGCCAAGTCGCAGATGGACCAGGGCTCCGACGTCGTCTATGCGGCCGCCGGCGGCACCGGTATCGGCGTGCTCCAGACCGCTGCCGATGCTGGCAAACTCGGCATCGGTGTTGATTCGAATCAGAACGGACTGCAGCCGGGCCATGTTCTCACCTCCATGGTCAAGCGCGTCGATGTTGCTGTCGAAAACGCATTCACCGATGCGATGAATGACGAGTTCACCTACGGTTTCAGCTCGCTCGGCCTCGCCGAAGACGGCGTTGACTACGCCATGGACGAGAACAACGCACCGCTGGTCACCGATGAAATGAAGGCTGCGGTTGAAGAGGCCAAGGCTGACATCATCTCCGGCAAGATCACGGTTCACGACTTTATGTCGGACGAGAACTGCCCCTACTGAGGTGGTTGCTTGACTTGCGCCCGGCCTTGACCGGAAGCGTTGACTGCGGTCGGGCGAGAAATTGCCCGGCCGTTTCTTTGCCCGGTGTCCTACCCGGGGTAAAAGCGACCGCTATCCAAACAGGATAATCAGCACCAATGACCGAAATTCGCACCCACAAGGGCGACATCCCGGACGCGGTGATGAAGCTCTACACAGGCGACATTGCCGTCGACACCGAAACGCTTGGACTTGTGCCACGCCGCGATCGGCTGTGCGTGGTGCAGCTTTCCCCGGGCGATGGATCGGCCGATGTCGTTCAGATCGCGAAAGGGCAACGCGGCGCACCCAATCTTGAAGCGCTTCTCGGTGACCAATCAAGACGCAAGCTGTTTCACTACGGCCGATTCGACATTGCCGTTCTCCATCACACCTTCGGCGTCACGGCCGCTCCGGTGTTCTGCACCAAGATCGCCTCTCGGCTGACAAGGACCTATACCGACCGGCACGGTCTCAAGGATCTGACCAGGGAACTGCTTGAGGTCGACTTGTCCAAACAGCAGCAATTCTCCGACTGGGCGGCCGAAACACTAACACCCGCTCAGCTTGAATATGCGGCATCGGATGTGCTGCATCTGCACGCCTTGACCGAAAAGCTTACCGAGCGCCTCCGTCGAGACGGCCGCGAGGAGCATGCGAGGGCCTGCTTCGAGTTTCTTCCGACGCGCGCGAAGCTCGATCTTCTTGGCTGGCAGGAAACCGATATTTTTGCGCACAGTTGAGGAACCCGCCGATCCGGCCTCAGCGGGAGGGTGATTTGATCCTCAACGTTTCGGTTTCACGATGCCGATGCGCAGCATCACCTCGCGCGGGACGGCGTAGAAGGCCTGAACGTCGCGCGAGGCATACAATCCGAAGGCTTCACGCTGGATGATCAGCGCCTGCACCCGGTCGGCGGCTTCCTGCAGCAGGTCTTCCCGGTCGCGGTTGGAATTCGGCGTCTCGTCATGACGCTTGAGTGCTGCCAGCGCCTCTTCCAACTTCCTGCCGATGTGTCCCAGCGCGGAGGCCGCCTCCTGGCGCGCCTCATAGGCGAAGGCATCCATGGCGTCGTTGCCTTGCTTCAGGCTCAGTCGCAAACGGTCGGATAGGTCCATGATCGGAGATTTGGCCCGGTTGCCCGGCGCGTCAATCCCGAACGGCAAAAAAAGCCGCCGTTGGCCTCTGCAACTTCAGCACACCGGTGAGTTTGGAACCCGCCCGGAAACCTGCCAAGCCGCCGCCTGCTCCGGTTTCGGATCACAAGCCCCCCGATGCAGTGGCTGTTTCGAATTTTCTGGTGATCCGGTGAAACTCTCTTGGCCGAACTCTCGTCCCTGGATGTGTTGGCGCAATAGCGTCATTCGGATTTGTACACGAAAGGAATTAGAGATGACAAAGACCCTTGTTACCGCCTCCGCACTGCTCGCCCTGGGACTTTTCGCTTCTCAGGCACAGGCTGCAAGCCACGGCGGCATGTCTGTCATGGGTGAAGATCAGGATGTTTCCGGTGGAACCGTCACGGCTTCCCAGATCAATGCCGGCGCCAATGGCTGGCTGGTTGTTCATCGGACTGATGCGGACATGAAGCCCGGCCCGGTAGTTGGCCATGCGCCACTCAAGGCGGGTGAAAACAACGATGTTGCGGCCATTCTGACCGAACCGGTCAAGAGCGGTGAAATGCTCATGCTGATGCTGCACAGCGAGGAAGGCGGCACCGAGACCGGCATCTTTGAATACACGCTCGGCGCCAAGGAAGATGGCCCGGTTCGTGTGGATGACAAGCTCGTCATGCAGGTCATCACCGCGAAGTAATTCCGCTGCAACGACGGCCCTGCAAAAAACCCGCCGGATCGCTCCGGCGGGTTTCGTGTGTCAGACGTTTGATCCGGAAAGGATCAGTCGTCGCTGTTCTGCTTTTTCAGCGCAGCGCCGAGAATGTCGCCGAGCGATGCGCCCGAGTCCGACGAACCGAACTGAGCCACGGCTTCCTTCTCTTCGGCGATTTCGAGCGCCTTGATGGAAAGCGTAACCTTGCGGTCCTTGCGCGAGAAGTTGGTAACGCGCGCATCCAGCGTCTGGCCGACCGAGAAGCGCTCGGGGCGCTGCTCGTCACGGTCACGCGCCAGGTCGGAGCGACGGATGAATGAGGACAGGTCCTCGTGATCCACTAGCACCACTTCCAGGCCGCCATCGGTCACTGCGGTCACCTTGGCCGAAACGACTGCGTTCTTGCGCAGTTCGCCCGAAGCGGCTGCGTCGCCGATCGCATCCTTGCCAAGCTGCTTGATGCCCAGCGAGATACGTTCCTTGTCGACATCGACGTCGAGCACCACGGCCTTGACCATGTCGCCCTTGTTGAACTCCTCGATGACCTGCTCGCCCGGACGGTTCCAGTCGAGGTCGGAGAGGTGAACCATGCCGTCGACATCGCCTTCGAGGCCGATGAACAGGCCGAATTCGGTCTTGTTCTTGACTTCGCCTTCGACTTCGGTGCCGGCGGGATGGCTCTGCGCGAACACTTCCCACGGATTCTCGAGCGTCTGCTTGAGGCCAAGCGAAATGCGGCGCTTGTTGGGGTCGACTTCGAGAACCACCACATCGACTTCCTGAGAGGTCGACAGGATCTTGCCCGGATGCACGTTCTTCTTGGTCCAGGACATTTCGGAAACGTGGATCAGGCCTTCGATGCCCGGCTCCAGTTCGACGAACGCACCGTAGTCGGTGATGTTGGTCACGGTCCCGGTGATGCGCTTGCCGGCAGGGTACTTGACGCCGATGCCATCCCACGGATCGCTTTCGAGCTGCTTCATGCCCAGCGAGATGCGGTGTGTGTCCTGGTTGATCCGGATGATCTGGACCTTGACGGTCTGGCCGATCGACAGGATCTCGGACGGATGGTTGACGCGGCGCCATGCCATGTCGGTCACGTGCAGCAGGCCGTCGATACCGCCCAGATCCACGAACGCACCGTAGTCGGTGATGTTCTTGACCATGCCTTCGACGGTCTGGCCTTCTTCGAGGTTCTGCACGATTTCCGAACGCTGCTCGGCACGGCTTTCTTCGAGCACGGTGCGGCGCGAAACCACGATGTTGCCGCGACGCTTGTCCATCTTCAGGATTTCAAACGGCTGCGGGATGTGCATCAGCGGGGATACGTCGCGGATCGGACGAATATCGACCTGGCTGCGTGGCAGGAAGGCCACGGCGCCATCCAGATCGACGGTGAAGCCGCCCTTGACCTGGTTGAAGATGACGCCTTCGACGCGTTCCTGCGCATTGAACTTGGCTTCGAGACGAACCCAGCTTTCCTCGCGGCGAGCCTTTTCGCGCGACAGCATGGCTTCGCCCAGCGCGTTTTCGATGCGCTCGACATAGACTTCGACTTCATCGCCGACATTCAGCGTGCCGTCCTTGGCCTTGGCGCCGAATTCCTTCAGCGGTACGCGGCCCTCGACCTTGAGACCGACGTCGATGATGGCGACGTCCTTCTCGATGGCCATGATCTTGCCCTTGGCGACATAGCCTTCGGCGAGGTCCTGCGTGGCAAGGGATTCGGCGAACAGGGATGCAAAATCCTCTGTCATGGTTTCGGTTTGTGACATGAATTCTCCTGGCGACCGCCAATCTGCTGCGGTCGGATGCGCCTGGCTGGTGTTGATCGGACCGGCGATGGCTGTCTGCCCTGAGCCTTCTTTGAGGCTGGGCAAGTACGGCGCGGGACAGGCTCGCTGGCTTAGTTCAGTCTTGAAGTGCAGCATCCACAAGGAGGCAGGCCGCTTCAAACGCGGTTTCTATACCCATTTCACTCGTGTCTAGCAAGTGCGCATCGGCCGCGGGCTTGAGCGGTGAATCGGCGCGGCCGGCGTCACGCGCGTCGCGCTTTTCCAGATCGGCCAGGATCGCCTGCAGTTCGGCCGTGCCGCCCTGGCTGATGATCTCCTGGTGCCGGCGCTGTGCGCGCACCTCCGGGCTTGCCGTGACGTAGAATTTGACCGGCGCATCCGGACAGACCACGGTGCCGATGTCGCGTCCGTCGAGCACGGCTCCCGGCGGGGTTGCGGCGAAGGCGCGCTGTGCGTCGACCAGTGCGCGCCTGACCTTCGGCATCACGGCCACCGTGGAGGCGGCTTCGCCTACCCCATGCTCTGCCAGAACCGAGCGATCAAGGCCCGAGAGATCGAGGTTCCGCGCCACCTCGGCCGCCAGATCCTCGTCATCGAGCGGCAGTCCCCGATCAAGCAGCGCTTTCGCTGTCGCGCGGTAGGTCAACCCGGTGTCGAGGTGGTGAAGGCCGTAGCGTGCTGCCAGGCGGCGCGACAGCGTTCCCTTTCCCGCAGCAGCCGGGCCGTCGATGGCGATGATCAGATGTGAGGCTTTCAAGTGCGCATCCGCCTTTGTGATTTGCTAGAGTCCACCATAGCGCCGAACCAGTTCCGCCATATCGGTCTCGCCGTCGCCGGAAAGGCCGGCATGGACTCCCTTCCGGTCACCCTCCGGCCGGTTCTGGCTGACCTTCCATTTGCCCGCCATTGCCGAAACCTCGATCTCGAGGCCGACAATACCGCGCAGTTGGATTTCGATGAATCGTTCCGGCGCGTCGCCCACCTTCCAAGGATCGGGGCGGTCGGCTTCGTGACGTTCGGTCAGGTCTTCAACCTGACCGATGAGCCAGTCGGGGTCGGGTCTTACGGTGGCGGCGCCTCGCGCCTGAACCATTGCGTAGTTCCAGGTCGGCACCACTTTCCCATGTTCGGTCTTCGACTGGTACCACGACGGCGTGATGTAGGTGTCGCTCCCTTGGAAAACCACCAGAACGGAAGCGCCATCACCGATGTGCCGCCATTGCGGATTGGCCCTGGCGAGATGTGCGCGCAGCCGAGTGACGCCGTTGTCGGCGGAAACAAGAAAAGGCACGGGATTGGCCTGAACGCCGGTTTCCGAGGCTGAAATCAGAAGGCCCAGCGGGTGCGCAGCGATCAGCGCCCGCATGACGTCCTCGTCGGTCTCCGCAAAAAGTTCTGGCAGGTACATCTCGCAGGTTCCTTCAAAGCACGTGCCCGGCGCTATTTCCGCGCGATGCCGATCTCGACATCTTCAAGATGCCGGAACGGTTCGCGTTCGAACAGTTGCGAATCATCCAGCCAGGCCAGAAGCATGTCGAAAGCGTCGATGCCCCAAAACACTTCGCAGCCAGCGGGCTCATGAACAACAAAACTCGGCACCCCGAACACCCCGTGCTCTATCGCGCCGTCCGTATTGGCCCTCAGCGCCGCCTTGGCCCGCTCATCTCCCGCCAGTTCGACCGGGACTCCGATGGTTTCGGCGAAAGCGGTGAGCTCGGCTTCGGTATCGGGGGCGCGCCCGTCCCGGAACACGAAATCAAACGCCTTGCGCACGGCCGCAAGATCTGCGTTGGACCCTGCAAGCAGCCTGAGCGCGTGAAGCGGATTGAACGGGTGCCGTGGCGGAAATCGCATGTCGAGCCCGCGCGCCCGGCCGAGAAACACCGATAGCCGGTAGGTGTGCAGGCGTTTGGCGGATATCTCCGCAGGCCCGCGTTGACCCCAGTGGCTCAAGATTCCGCCGAGCAGCACCGGAACTGGCCGGATTGTCCGGTCCGCCGGGAGTTCATCGAGCCGGGTAAGCGCAACATGGGCGAAAGGAGACAGGATGTCGTAGACGAAATCGATCGTGCCGTGCGTCACCGGCTTGCGCTCTTCACTGGACAATGTTCGCTCCGAGCCCGATCATCATCTCCATGAATTCGGGAAAGCTTGTGGCTACGATGGCGGCGTCGTCCACCCGAACCGGATGTTCGCTGGCCAGCCCCATGACCAGAAAGCTCATGGCGATCCGGTGATCGAGCCATGTCTTGACCACAGCATCAGGTGATTTCGCGCCAAGGCCCTTGCCGTCCGGGCGCCCGCGAACAACGAGCCAGTCCTCACCTTCGGTACAGTCGACGCCGTTTGTCTCCAGTCCGCGCGCGACAGCGGCAAGCCGGTCGCTCTCCTTGACCCGGAGCTCCTCGAGCCCGGTCATCATGGTCTCGCCCTCGGCGAAGCTCGCGGCGACGGCGAGCACCGGATATTCGTCGATCATCGAAGGCGCGCGATCGGCGGGCACGGTCACGCCCTTCAGGGACGAGGAACGCACCCTGAGATCGGCCACGTCTTCGCCGCCGGCCTCGCGCGGGTCGATGATCTCGATGTCGGCGCCCATGTCCTGAAGCGTTAGGATCAGGCCGGTGCGGGTGGGATTCATCAAGACGTTTCGGATCATCACATCCGAGCCGGGAACGATCAGCGCGGCCACCAGCGGAAATGCGGTTGATGAGGGATCGCCCGGCACATCGATGGTCTGTCCCACCAGTGTTCCGCGACCTTCGAGCCTGATCGTCCGCCCGCCGTCGGCGTCCGTCTCGACTTCAAGATTGGCGCCAAAGCCCCTGAGCATCCTTTCGGTATGGTCTCGCGTCATGACGGGTTCGATCACGGAGGTAACACCGGGGGTGCTCAGACCGGCCAGCAGAACGGCCGATTTGACCTGCGCCGAAGCCATCGGCACGCGGTAGCTGATCGGGGCAGGCGCGCGCGGCCCGCGCAGCTTGACCGGCAGCCGGTCCCCCGCCTCGCACTCCACCTGAATTCCCATTTGTCTCAGCGGCTCGAGCACCCGCCCCATCGGGCGGCGCGAGAGCGAGGCGTCTCCGATGAATGTGGTGGTAAAATCATAGGGTCCCACGAGCCCCATCGTCAGGCGGCACCCGGTTCCGGCGTTGCCGAAGTCCAGCGGCTGTTCGGGGGCCAGCAGACAGCCATTGCCCACGCCGCGTATGATCCAGGTTTCGCCTTCCTTGCGGATCGAGGCGCCCATGGCGGACATCGCCTTGCCGGTATTGATGACATCCTCACCTTCGAGCAGACCCGTGATGCGGGTTTCACCGCTGGCAATGCCACCGAACATGAACGATCTGTGGGAAATCGACTTGTCGCCGGGAATCCGGATATCGCCCGTAATAGCCTGGCTTTTGCAGGAATATGCGGGGCTCAGAGGTGTTTCGGTGTGGACCATTGTATGTTTCCCGGCTGAGAAGCATGGTTGCGTGGCGTTGACAGCCAAGGTGCCCGGCTGACTACCACAGGCCTGTGGCCCACGTCATCCGGCCTGCTTCAAAATATCGGTGAGAATGGCTTTGACAGGCGCGTTCAACATCATTATGGGGACCGGACCCGCCGAAACGGGAAGCCGGACGCAGGAGCGTTCGCCTTCCGGCCAGTTCATGAGGCTTCGACAGTGGCAAAACCGGAACTTGGAACAAAACGCGTTTGCCCCGAAACCGGGCGCAAATTTTACGATCTGAATAAAGATCCCATCGTGTCGCCCTACACCGGCACGTCCTATCCGCTCTCCTATTTCGAGGAAACGTCGAAAACCGTCGTTCCGGAGAAAGAGGAAGAGCCGGAAGTGGCAGAGGTCGATGAAGAGACCACGGACGTGGAAATCGTTTCGCTTGAGGAAGCGGACGAGGATACCACGAAAACCGGCAAGTCGGACGATCTCCCCGATATCGACGAAGATGACGACGTTGGCATCGAGGATGACGATGATGACGACACATTCCTCGCCGATGATGATGATGAGGACGACGACGACGTCAGCGATATCATCGGCGTCAATGACGATGACGACGACCAGTAAAATCCGGTTGGCGGCCTCCTTGCCGGTTGGCCGGCTCGGTAAACTTCTGCCGGATTGATTTTTTCGTCTTGATCTTGTGCGGCTTGGGAAGTAAGAAGCCGCACCTGCTGGCCGCGACCCGCGGCTGGTACTCGCAAGGATCTGCAGGACTTCGATGCAATCCCTTGCGTCCCCGGGGCCATAGCTCAGCTGGGAGAGCGCCTGCATGGCATGCAGGAGGTCAGCGGTTCGATCCCGCTTGGCTCCACCATCCTTCTTCACGATGGATTGAACTTCGGGCGACCAGAGCGGTACGTACCTCTTCGGAATTGAGTTGCTGATCCGCTCTCGGGTTGTTTCAGAGCGCCGGTTCCCGGATATTTTGGCAAATCACGGGAAGGATTTGCTAACCACAAGACCCGATTCCGGCCGCATTGCTCCCGATTTTGCCTGAAATCGCTGCGATTTTACCGAAAATGCAGTGTTTATGCGCCAATCCTCTGCTTGAACCAGAGCAGGGGAACTCTCATGGATGCCATAAGCGAAAAACGGCATATGCCGCTTTGCATTGATCTTGATGGAACGCTGATCGCCACCGACAGTCTCTGGGAAGGTCTTGTTTCGGTGCTGGTCCGTCGGCCATGGTTGTTCTTCGCGGCAATCCTCTGGGCAATGTCCGGAAAGTCCGTGCTCAAGCGTGAGGTGGCAGCGCGGCTGGCCCACCAGGGCGCCGACTGGCCTTACAGGGACGAGGTTATCGCCCGCATCAGACAGGCGCGTGCCGAGGGCCAGCCGGTCTGGCTGGTGACCGGTGCGGCGGAGTCCACGGCCCAGGCGATCGCTACGCATCTGGGTCTGTTTGACCGGGTGCTTCATTCGACCGACACGGAAAATCTGACATCGGCACGCAAGCGTGACCGCCTGGTCTCGCTTTGCGGTGACGGGGGTTTCGATTATGTCGGCAACAGCCGTGACGATATTGCGGTGTTCGACGCTGCCCGTCGTTCCATCATCGTCGCACCCGATTCCGCGGCCAGAAAGTGGGGCGCCAGCCACAAGGCCGAATTCCTGTCGCTCACCCCCAAATCGCGTCTGGCGGTCTTCAAGTCGATCCGGGTTCACCAGTGGCTCAAGAATGTGCTCATCGCCGTTCCGCTGGTCCTCAACCACGAATTTGCCAACGCAGAACTTGTTTTCGCGGTCCTGGCAGCCTTCTTCTCCTTCAGCTTCCTGGCTTCAGCCGTCTATATCGTCAATGATATTTCGGATCTCGCCAATGACCGGCAGCACCCGCGCAAGCGTCTGCGTCCGCTGGCCAGTGGCGCGGTTTCGGTGCCGGTTATCAGCACGGTGGCCGTTGCGCTTCTGGCGGCATCGGTGGGACTTGCCAGCCTTCTGCCGCCGCTGTTCTGGGCGGCTCTGGTGCTTTATGCCTTCGTCACGACAGCCTACACCTTCGTGCTCAAGCGCAAGCTTCTGGTGGACGTCTTCACACTTGCCGGGCTTTACACCCTGCGCATCATCGCGGGCGCGGCCGCGACCATGACCGAGTTGTCCTTCTGGCTGCTGGCATTCTCGATCTTCTTCTTCCTCAGCCTTGCGCTGGTCAAACGCTATGTCGAGCTCGATGAGATCGCCGATGGCGAGGGAGCCTGGCTCAAGGGACGGGGATATGTGGGATTCGACAAGGACATGATCGGCCAGGCCGGTGTCGCATCGGCCTTTTCCGCCGCCATGGTTCTGGCACTTTATGTCGACAGCTCGGAGGTGGCTTCGATGTATCCGCAGCCCTGGATGCTGTGGCCCCTGTGCCCGCTCATTCTCTACATGCTGCTGCGGATCTGGATCCTCGCGCGGCGGTCTCAGATGCATGATGATCCCGTGGTCTTCATCATGCGGGACTGGCGCAGCCAGGTGACCACATTCGTCGGCGCCGGCCTTGTCATCTTCGCATCGCTCAATGTGTGGTGAACATGCGCCATGGATTCAATAGTTGGGGACGGGTTGTCAGGCGCCATCGTGACATTGCCAGCCTCGCCGGCCTGACAGGAAGCGGTGCGGGCGCCTTGCTTCCGTTCGGCAATGGACGTTCCTATGGCGACAGTTGTCACAACGATGCGGGCAGGCTGATGCCGATGCGTCCGGGTGCGGCGATCCGTGCATTCGACCCCGAAACCGGACTGCTGACTGCGGATGCGGGCGTTCTTCTCTCCGAGATCCTGGCGCTGGTCATGCCACACGGGTATTTCCTTGAGGTCACGCCGGGCACCGCGCAGGTAACGCTTGGCGGCGCCATCGCGAACGATGTCCACGGCAAGAACCACCATCGTCGCGGCACCTTTGGCCGCTCGGTGGTATCATTTGTGCTTTGCACAAGCGACGGCAGCAATATTGCCTGCACGCCTGCGCAGAATGCCGGATTGTTTCAGGCCACGATCGGCGGCATGGGACTGACGGGAGTCATCGAAGCGGCCACAATCCGACTGATGCGGGTTCCGTCTGCCAATGTGCGTCAGACTGCGTTTCGCTTCGCCTCTATAGACGGCTATTTCGACGCGATCGACGCGATCGATGCCAGCCATGAATATTCGGTCTCCTGGATCGATCAGCTCGCCCGCGGATCCAGTCTCGGGCGCGGGGTCTTGATGGCCGGAGATCATGCGGAGGATGGCGGTCCCGCGAGACCGCCCGCGCCGCCGCGCCTGTCGGTTCCGTTTTCCCCGCCGGTCAATCTGCTCAATCGGGTCACCCTCAAGGCATTCAATGCGCTGTACTTCGGACGGGCGCCCGAGACCTCGAAATCCTCAATCGTGCCGTGGGGGAGCTACTTCCATCCGCTTGATGCCATCCGCGACTGGAACCGTCTTTACGGCCCGCGCGGACTGTTCCAGCACCAGAGCGTCTATCCTGCCGAAACGGCCCGGGAAACGACGATACGTCTGATCGAATGCGCCCAGCGGCATGGCGCGGCGTCCTTTCTGACCGTCCTCAAGCGGTTCGGCGATGTCCCGTCACCCGGCCTGATGTCTTTTCCGCGCCCCGGTTTCACGCTGACCCTGGATTTCGCAAATTCCGGCCCGGCGACGCTGGCGATGCTTGATGCGCTGGACCAGATCGTGCTGCTGGCGGGCGGCGCGATCAATCCCTACAAGGACCAGCGGATGTCGGCTGCGATGTTCGAAGCCTCGTTCCCGAATTGGCGGACGCTCGAAGCGCAACGCGACCCGGCCCTGATGTCCGATTTCTGGCGTCGCACTGCAATGCGGCTAGTGCGACCTGAGCATGAAAGGATGCCTGCCAGGGCGGCTGCCGCCGGCTGAGGCCCCGGGCTGGTGCTTGCATGGCCGTTGGGCGCTTAGTATGGGAACAGGGTCAATCGCAATGCCTGTTGAGACGTTCCGGGTGCCGCCGGACGCGGCTCACGACCCGAAGGGCCACGTGCATCATGTTCCGTATTTCCGTTCTCGGCGCCGGCGCCTGGGGTACAGCGCTGGCGGGGGCCTTCAGCAGGCAGGGACACGAGGTCAAGCTCTGGGGCCGCAACGCAAAGACCTGCGATGAGATCAACCGGGATCGAACCAACACCGCTTATCTGGATGAAGCTGTATTGCCCGACGAACTTTGGGCAAGCGCGGACCTGAGTGCTGTCCTCAAAGATGCGGAAATCGTGCTGTTTGCCGCCCCCGCGCAATCCACGGGTGAAGTTGCCGCCCAGGCGGTCGGCCTGATTGCAGAAAGTTCCGCACTGATCGCGTGCTCCAAGGGCATCGACAACCGCACCGGCCAGATGCAGAGCGAGGTGATGGCGGAGCGGTTGCCCGACCACGCCATCGGCGTGCTCTCCGGCCCCAGTTTTGCCGCCGACGTGGTTCGTGGGCTGCCAACGGCGGTTACGCTCGCAATGCCGGAGCTTGATGCGGCAAAGCGACTAGCGTCGCAGATGTCGGGCGATGCCGTCCGTATCTACGCCTCGGACGATGTCATCGGTGTTCAGGTCGGCGGGTCGCTCAAGAACGTCATGGCGATTGCGGTCGGTATCTGCCGTGGCGGCGGCATGGGCGCCAGCGCCGAGGCCGCGCTGATTACCCGCGGCTATGCGGAGCTGGCCCGCCTCGGCGAGGCAATGGGTGCACGGACGGAAACCATGATGGGTCTTTCCGGCCTGGGCGACCTGGTTTTGACCTGCTCCTCCGAACTGTCGCGCAATTTTGCCTATGGCATCGCCGTCGGAAGTGGCCGTGATGTATCCGGTCTCAAGCTGGCCGAGGGTGTCTATACCGTTTCGATTGCAAACCGGATCGCTGCCAGGCACGGAATCGATTGTCCCGTCATGCATACCGCGGGCGAGGTTCTTGCCGGGCGCATGTCGGCCGAAGAGGCCCGGTTCGCGCTGATGTCGCGCCCCGTGCGGGCCGAGACGGGAAATTCGAATGGGCCGGTTTCATGATGACCCGGGTTTTGTGATGGCGATCTTTTGACCGGTGACCCGCGGCGGCTTGGCTTTTTCTGGTTTTATCGGATATTGCCGACCAACCGGCCCCTTATTGGAAAGAATTTTCATTCTTTGCCCGTTTAATGGGCTCAATTGTCGGCCGGACGCAGGCCAAAAAACCTTGGGGAATGTCAGTTCATGAAATCGAGCCACACCATCACGCCTGTTGTCCTGTGCGGCGGCGCGGGTTCGCGGCTGTGGCCGATGTCGCGTGATTCCATGCCCAAGCAGTTCCACAAGCTCGTCAACGACAAGACGTTGCTGACCAATACGCTCGAACGGGTCGACTGGAAGGGTGAAAGGCTGCGCTATCTCCCGACCCGGATCGTCGGCGGTGTGGCTTTCGAATCGCTGCTGGTGGAGCAGGGCGAGACCGGTTCCACCGAGGTCGAGCGTTACATTCTTGAGCCCCTTATCCGCGACACAGCTGCGGCCATCGCTTCCGCCATCGTCGACCTGGCTGAAAGCGATCCGCAGCGCATGGTGCTGGTCCTGCCATCGGATCACCAGATTTCCGATGCCGGTGCGTTCTTTGACGTGATCCGCACCGGTGCCGATGCGCTCGCCGAACGCGGCGGCATCATGACCATCGGCATTGCACCGACCCGGCCCGAAACCCAGTATGGATACATCGAGCGCGGCGAGGGTGACGGCCCGGTCTACGATGTGAGCCGGTTTCGGGAAAAGCCCGATCTCGCGACCGCCGAGACGTTCCTTGCCTCCGGACGGTTTTTCTGGAACGGCGGGATCTTCATGTTCCGCGCCGGCGAGATGGCGGCCGAGCTGGAACGCCAGCAGCCCGAAGTCTGGACCCAGGCGAAGCTTGCGGTCGAACGTGCCGAGTTCGACGGCAAGTGCTGTCGCCTTGACGCCGAAGCATTCGCAGCAAGCCCGAAGATCTCGATTGACTATGCGGTGATGGAAAACGCACCGGTAATCGGCGTCGTTGCCGCCTCTTTCGATTGGAACGATCTGGGATCCTGGAACCAGTTGCACGATGGCTCGCCGCTCGACGAAGCAGGAAATGCGCGGTTCGGGGACGTTGTCGCAATCGATGTCAAGAACAGCTATCTGCGCTCCGAGGACCGGCTGCTGGCGGTTGCCGGCCTTGAGAACATCATCGTGGTGTCACAACCCGATGCGCTGCTGATCGCCCATCGGGACAAGTCCCATCTGGTCAAGGATATCGCACAGCAGATCAAGCAAACCGGTGAATGGCCGCCGCTTGCCGTCGCCCATTCCGGTCGGCCGGTCCCGTCGCCGCGGTTGATCCGCAAATGGCTGTTCGACACCGCGTTGCCGTTGTGGGCCGGCGCGGGTCTCGACCGTGTGCATGGCGGTGTTCATGAAGCACTCAATCATGACGGCAGCCCTGCTGACCACGGCTACAAGCGGCTGCGGGTGCTGGCCCGTCAGATCTATTGCTTTGCCTATGCCCGTATTCTGGGCTGGGAAGGCGGGCCGCCGGACCTTCTCGAGCACTGCTTCAATACGCTGGTCCAAACCGGTTGGCACGAGGATGGCGGCTGGATTCATCTGTGGAATGCCGATGGCACGGTCATGGATGCGCAGCGTGATACATACGACCAGTGTTTCGTGCTCCTGGCGCTGGCCTGGCTCTGGCGGGCAACCAAATGGCCCGAAGCGCGCGAATGGGCCGAACGTACCATCGCCTATATGGACGATCATCTGGTCGATCGCGCCAATGGCGGATTTTACGAATCGAGCCTGCGTCTCGATTACCGCCGCGCCAATCCGCACATGCATTACCTCGAGGCGATGCAGGCCTGGTACGAGGTCACAGGCGAGCGGACGTTTCTGGATCGGGCGCAGACCGCAGTCGACCTGTTTGTCAATGTCTTCTTCGATGCCGACAGCTGGAGCGTGACCGAGCACTTCGAGCGTGACTGGTCGGTCCGGGCCGACAAGCCGGCGCGCATCGAGCCCGGCCATCATTACGAGTGGGTGTGGCTGCTCCTGCGGCAGGCGCGCTTTGCCGATCAGCCGCAACTGAAGGAATATTGCCGCAAGCTTTATGCCACAAGCCATGCCTTCGGCCACGCGCGCGGAACCGATGCTGTCTGCGATTCTATGGCGCCCGATGGTTCCGCGATGATCGGGACAGCCCGGCTCTGGTGCCAGACCGAAGCCCTGAAGGCGGGTCTTCTGGCGCGCGCGGACGGGCTGCCAGGAGACGAGACGCTTTTCATCCGGATGCTCGATGTGATCTTCAATCGGTACCTTGTCGCGCCCACACCGGGTGGCTGGTATGATCAGATCGATCCCAACGGAAGGGTGATCTCGAAAGACATGCCGGCAAGCACTTTTTACCATGTGTTCTGTGCGCTGGTGGAATACCTTCGCCATGAAGACCTGCTGACCTGAACGGCGGCAAGGAATGGCATCCCCCGTTGGGGGCGCTTGCGGCAACTGGCTTTCATCGCCAGACCGAGTGATGAAGCAGGGAGGAATCAGCATGGCGGCGAAATTCGGAACCAGCGGCTTGCGCGGGCTGGTCGGCGAGTTGACGGACGGAACCGCCGCCGCCCACGCCCGCGCATTCGCCAGACACCTCAAGCAAACCGGTATGGCCAAAGGGGGCGATGCGATCTTCCTGGGACGGGACATGCGCGCTTCCAGCCCCGAGATCGCGGCCCAGTGTGCTGCTGCCGTCCAGGCGGAAGCCTTGGTTCCGGTCGATTGTGGCGTTGTCCCGACTCCGGCGCTGGCGCTTTACGCGATGCGCCGGCAGGCAGCGGCGCTGATGATCACCGGCTCGCATATTCCCGATGACCGAAACGGCGTGAAGTTCTACCGTCCCGACGGAGAGATCGACAAGGGTGACGAAGAGGCAATTGCAACCCTGGCCCCATCGTGCACGGGGCTGGAAAACCCCGCCGGAGCCGCGATGCGGAACCGGCATGAAGAGGTCTTGGACGAGTTCGTGGCCCGCTATCGCGGTTTCGCCTCGGGCCTGGGGCTCGCCGGCCTGCGCATCGGCCTTTACGAGCATAGCTCCGCTGCAAGCATACCGCTGGTCCGGATACTGCAGGAAGTCGGCGCCGAAGTCGTCCGGCTGGGACCATCGGACCATTTCATTCCAGTCGATACCGAAGCGGTATCGGACGAGACCCGGGCGCTGGTTTCCGGTTGGGTGCGAAACGAAAGGCTCGATGGACTTGTTTCGGCCGATGGCGACGGCGATCGGCCGCTGGTCGTCGATGAAACCGGAACGGTGCTGCGGGGCGATGCGCTCGGACTGATCGTTGCCCGCCATCTTCAGGCAGACGCTGTTGCGACGCCGGTGACGTCCAACTCCGGCATCGAGCGACGGTGCGATGCGCAGGTCCGCCGGACACGCGTGGGATCACCGTTTGTGATCGCCGGCATGCAAGCGGCACTGAAAACCGGGAGCCGCCGCATCGTCGGCTTTGAGGCAAATGGCGGCGTGCTGACCGGAAATGAAATGCAGCTTGGACCAGCCAGCCTTGCCGCGCTGCCGACGCGGGACAGCGTGCTTCCGATTCTTTGCGCCCTTGGAGCAGCACGGTCCGCGGGCCAGAGCCTTTCGGCCCATGTCGCCGAACTGGCGCTTCCGGTGGCCGCCAGTGACAGGATCGAGAATTTTCCCACCGCCCAGAGCCAGAAGCTGGTTGCCCGGTTGTCCGGCGACAACGAGGAGTGTGCGAGGTTTTTCGCCGCTCTTGGAGAGGTGCGGCACACGGACCTGACGGACGGTCTCCGGGTTACGCTTGACGATCGTCGGGTGGTGCATCTCAGACCATCGGGCAATGCGCCTGAGTTGCGGGTCTACGCCGAGGCAGCGGACGAAACCACAGCCAAGGCGCTGATTGTCGGCACGATCGAACGGATTGGCCAGGATCAGGGCTGAGGGTGGACCTCGGATCACATGGTTCCGCTTGCGGCATTCCATGGAATTTTGAGCCGATTCCGGCAGAACGGGATCTCAAGACGGCACATGCTGCTGGGTCACCCCGGGTAGCCGAACATCCGGGGCAGCCAGAGCACGATGTCCGGAACCAGCACCAGCACCAGCAGAGCCAGGATCAGCACACCGAGGAAAGCCCAGATCTCACCGATGATCTCGCGCAGCGGGATCTGCGTCACCGCATTGATGACGAACAGCAGGATTCCGTAGGGCGGCGTTATCAGTCCGATCATGCAGTTGATGACCGCAACCACTCCGAAATGCACGAGATCTATTCCCAGTTCACGGCATGTCGGCAAGAACAGCGGAATGATGACGAGGATGATCGTGGTCGCATCGAGAATGCAGCCGAGCAGCAGAAAGAGGATGTTGACGCCGAGCAGGAACATGATCGGTGAAACGTCCAGACCGACCAGTGCCTGTGCAACCAGGTTCGGGATGTTCTCCGACGCCACTACGTAATTGAGGATCAGCGCACCACCAATCACCAGTCCGACCGCGGCAGATGACCGCGCGCTTTCGACCAGGATGCGGTAAAGCGCGCCGATTGACAGCGCCCGGTAGAAAAGGCCTGCCAGCAACAGCGCATAGGCCGCCGCCACGGCGGCCGCCTCGGTCGGCGTCGTCACTCCGCCGTAGATGCCGTAAAGCAGGATCGCCGGCATCAGCAGTGCGGGAAATGCATTGACCGTATGACCGGGCAGGTCGCGCAGCGGCACCGGCGTTTCCAGCGCGAAACCGCGCCGGGCTGAAATCAGGCTGTTCATTGCCATGAGCACGACGCCCATGAACAGCCCCGGAACAATCCCGCCCAGAAACAGGTAGCCGATCGAGGAATTGGATATCAGCGCGTAGAGCACCATCGGGATCGAGGGCGGGATAACCGGACCGATGGTAGCCGAAGCAGCCGTGATCGCTGCTGCGTAGCCGCGGCTGTACTGTCCGCTCTTGGTCATCATGCCGATGATGATCTTGCCGATGCCGGCGGCATCAGCCACCGCGGAGCCGGACATGCCCGAAAAGATCAGCGAAGCCACGACGTTGACGTGGCCGAGCCCGCCCCGGAACCGCCCGACCGCCGCCACGCAAAAACTCAGCAGGCGCTCCGAGATCGTCCCGGCATTCATGATGTTGGCGGCAACGATGAACAAGGGCACGGCAAGCAGGATGAAGCTGTTGTAGAGGCCGTCCATCAGCACCTTGCCGGCAATTCCCACCCCTTGACCGTTGGTTGCCAGATACACGAATGCGGCAGTCAGGATGGAATAGGCGACCGGCATCCCGATCCCGGCAAGCACAAACAGCGTCAGGAGGCACAGGGCGAATTCGAGCGTCACCGGCCTGTTCCTCCATCGCGGACGTGCGATGTTTCCGCATCGGCACCGTGACGGAAGGCGGAGAACGCTCGCCAGGCATAGCGCGCCGAAACAGCGAGCAGGAAAATCATGTACACCGAATAGATGTCGCGCATCCGCACCCAGTCGCCGAGCAGACCATTGAGCGTCGCGGTCTTCTTGAGGCGAAGGATGTAAAATTTCGACCAGGTCGGCTCCAGCGACCACAGGAGCCCGGCGCAGACGGCAAGACTCCCGATGATCGCGAACCAGGTGCGAACTTTCGGGTTCACATGGGTGTAGAGAATATCGAAGGTGACGTGGTCACGGTCGCCGACCACGAAGGCGGCTCCCCAGAACACGATCCAGACCCAGAGCGCCAGACACAGTTCCAGGGTCCAGCCATAGCGGCTCGGGTCGAGCAAGGGGAAGGCCTCTGCCAGCCAGCCGAAGGGCGCGGAGTAGCGCACCACGATTTGCAGTATGAATGTGAGAAACATGGCGGCCATCATCATGGCCGCCACGAATTCGGCGCTGCGGGTGAGCCATTTTATGGCTGTAGACATGTCAGACCCACCCCGTCGGGTTCGGCGATCGTCTTGCGATCAATTGCCGAGCGCGTTGATCTTTTCGAGAACGCCGTCCGGCCAGCTTGCAGCAAAGTCCGAGCCAACATACTGCGCTTGGACGTGCGTGCGGAAAGCCTCAAGGTCGGGCTCGTAGATATCGAGGCCCTGCTCGCGCAGGAACGACACAAGGTCCTCTTCCTTTTTGAGCTGTGCCTGCCGGCCGCTTTCGGCAGCCTCTTCCGCAGCCTTCTGCACGGTTGCCTGCTGTTCCGGCGTCAACTTGTCCCAGACCGCCTTGGAAAAGGCCACATAGTTCAGGTCAACGAGGTGCGAGGTCAGCGCCACCTGATTGGTGACCTCGTAGAATTTTGCATCCACGACTGTCGGAAGCGGGTTGTCTTGGCCGTCAACCGAGCCGGTCGAAAGGGCGGTGTAGATTTCAGTAAAGGCCATCGGTGTCGGGTTGGCGCCGAGAGCCTTGCCCAGGAACTGCCAGGCGTCGGTGCCGGGCATGCGCAAGTTCACGCCGGCCAGGTCTTCCGGTGTCATGACCGTCAGTTCATCCTTGCTCTGGCGCAGGTTGACGTGACGCCGGCCAAGATACATCACCGCGAGCAATTTCACGCCAAGTTCGTCTTCGACCTTCTTCTTGAAAGGTTCCATCAGCTCGTCATTGAAAACCGCAATCTGATGGGCGGCATCCTGATGCACATAACCCGTCGCAAAGATCGAGAATTCGGGGAAGAACGTCGCCAGCTCCTGCGCGGAGGTGATCGACATCTCAAGATCGCCCGAAGCGATCGATTCGAGTTCGCTGCCCTGCGCAATCAGCGAGGCGTTGTAATGCGGCTCATAGGTTGCAAAGTCCGCCACTTCCGGCGCGAACACCTCGGCCAGCGCCACGGAGCGCTGATCGGTCTCCGAGGCCGGTGTGGACATCCGAAGCGTGACGGTGTCGGCAGCCAGGCTGCCGGCGGTCATTCCTGCAAGGCATATTGACATGGAGCCCGCGAGCATCAGCCGTCGTGTAAGATTCGTCATGATAGTCTCCTCCCTTGGAAATCAAGGGCGTCCCGAAGGCTGCCCCGCAAAAATCGAAAAAGAACCTCTCACAAGAGTTCGATCAATTCAACATACATTATTCGAAATGTAGGATGTTCTGGTTGATCTAGCTACTCCTCGCGCTATCATGGCTTGCTGCGTGAGTTGATAATGTACTCAACCCCGCCAAGCAGGTGAACATCCAGCACCTCCTTGGCCTTCTCCACATCGCGCGCCAGCGCCGCCTCCAGCAACTGGCCGTGATCCCGCGCGGCCTTCTCGCCGCGAAAAGCCAGGGTCAGCATCTGGTATCTGAGATATTTATCGAAGATCTGGCTGTGCAGCTCCAGCATCGTCGCCGATCCGCAGCCGGCGATCAGCGCCCGATGAAATCCCCAGTCCGCGCGCTTCCAGTCCTCGCGAACCGATGTATCGCCTGCAATCATCCGGTCTTCCAGGCGCCGCAGCTTGTGATGGGCAGCTACCACCTGGGACTCCCAGTCGATGTCGCCTTTCTCAAAGGCCTGCGTGATGCCGTGAGACTCCACCAGAAGCCGCAACTCCGCAATTTCCCAGAGATTTTCGTCGGAAACACTCGCGACTTCAAAGCCGCGCTGGCCTTCCGCGACCACGAGACCGTCCGACGCCAGCCGGTTTAGGATCTCGCGAAGCGTGGTGACGCTGACATTGTATCGCTTGCGCAAGCGCTCCAGCCGCAATTTCTCGTTCGGTTTGAGTTCCCCGAAAATGATGTCCTTCCGGATGCAGCGGTAGGCGCTGTCGCCGATTGTGTCCTGATCAGCCGGATTGGTCACCCGCATTTCTCCATGTTCCATTCCCGGCCGTATCCTTGACTGTCGTCAGCAATGTAGGACATATAATAAAATATAGGCGATTTTGAAAAGATGGCAATCCTGCGTCTTCAACTCCCCATGTGCACGGACTATGCATCGGAAAGTTCCAAAGTGACAAGCTTCGTTCTCCGGCCCGGTATGGCGTATCCCGGCGGCATCAACCTGCCAATGCGAACCTCTTTCGTGCGGTTGGCGAGGACGATGTCGTGACCCTCGATCCCGTCAGGATGGGAATTGCGGGTGCGGGGCTGATCGGCAGGCGTCACGCTGAAGCCATCGCTGCAGTTCCCGGTGTAGTGCTGCACGCGATCGCCGATCCTTCCGAGGATGCCCGGGCCTGGGCCGGGAAAGCGGGAGCGCGGTGGTGTCAGTCGCTTGACGAAATGCTCGCCGACGCACCGCCGGATGGCGTGATTGTCGCAACCCCCAACGCACTGCATGTCGAACACGGCCGCGCCTGTGTGGCCGCGCGTATCCCGGCTCTCATCGAAAAGCCGCTGGCGTCGGATCTGGCCGAGGGTCGTGCACTTGTGGAGGCGGGCGAAAGCGCAGGCGTGGCATTGCTTGTCGGACATCACCGCCGTCACAACGCCCTTGTTCAGCGCGCCCGCCAAAAAATACTGGATGGCGCGCTTGGCCGCATTGCCGTCATCAACGGCATGTTCTGGGTGATGAAGCCGGATGGCTATTTCGACACAAGTTGGCGGCGTGAGCCTGGTGGCGGCCCGCTGCTCATCAACCTCATCCACGACATCGATCTGCTGCGCCACCTCGTTGGCGAGGTTCGCTCGGTCCGCGCAGTGCAGTCGAACCTGATGCGTGGCAATGCGGTGGAGGATACGGCGGCCGTCCTGATCCAGTTCGAAGATGGGGCGCTTGGCACCTTCTCGCTTTCCGACACCGTTGTCGCGCCCTGGAGCTGGGAGCTGACAGCGCGGGAGAACGCCGCATACCCGGCGACCGGCCAGTCCTGCTACACCATCGGAGGAGACCGGGCCTCCATGGAACTGCCATCCGGCGGGATCTGGCGCCACACCGGCGGACGGTCGTGGATGACCCCGATCTCGGTCGAGCATCATCCCGCCGGGTCCGATGATCCGCTTTTCGCCCAGATCCTGCAGTTTGCCCGCGTGATCAGAGGCGAGGAACCGCCGCTGGCTCCGGCGCGCGAGGGCTTGAGGACGCTCGAAGTGATTGACGCGATCAAGCGCGCCGCGGATTCAGGCGAGGCGGTGGACTTATGAGCAACCTGCTTTGCCAGATTGTCGCGACCTTGTCGTTCGGCTTTGCCGGGTTAGCTGACGCACCGGCTGGAGGATCCGCATGATTTCCGGAACCACAGAGCTTATCGCTCATCTCGGCGTGCCGACGGCAAATTTCCGTGCACCGCTGATCTATAATCCCTGGTTCGAACGAAAGGGCATTGATGCCGTCGTGGTCCCGATGGGCTGCCAGAGTGCGGACTATCCAGGTCTATTGCGGCTCCTGTTCAATCTGACCAACATTCGCGGCGCTCTCGTGACCATGCCGCACAAGGTGACCACTGCCGGGCTTGTCGATGTCTTATCGCCAACGGCGGAGATCTGTGGCGCCTGCAATGCCGTCAGGCGCGATGATGACGGCCGGCTGGTTGGGGCGATGTTCGATGGAGAGGGATTTGTCCGCGCCATGCGAATCCAGGGCCGAGATCCCGAAGGCGCTTCGGCGCTTGTTGTCGGCGCTGGCGGCGTCGGCTCGGCCATCGCAGCCTCGCTCGCAGCCGCTGGCGTCAGTCGATTGTCTCTGTTCGACTTGAATCCGGCCGCCGCGCAGGACTTAGCCGCACGGCTTGCCACGCACTATCCCGGGCTCGCGCTTTCATGTGGTTCCCCGGACCCGGCAGGCATCGAGATCATTGTCAACGCCACGCCGCTGGGCATGAACACGAACGACCCGCTTCCGGTGGACCCGGAGCGGATCGATGCTTCAGCCTATGTCGGTGACGTCGTGATGGCGGACCGGGAGACCGCTTTGCTCAAGCTTGCCCGCCAGAAGGGCTGCACCGTTCAGCCCGGTCTCGACATGTTGTTCGAACAGATCCCTGCCTATCTCGAGTTCTTCGGTTTTCCGCAGGCTTCCGCCCGGGAGCTGCGGGATCTGGCGCACCCGGCAATTCCAACGGCTTCTCCCGACGCTCCGGATTGAGCGCATCGTCATGAAAGGCACCTGAATGCAAATCCCCCGCAATTCTTTCAAGCACGCCATTGCCGAAGGACGGCAGCAGATCGGGCTCTTCGTAAACCTGCCGTCCAGCTTTGCCGCAGAGGCGCTGGCCACCTGCGGATTCGACTGGCTGCTGATCGACACCGAGCACGCGGTGGGTGATCCGATCACGGTCTTCGAACAGTTGCAGGCCATCGCTCCCTATCCGGTCAGCGCCGCGGTTCGCCCGGTCGACAATGATCCCGCCATAATCAAGCGGCTGCTCGATGCCGGAGCGCAGACGCTTCTGATCCCCTATGTTCAGAATGCGGACGAAGCGCAGGCTGCGGTGGATGCGATGCGGTACGGTCCGCGCGGGGTTCGTGGTTTTGCGGGCCTGACACGGGCGACGCATTTCGGCCTTGCCCAGAACTACGCCACGCGGGCGGAAGAGGAGCTTTGCCTGCTGGTGCAGGTCGAAACCGCCGAGGCACTCGAGCAGATCGAGGCGATTGCAGCGGTTGAGGGAGTGGACGGGCTTTTCATCGGGCCGGCTGATCTGGCCGCATCCATGGGCCATCCCGGCAATCCCGGTCATCCCGAGGTCGTCAGCGCCATCGAAGCCGCCATCGATCGAATTGGCAGGACCGGCAAGCCGGTGGGAATCCTGTCTCTCGACCCGGTGTTCGTAGAGCGCTGCATAAAGCTTGGAACCGTTTTCACCGCAGTGGATGTCGATATCAACATCCTGCTTCAGGGCGCGCGGGCATTGGCGCGGAAATTCAAGGGCTGAAACGGAAAACCCGGCGTCCCCGCAATTAACGGGGACGCCGGGTCTCATCAATGGACACTAAGCCAGCTCCAGCTGCAGAGCCGGGTCAGGCCGCCCAGTTGGCGTACCAGTCCCTGAACAGACGGTACTGGCTTTCGGCATAATTTCGCTGCGAATCCGACAGCGCGTCGGTTTCGTTGAAATGCAGTGTGTATTCGGTGTCGCCGTTCAGCACCATCAGGTGCTTGTAGTAAAGAACAAGATCGGCACCTTCGTCAAAGGATGAGAGAACCCCGAGCGCCTCTTCCAGTTCCTTAGCCTGCACGCGGGCCTTGGTATCGCCCTTGGCAGCCTTCTCGCACAGTGAAACCAGATGCAGCACCTCGCGCGGCAGCGCATTGCCGATGCCGGTGATCGCCCCGGTGGCGCCGCAATTGACGAAGCCGTGGTAGACATTGGTGTCCACGCCGACCATCAGGGTCACGCTGTCATCGGCCGATGTGATGTGCTCGGCGGCATAGCGAAGATCGGCAGCGCCGCCAAACTCCTTGAAGCCGATCAGGTTCGGGTGATCCTTTCTAAGCGCGAAGAACAGGTCCGCTCGCGTGGCGAAGCCGTAATAGGGGCTGTTGTAGATGACGGCAGGAAGCGCGGGAGCCGCCGACAGGATTGCCCTGAAATGAGCGGCCTGGGCAGTTGACGAAGTTCCGCGCGAAAGAACCCGGGGGATCACCATCAATCCCTGCGCCCCGACCTTTGCGGCGTGGACAGCGTGAGCGACAGCCGATGCGGTGTTGATTGCGCCCGTCCCCACGACTGTCGGAACGCCCGCCTTGACGAGCCGTTCGACGCCTTCCATGCGTTGTGCATCGGTCAGCAGCGGCCAGTCGCCCATCGATCCGCAATAGACAACTGCCGACATGCCGGCAGCGACCAGTTCCTTGCCCTTGCGCACCAGGGCGTCGAAATCGGGGGTCCGGTCAGGCTTGCAGGGGGTCATCAGGGCCGGCATGCAGCCGGAGAAGATCGAGCTATTCATCGGTATGTATCCTTTGATGTCAGTGAACCGGAATCTAGAAGCCGACGATCTGGCTTGGAAGCCATGTCGACAGGGCAGGAAAGAGTGCCACCGCAAGCAGCGTCAGCAATTGCAGCAGGATGAAGGGGACCACACCACGGCACATCTGGCCATAGGTCATGTCCGGCGGAGCGATCGACTTGAGATAGAAGATCGAGGAGGCCATCGGCGGCGTCAGATAGCTGGTCTGTATCACGATGATCATCATGGTCCCGAACCAGACCGGATCAATGCCCGCCGACCGGATGAACGGCGTGAACAGCGGCACGGCGATCAGCACATTCGCGGTCCAGTCGAGCACGAAGCCCAGCAGCAGCACGATCAGCAGGAAGAAGATGATCATTCCGGTGTCGCCGAGACCGGCCGCTTCGACGAAGGACCGGATCATGCGCGAACCGCCATTGGCCGCGAACGTGCCCATGAACATGGTGCCTGCGGCGACGATCAGCAGGATCATGGCCGAGATCCGCACCGTGATCTTGAGAGAATCGATCAGCATCGGAAGGCTGAAACGCCTGTAGAAGATGGCCAGCAGAGTGGCGCCCACCGCGCCCACCGAAGCGGCTTCCGTGGGCGATGCGATGCCGGCGAGCAACGAGCCGAGCACCGCAAAGATCAATGCGCAGATCGGCAGCAGCGAGGTGATCGTGATGCGCAGCTTCTCGATGAGAGGAAGGTCCGGCTCGCCTGCATCCGCGGACGGTTGTGGCGGGGCGACGACACCCTGGATGATCAGGTAGACGATAAACAGGCCCACCATCAGCAAGCCCGGCAGCATCATGCCTGCGAGCAGTTCGCCCACCGACATCTGCGCCAGCGATGCATACATCACCGCGATCACCGAAGGCGGGATCATCGTCCCGAGCGATCCGCCGGCGCAGATCGTGCCGGCGATCTGGCTGTTGCGATAGCCGCCGCGCTGCATGGCCGGGATCGCCATCATCCCGATCATCACTTCCACCGCACCGACCACGCCGGCCGCTGCGGCAAACACCGCACCCATGGCGATGGTCGCAACCGCGAGGCCGCCTGGCAGCCGCCGCATCCAGATCTGCATCACCTGGAAAAGACGCTCGGCAATTCCGGACCGTTCAAGGATCGCCCCCATCAGCACGAACATCGGAATGGCGGCGAGGATGAAATTGGTCGAAGCCGAGTAGAAGGCGCCGTAGAGCTGGGCTGGAGCGAAGGCACCGAATTTCGCCAGCCCGGCCGCCGCCGAAACGATGGCGAGCGAGAACGCGATCGGGATGCCGGCCAGCACCAGCACGAACAGTGCGGGGAACATCAGAGCGGCGATGGTCATGGATCAGGCTTCCAGTTTGAACGGCTGGTCTTCGTCGCCGCGGAGAACGCGCAGCCCGTGCACGATTTGCTGAAGGGTGAGGGCCACCAGGCCGATGGCAAGAATGGCAAAGAACGGCCACATCAGCGGCGCCCAGGGACTCACGCTTTCGACCTCCGAGGTTTCCCAGGCGCGCCACGCCCGCTCGATCGCGAACTTCGAAAGAGCGGCGAAAATAGGTGCAACAAGGAGAATGAAAACAAGGCCCTCGATCATGCGGCGCAGCCCGACGGGCATTTTCTGGGCAAGAAAATCGATGCGCACGTGTGCATCCTGCTTGAGCGCATAGGCGGCGCCCAGCACGAACAGGGTGCCGGTGCACATGTAGGAGATATCGAAGGCCCAGATGGTCGGCGCGCCAAAGACATAGCGCGCCACCACTTCGTAGATCATCGAGATCACCAGAACCACCGTCACGAACTGGGCGATCCGGGACAGCATCCGTGAAAATGCGTCGACGAGATTGAATAGCCTGGTCATGACAGTGGTTCCGTTGTCCCGTTTAGTCCTGGTTGCGAACCAGATAGCTGCTCTCGGCGGACCACAATGTCTTGAAGGCCATGTAGTCGGCAAGGATGTCAGCCATTTCGCTGTTGCCTTCGGCTTTTTGGGCTTCTGCCGTCTTGTTGATCCAGTCAACACCGGCATCCGACAGCTGCTTGATGAACTCCGGCGACAGCGTGATCACCTCGTTCTTGCCCTTGCGGTACTCGTCCATCGCCACGACATCCTCGCCGTAGAAATGCACCAGCGCCTGCATGGTCGTCAGCTCGGCTGCCTTCTCGAGCAGCGGCTTCAGGTCGTCGGGAAGCGCGTCCCAGGTTTCCTGCTTCATGACGACTTCCCACAGGAAGGTCGGCTGATGCACGCCCGGAACAATGATGTATTTGGCAGCTTCGTGGAAGCCTTCAGGCATGTTTGCCGAAGGCGGGCCCCATTCGATCAGGTCGACGCCCTTGCGCTGCAGCAGGGTGTAGATTTCGCCTGGGGGGACGACTGTCGGCACTGCGCCGAAATACTCTTCCATCACCTTGGCCCAAGGACCCGAGGTACGGTACTTCATGCCCTTGAGATCTTCCGCCTCGGTGATCGGCACGTTCGAGTGCGCCATCACCTCTGACGAGCCAATGCCGACGATCAGGTTCTTGAAGCCATCCTTGGCGCGCAGTTCGGCAAGTTTTTCCTTGCCGCCCTTCTCATAGATCCAGGTGATGTAGGCTTCAGGCCCCATCCCGCCCGGAAAGCCGGCGAAGATTGCGTTCGTCGGATCCTGGTTGACGAGATAGCTCGGCGTGGAATGGCCTGCCTGGATAACGCCGTCGCGAACGCCGTCATAGACCTGCAGCGCCGGCACAAGCACACCGGCACCGAATGGCTCGATCATCACGCGGCCGTCCGTCAGCGCATCGACATTGTCGGCAAAGCGCTCGAGAAAATTGACATAGAATGGCGAACCTTCAGGCACCGACGTTGGAACCTGCCAGGTGATTTCCTGAGCGAGCGCGGGCATTGCCGCAGCGGACATCAAGGTGACCAGCGCCCATTTTCTGATTCTTTGAAACATTTAACCCTCTGTTTTCTCACCGCGCAGCAATGTGGCGGATCGGTAATGTTCTGACTGCGGCTGGTTCCGCTCGCTTTGGCGGCGCCGCGTGTGGCCTCCCTTCGAAGGCAAGGGGACTCTAGCAATATGTATTTTTGTTGTCGACAATAAATATTTTGTATTCCGAATCCGTTGATGGACCGCCGAGGCGAGAGGCCGGAGCGCCTTGGATGCGAGATCGGGGTGTGGAAAATCTAAAGGGTCAGATCGGCGTTGAGACGCCGGTCCTCAGTGATGCTGGCCTGGATCTGGAGAACGATCTGCTCCGCATGGGCCCGGGCAATCCGGTCGGCACCTTCGATGTCCTGCTCCGCGATGGCCGTGATCATCACCTCGTGTTCCTGAAGGTAAATCTTCGGCAGCTTGTCGTTGTAGGAGGAATAATAGAGCCGGAGCAGTCGCCGACCCTCGTCAAGCAGGCGAATGAAGAGATCGGCATAATAGCGGTTCTTGCCGGCGAGCGCGATTTCCGCATGGAAGTTGCGGTTGATCTCGATCATCGCCGGAACGTCGCGTGCCTCGACCGCACCGGTGTACCCGTCCTGCAGCTCGCGGATCGCTTCGAGCTCCGCATCGGTCCTGTTGGCCGCTGCAAGTCTTGTCGTCACCCGGTACATGAGTGAAAGCGCATCGAAGAACTGCGGCAGGTTCGGAAAATCGATCGGCGCCACGATGGTGAACCGGTTGGGCAGCGTGACGACGAGACCGTCACCGGCGAGCTTGAGCATCGCCTCACGGATCGGGGTACGCGAAATGCCGAACCTCTCTGCCAGCTTCACCTCGTCGATCGGGCTGCCGGGCGCCAGCGTGAGATCCAGGATCTCGTGCCTGAGCGCCTCATAGACTGCCCCGACCCCCTGGCCTCTCTTCCGCTTCTCGGGAACAGCCGCAGGGCCGGGTTGCTTCGGCTGCATTGTCATCTCCGGTCGATACTATGCCTCAGGGCAAGCACTAACCCGGCGATCGGGTAAAGACAAACCCCCTGTCGGTTTGTAGGAAAATGCTTTCCTGCATGATCTGGAGGGCTTCGAACACTTGGTCCGAGGGCTTTTGACAGATATGCCGCACCGCCTTTCACGGCGGCGCGGCGTCGATATCAGTTTCCCGGTGTCAGCTTGTGGATCGTTCCTTCATCCACCGCCGCATACAGGCTTCCGTCGGGTCCGAGCACCAGGGACCGGAACCGGCCGCTCTCCATGGGCAGGGTCATCTCGGTGACGTCGACCACGGACAGATCGCCATCGAGTTCGATCACGTCGATGCGCTGACCGATGGGCGTACCGCCGAAGCCGATTCCCATCAGGCCGACCACCATGGCGCCATTCCAGTTGCCCCACTGCTCTCCTTCAAGAAAATCGATGGCCGCGGTGCCCTGCGACCAGCCATTGTTGGTCCAGATCGGCGGCATGGCATCCGGATAGGTGTCGAAATCGGTCATCGGCATGAAAGCCGCCCGCTCATAGCGGTTCATGCCCTCGTTCTGGTTCGGCATATAGCCGCAGTAGCCGTCAGGGCATTCGCCGCGACCGGCCATCTCGTCGCGTGGATCCCAGCCTCCGTTGCCGCCATTTTGGAGAACGGTGATCTCGTCCGAATGCCAGGGGCCGTGTTCGGCAATGATGGGAGTGCCGGTTTCGGGGTCGAACGTAATGCCCTGCACGTTGCGATGCCCGTAAGTGAAGGTCCGCGGATCAAACCCCTCGGGAGGGCTGTTCTCCTCGGCGGCATTTCCGTCGGTATCGATCCTGATCACCTTGCTGCCCATGATGGTCGGGCTTTGGGGAATCTCGGCATTGTGGTTGTCGCCGGTGGTGACATACAGATACCCGTCCTGCGGACCAAAGCGGATGCGTCCGCCATTGTGCGTACCGGTCCCGCCAAACGGGTGATCGGTCGCCTCGACCTTGTAGGGAATATCGTCGATGATGTCGGTGCGATCGCTGACCGCAGTGAAGTCCTCATTGACTGTGAACCGCATCACGCGATTTGTCTGCGGATCGGATTTCTCGGAAGCGGAGTAGACGTAGATGCGCCGGTTTTCGTCAAAGTCAGGGTCGATTGCAACGCCATTCATCCCGGCCTGACCGTCACAGAAGAGGTCGTCGGCAACCGTGTCATAGCCGGACACATCGGTGTTGTCCGTGCCCATTCCGAGGAGGGCATTGACGGTGCCGTCCGGCAGTCGAACCGACAATCCGGTGCATTTCTCCGTGAAGAACATCGTGCCATCGGCAAGGAACGCCATGTCCCAGGGGCTTTCGAGATCCTCAAGCACGACCGTGTGCTGAAGACTTGTGGTGTTCATGCCCGTTTGCGCCAGTGTCGGCCCACCCGCGATGACGGCTGACGCGGCGATCGCCGCCGAAGTGAGTGCGAGCCTGCGGTGTGTCTCGTTCAGCATGGTGTTCTCCCTGTATGTCGGATTGGTGCGGCGCTGCTGGTTTGGTCGTCGTTTTGAGCGGCTGTTTCCCGGTCGCTTCGAGTCGCCCCGGTGGTTTCTCGCCTGCGATGTTCGGCGGATTGCCCCGGACAAAACCTCAACCGACGGCAGGGAAAATTGTTCCAAGTTTTTTTGATGCTCCCTTGCGGCCCCGAACCGTGCCCCCGCAGGCAGCCTGATGGCCGTGAAAGGGCGGAATCATCTGTGGTGCTGGGCACCCCGCCGCCGAGCCACAAAAAGACCCGCATCGCGCAGGCTGGATGGGAAACCGGACAGCCAATTCGGGGCAAGCCAGCAAGAGCGATGCAGGAGCCCTTAGATACTGTTTGATGCCATCAAATTCTCTGGATGCTATCACATGACGATGGACGGTGCAGGACTTGAAGCCTGCAAAGACCAACAAAAAAACCCCGCTTTCGCGGGGTTCTTGGATTTTCCGGGACGTTCCGGAACAAAGAATTGGTGCCCAGAAGAGGCATTCAGGACGTGCTGACGAAGCGCCGCAGCTTTGCTTATTTATCTTTTATATTCAATGCGTTATTATCCTTGGCGTAAACCCCTTTACTCATTCGTCCACTATATTTTGTACCGTTTTTTAGTCAAGTTCTGTACCTACCGCCGATGTCGGAGGAGTGTGAGTCCTGTATGCGGACCCAACCTACCCTTCGACACTGGCGTTCTGACTGACAGCCAGTGGCAATATGCATTCTTGTCGCTTTCATCGAGATTATTTTACGACGCATTTACCTCGTAATTTAGCAAATTGTTGAATCTGAATATGTAGTCTGTGATCAGTCAAACACCCTATAGAGAGGTTGCCATGGCAGATCACCGGAAACGTTCAAAGATCTTCAATCTGATGCTGAACAAGGATGGCAATTTCGCAATGCTGGCAGGGATACTGGTGCCGGTGGTTTTTGCAGCGGGGAGTCTCGCCATCGACACAACCAATACCATGTCGATGAAATCGCATCTGCAAAACGCTGTTGACAGCGCGGCACTGGCGACAGCCACTCGGCTTTATCAGGAGGAAAACCTCAGCATCAAAGATGCCGAGAAGTTCGCGGCTCAGTTCCTTGAAGGTCAGGTCCAGAAGGACTCAACCGCATTTGGCGCATTCTCCATATCGCCGACCATCAACATCAAGCCAGTTTACGGTGTGGGCAAGACTACATGGACTGTGGCTATCGCGGTGACAGGCACCCATTCAGCAACACCGATGGCGCGGCTTATGGGGCGTGATGAACTGAGCGTCAATGTCGAAGGTCAAGCCGCAAGCGGTTCGGAAGCGAAGCAAGGGTCAGTCTCCATGGCTTTGGTACTCGATAAGTCAGGCTCCATGGGCTGGAAGCTGGATGGGCAGCTCAAGATCAATGCCCTAAGGACCGCTGTCTTTGGCCTGATCACCACACTTCAGAAAGTGGATCCGGACGGCGAATACATTCGTCTGGGGGCAGCCTCATACGATTCGAACCTCGACGGTACAGAGCCGATGCACTGGAACCTCAACCGGGTGCGCAAATTCGCAGGAGGTTTGAACGCTCGAGGCGGGACCGATTCCACCGATGCATTCAAATGGGGTTACAACAGCGTCAGTTCACAGAATGAAACGAATGAACATATGAACAAGACCGGTCAGGAGCCTGAACGAATCATCGTCTTCATGACTGATGGCGAGAACAATTACGCCTCGGCGGATTCCTCAACGAAGAGGCTCTGTGAACAGGCTAAGGCGTCCGGAGCTACTGTTTACACGATTGCGTTCGCTGCGCCGACGCGGGGACAGGAACTCCTGTCCTACTGCGCCAGCAAGCCCGAGAACTATTTCGATGCGAAGAACGCGGCTGACTTGATCGCAGCCTTCGAGGAGATTGGCGAGAAGTCCTCCGAGGTGGTTTCGCGGCTAACCAATTAGAAGCAGCCGGTAAAGCAGGAAGGTAGCTAAGTGTCTGTTTTGAAACGAGTTTGTTATCTTCTTGGCTAATAGCCAAAGCGGACGATCAATCGTTTGATCCCTGAGCGCCGTCGCATATGCAAAATGGGGTGGAGAACTTGGCTTCAGGCTGGACCCAAGCGAAACATTGCCCGTTTCATCTGGGCAGCTTTCTAGGCCATACAGCCTCTCGAAGTAGGGATTGCTCTATCACTTAACTCGTTGTCTGTAGCGTTCATAGACAAGTTTTGGTTTCGTCTCTCCGAGGCTAAGGATGCCAGTTCATCGGCTCGTCTATCTGCACGGATTTGGGCAGAGCTTCGTCCTCTTTCTTGGGCGTCCCTCGATATCACGGAACCCCTATTACCGCCGAGGCTCGTTCCTCGTGCTTTTGCCGCCTTCAAGGCCGACTTTGTCCGTGCGTTGATCAGGCCAGCCTCCAGCTCTGCGACGTTTATCATGCTTTGGATAAGGAAGCGCCCTTGCGGCCCCTCCACCTCTGGGAGGTCGCAAAACCCAATCTCTACACCGCTCCCGATCAGTCTATTCAGGAAGGAGGTGGAGTGGGTGAGCCTGTCGAGCTTTGTGACTACAGCGGGACGCGATAAAGCCGGGCTGCCCTGCCGACGGACCCACCCTTCGTGGACGGGTTAGGCAATATAGTATCAACCCGACCCAGGTATTCCAGTGTTTCGCTGGAAGGGACGTATTCATAGCCGCTAAGGGCGCGGTACGTTGAGAGCTGTGTCAGCGCAGACATTCTTTTTCGGCACTGTCACATCAGCAAGGGGATAGGAACGGTTTGACTTGTGAAATTTCAGGCGCTCTTCAGCCTCCGCCCGACTTTTGTAGATGTCCACGTTTCTCGAATACGTCGAAATTTTGTCTTCTTTTACATAGCCCTCCATGAAGAGTACGAACTGCGCCGTATAAACCGTGCAGCCTTGTCCCTTCCGGGTCACTTGGTATTGGGATAGAACCGTGCCCTTTCTGGATATTTGGGACCCCAGCTTAAATTCGTCCCCAATCTTTGGTCCCTTCCCCTTTTTATCAATGTAGATCTGAATGGTCCAAACCTTGACGTCGCCTTCTCGACTGGTTTGCGTGACAGGCTTTGAGGAAGGGTTAGGGAACACCACCTCTCTGCCCTCCGGAAGTGCTGAGACATCTACGCCCTGGGGTTCGAAGTTCGTAATTTCCTGATGCGTCTGGAACAGAAGTTGGCGCGCGTTTTCAACGGCCTGCTGATAGGGGACGTGGTTGTCTCCAATCACCAAATCTGGGGGTAAGCTGGAGAGCTTAAGAAAGCGCACTTCCGCACGTGATAGCACCTCCTGCCATTGTTGCTTGTCGTACTCCACCTCGCCGTCAAACCCGCCGGTTTCGGCCTCCACCTCCAGCCATGTCGCGACATTGGACATCCCGTCCAGCAACGGGTCCGTGCTGTCGCCGCGGAACTGGTAGCCATAGCTTGCCTTCACACCCAGCTCCACCTGGCGAATGGCTCGCTGCAGCGCGAGGAAGCGAGGGCGTTCGTCGTTTTCAGCGTACCAGCGATGCATGTCACGCAGCGTCAGGCTGATGTCCTCGAAATCCCATGCGCGAAGTGTCAGGCCGCTCGCCCAGATTGCCTGGGCACTGGCCTCGTTGTAATAGGTTGGTTCGCCGTTCTGGAATATGCTTCCTGGCACGATGAACAGCTCATCCCAGTCGGGACTGCCCGGTACGTTGAAGGAAAGCTCTCCCGCAGGCCTCAAATGGCCCGCGTCGGCAATCAGCTCAACCGCATCACCCGTGCCGGAATCGAAGGTAAACCGGATCTTGGCATTATATAGACGAAGCCGGTCCTTGGCCTCAGAGGGCAGGAGATCGAGTTGCCGGGTCTCGTATCGATCCTCGCCGGGCTCGAATGTGGGGGTGGTCACGATGCCGCCGGTCAATTCATAGCGCATGCGCAGGGAAACGAGCGGCTCGCCGAGAAGGAGCCCGAGCTTAATGCCGGCCTCGAAATCGAAATTCAACGCCGCGCCACGCTCGGAGGCAACCTCGGGATCGCCGGTCGTGCTTGCATTACCGCGAATGTCGAATTCATAGGTCTGTGCAGCGACAGGAAAAGACAGGGCGGTGGCCAGCGCCACCAGGATCACGGTAATTGATGCTTTTGTCATATCTCACTCATAAACCCACTGATCGAAGGATCGGCTTTCCGTTGGGGTTGGGCTGGCAGGTCGACCGTTCCCGAAGCCTGATGGGTCTATCATGAACCATTTGCCCGACACGCCTCCTTCGGGAGCGCCCCAGATCGCCGACTTTTGCGCTGGAGTGAGACCCGATGTTTCCACTGCCCCCCGGGGTGCGGGGGCAGCCAGGCTTGCGAGAACTTCCGCTGCCTCGGCAATGTTGTCACCCAGCATGTAGTAGGTTCTCCACCGTCCATCAGGACCGTCGGCGGAGGTCCGCGAGACATAGGTGCCTCCCATCAGGTTGCCCGAGTAGGTTTTGACGGCCGCCAGGTCGGCAGCATTCAACTCGGCAACGATGGAACCTGTCAGGTTCCCCGAGCCGGGCCAGACGTCACCATCGAACGTGTGAACCTTCCTCGCATTCTTCAGGTCGGGTTTGTCCAGAAAGAAGATGTGAGCCGCGCGATCCAGAAGCTGTCCATTGCCGGTGAGCTTCATCTCCATGAAATAGCGACCGGTCCTGCTATCGCGGATGATTCGCAGCAGATCGTCATCGACACGGGTCTGGGTGTAATGGCCGTCAATCGTTCGACCGTCCGGATGATCCCATGCGATTTCGCCAAGGTATTTCCAGACCTCAACATCGGCTGCATGCGCGGAACATGCAAACATCAATGTAGTGGCGAAGATCCCCGGCAAGCCCCTGAGCATTCGTCTCCTCCCGACATATTCGACGTTCAGCGTAGTCGATCGGGCCGGAACATCAACTATTTGGCTACCGATCCGAAGGAAAAAGTGGGCTGGCTTTTATTCGGCATTTCGAAAGCTTCGCACTGGCATGAGGAGGCGGTTCAAACTCAATTATATTTGAAAATTGAAGGCATGAGTAAATGTAAAAATAGAAATTATTAAAAAATATAATAAATTCATGATTTGCGTTTGATTAGGTCTTTCCATATACTTTTCGGAATGAGGAAGACTTGCACTTACCCTTTGCTTTGAATGCGATCCACAGGCGCCAAGATCAGGGCGATTTCATCGCTGGCAGCATCTGAACCGGCATCATCCCTTAATGCGCCAAGGATCTCCCTTGGTTTCTGCCAGGCGTTCATGCCGCTGGACGGTCTCGGACGTGAAGTCTGCAAAATCCAACAAAAAACCCCGCTTTCGCGGGGTTTTTGGATTTTCCGGGGCGTTCCGGAACAAAGAATTGGTGCCAGAAGAGGACTAGAATAAGAGGCATAATATATTGAAATATATCGATAAAAAATTCTACTTGTCGTGCGATGCCATCAAAAATGCCATCAATTCTACCGGCTGCCCACGCACTGGCAGCGATTGAAAGCAAATCCAGTGAAAAAAACCACGGAAACGAACAATCCACAGACAGCCAAGGAATTGCACGCATGTCCGGCTGCGTCCAATCTGCATTCGAGCTGAAAGGAGTCGTTTCTATGGATGAAAAATCAAATGCGGACTCGCATGAGCAAGATCCTGTTGTCGAGCCGTTGGTTAAGCGGGAACATCTGAACAGAACCTGGATCGGCCTTGGGGCTGCGCTTGAATGGATAGCGTTGCGCGGGCAACCAATTGCGCTGAAGTTGTATCATGATCGCCAGGACGCGGCAGACGAAGCACTAGCTGCGTTACTCTCTGACTTGCCATCCGCAGTCGCTGAATCTGTTGTTCGAGGTGCCGAGGCAGGTGCCGTTGGCATTCTTGTCCCTGTGAGCAGCGGCATTTGGCGCCAAACCGCAACCTCCGATGCGAATGATGCAGACCTGCCATTTAGATTGATCGGTACCGACGATCACGACGAATGGGAGGGTGCGATTCTTCGTACGAGCCAGCAAAAGCTTCAAGAAGGTGAATGCCCGGGGTACGAACGGGTACAAATCCAATCTGCTTTTGTCCTTGAAAACTGGCCGGAAAATACGTTCGACATCAAGCCCGCTCGGCCTCGAGTTGCTGAGAAGCGAGAAGCGGAAAAAGCATTGAACTTGGCGGCCAGAGACGAATCGCCGACTTACAGCAAGGTTCAAATCCAGCCGGTCTTCGTCTTCTTTGAACGGCCAGACCACACGCCGGAGATCGATCCCGCGCAACAAGAGACTTCCGTCGCATCATGTGCTGAGAACGCCGAAACAGAGACGCCGTCAATCCCAAGTTCTGCTGCAGCGCTACCTGCTGTGCGACGCGTAGTCGAGGATATCATCGGCTTCGCACAAAAAGACAGAGCACCAATCAGCGATGTTGAGATGTTTGAACTTGTTAAGGCAGTTCTCCCAAATGCGAGGAGAGGCCAGGTTCGCAGTATCTACAGGGCGCTGAAGCCTGTTTCAAAGCGGGGTCCTAAGGGTGCCCGCGAACCTGATCGTAAGAAGTATATCGAGGAATTAGGCCAGAAAATTACGCCGGCCGAATTGCCTAATTAGGTTCTGGTCCAACTGCAAGGCAGGCTCTCCGTATCCACCCGGAATTGTTCGGGTTCATACGGAGATAAAGCCATGCAGGAAACTACAGCACTGTCCATCGCCCAGACCGCCCGCCTTCTCGGCATAGGTCGGTCCACACTCTACTGCATTATCAAGGATGGCCGCCTGCCCGTGCGCAAGCTCGGCAAGCGCACGCTGATCCTGCGCGAGGATTTGGAGCGCTTCATCGCGGCTTTGCCGGCCTCGAACGAGCCTCGCTGATCAGAGGCGCTTTTGACGCTGTCTGTATGGCGGATTGGCCCACCTGAGGCCTCGTCTGGCGACCAATCCTTGTTCCCGTGGAGTGATTCCAATGGACCGAACAAAGCAACCAAGCGGTGTTGCCAACGATGGTTCTCACAAAGCCATCAAGCACGATGGAGATCCGTTCGAGAAGAGCTCCACTGCGACAGGCCACAAGACCGATGATGCCTTCGTCAATGAATACGCCGAAGCGAGCCAGGCTCGTGAAACTGGCAGGTCGCCGCAACCGATCGAGCGCCCTCAATCTTCTCGACCCAATGCGCGATCTGCGCCCGTCCATCGCAAAGACCCTTCAGCGATGGAAAATTTAGCAACTGGAAGTCAGGAACAGCACCCTGATCTCGGAGCAGATTCGGTTGGGTGTGCGTCCTCAAAAACAGATTGCCATGCACAGCCAACAGCCCCAGCGGTCATTCCGCGCTTGATGACGGATCAAGGCGTAGCGACCTATCTGGGGTGTAGCGTAAGGACGGTCTGGCGTTTACTGGAAAAGGATCCGGATTTCCCGCAGCCGATCAAGATTGGCGGTTCAACGCGCTGGGATCCGGTGGAGATCGATTGCTATGTTGATGTCTGCAAGGCGCGAAGGCCCAATGGTCGCTGATCATGCCGCGCAACTACGATCCCACCAAAGCACGCAGGCACTGGGTCTATTCCCGTGATGATCTCAAGGAGGTGTACAGTGTAAGCGATAGCACGGTCCTGAACTGGATACGTGCCGGGCTGGAGCCGGTTGATAACAAGCGACCGCAGCTCTTTGCGGGATACAAGGTGCGCCAGTTCATCACGAGGATGCGCTGGCCGGATGGCCGCCCACATAGGGACGGCCGCATTTACTGTCCTGTCTGCTCGGGCTTCAAGCCTGTGATCACCGGGACCATCAAAACCTCTGCGGCTGACACAAACTGCCTCTCGGTGACAGGCATCTGCACGGATTGCCACAACATGCTACAAGCTGACGTGCCTCCTGACGAAGTGCCCGAAATCTTTGCCTCTGCCCTCAACATCCCCGGACACTCGTCCGACGTAGGTGATGATGGTGTCTCCGGGGAAACATGGAGAAACGGGGCTTCGATTCCGCCTGAAACCCACAACGGCAATTTGCGGTGGCTTTACGACTACCGTGTCTTCCTCGAAAGCAACCGGGAATTCGACCCGAGAACGGTTGATGAGCACCTGCGTGCTATCGCCCGGATGAGTGCTTTTCTTGGTCACAAGCCCTTTGAGCGGATCAGCATCACCGATGCCCGCAACTTCAAGGACGAGCTCCGCAGGAGACGGGCGCAGGAAGGTGACTTGGGTCTAAGCTGGTCGACGCTTGGACACACTCTTGACCGCTGTGGTGCGTTCTTCACATGGTTGCAGCGCCGGCCGGGGATCCAGATGGACCCTGACCTCCCCGGATACTTCAAACTCTCCCGCAAGGAGCGGGCAGCGGAATCGGGCATGGTCAAAGAGACACGCCTCACCTTTGACCAGGCGCTTTGTATCTTCGCGGCCATGCCGAAGTTGACGGTGATCGAGCTTAGGAACCGTGCCATCATCGCCATGTTCATCACCACAGGCATGCGCGTGAGCGCCCTGATCACGCTCCGCGGCAAGCATGTGAACATGCACACTCGATGGATCAATCAGGACCCGCGTGAGGTGAGCACCAAGTTCGGCAAGCACATCCGGACCTATTGCCTCGATCTTGGCTCCGGACTTCTCGATGCGATCAGGGATTGGGCTCGGTGGCGCGAGGCGAAGGGATTTGGTGCGGATGCGCCGTTCTTTCTCCCGGATCGATATATGCAACCGAACGCGATTGGCCTCGGTTACCGTTCAGCCGAAGCCGAGACACCTGATTGCTGGCGATCGGATGCTCCGATCCAGCGGGTCATCAAGGATGCCGCCCAGGCCGCCGGCATCTCGGAGGTAGGGATATCGTCACATGACTTCCGCAAGATTTTGCACCCGTTCCTGGCGAAAAGGGGTGAGATGGGGATCGACGGAGAAGTCGCTCTACAACTCAATCTCGGTCATACGACAGTCGAAACAATCCGCAAGCACTATGCCCTAATGCAGGACAGTGAACGTGAGGACATACTCGACAAGATCTGCCTCCGAGCAATATCCCACCGGGATAGGCTCGACCTGTACCTTGGCTTCAAGCGCAGGGAAATTACTTCGACTGACCCGGACTACGAGCGGGCAAAGAAAGTCTATGAGCAGAATTCGGTCGGGCAAGTGGGGAAGTAAGCCTACCTAGCTGTTGGGGTTCTCAAAAGTCGGATACTTTGACGTCCGGAAAGGGGCCGTTAGCTGACAGTCAGCTACCGGCAGACAAGTGTCCTTTGTGCTCACCATTAGAGAGCCCTTCTGGCAGAGCTGTAAGTTCTAAGTCACCAATCGTCTTTTGTGCCGGGTTGAGCCAGATCTTCGGATTCTACTAGGTCCGACGTTACTTGCCATCTATCGCTGGCGTTGCTGCCGGGCCGCCATTGAGATCGGCGATGAGTGCCTCCATCTCCGCAATTTCTTTTTTCTGAACTTCAATGATCCCATCGGCTAGTTTGCGCACCCTTGGGTCAGATATGTTGGCGCGTGTACTGGTGAGGATCGCGATCGAATGGTGCGGAATCATGGCTTTCATCCAGCTTACATCGTCAACGGTATCTTGGCTGCGCACCAGATAAAGCCCGAGGCCGAACGCGAGCGCGGAGACCGCTACGATGGTCAAATTCGCCTTCTTGTTGGTGTACATGCCGAGCATAAAGGAAAGCATGATCAGCGCCATCGCACCGCCCATGTAAAGTGCCATCCACATTCTGGTCTGGCTGAACCAGACATGGCCGCTATCCCAAGTGTTGAGATACATCAAACCGAACATGATGACCGTGGATGTAACTATCATTGCTATGAAGCGCGAATACGCCATTTTCTTGCCTCCGTCGTGTTTGGTTGGTGAATAACAACCTTCCAGCGCAGTAAGGTTCCATTGAATGGAAAAAAGTTCCGTCTCTGGATTGACCTTCCAGTAGGTGGAACACCTATGGTGCCTGGAAAATGCACCGCCTACGCGCAAAATCGGGCCTGACGAAAAGTTGAAATCATCCCAGCATTGCCAATTCCACACTGCTGAAGCACGATTGCAAGTCATGACGAATCGCTTCCGCCATCTGTGGGCTCGCAGGCATTTATGTCTGGTGCTTATACTCGTTCTTGCGAGCATCGTGCCGGCGACATTGCACGCATCGGCGTTGTCGGCAACGATTGTGGTCGACAATGGACATCATGTTGCCCATCAGGCCCCGGCTGTTGAACGGGCGACGATGAACCATCATCATCAGGCAAAGGGTGGTCACGATCCTGCCGCCCACTACGACATGCCATCAAACCATGGCGACACGCAGGACAATTGTTGTCCGATGTCCTGCTCATACGCCCTTTGTTCGATCACCCCGCCGATTGAAGCGGTCATCATTCACGACAGCTTCGAGATCGAGCTAATACTCGGCTTCGTCGTCGCTGCCATTGCGATGCCTGAACGTCCACCACGCGCCTGAAGTGCATCTGCGCCCGTTTTCCGGGCATACGCGCCGATTCCGGTCGGCTGATCGCACTTCTATCGCTGTAGGACTATCATGTTCCGTATTCTAATCGCGGCTGCCATGCCGCTTGCGCTCGCCGGGTGTGCGGCGACGGCCGGGCCTGCCGATGTGCTACCATCGGCTTCGCCGGTCGATCCGAGCCTCGGCATCCGCAATGTACACCACCACACCGTTCTCGACGGCTATACCCACCGGGTTCCTCTCGAACCGCGCCCCTGGCGTCAGCAGAACGACCGCCAGGCGCCCGGAGGGGATTCGTGAGCGCGCGGTGCGGACTGAAATCCGCCTGCCTCATTCCCTCGCTGGCGCTGGTGCTAGCCGGCTGCGTAACCGATGACCAGATTGCCGGCTATTCGGCGGACAAGCCCGGTTTCGGCGTCGTCGCCGCAGCCGTATCAATGAGTACGAACGGCAAGGAGACCGTCTGGGTCCAAAACCGGCAGGAAGCCTCGGCGATCTCCGACCGCGTCCACGCGATGGTTCACAAGAAGACGATCGGCGCCGACACCGCCGTACAGGTGGCGCTTCTGAACAATCGCGGCCTGCAGGCGGCTTATGCCGACATCGGCATGACCGCCGCCGAAGCATGGCAGCAGGGTATGCTCGAAAACCCGCGCGTGTCGGTTGGATTGCTGGGCATCGGCGCGCCGGAAATCGGTGCGGTCCGGGCGATCGAAGGCGTGATTGCCGCCAACATCCTCGCAATGGCCACCCGAAAGGCCCGTGTCGATCTCGCCGACACGCGCTTCCGGCAATCACAAATGCGCGCCGTCGATGCGACGCTCAAGCTTGCCAACGACACCCGCCGGGCCTGGATCGACTCTGTCTCGGCGTTCGAGACGGTCGCTTACCTGAATCAGGCCAAGATGGCCGCCGACGCGGCGTCTGAACTTGCCCAGAGGCTCGGCGAAACCGGCGCTTTGCCGAAGGCCGGGCAGGCACGGGAGCACGCGTTCTATGCCGAGCTGACCGGTCAGATGGCCGAAGCCCGGCTGGCTGCACGGCTCGCCAAGGAGGAACTGGCTCGGCTGATGGGATTGTGGGGCGCGGAGGTGGATTTCTTCGTTCCCGACAGGCTGCCGAACCTCCCGCGCGGCCTGCCCAGGCGCAACCGCATCGAACAGGAGGCGCTCGACAACCGGGTGGACCTGCGCGTCGCCAAACTTGAGCTCGGAGCCGTGGCGAAGAGCTATGGGCTCACGGAAGCCACGCGTTTCGTCACCGATCTGGAGATCATTTCCGGTGTCGAGGTGGAGCGCGAAATCGAGACCGAATACGAGATCAATGGCGGCAATCTCGAGGAGAGCAAGACCAAGAAAACGGTCGTCACCCCGCAACTTGAACTCGAATTCGTGATCCCGATCTTCGACAGCGGCAAGGCACGGCTGCGGAAGGCGGAACTCGCCTATATGCAGGCGGCCAACCTGCTGGCCGAAAAAGCAGTCTCGGTGCGTTCCGAAGCGCGCTCGGCCTACACTGCCTACAGCTCGACCCACGAGATCGCCCGGCACTACCGAAATGCCGTGGTGCCTCTGCGCACCAAGATCGAGGAGGAATCGCTGCTGACGTACAACGGCATGATCACCAACACCTTCGAACTGCTCGCCGACACGCGGGCCAAGATCGGAACCCTGCTCTTGGCAATCAACGCCAAGCGCGCGTTTTGGCTGGCCGATGTCAACCTGTCAGCCGCCGTCTATGGCGGCGGCGCAAGCGCCGCAGCAGCTGGGGGCGCCGCAAGTGTCGCCGATGGCGGCGACGCAGGGCACTGACGACCTCTGAAAGGACAAAGCCATGATGAATAGACGTCAATTGCTGGGTGCAGGTGCTGCGGGCGCCGCACTGGTTTCCTCGACCGCCTGGTCGAAGACAACAAATATGGGCCTGCCTGAAGCAGCCCTGATGGATAGTCCGCTCACTCAGGCGCCGGTGGCGCCTACGACCGGCCCTGACTACAATCCGGTCGTCACCCTGAACGGCTGGACGCTGCCTTCTCGCATGAACGGCGGCGTCAAGGAGTTCCATCTCGTCGCCGAACCGGTGGAACGCGAACTGGCGGACGGCATGACCGCCTTTCTTTGGGGCTACAACGGCCAGTCGATAGGCCCCACCATCGAGGCCGTGGAGGGCGACCGGGTCCGCATCTATGTTACCAACAAGCTCCCGGAGCACACATCCGTGCACTGGCACGGCCTGATCCTGCCCTCGGGCATGGATGGCGTCGGTGGCCTGTCGCATCCGGCCATACCGCCGGGCAAGACCTACATCTACGAGTTCGATCTCGTGAAGTCGGGCACCTTCATGTACCACCCGCACGCGGACGAGATGGTGCAGATGGCCATGGGCATGATGGGCTTCTTCATCGTCCATCCGAGGGATCCGGCCTTCATGCCGGTCGACCGTGACTTCCTGATCATGTTGAACGCCTTCGACATCGATCCCGGCTCCTACGTGCCGAAGATCATGACGATGACGGACTTCAACCTGTGGACCTGGAACAGCCGTATCTTCCCGGACATTGATCCGCTCGTCGTTTCCCAGAACGACCGCGTGCGGGTCCGCGTCGGCAACCTGACCATGACCAACCACCCGATTCACATGCATGGCTACGACTTCGAGGTGACCTGCACGGATGGCGGCTGGGTGCGGCCGGAAGCACGCTGGCCGGAAGTGTCGATCGACATCCCGGTCGGGGCCATGCGCGCCTACGAGTTCGACGCCAAGCACCTGGGCGACTGGGCCATCCACTGCCACAAGTCGCACCACACCATGAACGCCATGGGCCATGACGTGCCAACCTTCATTGGCGTCGACAAGTCGAACCTGACCCGCAAGATCCGGGTGCTGCAGCCCGAATATATGCCGATGGGTACCGCCGGCATGGCTGACATGGGCGAGATGTCGATGGAACTGCCGGACAACACGGTGCCCATGATGGCCGGCTGGGGGCCCTACGGACCGCTTGAAATGGGCGGCATGTTCTCTGTGGTCAAAGTCCGCGAAGGCATTTCCGCAGGCGATTACAGCGATCCCGGCTGGTACGAAAACCCGCCCGGAACCCAGGCCTACGAGTGGACCGGCGAACTGCCTGATTTCGCCAAGGCCGCCAATGCCTCGACAGTCATCACCCCGAAGCCGCAGGGCGGCAAGGGTTAAACCCCATCCCGCATCGGCAAAAGACAAAGGAAAACCCCATGAAACTGACAGCTATGACAACCACAGTGCTTCTCATGCTCGCCGCACCGGCCTTGGCCGGCGGCAGCCACGCCGGAGGCCATGACGAAATGATGGCTGCCGGCAAGCCCGGCGAGGCCTCCGACGTCGACCGCACCGTTGAGATCACCATGTCCGAGACCGATGATGGCCGGATGATCTTCGAACCGGCCGGCCTCGAAGTCCGGCAGGGAGAGACCATCCGCTTCACCGTCACCAATGCCGGAGAGATCGACCATGAATTCGTGGTCGACAGCCATGAAAAGAACATGGAGCACAAGGCGCTGATGGAAAAGTTCCCGGAGATGGAACATGACGATCCCAACGCCATCCGCCTGTCCGAGGGTGGCTCAGGCGACATCATCTGGACTTTTGCGGTTGCCGGAACCTTCGAATTTGCCTGCCTCATTCCCGGTCACTACGAGTCCGGCATGAAGGGCGACATCGTCGTCGCAAGCAAGTAGCCCCCAAGCCCCTCCCAGAAAGGAAAATCCCATGCGTGCATTCAAAAGTCTACTGATCGCCATAACTCTTGCCGCAGCTGGCGCCCCAGCGTCCTTCGCTTCGGACTACACCAAGGGTGTGGTCAAGAAAGTTGATGCCAAGAGCGGCAAGGTCACGATCATTCACGAAGAACTCGTCAATCTCGAAATGCCGGCAATGACGATGGTCTTTCATACCGCCGATGATTCCATGGTGGAGCGTATGAAAGTTGGTGAAACAATCGAGTTCGTCGCTGATCGCGTAAACGGCAAACTGACCGTTACCGACCTCAAATAACGGGTCGACATCCAGTGGCGGGGAGCCGATGTTCCCCGTCACTCTTTGGCCGATTTTCAGCCTTTCGGCTTCGGACCCGATGAAGGAAAGATCTACCAATGACCATTACCCGTCGCAGCCTCCTCGCAGGCCTCTCTAGCGGCCTCCTCGCCACCCAGTTTCCAGTTCTGGCGCTTGCCGCCAACGAGGAGGGATTCTTCGATCTGGTCGCGGGTTCCTCGAAGCAGAGGCTCTTCACGCAGGATGCGCCGGCCTCGGATCTCTGGACCTACAATGGTTTCACGCCGGGGCCTGAGATCCGCGTAAAAAAAGGCGAGCGGGTCCGCGTCCGCTTTACCAACCGGCTTGAGGAGCCGACCTCGATCCACTGGCACGGCATCCGCATCGACAACGCCATGGACGGCGTTTCCGGCCTGACCCAGGATCCGGTCGAGCCCGGGGGGAGCTTCGTCTACGATTTCGTTGCGCCGGATGCGGGCACCTACTGGTACCATGCTCACAACAGGAGCTGGAACCAGGTTGCCCGCGGTCTCTACGGCTCGCTGATTGTCGATGAGCCGGAGCCGCTGTTCGACCGCGCCCATGATCTGACCCTGGTACTTGATGACTGGCGGCTTGCGGGAGAGGGCGTTCTCGATGTCGAGAGCTTGGGCTCGGTGATGGAATGGGCCCATGGCGGCCGGCTTGGCAACTGGCTTACAGTCAACGGCGAGAGCCGACCGGTGACCGCGCTTGTCCGCGGCGAGACCTACCGCCTGCGCCTGATCAACGCCGCCAATGCGCGGGTGCTGGCGATCGATCCGAACCGCTTTAGCGCATCGCTGATCGGCCTTGACGGACAGTCTTTTGCCGAACCGGTAACGCTGGGCTATGCCCCCTTCATGTTGGGGCCGGCGCAGAGGGTTGACCTGATGGTCACCGCTGAGAGCTATTTCATGATTGAGGAGATCTCCGGCGACACGCCCTATCCGATGGCCGTCTTCACGGTTGCCGGCGATGCTCAGTTGACCGTCCCGGCAGTCCGCCTGCAGCCAAGTGAGCTGCCGGAACCCGATCTCGCCAATGCCCGCCGCATCCGCCTCGACATGACCGGTGGGGCGATGGGCGGCATGGTCGACATCATCTACCAGGGCCGGAAGCTCGAGGGCCGCGACGCCATGACAGCGCGGCAGGCCTGGGCCTTCAACGGTGTGGCCAATCTCCCCCACGAGCCGTTTTTTGCGGCTAGCCGCGGCGAAACCATCCTCGTCGAAACCATCAACCGCACCGCCTGGGTCCATGCAATGCACATCCACGGTCATCATTTCAGGGTGCTGAGCCGCTCCGGATCGACCTTCGACGAGGGCCGGCCCTGGCGCGACACCTTCCTGATCGGTCCGGAGCAGACCACCGAAATCGCCTTTGTCGCCGATAATCCCGGCAAATGGCTTCTGCACTGCCACATGCTTGAGCACGCCGCCGCCGGCATGAACACCTGGTTCACCGTCGGCTGAAATGACGATTGAAACGATTCCCGTCCCGGCTATTCTGGGCCCATGAAGAGTTTGCTCGCATTTCTGGCCTTGATCTTTTTCGCCCACAGCGTGCTGCTACCGGCGATCGCACAGGCGCACGGCGATGCCATGGTGCTCTTTGTTGCCAACCAGGCCGAATGGTCTGCCCCGGCTGCCCGATCCGAAACCGAGGCATGTTGCCGGGAACCGGAGAGCAGCGGCGGTCACGGCCTGAGCAGTTGCTCGGCCGATTGCCATTATCTTCCGGTCGAGGTCTTGATGCTGCCGATATCGGCGGTTCCGGCGGGTGTCAGTGTCGCGCCGCCATCTGACGTCTTCCGCGACGTGATACTTGCCCCCATGAAGCCTCCCATCTTGTCCTGATCGTCGCCGCCTTTTCAAAAAGGCGTGTCTTTGGCAATCGGACTTGAGAGGTCATCCATGTTTTCCAGACGCAATTTCATGCTGTACGCGACGGCGTCGGCTCTGCTTCCGGCATCTGTCGCGCATGCCCACGAGCGGAACTTCAAACTCGATCCCCGGTTTGAACCCCAAAAGGTCAGCTTTTCCGGCCACACCCCGGGGACCATTGTCGTCGATCCGCACAACCACTTTCTCTATCTGCAGGTCGACGCGGAGACAGCGCAGCGCTATGGCGTTGGCGTGGGCAGGGCAGGGCTGGCTTTCAGGGGGGCTGCCACCATCGGACGAAAAGCCAAGTGGCCAAGCTGGACGCCGACCCGGAACATGATCCGCCGGAACCCTGGCAAATATGCGAAATACGCCGGGGGACTTGCCGGCGGGCCGGGGAATCCGCTCGGATCGCGGGCGCTGTACCTGTATCGGGACGGCCGCGACACGCTTTACCGCATCCATGGAACCACCGAGCCGTCGTCGATCGGCAGATCCGTGTCCAACGGCTGCATCCGCATGATCAATGCCCATGTCGAGGACCTCTACGAGCGGGTGCAGATCGGCGCCGAGGTGGTGGTGATATGAGGTCGCCCCAAAGCCGAGGCCCGGCACCCGCCTCGGCAGAGGAAACAGACGAGACTGCCCAAGAGAGCGGTTCGACACGGTTCATGTCGAAGGTGATGCCATGTCAGTGAAGCGACCGCTGACGATCGGCCTTGCCGGCCTGGCGCTGTTGGCCACAGCCTATCTGGCTCTCGGGCGGGCGGAATTTCAGGAAGCGGACAGTGCCGGATTGTTCTTGCCGGACGACAGGGCAACGGTCGCGCTTGGCAGGGAACTCTACGCAAGCAATTGCGCCGCCTGCCATGGCGACAATCTCGAGGGTCAGGTTGCGGACTGGCAGTCGCCGGGACCGGACGGTCTCATGCCGGCCCCGCCGCACGATGAGACCGGGCACACCTGGCATCACCCCGATGAAGTGCTGTTTGAAATCACCAAATTCGGTATCGTCGCTGCTGCGAACCTGAAGGATTACAAGACCGCGATGCCGATCTACGAAGGCGTGCTTTCGGATGGAGAGATCATCGCGGTCCTGTCGTTCATAAAGAGCACGTGGCCTGAGGAGATCCGCGCGGGTCATGACGAGATGAACACCCGCTATGCGCTCGAACCGCCCGAAACACGATAATCGTCTTGCCACTGTGGGGCATCACTTCCGCAGGTACTTGATCAGCGCGGCGATCCCCAGCACGACAAGCAGCAGGATGAGGAGCATACCCAAACCGCCAAATCCCATCATCCCGCTGCCCAACTCGTCATGCATCATGGTTTTGATTCCTTTGCGCGAGATCCCGCTACATGGCGTCGCATCAGCCACAGCACAGAGAGCGGGATGAATATCCATTGGAGCAGCGGGCTCAGCCCGGTGCCGAACGGCGGCACCAGCGGCATCAGATCCGAATAGGTCCAGCGTAGCGAGATATTTGTGTAGTAGTACTCAAACCCGACCGTCAATGCGATGCCGATGCCCAAAAACATCAGCGTCTGCCAAGCCTCCGGCATCTGGAACCAGTAGCGCGAACGGGCCAGCGCGCTCGTTCCCCAGAAAGCCATGAGTGCGAATCCGACATCCCCGAATGTCGCCGAAGAGCAGAGCTTGATGCCGTCCCAATGGTTTAGGTCGATCATGCCCGCATAGGTCGGTGCCTGCCAGAACTCCCAGACGAAATGCAGCAGGAATGAAAACAGGATCAGCGGAAATTCGGGCAACCTCGTCAAGTTTTCCTCGATTTCGTCGACAGGGCATAACGTGGAAATCTTTACCAGAGCATCGATGGCACACAGACCCTAATGAGTCACGAAACTATTGCAATCGCGGCATGCTGTGCAAGGAGGTTAGCCTTACATCTCTGGTTGTCTCTGGCTTTACCGGGCGGCCATTCTTCTGCTGGGCGACCGCTGCTCGCGTGCGGATCGCCGATCGCAAATGTCCAACGGCGGACCGGAGCCGACGCCCGCGCATTTCGGCTCCAAAGTCTGCTTTCGGGTCAAAACAATACATGCCTGAATGACTGAAATGGAGGCGCTTTGCTGACTGACGCGTTTGGGGCCGTGAGTGGACCGGCAGGACCTAGGGCGAAAAATTCGAAACCGTACGGTCGCCGGGCCGTGTGCAGGTCATTCAAACCAGTATCATGCGCCAACTTTCCAGCCGACCGCTTACGTTTTTAATCGTCAAAGCGAGCAAAGGCGGTATCGGCTAGACGGTGGGTAGAGCTAGAGGGCTTGGGCATTGCCTCAGCTCAGGTGCACGGACATTGAAGAGAGTGACACAGCCTGAATACAATGAGCGACACGCCCAAAGCCAGTCCGATCTGATCAGAGCTCTGAAATTGCTTGGAATTCCCGCCTTGTAGGAATCCGCATATTTCCATAGGAATCTCCTAAGGGATGATTTTGGGAAAGTGCTTCGCGTGGCAGCTGACATCAAGACCGTTGATGACGTCGCCCGCATGTGCATGCGATTTGCACCTAGCGACTGCCTCAATCCGCTCAGCCCACCACTCGGCCATTTTGATCCGCTCTTCCCAATAGATTGCGCGATGGTAGGCGCGCCGGACCTCATTGCCGCTAACATGGGCGAGCTCGGCCTCGATTGCATCTGCATTCCACAGCCCGCTCTCGTTCAATAGCGTGGAGGCGGTCGCGCGAAAGCCATGGGAGGTCGCTTCGTGTTTCTCGAAGCCCATTCGCCGTAGGGCCTGGTTCAGAGTGTTTTCACTGATCGGCCGCTCTAGCGACGTGCTCGATGGAAACACAAGCCGAAGATTGCCGGTGCGTCGCTGCTGCTCGCGCAGTATGTCTACTGCCATGGGCGGCAGCGGCTTCCGGTGAACGCGGCGCATCTTCGCCCGCTCTTCCGGGATCGTCCATGTGGCCTTGTCCAGATCGAATTCTGTCCATTCCGCTTGCCGCAATTCGCCTGGCCGCGGGTACAGCAATGCCATCAGCTTCATCGCTGTCCGTGTTTCGGTGGAGCCGGTGTAAGCCCAGATGCTCTCGATCAGCTTGCTGAACGACTCCCACTCGGTCAACGCGGCCCGATGCGTGATCTTCGGCGCGATGATGGCACCCCTCAGCCCAAAAGTGGGATCGTTGCTGACTCGGGCCGTCGCAATACCGTAACGGAATACCTGGCTGATTACCGCGCGTAGCCGGCGTGCAGTTTCATAGTTTCCGAGCGCTTCGATTCGACGGAGAGGCACCAGAATATCGGTCGCGTCGATTTCTCCTATCGGCTTGGACTGCAGATCCTTAAGCGCAAGCCCGATCAGCCAGCGCTTCTTGTTCATCGTCGCCGCCGATTTCCCTTCGCGGTTGTTCTTTTGGAGAAACTCCTCGGCAAGAGCCTCAAAGCTGTTGGTCGCAGCATCGGCCTTGGCGATTTTATCCAGCTTTTTCTTCTGCGATGGGTCGACATGGTCGGCTAGCAGCTTTCTTGCCTCATCACGATGAGCGCGGGCCTGGGCGAGCGAGACATCCGGCCATCCACCGAACGCAAGCTGCTTCTGCTTGCCCCCGTAGCGGTAGACCATTCGCCAAAGTTTGCTGCCGTTCGGATTGACGACGAGCAACAGGCCGCCGCCGTCTCCGTGCTTGGTTGGTTTCTCGCTCGGTTTGAGCGCGCGAATCTTGGTGTCAGTGAGTGGCATGTGATGGCATCCGACTCGATTGCGTGATGGCAAGGCGTTACGATGCCATCAATTATGCCATCAAATTCTCTGGATGCCATCATATGCCGTTGGACGATACGGGACGTAAAGACTGCCAAACCCAACAAAAAACCCCGCTTTCGCGGGGTTTTTGGATTATCCGGGACGTCCGGGAACAAAGAATTGGTGCCCAGAAGAGGACTCGAACCTCCACACCGTTGCCAGTACCAGCACCTGAAGCTGGCGCGTCTACCAATTCCGCCATCTGGGCATGCGCGCCGATTTAGGCTCTGCGCGTGGCCATGTCAATGACGGCTGACGCCTGAAACAGCAATTAATTCGAACAGATCACGCTTTTTTCCCGTCGGAATCCCGGAAGGTGCGATGCGAGCGCCATGCCCGGATCAGCCCCCTGTGCGCGTGCAACGGGGATGGTCATGCTCCGCAGTCTGATCGCGGCAGACCGTGTCGCGTTCAGGTCTGTTCGCACGGCCGGATTGCGAAGTAGAAATTGCCATGAGACAGGAACTGGCATCACCGATGGCGCCACCGGCACCCGCCCCGTCGCCCGAGGGCGTGGAGGCCGCGCGGGGTGTGTGGCTTGTATTGGGTGCGGCCCTTGTCTGGAGTTTCGGCGGCGCGATCGCGCGCGGCCTCGAAACATCGGATCCATGGACTGTCGTCGCCTGGCGTTCGGTTTTTGCCGCGCTGTTCCTGTTGGGATTCATGCTCTGGCGTGATGGCCCGGCGGGCACCCTCCGGCTCTTCAGGACCATGGGGTTGCCCGGTGTTTCGGTCGCCTGCTGTTTCGCCACCGCTTCGATCTCGTTCGTTGTCGCGCTCGGCTACACAAGCGTCGCCAACATCCTGCTCATGCAGGCAGGCGTGCCTCTGATTGCGGCATTGTTGGGCGTTGTCTTTCTGCGCGAACGCGTGGACCGGGTAACCTGGGCGGCAATCTTCGCGGTGATTTCCGGAATTGCGGTGATGGTTTCGGATTCCTTTGCCGCCAGCGTCTCCTTCGTCGGGGACGGGTTGGCGCTTCTCATTGCCGTGGTGTTTTCGGCCGCAACGGTGATCACGCGCCGCCATTCGGGCGTTCGCATGACGCCGGCCGTTTGCACGGGTGTGCTGATTGGCGCGGCGGTGGGCGTGGCCCTGTCGGAGTCCCTTGCGGTTTCAGGCCCGGATCTGGTGCTTCTTCTGCTGTTCGGCGCTCTCAACCTCGGCCTGGGCATGGCGCTCTTCGTCACCGGCGCGAGGCTCATCCCTTCGGCGCTTGCGGCACTGATCTCGACCATCGAACCGGTTCTGGGCCCGGTCTGGGTCTGGCTCATCCACGCGGAGGTGCCTGCGCCGCGGACGCTTGCGGGCGGCGCGCTGGTGTTTGCAGCCTTGATCGGTCACATCCTCTGGCAATGGCGCAAGAGCCGCCGCATGGCGCTGCCGCTGCCCAACTGAACCCTCAAGGAGGCCGGGTTTGCGGCGACGGACGATCAGTCCCCGATCTTCAGCGCCTCAATGAAGGCTTCCTGCGGAATGTCGACCTTGCCGAACTGGCGCATCCGCTTCTTGCCGGCCTTCTGCTTGTCGAGAAGCTTGCGCTTTCGGGTGGCGTCCCCGCCATAGCACTTCGCGGTGACATCCTTGCGCATCGCCGAGATCGTCTCGCGCGCGACCACCTTGCCGCCGATCGCCGCCTGGATCGGGATCTTGAACATGTGCCGCGGGATCAGATCCTTGAGCTTTTCGCACATGGCCCGGCCGCGCTTTTCCGCCGCGGAACGGTGCACCAGCATCGACAGCGCATCCACCGGCTCGTCATTGACGAGGATCGACATGCGCACAAGGTCGCCTGCCTCGTAGCCGGTGATCTGGTAGTCGAAGCTGGCATAACCCTTGGTGATCGACTTCAAGCGGTCGTAAAAATCGAAAACGACCTCGTTGAGCGGCAGCTGATAGGTCACCATCGCGCGCTTGCCGACATAGCTCAGGTCGGTCTGGATGCCGCGACGGTCCTGGCAGAGCTTCAGGATCGGGCCGAGATAGTCATCGGGCGTCAGGATCGTCGCCTTGATCCAGGGCTCCTCGATGCTTGCTATCTTGACCACGTCCGGCATGTCGGCGGGATTGTGCAGCTCGATGACATCGCCATTGGTCATGTTCATCCGGTAGACCACGGAAGGTGCTGTGGCGATCAGGTCGAGGTTGAATTCGCGCTCCAGCCGCTCCTGGATGATCTCGAGATGCAGCAGTCCGAGAAAGCCGCAGCGGAAGCCGAACCCGAGAGCCGCCGAGGTCTCCATTTCGAAGGAGAACGAGGCATCGTTGAGCCTCAGCTTGCCCATGGCTGCGCGCAGATCCTCGAAATCGGCCGCATCGACCGGAAACAGGCCGCAGAACACAACCGGCTGAGCCGGCTTGAATCCCGGCAGCGCCTTTGCGGTCGGGCGTTTGTCCTCGGTAATGGTATCGCCGACGCGCGTGTCGGCCACTTCCTTGATCGATGCGGTGATGAAGCCGATTTCACCGGGGCCGAGGGATTCGGTGGCCAGAAGCTTCGGCGTGATCACGCCGATCCGCTCCACTGTATAGCGGGCGCCAGTTCCCATCAGCCGGATCTGCTGGCCTTTCTTCATTTCGCCGTCGAGAACGCGAACCAGCACGATCACGCCCAGATACGTGTCGTACCAGCTGTCGACCAGCAATGCTTTCAGCGGGTCCTTGCGGTCTCCTCCCTGGGGAGGCGGAAGCCGCTTGACGATGGCTTCGAGCACGTCGGGAATGCCCAGGCCCGTCTTGGCCGAGATCATCACGGCGTCCGATGCATCGAGCCCGATCACTTCCTCGATCTGTTCCTTGATCCGGTCCGGTTCCGCCGCGGGCAGGTCGATCTTGTTGAGAACGGGAACGATCTCGTGATCGGCGTCCAGCGCGGAATAGACATTGGCCAGTGTCTGCGCCTCCACGCCCTGCGATGCATCGACGACAAGCAATGACCCCTCACAGGCCGAAAGCGACCGGGAAACTTCGTAGGCGAAATCCACATGGCCCGGCGTGTCGATGAGGTTGAGCACATACATCTCGCCATCCTTGGCAGTGTAGTGCAGCCGCACGGTCTGGGCCTTGATCGTAATGCCGCGTTCCTTCTCGATATCCATCGAATCGAGTACCTGCTGGCTCATCTCGCGGTCGGCAAGGCCGCCGCAGGTTTGGATGAGCCTGTCGGCCAGCGTGGACTTGCCGTGGTCGATATGGGCAACGATCGAAAAGTTGCGGATATGGGAGAGTGGCGTGTTGGTCATAGGCGCGATGTAGCAGGACCGGAGAAAAAAACAATCAGGTAAAGTGATCGGGACCCGCAAATACGGGCGGCACAGCCCTGATGGCCGACTGCCCCGCGTGCGCCGGATATCGCGCTTCGGCGCGCGGAAATGAACCTCGTCGTGACGGCCCGATTCGAAAGGACCACAGACGCACCTGGCTGAAATCAGCCGGAGAAGAGAACGGGCTTGCGCCTCGAAAGGGTCGCCAGCACTATCCGAAAATCAAGTGTCAGGGACTGCAGCGCCAGATAGTCCGCATCGGATCGCGCGAGCCGTACCGGATCACGCATATCGACGCCATTGACCTGGGAAAGACCCGTGATGCCCGGCTTCACACCCATCACGCCGCGGCGGCTTCTTTCGGCAATCAGTTCCAGCTGGCTTGGCAGACACGGACGCGGACCTATCAGGCTCATTTCATTCCGGAGCAAGTTGATGACCTGCGGCAACTCGTCGATCTTGATTTTGCGCAGCCATGAGCCGAGCCTGGTGATGGCGTCCGGACCCACTTCATGGGTTCCGGCCTGGACGGTTCCTGTCTTCATGCTCCGGAACTTGTAGCAGGTGAAGCTCACGCCATCCTTGCCGACCCGCTCCTGCCGGAACAGCCCGGGACCCGTGGAACCCAGACGCACCAGCCCCCACACAAGCAGGAGAAACCACCACAGGAAGCCAAGAACCAGCACTGCAAACGAAAGGTCAAGGGCCCGCCGGGTGAGCAGGTAAATCCTGTTGTTCCGCTGACCGTCCGACAGGATGACCGAACTCTCGGGGCATTCGGAACCTGCGGCTTTCAGCCCGGTTACGAAATCGGCTATCCGGGACACGTTCACCACGGGCTTGAGCGACGTCGCGGTCTCAAACGCAAACCTCGCTAAGGGCGCAGGAAGCCTTCCGGCCAGCCGGAACCGTGACTTGAAACCGGGGTCATAGACATAAGGAAGATACAGTTGGACAACCGCCATTCCGCCGCCCGGGTTTATCTGCCGGGCAGCCATGCGCTTGCTCAGTGCGTAAAAGGATTTTCGTCTCGGATCGAGAACGTGGACAGATGATGCATTGACAAAGGTTCTGATCCCCGCCCGACGCGCCATGTCCGCGACCTTGACAGCGTCTTCCACATTCACCTTGAAGAACTCCGCTTCCGAAGCCCTGGAATCGTTGTTCAGGACCGCCAGATGGACAAGTGTGGAGTATCCCTTTGCCGCTTCGGCGAGTTCGGAATAGTCGCAAGACGGATGATCGGGGAAGTTCTTTCGGAGCATGGCCGGATCGCGCCCGACAAGCAGCAGATCGGCGCCGCTGTCGGCAAGGAGCGGAACGAGGTGGCGTCCCACATACCCGCTTGCCCCCGTCACCACGATCCTCATCAGGTTCACTCCCGGCTGCACTCTGGCTCAGGTCCTATAGTCCGCGCATCAAAGTGGCGCGCGCAAAGGAGCTTCAGGCCATTGAATCCAAGCATGCACACTGTTGCTTCGGTAAGTCCGTTTGAGCGCGACATGCATTAGAGCCTCTATCTTGTATTGCTGCGCATGCACAGACCGGGCAGGAACCGAAAGGCTCATGCATTGCCGTCAGCGGTCCGGCGGTTGCCAATCCGGTTCCGGCGTGCCTCGGCGGTGAAGCCGCAGCATCAGCCCCACCGCCACGCCTGCGCCGATCGCCACGGTAAGGTCGGTGATGACCGTGAGAGCGAGCGTCATAAGCAACAGCAGGCTGTCAGAGCGTGGTCCCTTCAAACGCGCGGCGAGATGTTGCGGTTCTGCCATGTTCCATGCCGTAAGCACCAGGACCGCAGCAAGCGCCGGCAGCGCCAGCCGGTCTGCCAGCGGTGCGGCAAGCAGCATGAAAATCAGCAGGAACAGCGCATGGGCAAGGCCGGCGACCGGGGTCCTGGCGCCAGCGCGGATATTGGTTGCCGTCCGTGCAATCGCACCGGTTGCGGGCAAACCGCCGAACAGGGAGGATGCGCAATTCGCAATTCCCTGTGCGACGATTTCCGTGTTGGAGCGGTGGGCGGTTCCGGCCATTCGGTCCGCAACAAGTGCTGACAAGAGCGATTCGACGCCGGCCAGAAACGCAATGATCAGGGCTGAAGGGAAAAGCTCGATAAGGCGATCGACCGTTATTCCCGGGAGCGCAGGAAACGGCAGATACGGCGAGATCGAGCCGAAACGGCTTGAGACGGTTTCGACGTCGAGATTGAACACTGCCACTGCTGCGGAGGTGAGACCAACGGCGAAAACCAAGCCGGGCAGCTTCGGCGCGGCCCGGCGAAACAGCACGATCAGCACCAGCGTCACCAGTGCCACCAGCGCACTTGTCGGGGAAACGGTTTCCCTGGCAGCCCACAGGGCAGACAGTTTCGGCAGAAAATCGGCCGGCAGCCTGCTCTGGGGGTCGAGTCCGAGAAAATCTGCGATCTGGCTTGCAGCGATGATCACCGCAATGCCCATGGTGAAGCCGTTGATGACCGGTTCGGGAACGTGGCGGATCAGCCGTCCGGCACGCAAGAGCCCTGCAACAATCAAGATGAGGCCGGCCATAAGCGTGGCGATCACAAGCCCGTCATAGCCGTGATCGGCGATCACGGCGTAGACCACGACGATGAATGCACCTGTCGGCCCGCCAATCTGGACCCGACTTCCGCCGAAAGCTGAAATTGCGAGTCCCGCCACAATTGCCGTGACCAGTCCAGCGCCCGGGCTGGCTCCCGATGCAATCGCGATTGCCATAGCCAGCGGCAGCGCCACCATCGCAACGGTCAGGCCGGCGCCCAGATCGGCGACAAGGCTGGTCTTGTCGTAACCGCGCAAAGTTGTCAGCAGCTTCGGCCGGAAGACCATGTCACGCATGTGCATCTGAGTTTCCTCATAGGGTAAGGGCGGGACCCCGGGAGATCGGTTCGCGCGGCTACGATCACTCCCCAAACCCAACACTGTCAATCAGTTGGTTGCGAATCCGAGCCAGAGCCATTGCCCCCTGCTTCGTTGCGCTGGCCCCACTGCAATTGCTTGTAATCGAAGCCATAGACCAGTGTCGGTTTGACGACCTGGAAATAAGGTGAGAGATCAAAATCCCGGGGTGCGAAAAGAGAATGGTGCCGGATGTGGAGGATCTCCTCTCGGGAATACTCGGAATCGGCGCACTGTCTGCCCGGCGCCCGGGCGACTTCGGGCAGAATGGGATATCTGACCGACTGGTAGGCCTGTGCGATCATCGAGGAGCAGATCGCACGTGTCGGATCGCCGGACCCGAATGCGAGCATCCTTCGCCGCCACCGGACAGGCACAGGCGGGGTGGGAAGGAAATAGCGCATCAGATCGAAGATGTTCTTCATGTCATAGCGCACGCCCAGCCGGTCCACCATGTAGGCCACGATCGTGCTTCTGTCTTCCGGCGTCAGGCCGACCGGACGGCAGATCCGGGTGTTGAAGCGGGCATATTTCGAAAGCGGTACCGCGACGCAGCCCTCGCCCAGATTGACTTCGACGAGCCGCGGCGGTTCCGGCGATGCGAGGGAAGGTCCCTTTCCGTCGACCGGATCGTTCTCAAGGGCATCTCCCACGTAGAGGGCAGCATGCGACCATGTCGATTGGGTGAGGTATTTGATCGCCGCGGACACTTTCTGGTTGCCTTCGACCAGAAGCACGTCCCCGGGTTCCAGGGTGCGGCTGAGGGTTTCGGGGTCGGATGGCGTGTAGGGTTCGTATCCGGCGTTCGGCGAGTTCAGTCGCCTCGCCAGGAAACGTCCCAGCCGGTCCATGAAGGTTTCGGTCATCTCGCGCGCTTCGGTCATTGTGGAACACTTGACCGGTGCGGCTGACAGGATCAACCCGCCCGGCGTCAACTTTGTGTTGACCATGCTTGAAAATCTGGCAGCCGACGTCTAATTTAGAATTGTTCTAAAGAGAGGCGCTCATGCTGACCCGTTTTTTTGGTTTCACCCGTCGGCCTTTCAGTTCGCTGAGCGAACAGGAAGTGCTGGCTTTGGCGATCTCCTCGGAGGAGGATGATGCGCGCATCTATCTCGCCTATGCCGACCATCTGCGACCGGACTACCCTCAATCGGCAAAAGTCTTCGAGGAAATGGCGGACGAGGAGGCAACGCACAGGGCTCGTCTGATCGACCGCCACAAGGCGCGTTTCGGCGACCGTGTTCCGCTGATCCGGCGGGAGCATGTGCGGGGATATTACGATCGCAAACCCGACTGGCTGATGAAGAACCTCTCGATCGAAAGGATCCGTCAGGCTGCCGAGGACATGGAATCGCAAGCCCACGATTTCTATATCGCAGCCGCTCAACGGACCTCCGACGCTGATACCCGGCAGTTGCTCGGCGATCTCGCATTGGCCGAGAAAAGCCACGAATCTCTGGCCAGGCGGCTTGGACTCGAGCATACACCTGCCGACACCCGCGCCGAGGAAGATCAGACCGCACGCCGCAAATTCATCCTGACCTATGTCCAGCCGGGGCTGGCCGGGTTGATGGATGGTTCCGTCTCGACCCTCGCGCCGATATTTGCCACCGCCTTCGCGACGGGGGACACATGGACGACGTTTCTTGTCGGTCTGTCGGCTTCCGTGGGCGCGGGAATTTCGATGGGCTTCACCGAAGCCGCGCATGATGACGGGGTTATTTCCGGCCGCGGATCGCCGGTCAAGCGCGGGCTTGCTTCCGGCATCATGACAACCATCGGCGGCCTTGGTCATGCGCTTCCCTACCTCATTCCGGACTTTACCATCGCCACGACGGTCGCCATTGCAGTGGTGTTCGTCGAGCTTTGGGTGATTGCCTGGATCCAGAATCACTGGATGGACACGCCGTGGGGACGGGCCATCCTTCAGGTGGTTCTGGGCGGCGCCCTGGTCTTTGCGGCCGGAATTCTGATCGGAAACGCCTGACCCGGGCCTTGCCTATTGATCGCATGTGAAGGATATGTTCGCCCCCTGCGGGTTCATTGAGAAGGTTTTGGACCCGGCACGATCTGAAAGTGGGCGTATGTTGCTAAAACTGGTCACTTGGCTGCTGGCGCGAGACCGTCGGGTAAAGCAACTGTTTCTCGTTGTCGCCGATACCCTGATTGTCTTGGCTTCCGTCTGGCTTGCCTATTCGATCCGGCTGAACACGTTACATGTCCCCAATCAGGCACAACTTGTACTGATCCTTTCGGCCCCGGTTCTCGCCATCCCGATTTTCTACAGCTTCGGGCTATACCGGTCATTGATCCGATACGTTGGCGAAGAGGCGATATGGGCGGCTTTCAAGGCTGTGGGCCTGATGGCGCTGCTTTGGGGGCTGCTGGCGTTCATGACACGGGCCTACGGCATTGAAGGGGTGCCGCGGTCGGTGCTTGTGCTGACATGGCTCTTTACGCTTTTCATGGTGATCAGCCTGCGTTTTGTGGCGAGATGGTTTCTGATCATCCTGTCGAGCAGCTCCGTGCCGAGACGCCATTTTCTCATCTATGGCGCTGCCGAGGCCGCCCGTCAGGTCTCCGCAACCCTGCAAAGGCACAATCCGCGCCTGTCGATCCTTCATGTCACCGACGACCCTAGCCTTTACGGCCGCCTTATCGGCGGAAACCCGGTCTATCCCGCCAGGGAAGTTCCGCAACTGGTTCGCCGCTACGACATCAAGGATGCAATCATCACCCTTCGTTATTCGAGCAACGAAAAGCGGATGAGCGTGATCGATTCGCTGCGCAAACATGGCGTGAGGGTCCGTATCCTGCCCGCCTTCGCCGATATTGTCGAAGGCAAGCATGTGGTCAACATGGTGCGCGATATCGAGATCGGCGACCTTCTGGGGCGCGAGATGGCGGTGCCCGAAAAGTCGCTCATGGATCGGAACACCCAGGGAAAGGCTGTGCTGATAACCGGGGCCGGCGGTTCGATAGGCTCCGAGCTTTGCCGACAGGTTGTCACACTGGAGACTTCCCGGCTGGTGCTTTTGGAAAGCAGCGAAGTCGCGCTTTACCAGATCGTTCGTGAACTGGGCGATTATGACGAGCTCGAAATCGTACCCGTCCTCGGATCGGTGACGGACGAAGAGCTGGTCAAGCGCATCATTGCCGAGCATCGCATTGACACTGTATTTCACGCAGCGGCCTACAAGCATGTCCCCCTGGTCGAGCAGAACCCCTATCAGGGTGTCATCAACAACGCCCTCGGCACGCTTTCAGTCGCGACCGCCGTCTACGAATCCGATGCCGCGGTGATGGTGCTTATCTCTACAGACAAGGCAGTCTGGCCGTCGAGCGTCATGGGTGCTTCAAAACGCATAGCCGAACTGGTGATGCAGGATTTTGCTGCCCGCGCGAAGCAGGCAGGCCTGAAAAAGGCCTTCTGCGCCGTACGGTTCGGCAATGTCATCGGCTCAAGCGGGTCGGTCATTCCATTGTTCAGCGAGCAGATCCGCAATGGCGGACCGCTGACTTTGACCCACCCCGAAGCCACCCGCTACTTCATGACCGTGTCCGAAGCGGCGCAACTTGTCATTCAGGCCGGCAGTATTGCCCATGCTGCCGCCGAAATGTCCCGGAGCGATGGCGACATCTTCCTTCTTGATATGGGTGAACCGGTCCTGATCAGGGACCTTGCGATCAAGATGATCCAGCTTTCCAACCTCACCATTTGCGATGAGCGCAATCCGCAAGGTGACATTGCGATCAAGGTCATTGGCTTGCGGCCGGGCGAGAAGCTCAATGAAGTCCTGCGCTATTCAGTTGAGCCACCGGTCTCCACTGTCCATCCGAAAATCTCGGTCGCATCCGAGCCTCCTCTTGACGCGCTCGACTTCGAACGCCTTTACCATGACCTTCGCGAGGTGATCGCGATGCAGGATCACGACAAGCTGGTTGAGCTGCTTTCAAAGGTGACCGGGCTGGGAAGTCGCGCGAATCCGCGGAAGGACGCCTGACCAGCGTCCCTGGTTAGGTTGCGCTCCAGTCCGATGCCGACCGCCGGAGACGGATTTCAGCGCAGCGCGCCGACCATGACCTCGGAACCGTTTTCGATGGTGACCCAGCGGCCCGAATTGCTCGATGCCTGTCGCTTGAGGAAACTGTAGGACGTGTCGCGCCAGAGCGCGATCTCGTCATTGAGGTTGTCGAGCACGAAATCGCCCTCCGAGGTCCTGATTGTGAGCACCGCGTGGCCCTCTCCGTCCGGCTTGCGCACGACGGTTATCAGCAGGTCCGCCGCAGAAAATCCGCGCTCGATCAGCATGTGCCGCTTGAGCAGCACATAATCTTCGCAATCGCCGGAAATCTCGGGATACGCCCAGACCTCCTCCTTGCCGAAGATCTCAAGATCGGTCTTCGGCATGATCGACAAGTTGACGGTCCGGTTGACCTCACGGACGACGTCCCAGCCGTAGTCGGTCACCCTTGGCGCCGCGCCTGTTCCCTCGACCGGTCCGCATTCGGAGGCAAACTGCTTGCAAAACTCGTAATGGCCGATGGGCTGGGATGTGATCCGGCCGGTTTGCATCGACAACCCGGAGGCTCCGCTGACGCCGGAACCGGCCAGGAACGCCGCGGAAGCGACCAAAACAGCTTTGATTTTTGCCCGTCCGCAAGACATATCCGGAGCGCTCCATGCCATCCCAACTCGTTAACAAAGAGTTAAGAATGCTTGGCGCTAAGAGTCAATTCCGGGACAGGCGGGTTCTGCAGGTATGGTTACCGCGCCCGCGACGGCCAAGCGGCCCTTCAGGGTTTCGCAGGAATGCTGTCCACTGCTGCAAGGATCCGTGCGATGTCTTCGTCACGCGACAGCCTGTGATCACCGTCCCGGATCAGGGTCAGCGTCACATTTTCGGAGGGCAGGTGCTCCATCAGTTTGAGCGCGTGCTGCCACGGTACGTCGGGATCCGCCATGCCCTGGATAATGTGGACAGGTGCGTCTGTCTCTATCAATCCGTCGAGAACGCGGTTTTTGCGTCCGTCCTCGAACAGGGCCCGGGTGAAGACGTTCGGGTCGGGGCCATAGGGTGTGGGCTCCTCAAAAAAACCGTCCTGCGCGAGCGCCTGCCGTTGAGCTTCGGTCAGGTCCGGCTCCATGAGCTCATGTGTGAAGTCGGGTGCCGGAGCGACGAGAACCAGTCCGGCCACGCGCCCGCCCGCATTCTGCTTGCGCAGTTCCTGTACCAGTCTCAACGCGATCCATGCCCCCATCGAGGAGCCAATGAGAATCTGCGGACCGGAGCTGAATTGCGTGAATACGGCAAGGCTCTCCTCCAGCCACCGTGAAATCGTGCCGTCGCGGAAGTCTCCCCCGGAGGCGCCATGCCCGGAATAGTCGAACCGGAGCGAGGCACGCCCCTGCTCGCCCGCATGACGGCAAAGCGCCTCGGCCTTGGAGCCGCTCATGTCGGAACGATAACCGCCGAGCCAGACGATCCCCGGCAGATCGCTGTGCGCCCCGGTCGCGTCGCGGACCAGCGCCGCGATACGCCTTTCATCGCCGGATTCGCCTACAATCAGTTCCTTCGCCATCGGATCCATTGCCACTCCCCGTTTTTCCTGCGGTTTTCGCTGTCTTACAAGATTCGGCGCGCGCCTGCGTCAGGTGTGGTGATTTTTTCGAAAAGTCATGCTATTGACATCCGCCTGCTGATCACGAGATTGCGCGCAAATCTATTTGTGCGCGCTTCGCAATCGGCGGAACCCGGCAATAATTCAGGAGACCAAAGCCATTCGCAGACCTTTTAGAGCGCCGCCGACCACCAATGACGGCCCCCGCGCTAACCAGAATATTCGGGCCTCACAGGTCCAGCTCATCGATGCCGAAGGCCAGAACCATGGCGTGCTGCCCACAGAGCAGGCGCTTGCCATGGCTGAAGAAGCCGGCCTCGACCTTGTAGAGATCAATTCGAACGGCGAGACGCCGGTTTGCAAGATCGTTGACCTTGGCAAGCTGAAGTACCAGTCGCAGAAGAAGGCCTCCGAGGCGCGCAAGAAGCAGAAGACCGTTGAGGTCAAGGAAATCAAGATGCGCCCGAACATCGACACCCACGACTATCAGGTGAAGATGAGAGCCATGAACCGTTTCTTCGATGATGGCGATAAGGTGAAGGTGACCCTGCGCTTCCGCGGACGCGAGATGGCGCACATGGAACTCGGAATGAAGCTGCTGCAGCAGGTCAAGGACGACACCATCGAGATCGCCAAGGTCGAAGCCGAGCCAAAGCTCGAAGGCCGGCAGATGATGATGGTTCTCGCGCCGAAGTAACACCGACTGCGAAGAAATGTGGACCGGTCCTGCGGAAGCGGGGCCGGTTTTTTGCTGGCAAACAGCAATTTCAGCCTCTGCCCGTTGCGCTTTCGGCCAGCCGGGTCTATAAGGCGCGCGTTCAAACCGGCCGGCAGGGCATGCCGAGGCGGTTTTAAACGCTTGATGCTCACGGGTTCTCTGCCCGCTGGCATCTCACCCAACAAGAAAATGGCTGCGCCGGCGTCACAGTGGCGCCCTAAGGCCTGAAAAGGAGTAGCGAAATGCCCAAGATGAAGACCAAAGCGTCCGCCAAGAAGCGGTTCAAGATCACCGCGAGCGGCAAGGTCCTCGCGGCTGCCGCCGGCAAGCGCCATGGCATGATCAAGCGGTCCAACAAGTTCATTCGCGACGCACGCGGCACCATGGTTCTGTCCGAGCCTGACGCCAAGATCGTCAAGAAGTTCCTTCCCAACGGCCTGTAAGAGCGCCGGGACCAGTTTTTAAGGAGATCATGATATGGCACGCGTGAAACGGGGCGTTACCGCCCACGCAAAACACAAGAAGGTTCTGAAGAAAGCCAAGGGCTTTTACGGACGCCGCAAGAATACCATCCGCGCCGCGAAGGCCGCTGTCGACAAGTCGATGCAGTACGCCTACCGCGACCGCAAGGTGCGCAAGCGCAATTTCCGCGCTCTGTGGATTCAGCGCATCAATGCCGCTGTCCGCGAGCACGGCCTGAGCTACGGCCGCTTCATCGACGGCCTGACGAAGGCCGGCATCGAGGTCGATCGCAAGGTTCTTTCCGACATGGCGATCCATGACGCCGAAGCATTCGGCGTGCTGGTCGGCGAGTCCAAGAAGGCGCTCGAATACCTCAAGGACAAGACCCCGAACGAATTTGAAAGCGCTGTCGCCTAAGCCAGCGTTTTCCCCGAACAAAGTCTGAATTGACCAATTGGGATCCCGCGCTGGCCTGGGCTGGCGCGGGATCTTTTGTATCCGGATCAGGCATGAACGACGAGACGAACATTGATGAGGTAATCCCGCCCGAGGATCTCGCTTTGGCGCTTCAGGCGATTGCGCGTTCGCCCGGGCTGAGGATTGCACCCATCGAGCTTCCCGGTCGCAGGGTCTGGATCAAGCGCTTCGATATTGAGCCGCTTGCCTTTGCCAAGCGCCTGCACTGGCTGGTCTCGCCTGCTTTGTATCCGCCGTTCCTGCGCGGCTCCGAGCCCGCATTGGGTGAGGCCGGCGTTGAGCGCGAATCCTTGCGGATCTTCGCGTTTCGCGCTGCCGGTTTCCGGACCCCCGACATTCTCTACCGGAACGGCGCCATGCTGATCCTGTCGGACGTCTCGCCGGTCTTGACCCATGAACTGGCTGCCGCGTCCGGAGACCGGCGCCAGACGCTGCTTCTCAAGCTGTTCACATCACTCGGCCGCATGCACGGCGCCGGCCTCGTCCATGGTCGCCCGCACTTGCGTGACATGTCGTTGAACAATGGCGAGATCTGCTTTTTCGACTTCGAGGAGGCGCCTGAAACCACCATGCCGCTTGCCGACGCACAGGCGCGCGACCTCTGGCTCGTCATGCTGCCGGTGGTCGCCCTGGAACCGGATGAGAAAAAGTGCCGCGCGCTTCTGCAGGCCTGGCTCGATACCGCGCCTGTGGAGGCGGTGTGCGCCCTCGCGCGCTTCATAAGTTTCGTGCGCCCGCTGCTTGCACTGGCGCGGCTGCTGCCGCAGGCCGTACAGGGCGGCGATGTCAGGCGATTTCTTGGCGCGGCAAGGTTCCTCGCGGGATCAATTTCGGATATGGACAGCGCAATTGCCGGAAGCGGACAGCGCACAGCATCACAACAGGTAAGGTCATGAGCCAATATCAGACACTCGAAACCTCGATCATGTCGGAGATTTCAGGCGCTTCCGACGAGGCTGCTATTGAAGCGGTCCGGGTTGCGGCCTTGGGCAAGAAGGGGTCGGTTTCCGAACTTCTCAAGGGCCTCGGCAAGATGACGCCCGAAGAGCGGCAGCAGGCCGGTCCGGAGATCAACGGTCTCAAGACCCGGGTCGCCGATGCCATTGCGGCGCGCAAGGCCGAGCTCAGGGACGCTGCCATCACCGAGCGCCTGTCGCGGGAAACCGTCGATGTCAGCCTGCCCGTGCGGTCGTCGCCCGCCGAACGCGGCCGCATTCATCCGATCAGCCAGGTCATTGACGAAATCACAGCCATCTTCGCCGACATGGGCTTCTCGATTGCCGAAGGTCCGGACATCGAAACCGACTATTACAATTTCACCGCGCTCAACTTCCCCGAGGGGCATCCGGCGCGTGAAATGCACGACACCTTTTTCCTGGAGCCCGACCAGAACGGCGAGCGCAAGGTTCTAAGAACGCATACCTCTCCGGTGCAGATCCGCACCATGGAGGCGCAGGAGCCGCCGATCCGTATTGTCATTCCGGGCAAGACCTATCGCCAGGATTCCGACGCGACTCACTCGCCCATGTTCCACCAGCTCGAGGGTCTGGTGATCGACAAGACCACCCATGTCGGCCATCTGCGCTGGGCGCTTGAGGAGTTCTGCAAGGCCTTCTTCGAGGTAGACAGCGTCACCATGCGCTTCCGCCCGTCCTTCTTCCCCTTCACCGAGCCCTCGTTCGAGGTCGACATCCAGTGCGACCGTTCGGGCCCGATCGTGAAATTCGGCGAAGGCAGCGACTGGATGGAGATCCTCGGCTGCGGCATGGTGCATCCCAATGTGCTGCGCTATGGCGGCATCGATCCTGATGTCTACCAGGGTTTCGCCTGGGGCATCGGCATCGACCGGCTGGCCACGCTGAAATACGGCATGCCCGATCTGCGCGACTACTTCAGCGCCGATGTCCGGTGGATCAGCCACTACGGTTTCCGCCCGCTCGACATGCCGACATTGTTCGGAGGATTGAGCGGGTGAGCAAACACACAGGCTCATGCCGGTGCGGATTGATCTCGGTCGAAGCCTCTGCCGAACCGATCTGGCAATCCTACTGCCATTGCCGTGATTGCCGGAAGCAGACCGGTGCGCCGGTCATGGCATTCGTCGGCTTTCGGGAGGAAGATCTTGTCTGGTTTGGAGAGGCGAAGATCTGGCGAAGCGCCGGCGGCCTGAGCCGTTCATTCTGCGATCATTGCGGCAGTCAGATCGGCTATCGCGATGAAAACCTGCCCGGCGAGGTCTATCTGACCATCGGCTTCATGGACGCGCCCGAGAATTTCCCGCCGAACCTGCATGCTTTCGAAAAACGCCGACTGCCCTTTTTGCATATCGCCGACGACCTGCCGCGCTATCAGGACTTCTCGGTTGAACGCCGATGACACGATGACTGGAATGGACCGATGAAATTCACCCTATCCTGGCTCAAGGACCATCTTGAGACCGATGCCACGCTTGATGAGATTTGCGAGCGCCTGACCGCGATCGGGCTTGAGGTCGAGGACGTCGACGACAAGAAGGCCTACCAGCCCTTCACCATCGCCCGAGTCATTTCCGCAGAGAAGCATCCGGAGGCAGATCGCCTCAAGGTTCTGATGGTGGATGCCGGCGACGGCCAGCCGGTGCAGATCGTCTGCGGCGCGCCCAATGCACGGGAGGGCCTCGTCGGCGCGCTGGCGCGACCGGGCACCTATGTGCCGGGCATCGACGTGACGCTGTCGGTCGGCAAGATACGCGGCGTCGAAAGCCATGGCATGATGTGTTCCGAAAAGGAACTCGACATGTCCGACGATCATGACGGCATCATCGACCTTCCGGAGGATGCACCGGTCGGGACGTCCTTTGCCGCCTATGCCGGCCTCGACGATCCGGTCATCGAGATCAACCTGACGCCCAACCGGCCCGATTGCACATCGATCCGCGGCATTGCTCGCGATCTGGCAGCCTCCGGCCTGGGTCGGCTGAAGGACCAGCCAAAGCCCGATTTCAAGGTCGAGGGCGAGACGGCGCAAGACGTGCGAATCGAACTCGATGATGCGAGTCTTTGTCCCGGTTTCGCCTGGCGTATGGTCCGCGGCGTGAAGAACGGCCCGAGCCCGAAATGGATGCAGAAACGCTTGCTTGCGATCGGCCTCCGCCCGATTTCCGCGTTGGTCGACGTCACCAACTATATGACCTTCGACCAGGGCCGGCCGATGCATGTCTTCGATGCGGACAAGGTCAAGGGCGATCTCGTGGTACGACGCGCCCGTGACGGCGAGGAGATTCTCGCGCTCGACACCCGGACGTACATGCTCGATCCGTCCAATGTCGTCATAGCGGATGACAACGGGCCGGAATCGATCGGTGGCATCATGGGCGGCGAGCATTCCGGCTGTGACGAGAACACTACCAACGTGCTTATCGAATCGGCGTTGTGGGATCCGATCAACATCGCCAAGACCGGCCGGTCGCATGGCATCATCACCGATGCGCGCTATCGCTTCGAGCGCGGCGTCGACCCGGAATACATGGTCCCCGGCCTTGAGCGCACCACCGAACTGGTGCTCGACATGTGCGGCGGCACCGCGGCCGAAGCCCGGGTGACGGGCTACGAGGGCTATGAGGGCTATGAGGCCAAGACCATCGAGTTCCCGTTTTCCGAAATCCGGCGCCTCACCGGTCTCGAAGTGTCCGATGACGAGGCGGTGGGCATCTTGAAAGGTCTCGGATTCGAGGTCTCGGGAGCCGGAGAAACGGTTTCTGTCGCAGTGCCCTCTTGGCGTCCGGACATCGACGGCAAGGCAGACCTGGTCGAGGAAGTGATGCGCATTCACGGCGTTGACAACATCCGGCCGGAGCCGCTGCCTTCCATCGGGTCGGTCAACGGAAAGATCCTGACCACGTTGCAAATCCGCACCCGGTCGGCAAAGCGCGCGCTTGCCTCGCGCGGCATGCTAGAAGCGGTGACCTGGTCCTTCATTCCTGAGCGTCACGCAAGGCTTTTCGGTGGCGGCCAGGCCGAACTGAAGCTCGCCAATCCGATTGCCGCCGACATGTCCGACATGCGGCCGTCGCTGCTGCCCGGCTTGATCACTGCGGCACAGCGCAATGCCGACCGTGGTTATGGCGATGTCGCGCTGTTCGAGGTTTCAGGCACTTACGAGAACGACAAGCCGGATGGCCAGCGCCGGGTAGCGGGCGGCATCCGGCGCGGTACCGCCGGCCTCACAGGCTCGGGCCGCCACTGGGACGGCGCGGCAAAACCCGTTGGCGTTTTCGACGCCAAGGCCGACGCGATCGCCGCCCTTGAGGCCTGCGGCGCGCCGGTCGACCGGCTTTCCTTCGATCGTGGTGCGCCGGACTGGTATCACCCGGGCCGCTCGGGTCTGATCAAGCTCGGTCCGAAGACCGTGCTTGGGCACTTCGGCGAGTTCCATCCCAAAACGCTTGATGCGCTTGATGTTACCGGACCTCTTGTGGGCTTCGAGGTTTTCATTGACGCCGTTCCCGAACCCAAGCGCAAGGCCACACGCACCAAGCCTGTTCTCGATCTTTCGACCTTTCAGGCCGTGCGGCGCGACTTCGCCTTCGTGGTTGATACGGAAGTGCCAGCCGCCACGCTGGAACGTGCCGCCCAGGGCGCGGACAAGCAGCTGATCACGGGCGTGAACGTTTTCGATCTGTTCGAAGGCCCGTCGCTCGGCGAGGGCAAGAAGTCGCTGGCACTGGAAATCACCATCCAGCCGCGCGACCGCACGCTGACCGAAGAGGATCTCGACCGGCTGATGAAATCGGTCATCGCCAATGTCGAAAAATCATCGGGCGGTGTGCTCAGGGGATGATCCGATGGGGCGGCGCTTCCCGGGGCCGCTCTATCTGCGATTCCGGAGCCAGCGCGGGCTCGGGAGCCGGTTTCTTGCCTCTGCCGAGTCAATGCAGCAAAAAACACTGCGTTGGAGACATTCTGTAGACTCTTCAGGCTTGCGGGGAGGGGGCCGCCGGTTGCATGCTGCGCCCCAATGGAGCAGGGCGGCGGAGCGTAGTGCGTACAATGAATCTCATTCTCAATTCGGACAGTTACAAGTACTCGCATTTCGCGCAGTATCCGCCAGAGACAGCCGCGATCTCTGCCTACATCGAGGCGAGACCTGGGGGCAAGCATGACGACGTGCTGTTCTTCGGGCTGCAGATGTTCCTGAAGGACTATCTTTCGCGCAAGATCACCATGGCCGATGTCGACGAGGCCGAAGAGGTGATCACCGCCCACGGGCTGCCGTTCCATCGCGACGGCTTCCAGAAGATCGTCACGCGCCATGACGGCCACTTTCCATTGCTGATCGAGGCGCTGCCCGAAGGCACGATCGTCCCGGCCGGCACGCCGCTGGTGCAGGTCCGCAACACCGACCCCGACTTTTTCTGGCTGCCGACCTTCATCGAGACAGCGCTGCTGCGCGCGGTCTGGTATCCGTCCACCGTCGCCACCGTCTCGCACGGTGCCCGCCAGATCATTTCCGCGTCGCTCGAGCGCACCTGCGACACGCCCGATGAAGTGTTGCCGTTCCGTCTGCATGATTTCGGCGCTCGCGGAGCCACGTCGCTCGAACAGGCCGGCATCGGCGGTGTCGCGCATCTGGTCAGCTTCATGGGCACCGACACGGTCAGCGCGCTTGTCTATGCGCGGCGCTTTTATCACGAGCCGATGGCGGGTTTCTCGATCCCCGCTGCCGAGCACTCGACCATGACCAGCTGGGGCGAGGAGCGCGAGACCGAAGCCTATCGCAACATGCTCAAGCAGTTTGCCGGACCCGGCAAGCTCGTCGCGGTGGTGTCTGATTCCTATGATCTCTATCGCGCGGTCAAGACCATCTGGGGCGAGGAGCTGAAGGCCGAGGTCGAAGCCTCGGGCGGCACGCTTGTCGTGCGACCCGATTCGGGCGACGCCACCCGCGTCCCCGTCGACACGGTAGAAATGCTGGGCGAGATCTTTGGCTTCTCGCTCAACAACAAGGGATACAAGGTGCTCAATCCGGCGGTCCGGGTGATCCAGGGCGACGGCATCACGCCGGAGACGATCCGGATCCTTCTGGGCCGCCTCGAGGACCGGGGCTGGTCGGCCGAGAACATCGCCTTCGGCATGGGTGCGGGCCTCTTGCAGAAGGTCAACCGCGACACGCTGCGTTTCGCCATGAAGGCCAATGCGCGGCAGGACGACGACGGCGTCTGGCATGGCATCAACAAGAACCCGAAGACCGATCCCGGCAAGGCCTCGAAGCGCTATCGGCAGGCCGTCGTGATGGAGGGCGGGCAGGCCATGGGCGTGGCACTGAAAGACCTCGGCGACCGCGAAAACCTGATGCGTCCGGTCTGGCAGGATGGCCGATTGCTGGTTGACTGGACCTTCGCGGAAATTCGCGAGAGGGCCGCGGAAAGCCGCTAATCGCCTGACCTTTGGGCGCAGCAATGCGTGTCCCCGCAACCATCCTGCGGCGGGCGGTCTTGCATTTGCAACCGGTTTTGGGTCTGTTGCGCGCCTGAAATCAATCCGATGGACGGGTCCGGGAGGGCCGGTCCTCACCACATCCAAAAGCGCGGTTGGGCCGATAACGGCGACGACCGCTTTTCCTGGGAGGAGAGACCATGTTCAAGTGGGGCATCATGTCGACGGCCAAGATTGGCCGCGAACAGGTTATTCCGCAATTGCAGGATTCGGAAAACGGCGTTGTGACCGCCATCGCGAGCCGCGAGCAGTCACGGGCTCGCGCGCTCGCTGACCGGTTCGGAGCGCCTCATGCGTTCTCGAGCTACGAGGAGCTGCTGGCCTCGGACGAGGTTGATGGCGTCTATATTCCGCTTCCAACCTCCCAGCATGTCGAGTGGGCCATCAAGGCAGCCGATGCCGGCAAGCACGTGTTGTGCGAGAAACCGCTTGCGCTCAATGCTGCCGATATTGCCCCGGTAATCGAGGCGCGCGACCGGAACGGAGTCCTCGTCAGCGAAGCCTTCATGGTCACCTACCATCCGCAATGGCACAAGGTCCGCTCGCTCATCAAGGATGGCGCGATCGGCCGGCTGCGGCATGTCCAGGGCGCGTTCTCCTATTTCAACACCAACCCTGACGACATGCGCAACAATGCCGAACTCGGCGGCGGTGGATTGCCCGATATCGGTGTCTACCCCACGGTTTCCACGAGGTTCTCGACAGGCTGCGAACCCGACCGTGTTCAGGCCACCGTCGAGCGCGACCCCGAGTTCGGGACCGACCGCTATGCCAGCGTGAAGGCGGATTTCGGTGATTTCGAAATGAGTTTCTACTGCTCGACGCAGATGGCGCTCAGGCAGTTGATGGTCTTTCATGGGGAGAAGGGCTACATCGAGGTTACGGCACCGTTCAATGCCGGCGACTATGGACACGCCACCGTCCGGCTGCACAATGCCGGTCACGATGGCGCCGAAACCTTCCGTTTCCCCGGTGTCCGGCAATACCGTTTGGAGGCCGAGGCGTTCGTGCGCAAGGTTCAGGGCGGTGACGAGGAGATCTTCACCCTCGAACAATCCGTGCTCAATCAGAAGGTGATTGACGCAGTCTACCGTGCGGCCGAACACGACGGCTGGGAAAAGGTCTGACGACTTGGCCGCGTCCCGATCAGGGGCGCGGCCCGAACACGAAGCGCGAGTAGCCCAGATAGGAAAAGGCGGTCGCCGATCCCGACCCCAGCACCACGGCGAGATAGGGCGAGAAGTCCTTCAGCACGATCAGGCAGGCGGAATAGACCACATAGTTGATCAGTGCCGAGGCGATCCCGACACCGCCATAGCGTGCGCCCTCGACACTGACCTTGCGGTGCGAGGCGCCGAAGGTGAAAGTACGATTGATCAGGTAGGTGCACAGCATGGCCGAGGCGATCGCAAGCACGCGCGCGCTGAACGGATCCAGCAGATCAAAGCGCAGCAACAGCCACAGCACGCCGACATCGACGGCAAATCCAACCGCGCCGGCAAAAAGGAAAAACTGTATTCGTCTCATCAGACCGCTTTGCGGCTCCTGGCCTTTGTGGCTGGGATGGTGGATGTCTCGGCAATCGGAAGGTCCGAAACACGCCGGCCTGCACCGGTGAATGCGCGCCGCTCGCCACGGGACGGCGAGATCGACATATAATGAAATCGCTTTTGTTCAAACCGTGATCTGGCAAGAGAATCGAGAATCACGCCGCCGGAGAAGATCATCAGCGCCATCATCATCAGTGCCATGGCGAGAATCCATGTTGGCATCCGGGTCACCAGCCCCGTGAGAAAATACTCGTTGAGCACCGGCACCATGAACATCATCGACAAGGCCAGCGTGAAGACGCTGAGATAGCCGAAAAACATGAACGGCCGCGTTTCCTTCATCAGCATGGCGAACATCCAGAGGATTTTTGCGCCGTCCTTGAAGGTCGAGAGTTTCGAATGCGAGCCTTCGGGCCTGCGCCCGTAATCGAGCGCCAGTTCCGCCACCGGCATTCTGAGCATCGAGGCATGAACGCTCATTTCCGTCTCGATCTCGAACCCGCCGGAAATCGCGGGAAAGCTCTTGGCGAACCGGCGCGAGAAGGCCCGGTAGCCTGAAAAGATGTCGGTGAAATCGGTGCCGAAAATCGCCGTGTAAAGCCGGTTGAAGATGGAGTTTCCGAAAGCATGACCCCGGCGGCCGGCGTCATCGGTGACGCCGCGCCGTGTGCCAACCACCATGTCGTAGCCGCCACTGAGCAACGTCTGCACCAGTTCCGGCGCGTCGGCGGATGAATAGGTGCCGTCGCCATCGGCCATCAGGAAGATGTCTGCCTCGATGTCGGAGAACATGCGTCGCACCACATGTCCCTTGCCCTGTCGGGTTTCCCGCACGACGGTCGCGCCCGCCAGCGCGGCTCGCATCGCGGTCTGGTCCTTGGAGTTGTTGTCGTAGACGTAGATCCGGGCAGTCGGCAACGAAGCACGAAATCCGGCGACCACATCGCCGATCGTCTCGGCTTCATTGTAGCACGGCAGCACCACTGCGATCTCAAGACCTTCGAAAACACCGTCTGACATGGGGAAACCCTGTTGGCCGCGGACCATCCTCCGCCTCCGCTTTACTATTTCTTGAGAAGGTTAAGGCTAGGTTGAGCCCAAGGCATTTAAGTGGTCGGGAGTAGCCCCCTTGAGCAAGAGCAATTCGGCCGCGGCGGGTCTGCCGCTTGCAAAGCCCGCGCCGGTAGCGTCCGTCCCCGGCGCACTTGCCTCATCGCACTGCCTGGTGCTCCTGGCGCTGGCGGTTCTGACTCTGCTGACCGCGATCATGCACTTCTCTTCCTATGTTGATTACGTCGGCGCCGACAATGATGACGTGATGCGTCTCGTGCAGGTACGTGACCTGCTCTCAGGCCAGGGCTGGTTCGACCTGACCCAGACCAGGCTCGGGCTGGAGGGCGGAACCCTCATGCACTGGTCGCGCCTTGTTGACCTTCCCATTGCAGCGCTGATCTTTGCCTTTTCACAGTTTCTGGAGCCGACATATGCCGAGGCGGCGGCGCTGTTCATCTGGCCGCTGATCACCGTCGTTCCGATCTTCTATGCCCTGGCGCTGGCGGGGGAGACGCTCGCGGGAGCCTCCGGCCGGTTGATCGCACTGGCTCTCGCATTTCTGTTCGTGCTCAGCGTCAACCGCTTTCAGCCGGGATCGATTGATCATCACAATGTGCAGCTGGGGCTGATCGCCGTCATCGCCGCCTGCCTGATCATGCCGGGCCGCCCGGCGCTGGCTCATTCGGTGGCCGGCGTTGCGGCGGCGCTTGCCATTGCCATCGGTGCGGAAACAACGCCGCACATTGCCGTAATCGCGCTGATTGTAGCGCTGCAGTGGCTCTGGCTCGGCGAGAGGGCGCGCGCTGCATCCACGGCTTTCGCGCTCTCGATGGCGACGGCGCTGACCGCATGTTTCTTTGTCACCACACCCCCCGGCCAATATAGCCTGGTGGCCTGTGATGCGCTTTCGACCGGGTTCTACGCGCTTGGTGTGGTCGGCGCGGGCGCGTTTTATCTTGCCGCCGCCTTCACCTCGAGCTACGGATTTGCCGTCCGTCTTGCCGGGCTCGGTCTCGCCGGGGTTGCCACCGCCGGGTTCACCTTGCTGATCGCGCCCCAATGCCTCGGCAACCCGCTTTCAACTCTGGATCCGTTGCTTGTCACCATGTGGCTCAACAATGTCACCGAGGCGCAATCGGTGCTGGCGCAGCTGCGCGCGGAGCCTTGGACCATCGGCGGCTTCTATGCGGTCCCGGTCCTCGCCATGGCCCTGTGCGTGATCCGCATGCGCCAGGGGCGCAACGTTCAGGCCCATGGCGTTCTTCTGGCGATGATTCTTGTGTCCTGGGCGATTGCGCTGATCCAGGTGCGTGGAGCAGTGTTCTCCAACCTGCTCTCGGCCGTTCCGCTCTCGGCGCTCATTGCCGACCTTCGCACACGCGCCAATGCCGACCCGAAGAACTTGCGCAAGGGGCTCGCCTTTGCCGGCACGGCCTTCGTGTCGGTTCCCTTCATATGGGCGTTTGCCGGCGCGCTCGCCTCGATGGGCGTCGACAAGGCAATGGGGCGGGACGCTGATCCGCTGCCGGTCCGTGAGGAAAACTCCTGCAAGGACCAGGCAGCCATGGCGCCGTTGGCAAAAGAGCCGATGGGCGTGGTGGCCGGCCCTTCCAATCTCGGCGCGCACATCCTGCGCTTTACCTCCCATCGGGCGCTGTCCGCCCCTTACCACCGCAATCAGGGTGGCATGCTGACGGAGCTTCACGCCGCAATGGCCGTCCCCGGCGATGCGGTCAAGTTTCTCCGCGGTGCCGGAGTGACCGTTCTGGCCTATTGCCGTAGCGATCCGCAAACCGGAAACGTCATAGCCGTTGCTCCGCAAGGGCTCTATGCGCAGCTCGCGGAAGGTCGCGTGCCCGACTGGCTTGAGCCTGTGCAGGAGACACAGGATAGGCCGCTGCAGATCTACCGCGTGCTCCCGGGTGCTTCTGACGGCTGAGCCACCCCGGTTCCTCTTTGTCCACCATCGCGGTAGGCTTGGGAGTGATTTGCGCATCTCGCGCATCAACTCTTGAAACGGGGTCCGATCATGAACGCCATTGCTCGCAGATGGGTTACCCGCAATTCCATGATGGCGATCCTTGGCCTCGCCCTGCTGGCGTCCGGTGCGAGCGATTTGCCAACGAGCGCACAGGCAGCTGAAACCGGCACTCCCGCCAAGCAGATTTTCGGTGCCGCCAAGCTGCCGGCCGCCTTGCCCGCCCGCGCCATCGGTTTTTACTCGAAGGGCTGTCTCGCGGGCGGCGTTGCGATTCCCGCGGATGGCGAGACCTGGCAGGCGATGCGCCTTTCGCGCAACCGGCGCTGGGGTCACCCCGACCTGATTGCGCTCGTCGAGAGGCTCTCGCGCGAGGCTGCGGCCAATGACGGCTGGCCCGGATTGCTGGTCGGCGATATCGCCCAGCCCCGGGGTGGCCCCATGCTTTCGGGGCATGCCTCGCATCAGGTCGGGCTCGATGCGGATGTCTGGCTGACGCCGATGCCCGATCGCAAGCTGAGTGCGCGCGAACGCGAGGAGATTTCCGCAACCTCGATGCTCAAGAAGGACACGCTTTATGTTGATGACCGGGTTTGGACGCCGGCGCATGCGCGGCTGTTGATGCGCGCGGCGAGCTATCCGGAAGTCGAGCGCATCTTCATCCATCCCGGCATCAAGAAGAAGATCTGCGACACTTGGCAGGGGGATCGCTCGGCGATGGGCAAGCTTCGTCCGTATTATGGCCATCACTATCATTTCCATATCCGGATCAAATGCCCGCCCGGCGTGAGCGGCTGTCGCAGCCAGAATCCGCCCCCGTCCGGCACGGGCTGCGATGCATCGCTGGCCTGGTGGTTCACGGATGAGCCCTGGGCGCCGGCCGAGCCGAAGAAGGACGACAAGCCCAAACCGGAAAAGCGCGAGATCCGGCTTTCGGACCTGCCCGCGGCCTGTGCGCGTGTAGCGGATGCGGCAGGGCCTGCATCGGCAGCCGAAGCCACATTCCGGGCCGACCCTGTCCGCGATTTTCTGCGCAATAACGGTTCTCAACCCTCCACGGCCTCCGGCTTCGCGCCGCTGCCCCGCCTGGTGCCGTTGCCGGTGTGGCGTCCGCGCGACTGATGCATGTCACGCTCAGTTGGATTCAATTGTGCGACAACGACCATGTATCATTTCAAAGTGTTACATCGTCCTTTGCGCATCCAATTGGATGCGCGGCGCTGTAGACCGGTTCCATTTGTCCGGAAGTGCAAATCGTCACGCAGTGCCGACACCGACAAACCTCGCCATGGTGGCTTTTCGGCCGGGAATGAAACCGCTATAGAATGCCGGATCAAATCGATTGAAATGCGAAGCCTTCGCTTTGCTGATAGTGGATCGTCATGACCTTGCCCAAAGCCATCGCCCTTATCGCTCATGATCAGAAGAAGGACGATCTGGCCGATTTCGCCCGTTCGCACAGCAAGTCCATGTCGCGCTATCCCATCGTCGCCACCGGCACGACCGGCGGCCGTATCATCGAAGCCTGCCCGGATCTTGATGTCAGGCGGCTCAAGAGCGGACCGCTTGGCGGGGATCAGCAGATCGGCGCACTGATCGCAACCGGCGAGGTGACTCTGGTGATCTTCTTCGTCGACCCGTTGACGGCCATGCCCCATGATGTCGATGTCAAGGCCTTGATGCGGCTCGCCATCGTTTATGATATTCCGATGGCGCTCAACCGCGCCACGGCTGAACGCCTTCTGTCGACGCTCGCTTGAGCGGCGGCAACCGATGATGCGGCCAGAGCGGCCGTACCCATGCAATTTCCGGCCTGACGGGGAAAACTCGATGTCAAACTCCAGCGATACCGACCGCAACATCGCCTTTCCGATCCTGATCGGCGATATCGGCGGCACCAATGCGCGCTTCGCCATTCTGGTTGACGCCAATGCCGAGCCGAAGGAATTTCCGGTTCTGGCCACTGCCGACTACGAGACCATCGACCTCGCAATCCAGGCAGGCGTTCTCGACAAGACCTCCCTGCAGCCACGTTCGGCTATTCTCGCCGTCGCGGGCCCGATCAAGGAACGCGAGATCGACCTCACCAATTGCGACTGGGTCATCCGGCCCGAGGACATGATTCGCGATCTGGGCTTCGAGGATGTCGTGGTCATCAATGATTTCGAGGCGCAGGCACTCGCGGCAGCCGCACTCGGACCGGAACATCTCGAAAAGATCGGCAGCGGCGAGATCCAGCCTTCCACCTCGAGGGTGGTGGTCGGCCCCGGCACCGGTCTGGGGGTCTCCGGTCTCGTCCACGCCCGTCACACATGGTTTCCGGTGCCAGGAGAGGGGGGGCACATCGATATCGGACCGCGCACCCCGCGCGACTTCGAACTGTTTCCCTTTTACCAGACAATCGACGGCCGGGTATCCGCCGAGCAATTGCTGTGCGGACGCGGGCTGATGAACATTTATCATGGCGTCTGCAAGGCCGGCGGCAGCGTGCCTCAGGCCAAGACACCTGCCGAGGTCACGTCGGGATGGTCGGCCGGGACCGATGCTGCTGCCGTCGAGGCAATCGACCTTTTCGTCACCTATCTCGGACGGGTGGCCGGCGATCTTGCGCTGATCTTCATGGCGCGCGGCGGCGTCTACCTTGCCGGCGGCATCGTGCAGCGGATCATTCCGGCGCTTGAGCATCCCAGGTTCCGGGAGGCATTCGAGGACAAGGCGCCGCATTCCGCGATCCTCAAACGGATCCCGACATTCGTCATAACGCATCCGCTCGCGGCTCTTTATGGGCTTGCGGCCTATGCGCGCACACCGGTCCGGTTCGGCGTCTCCACCCAGGGCCGTCGCTGGAAGGCATAGGCAAACCGGTTTCAACCCGCTATAGAGCCGCCTTGAACCGGGCATGCGGGTGTTTGCCCGAAGGCGGCAATGCCCCGGCAGCGACCGGCGGCCGGATAGGACGACGCAACGTGGCGCGCGGCAAAAACATCAAGGTCGATGTCGAATCTCTGACGATGGTGATCCGCAGGATCATCCGCGAGAATGGCCGCGACTATGTTCGCACCTACATTTTTGCCTCCATCTGTCTGCTCCTGGTCGCAGGCTCAACGGCGTTCATGGCCTGGATCATGGAATCGGTCATCAACGAGGCATTCGCCAAGAAGAATGCCCAGGTTATCTGGCTTATCTGCGGATCGGTGCTTGCAGCCTTCATCATACGTGGGGCTGCATCTTATGGTCAGGCCGTGGCGCTGGCCCAGGTCGGCAACAATCTGGTGGCCCGCTATCAGCAACGCCTCATAGATCATCTCATGCGGCTTGGCGTAGGCTATTTCGGTGACACCCGTTCGGCACATATTGCCGCCCAGATCAGCCAGAATGTGGCTGGCATCCGCGACGTCATGAATCTGACGATCACTTCCTTTGCCCGCGATCTTCTTACGCTGATCGCACTTGTTGTGGTCATGGTCGTGAAAGATCCGGTGTTGAGCCTGATCGTCTTCATTGGCGCACCGCCGGTGCTGATTGCGCTGCGTTACATTTCAAAGCGCCTGCGCAGCGCCACCCGCGAATCGATCCACATCAACAGTCGCGTTCTTGGCTCCATCCAGGAAACCGTGCAGGGCATCACCATCGTCAAGGCCTTCACCATGGAAGGTCAGATCAGTCAGCGCACATCTCAACTGATAGGGTCCGCCGAAGAGCGCGCCAACCGCATTGCAAAGCTCACTGAACGGACTTCGCCGCTCACCGAGACTGTCGCAGGCCTGGCGATATCAGGGGTGATCGCCTATGCCGCCTACCGTTCGATTTACGCCGATGTGCTGCCGGGAGCTTTCTTCTCCTTCATCACCGCGTTGCTTCTGGCGTATGATCCGGCGCGGCGGTTGTCACGACTTCAGATCAATCTGGAACGCGCGGTGGTCAATGCGCGCATGATTTATGACATCCTTGATGAGGAGCCGACCCAGGGCGACAGTCCCGGCGCGGTGGAGCTCGATGCAGCGCGCGGTGAGATCGAGTTCCGGGGTGTGAGCTTTGCCTATGGCAATGGAGAAAAGGTCCTCGACGATGTCAGCTTCACGGCCGAGGCGGGCAAGACGACGGCGATCGTGGGACCCTCCGGGGCGGGCAAGTCGACACTGATCAGTCTGGTTCCGCGTTTCTACGATCCGGCCTCCGGGCAGGTGCTCATAGACGGTGTCGATATTGCCACCGTCACCAAGGGCTCGCTCAGGCACCAGATCGCTTATGTCTCGCAGCAGCCATGGCTGTTCGAAGGGTCCATCCGGGACAATCTGCGCTATGCCCGGCCCGACGCAACCGATGCCGAGATTGAGGACGCCGCGCGCCTGGCCCACGCCCATGATTTCATTCTGGCCCAGCCTCGCGGTTACGACACGCCGCTTGGGGAGAACGGCGCCAACCTTTCCGGCGGGCAGCGACAACGCATCTCGATAGCCCGTGCACTCGTCAGGAACGCGCCGATCCTGCTGTTGGACGAGGCGACTTCGGCGCTGGACAATGAATCCGAGGCTGCGGTGCAGAAAGCACTCGAAAGCGCGATGCAGCACCGTACTGTGCTGGTGATTGCCCATCGGCTGTCCACCATAGCCAAGGCTGACAGGATCATTGTCATGCAGGCCGGCCGCGTGGTCGAAAGCGGCAGCCATGCCGATCTCAGCGGCAGCAAGGACGGCCTTTATGCCCGGCTGCAGGCGTTCAGCGAGACCGAAGTCAACGACGCCGAACCACAACTTTCGGAAGACAAGAAGGGAAACAGGCCATGAGCACGATGCCTTCGAGCATGGGCCTTGTCGTGGTGGGCGCCGCCGGGCGGATGGGCCAGTCTCTGGTCCGTGCGATCGCCGACGTTGACGGTGTCCACCTCGCCGGAGCCATTGAACGTGAGGGCTCGGATGCGATCGGCCGCGACGCGGGCGAGATTGCGGGCCTCGGTGCCAATGATGTGGCGATCACCGCCGATGCGCTTCCGGTCTTTGCCCGTGCTGACGGCGTGCTCGATTTCACCACACCCGCTGCAACACTGGAATTTGCCGAACTCGCGGCCCAGGCACGCATTGTCCATGTGATCGGAACCACGGGAATGGGCGAAAGCGACGAGGCGAAGCTGCAGGCAGCCTCGCGTCACTCCCGCATCGTCAAGTCCGGCAACATGAGCCTTGGCGTCAATCTTCTGTCGGTTCTGGTGGGCCAGGCCGCCAAGGCGCTCGACGCGAACGACTGGGACGTCGAGGTTCTGGAGATGCATCACCGCCACAAGGTCGATGCGCCTTCGGGGACTGCACTGCTGCTCGGCGAAGCTGCGGCCGAGGGCCGCGGGATTTCCCTGAAAGAGAATTCGGTCCGGGTGCGCGACGGTCACACTGGCGCGCGTGAAGCCGGCAGCATCGGGTTCGCCACCCTTAGGGGCGGTTCGGTTGTCGGCGAACACTCGGTCCTTCTTGCCGGTGAAGGCGAAACCATCGAGCTTTCCCACAAGGCCACCGACCGTTCGATCTTTGCCCGCGGCGCCGTGCGTGCTGCAATGTGGGCGCGAAGCCAGAAACCCGGCTACTATTCAATGCTTGACGTGCTTGGTCTTGCAGACCGCTGATCCAGCGCCTGAACCCCAACCGCCTGAGAAAGGGAAATCACCATGTCCGGAACACTCGTGCTTGTCCGCCACGGCCAGAGCGAATGGAATCTCAAGAACCTTTTCACAGGCTGGAAGGATCCCGACCTGACCGAGAAGGGCGTCGAGGAAGCAAAGACCGGCGCGCAGGCGATCAAGGACACGGGCCTTGTTTTCGACGTGGCCTTCACCTCCGATCTCAAGCGCGCCCAGCGGACGCTTGATCTGATCATGGAAGGTATCGGCCAGACCGGCCTCACCGTCATTCGCGACGAGGCGCTCAACGAGCGCGACTACGGCGATCTTGCCGGCCTAAACAAGGACGACGCGCGCGAGAAATGGGGCGAGGAACAGGTTCACATCTGGCGCCGTTCCTACGACGTGCCGCCGCCGGGCGGCGAAAGCCTCAAGGACACCGGCGCCCGCGTCTGGCCCTACTATATGACCGAGATCCTCCCACGCGTTTTGCGCGGCGAAACCGTTCTGGTTGCTGCCCATGGGAATTCGCTGAGGTCGCTGGTGATGATCCTCGACCGCATGTCGCGCGAGGAGATCGTCAAGCTCAATCTCGCCACCGGCGTGCCGATGGTCTACAAGCTCAACGCAGACTCCACCGTCGCCTCGAAAGAGGTGCTGGGGGATATGTCCAAGGCGCATTGAGCTCAGCTAAAGGCAGCGCAGTTGATCGCCTCAGGCAAGCTCCTCGCGCAGCCAGCCAATGAGCGCCTCAACCTGGGCGTGATCGCCGCGTCGGGCGCCGCGATAGACCGAGATCTCGGTCGGTCGTTCGATTACAGAGTCGCACGCACGGATGAGCTTGCCGTCCGCGATCAGCCCCTCGACGGTGCGCGCCCAACCAAGAGCGATCCCGCGCCCGGCGACTGCGGCTTGGAGAACCAGCGGAAAACTGTCGAAGCCGATCCTGCGATATCGTCCGGGTGAAACTCCAATCGCGGAAAACCACTCAGGCCAGTCCATCCAGGATTGGGGGATCACCTCGTGAGACAGAAGAGTGTGAAAGGCCAGGGCTTGAGAATCGAGCGGAGCCGTGGCTTCGGGAAGATAGTCCGGTGCGCAAACTGGAAACACCCGATCCGGGGCTGTGAAAAGAAGCCGAGCCGAGCCCGAGGCGCGTCCGGTAGTCTGGATGGCGATATCGAACGGCTCTCCGGCCGAGGTCAGGGGGGCCAGCGCGGTGACGACCCGAACCTCGATTTCCGGATGGCGCTCATGAAAACGCGAAAGCCGTGGCATCAGCCAGTAGATAGCCTCGCAAAGCTGGCAGTGCAGAACCACTCCTCCGCGCCGATGCCCGCCCCGCAGAATTGACGCCTCTGCCGCGATATCGGCAAGCGCCGCGGACACTGCCGCGCCAAAGCGGCGGCCTGCATCTGTGAGAAAGACAGCCCGGTTTCGCCGTTCGAAAAGCCGGGTCCTCAACTCGTCTTCCAACTGACCGATCTGCTTGCTGACGGCGGTCTGGGTCAGCCCGAGTTCTGTCGCGGCCGCGGTAAAGCTCTCATGACGGGCCGCCGCTTCGAAGGCCCGTAGCCGCGAGAGGGGCGGCAGGTTGTTGAGTGCTTCATCCATTCCACTTTCTCATGCTTCTCAAAAGTAAACTCATTTTATCTGAGATTCAAAGCGGCACTATATGGCCTCATGGAATGGTTTCTCTCTTTGCCCTGCCAACGGCGTCATTCTCCGTATTCCGGACCTGCCGGGTCTCTTCTGACCGGTATCGCACTGATCACCGGCGCGGTTTGTCTGTTGTCGTTCTCCGATGCATTGGTCAAACTCGCCGGCGCAAGCTACTCGCTTGGCCAGCTCATGGTGCTCCGGTCCCTCGTCGCTGCCGGATTCATCATCGCCACCATGATCGCGGGCGATTGGCGATTGGCGATTGTTTCACTCCTGCCGTCGCGCTGGGTATGGCTCCGCAGCCTTTGCCTCGCGGTTATGTGGCTGTGTTACTACGCAGCCCTTCCGGAAATGTCCTTTGCGCTCGCCGCTGCCTGCTACTACACCGCGCCGGTCTGGATCGCGCTGTTCGCACGGTTATCAGGTGCAGAAAAGGTTGATCCGCGGCGCTGGACCGGCATCGGTCTTGCGCTGGCAGGCGTTGTCATCGCGGTAGACCCGTGGGGCACGGCCGTTGAAACAGTCGTCGTGCTTCCCCTTGGTGCGGCGGTCTTTTACGCGATTGCCGCCGTGATTACCGGCCGGCGGTGCGCGGACGAGCGGGCGCTGGTCATGGCTCTCAACCTCAACTGCGTGCTGGCGGCGGGCGGCGCGGTGGGTTTGGCGGCGTTGGCTCTGAGCGGTGCGGCCCGGCCTGGCGAGTTTGTAGCCGGATTGTGGCCCGCACTTTCGCTCGGTGATTGGCTTCTTGTCTTGGTTCTTGGCCTTTTTCTCGCGCTCATCGCCATCGCGGTTGCCGAGGCCTATCGGGCTGCGCCGGCATCGATCATCGGTGTGTTCGACAACGGCTATCTGCTGTTTGCGGCTCTATGGAGTGTGCTTCTATTCGATGTCCTGCCAAGTCCTTGGGAAGCCGCAGGACTGGGTCTCATCGCGGCGGGAGCAGTTTTGGCGACGTTACGCGCACGACCTCCCGGTCCATTGCGTCAGGCAATCTGACCCGCTTCCCAGCCGAGCATGGCCCGCTTGCGGGTGATGCCCCAGTGGTAACCGGTCAGTTGGCCCGATTTGCCCAGCGCCCGGTGACACGGCACCACAAAGGAAATCGGGTTGCGCCCCACCGCGGCGCCCACGGCCCGCGAGGCTGACGGCTTGCCGATGGCGCGGGCCACATCGGAATAGGTTGAGGCCTGGCCCAGCGGAATTCTGAGCAGCGCCTCCCAGACCCTGACCTGAAAGTCGGTGCCGATCATGACGATCCTGAGCGGCTGGTCGGCGCGCCATTGTTCGGGTGAGAACACCCGTTCCACATAGCCCTTGGTTGCATCCTGATCGGCCATCAGCCGGGCGCCCGGCCAGCGCCGCGCCATGTCCTCCAGCGCTGCGGCTTCCTCGCCGGGATCGGCGAAGGCGAGCCCGCACAATCCGCGATCTGTCGCCATCACCAGCGCGATGCCGAACGGGGAGGGGTGATAACCGTACTGGATCTCGAGCCCCGCACCACCGGCCTTGAAGTCCCCCGGGCTCATCGCCTCGTGGGTGACGAACAGATCGTGCAGCCGCCCCGGTCCGGAAAGTCCCAGTTCATAGCTGGCGTCGAGCAGCGGCAGGCCCTCGTCTCCAAGCAGCCGGCGTGCATGGTCGAGCGTCACAGCCTGCAGGAATGCTTTCGGCGTCAGCCCGGCCCAGCGGCTGAACGTCTTCTGCAGCTTGCCCGGTGCAACGCTGAGGTCTGAGGCGATGTCTTCCAGCGAAGGCTGCGCCCGGTAGTCGAGCGAAATTCGCTCGATGGTCTGCCGGACCAATTCGTAATCCTCGTTCTGCGGGGTAATGTCACGGTCAAGCTGTGCGGTCACGGTCATGGCAGGTCTCCTTGACCGTACTCAACCACGTGCCGCATTGCCTCGCCACCCGAAACACGCCGCGCTTTCGATAAGCGCCTCAGCGCTTGACCGTTGCAAGCGCTCTCTGAAAAGCCGAGGCAAAGCTCTCCTTGTCGTCCGGATTGAGGAAAGCCCCCACATCGGTGCGGCGGCCCTCGCCGCTGATCTGCATGCTGGTGATGCCGATTTCGTCATGGCGGGAGACGTTGAAGCGGGCCCAGAACGGATTGTACAGGTGCTCTTCCGCCCGACCGGACGGCGCCACCTTGCGCACCTTCAGATCGGTGCGCGAGACGCTGACGAACTCACGCGCCCGGCCCGAGCGGTAGCTGAGCCAGAACGCGCCGAACAGGAGCGCCAGGTCGATCCCGAAAAAGCCGATCACCGGCCAGGCATTGACCGCGGCGAACATGATAACATGCACCAGCGTGAGTGCCGTGGTGATCACCATCAGCACCACGAAGCCGGTGCGCCCCAGTGAGCGGTGAGGGCTCAGGACGGCCTCGAAAACAGGTTCCTCGTTCATCGTCTTCCCGGTCTCCAGCGCTGGATTTGCCAATGCCTCCACATCGTGATTATAGGCAGGGAATGAAAAACCCCAAGAGCCCCGAACCGGCGAAAACGCCGCACGCTTCCGCCGGAACGTCAAAAGCCGCCGCGGCTTCGACGGCCACCAGGGCGTCCGCGAAAGCAAAACGCGCTGCCCGCCGTCCGCGGATCCCCTACTCAAAGGACGAAATCCGCGAAATCTTCCGCCGGTTTTCCGTCCAGCGGCCCGAGCCCAGAGGCGAACTCGAACACGTCAATCCGTTCACGCTGGTGGTTGCCGTGGCGTTGTCGGCACAGGCGACGGATGCCGGCGTCAACAAGGCCACGCGTGCGCTCTTTCAAGTCGCCGACACCCCCGAAAAGATGCTGGATCTCGGTGAGGACAGGGTGCGCGACTACATCAAGACCATCGGGCTCTACCGCAACAAGGCGAAGAACGTCATCGCTCTGAGCCGGAAGCTGGTCGATGATTTCGGCGGCGAAGTGCCCCGCACCAGGGAAGAACTGGTCACGCTGCCGGGCGTCGGCCGCAAGACGGCCAATGTGGTCATGTCGATGGCTTTCGGCATCCCCACGCTTGCCGTTGATACCCATGTCTTCCGCATCGGCAACCGCCTGCGGATCGCGCCGGGCAAGACACCTGACGAGGTCGAGGCCTCATTCATGCGGATCATCCCCGAGGATTATCTTTTTCATGCCCATCACTGGCTGATTCTCCATGGCCGCTATTGCTGCAAGGCGCGCAAGCCCGAATGCGAGCGCTGCGTTATCGCCGATATCTGCAAATCGAAGGAAAAGACCACCGACGTCGCCGCGCCGCTGGTCGAACTGCCCGAGCAGGTGATCTAGTCCCACTGGCCGGCGCTGTTCAGGCCACGTCACGCCGCTGAGGTTCGGCCTGTCTAGGTAAGGGGGTGGTCCCGCCCTCAGGCGCAGGCGCGATCACCGTCCGGTTCTTGCCAGTGCGCTTGGCGGTGTAGAGAGCCTCGTCGGCCCGGCCTATCGTCTTTTCGGGGGGCTCGTCGCCATGCCTCAGCGCCACGCCGATGCTCACGGCGACCCTCCGGTCGATGAAGTTGCCCGGTTCTCCGATGTGCAACTGTTCGATGGATTTGCGGATCCGTTCGGCAGCGCTAAAGGCACACTCTGTGTTCGCGCCGGTCAGCACCACGAGAAATTCCTCGCCGCCATAGCGTGAAACAATGTCACGACTCCGCAGGTTGTCGCCGATGCTGCGCGCAACCTGCCTGATGCAGTCATCGCCGATGGCGTGGCCGTATTTGTCGTTGAGCGTTTTGAAATCATCGATATCAAGCATCAGGAACGCAACATCCTGTGTGCCGTTTTCACAGATCCGGTTCGTTTCCTCCTGCGCGGCCCGGCGGTTGCGAACTCCGGTCAAAGGGTCCAGGCTTGCCACAAGGCGCAATTCGGAATTGAGGTTTTCCAGCGTTTCCTGGTCGCGCAGTTCCCGCACTTTCGATTTGAAACTCTTCCAATGACTTCTCAGTGCTGCCTTGCGCGTGCTGGCAAAGGTCATCATGGCGCTGCAGTAGAAGCAGCCAGTAAAAACGGCAATCAGCGGATCGGTCACGGGGCCGGTGGCGAGCATGACCACATACAGAAACGTTGCCAGGGTAACGGCAGAGATGGTCCAGGAGAACGCAATCGGGAAAAACAGGATTGCTGTCGCGACCGTGAACAGCCCGCCTGTCAGGTAGCGTTCGAAAAGCGCCTCGCCGCCAAGCAATCCCAGTGCGCCGGCTTCAACCATGATGGTTGCGGTTACGATGATCAGGCTTGCCCCCTGCACCGCGTGGTTCCGCTCTCGTCCCCAAAGAACCCACATCGCGAAGAGGATGGTGGTGACGATGCCGCCGCGGATGATCAGCGACGCCACCAGCAGGGAAGGATCAAGAAAGGTATCGAACCCGATCAGCAAAAGATTGAAGACGATGACGGCCTGAAGCCATGCGCGGGCCTTGAGCGAATGCGCCGCCCAGTAATAGCTGTCATAGACAGCGCGAACGGCAATCGGCATCTCCGGAAGCCGGCTGTGCGTCGTCAGCAGATCATCAGGCAGCAGCACACGGTCCGACATCGCAACCGTCAACGCTTCCTTGTAGGTGCGCTGGCTGCGGGTCCGGTGATCGGTGTGGTCAGGTTTGAACATTTGAGGCCGACGCTAGCGTCGCACCCTTAAGGAAGTGCTTATATTGACTGCTTGTTTGTCGGGGAAGAGATCGCAAGGATGACGCCGAAGAGGCGGGAAGTCCGCCCGGCAACCTGATTGCCGCCATCCGATGCAAGTAGCGGGATTGCCTGCATCGGCGTGGCTTTTTTGGTCAGTTGGTCAGTCGGTCAGTCCTTCGATCAGAGCGGCAATGGCGTCTTCACAGCGTTGGCGCTCTGCCCCCATTTCGATTGCCAGCGCCGCACGGTCGAATGCGGCTGACAGCAAGATGGCCAGCATCTCCGCATTGTCCTCGTTGTCCGAGTTGGAAAGCAGGGCCTGAAGACCATGCTTCAGCGTCATCTCTGATGTCTCCGTATCGATGGCTCGGGTGATATCTGTGCCCAGAACCGCAGGCCCGTCGAGAAGCAGGAGCCGCGTGCGGCCCGGTCGCGCCATTGCATCGAAATACGCCTTTGTCCCCTCAAGGATGGCTTGGCGCGGATCGTCGCCGGCTGGTGCCGCCGCGTCGATGTCAGCCGCGACCTCGCCTGCCTCGCGTTCGACGACTGCCCGGAACAGTGCCTTCTTGTCCTCGAAGTGATGATAGAGCGCGCCTCTCGTGACGCCGGCCCGATTGACGATCTCGGGCGTGGAGGTGTCGGCATAACCCTTTTCGATGAACAGTGCGCGTCCGGCGTCGATCAGCGCCTGCCGCATGCTTTCGGAACGGTCCTTGTTGGTTCTTCGCATTTCGCCTCTTTACATACATACAGTATGTTTGTAATTAACAGATACAGACAGACTGTATGTTAAATAGAGGAGCCTGCAAACATGAAAACCACCAGCTACTACCCGGTCATCATGACCAGGGACGTCGCCGCCACAGCGGCTTTCTATCAGGCGCATTTTCGTTTCGAGATGGTGTTTGAGAGCGACTGGTACGTCCATCTACAATCGAAGGAAGACGAAAAGGTCGCGATCGCGGTGCTCGACGGAGAGCATGAAACGATCCCGTCAGTGGCGCGCGGTGCGGCGGCCGGTTTGATCCTCAATTTCGAGGTGGAGGATGTCGATCGTGTTTACGATCAACTGCGCGGCGCCGGTCTGCCCATTCTCAAGGATATCTGCGACGAGGATTTCGGTCAGCGGCACTTCATCACCGCCGACCCCAACGGCGTGTTGATCGACATCATCCGGCCGATCCCGCCAAGCGAAGAATATGCGGCGCAATATGCACAGTCGGCATTGCCGGTGTGAACCTTCATTCATCTGCATCCGGCCCCGGCTACGGGGCCGGATCAGGCATCAGCGGCGCGCGCAATCATCTTGTACAGATGCACCATCATGCCGGCTGCGAACATCGGGGTAAGCAGGTTGAGAAGGGGCACAGACAGGAACGCGGCGATGATCAGGCCCGCGAAGAAGATCGTCGTCGAGTTGCGCGCCCTCAGCCTTTTTGCGTCGGCGGGCGACATGAACCGCATCGCCGCGAACTCGAAATACTCGCGCCCGAGAAGATAGCCGTTGACCAGGAAGAAGGCGGCAAGGTTGATCCCCGGCACCAGCAGCAGGAACAGCGCAATCAGGTTGCCGAGCCCGACCACCAGAAGAAAGCCCAATGACTGCCGGATCGACTGGCCAAGCGGCATCGCTCGGCCCGGCGGGTCCTGCGGATAATCCCGTGTCTCGATCACTTCGGCGATGTCGTCGAGAAACAGCCCGGCCATGACCGCAGTCACCGGCGCGATCAAGAGCGCAAGCACGAGCGCCAGGCCGATGCCGGCGATGATGGCCGCCACGGTGCCCAGCCAGCCGGCCCAGTCGGGAAGCCCAGGGAGCAATTCCCCCAGCCACGGCATGGCCAGCGCCGAGAATGCTTCGCCCAGTCCGAACCATAAACCCGCAAGCAGCAGGATCGTCAGCCCCAGCGATTTGAACAGTACAGACCGCGAGGCGGGCGCCAGCAGGTTGGCTCCACCCATCCGGGCAGCTTCGATGATCATTGTCCGGCCTTTCTCTTATGACTACGCGCCTGCATCGGGGTGCAGGCAGCACGCCCACTGGGGATTCAGATCCATGTGGTGACGGCGTGCCGGAGGTTCAACTTGAAGCCCGTTCCGGCGAGCGCCGCTAACATGCGCGCACTGCAGAATCCGCGATGACAAAGCGACACAAATCAGCCATGATTCGGGTGCTTCAACACGGGCTGTCGCAGGAGGCTGCGGTTGCTCTTTTTCGGATCTTTCATGTCCGTTCCCCGGCTACGTCCCGCAGTTCAATCCGACATCGCAGCCCTCGACATGATCGAGCAGGACGTGTTTGCCAGTGACCGGATCTCGCGGCGTTCCTTTCGCAAGCTGATCGACCGTCCGACCGCCGAAACGCTTGTCATAGAAATCGATGAAACGGTCTGCGGCTATGCCATGATCCTGTTTCGCGCCGGCGCTGCGCTGGCGCGGCTCTATTCGCTGGCTGTGGCGCCCGAGCACGCGGGAAAGGGCTACGGAAAGGCATTGCTTTCAGCGGCCGAGCAGGCCGCGATGGATCATGATCGCATCCTGCTCAGGCTGGAGGTTCGCGAGGACAACGCCTCGGCAATCGCGCTCTATCGGAATTCGGGCTATCGCGGCATCGGCCGCGTGGACGCGTATTACGCCGACGGGATGGCGGCGCTCAGGTTTGAAAAACTGCTGCGCGGACCCGAGGCGCCGTCGGTGTTCACGCCGTTTTACGAGCAGACGGCGGATTTCACCTGCGGCTCCGCATGCCTGTTGATGGCTCTGGCCCGCTTCCGCTCGCAGGAGTTCCTCGATCCGGTATGGGAAATCCGGCTGTGGCGCGAAGCCACCACCGTCTTCATGCTGTCAGGCCCTGGCGGTTGCGAACCCTTCGGCCTCGCGGTTGTGGCGCGCGAGCATGGTCTCGATCCCGAGGTCTGGTGTTCGACCGATGATTTTCTGTTTCTTGAGACCGTCCGCGACCCGGAGAAGCGCCGCGTGATGGAGCTGGCGCAGACCGATTTTCGTGCCCGCGTGAGCGCGAACGGCACCCCGGTTCACTACGAGCCATTCACCCTCGACTGGTTGCGTGGAAAGCTTGCCGAGGGTCATGTCGCCATTGTTCTCGTCAGCGGCTATCTGATGATGGGCAAGAAGGTGCCGCATTGGGTGCTGGCTCATGGGGATGATGGCCGGCACATCTTCGTTCACGACCCTTGGGTGGAGGACGAACAGGGCGAAACCGCTGCAGACGCCGCCAATATTCCGCTTCCATACGCCATCTTCGACCGCATAGCCTGCTTCGGCCGCTCCGGCCTGCGTGCCGCCGTGCTTATAAAGGGAAAACTGCCCGATGTCTGACTGGGTCATCCTTGCCACGGCTCTTGCCGGCTTCGATCATGCAGCCACCGCCCACAAGGTGCTCACGACACGCGATTATCTCGCCCGGCCCGAACTGTTCCGCGGCGCGCGGCCCAACATCATCAATCTTTCGCGCTCCTACAGCTACCAGAGCCGGGGCTACTACGCGTCGCTGCTTGCCGCGGCCCGAGGCCAGCGGGTGATCCCCTCGGTCGAGACCATCATCGATCTGTCGGCGCGCAAGCTCTACGAGAATGCTATTCCCGAGCTTGAGGATGCGCTCAACAAGGGCCTGGCGGCTCAAGAGGGCGAACCCGCACCCGCTCGCCTGCGCGTGTTCTTCGGAACCAGCGCCGATCCGCGGCTCGAGCGCTTCTGCCGGCTTCTGTTCGACTGGTTCCGCGCGCCTGCGCTCGAGGTCACGCTCAAGCCCGGGTCCTGGTGTGCGATCCCGCGCATCGCGCTTTTGCCCTTCGGCAAGCTCGACGGCGACGATAAGCAGCTGTTCTACAAGGCGATGGCGCGCCACACCGGGCGCCAATGGAAGGATGCGAAGGCCCGCGCTCCGGCGCGCTACTCCTTCGCCACCTTGGTTGATCCCGACGAGGCGCTGCCGCCGTCCACCATCGACAGTCTCAAGCACTGGTCGCGCATCGCCGCGCGCATGGGTGTGGCGGTCGAACCGATCACCCGCAAGGACCTGCCGCGGCTGGCCAATTTCGATGCGCTGTTCATTCGCGAGACGACATCGATTTCCAACCACACCTACCGCTTTGCCCGCCGTGCCCAACAGGAGGGAATGCCGGTTATCGATGACCCGGTCTCGATGATCCGCTGTACCAACAAGGTCTATCTCGATGAATTGATGGCGTCCAACGGCATTCCGGTGCCGCCTACGGTGATGCTGATCGGGCCGGAGGATTTTGCACGCGCCGCCGATCAGCTTGGCTTTCCCATGGTTCTGAAGATCCCCGATTCATCGTTTTCGCGCGGTGTCTCGAAGGTCGGATCGATGGACGAACTCAAGACCCTGGCCAACGCCTGGCTGGCCGATTCCGAGGTCTTGATCGCGCAGGCCTACATGCCGACGAGCTTCGACTGGCGCATCGGCGTTCTCGGTGGCAAGCCGCTGTTTGCGGTTCAGTATCTGATGGCCAAGAAACACTGGCAGATCGTCAAGCACGATACCGGCGGCAAACCGCTTGAAGGTGGCTTCAAACCCTTCACGCTGGCGCAGGTTCCTCCGCTGGTTCTGGATACCGGCTTGCGCGCCGCGCGCTCGGTCGGAGACGGATTTTACGGCGTCGATCTGAAGGAAACCGATGACGGCGTTTTCGTCATCGAGGTCAACGACAACCCCAATCTCGAGCACGGCGTTGAAGATGCTGCGGAGAAGGACGAGGTCTGGACCCGGCTGACCAACTGGTTCATCGAAAGGATCGACGGTTAGAGTCTCGGGAGACTGTTGCTGGACGGCGAAACACGCTATAGCAGCCGCGCCGACGGAGACCGGGTCCGAAGCGCACGAACCAGGGAGGGGCGCGGTGACTTCGTCGCGATGACGGGCCGGAGCAAACCGCTGGGGGCATCAAGGCCCTGGATCTTCAGGCTCGCTGCGCCACGTCACTTCCGCGATCAGGACTTATTTGCAATGTCAGACTCCCCAGACAATCCGCTTCGCTTCAAGGAAATCGTCGATCCGGCGATCCTGCGCGCAAGTTTCGACGCGATTGCGGCCGAACATGGGGGAGCTACCCCGGAAGCGCGTCAGGCGATTCTTGCAGAGGCCAAGCGCGTCAACGCCGAGGGCAGGGACCGCGCCCGCGAGATGCTCTTCGACGATGGCGGTGGCACGCTGTGCGCGCGTCGGATCTGTCACCTGCAGGATGTCATCACCGAGGCGCTCTTCGATTATGCCTCCATCCATGTTTACAGTGTTGACAATCCCTCCACGTCCGAACGCATGACGGTGACCGCTGTCGGCGGTTATGGCCGTGGCACGCTGGCGCCTGGTTCTGACATCGATCTTCTTTTCGTGCTGCCTTACAAGAAGACGCCATGGACCGAACAGGTCGTCGAGTGGATTCTCTATGTGCTATGGGACATGGGCCTGAAGGTCGGGCACGCAACGCGCAATGTCGACGAGTGCATCCGGCTCTCCCGGTCCGACATGACCATCCGCACCGCCATTCTCGAAGCCCGCTTCATTTGCGGCGAACGGACACTGTTCGCAAATCTGGGCGAGAGATTCGACCGCGAAGTGGTGGAGGACACCGGTCCCGAATTCATCAGCGCCAAACTCGCAGAGCGCGATGCGCGCCACAAGAAGGCCGGGGATACGCGATATCTGGTCGAGCCCAACGTCAAGGAAGGCAAGGGGGGCCTCCGCGATCTCAACACGCTGTTCTGGATCGCCAAGTATTTCTACCACATTCGCGACACTGCCGAACTGGTCGGCCTGGGCGTGCTGTCGCGCCGCGAACTGAAGCTGTTCGAAAAGGCCGAGGATTTTCTATGGGCCGTGCGCTGCCACATGCATTTCCTCACGAACAAGGCCGAGGAGCGGCTATCATTCGACATCCAGCGCGATATCGCCGCGGGACTGGGATACCAGGATCACCCGGGCCTCTCGTCGGTCGAGCGCTTCATGAAGCACTACTTTCTTGTGGCCAAGGACGTGGGTGATCTCACCCGCATTTTCTGCGCCGGCCTCGAGGACCAGCAAGCCAAGCAGGCGCCGGGTATCTCGGGTGTCATCAGCCGCTTCGCCAGCCGTACCCGCAAAATTCCGGGAACGCTGGATTTCACTGAGGACAAGGGCCGGATCAGTCTGGCGGATCCCGACGTATTCAAGCGCGACCCGGTCAATATCATACGTCTGTTCCATCTCGCCGATATCCGCGAACTCGAGTTCCATCCCGACGCGCTCAAGCGCGTGACGCGGTCGCTCAGGCTGGTCAATGCCGAGTTGCGCAATGACGAAGAGGCCAACCGTCTGTTCCTGTCGATCCTGACATCGAAGCGGCAGCCGGCAATCATCCTCAGACGCATGAACGAGGCCGGCGTCCTCGGCCGTTTCATTCCGGAATTCGGCAAGATCGTTTCGATGATGCAGTTCAACATGTATCACCACTACACTGTCGACGAGCATCTGATCCGGACAGTCTCGGTGCTCTCGGGGATCGACAAGGGGCAGGAGACCAAGGAACATCCACTGTCCTCAAAGCTGATCCCGGGGATCGAAGAGCGGGAAGCACTCTATGTCGCAGTGTTCCTGCACGATATCGCAAAGGGGCGGCCGGAGGATCATTCAACCGCCGGCGCCAAGGTCGCTCGCAAGCTCTGCCCGCGTTTCGGGCTGTCTGCCCGTCAGACTGAACTTGTCGCGTGGCTGATCGAAGAACATCTCACCATGTCGATGGTCGCCCAGTCCCGCGATCTTAACGACCGCAAGACGATCTCGGATTTTGCCGAGAAGGTCCGCTCGCTCGAACGGTTGAAGATGCTGCTGGTGCTCTCCGTCTGCGATATCAGGGCTGTCGGGCCCGGCGTATGGAACGGCTGGAAGGGCCAGTTGCTGCGCACGCTTTACTACGAAACCGAACTGATGCTTTCAGGCGGCTTTTCCGAGGTGTCGCGCAAGGTTCGGACTGAGCACGCGCTTGATGCCCTGGATCAGGCGCTCGCGGACTGGTCCGCAAAGGATCGCAAGGCCTATCTCAAGCTGCATTACGAACCCTATCTTCTCGCGGTTCCGCTCGAGGAGCAGGTGCTTCACGCGGGTTTCATTCGTCAGGCCGACAAGGCGGGAAAGCGGTTTGCCAGCACGGTTCGGACCAATGCGTTCCATGCCATTACCGAGATCACCCTGCTTTCGCCGGACCATCCGCGCCTGCTCTCGATCATCACCGGAGCCTGTGCCGCAGCAGGGGCGAACATCGCAGATGCGCAGGTCTTCACCACCTCGGATGGCCGTGCACTCGACACGATCCTGATCAACCGCGAATTCCCAGATGACGAGGACGAATTGCGCCGCGCCACCTCCATCGGACGGATGATCGAGGAGGTTCTGGCCGGCGAAGCACACATTCCGGAAGTCATCGCCCGCAAGAACCGCGGCAAGCGCAGGAACCGGCCTTTTACGGTCAAGCCCCAGGTGACCATTTCCAATGCGCTCTCCAACAAGTTCACCGTCATCGAGATCGAATGCCTCGACCGTCCGGGTCTGCTTTCGGAGGTGACCTCCATTCTTTCGGACCTGTCGCTCGATATCGCCTCGGCCCATATAACCACCTATGGCGAAAAGGTGGTGGACACCTTCTACGTCCGTGACCTTGTCGGGATGAAGATCACCAACGAGACCCGTCAGATCAACATTGCGGCGCGGCTCAAGGCGGTGCTTGCCAAGGAAGACGACGAGTTGCGTGACCGCATGCCTCCGGGCATGATCGCGCCGCACGGGTCGAACCGGCGTCCCCGGGCACCCGCTCGCGCGACGGCGCGCGCAGATACCGGCAAATGAGCCTGATCGGAAAGTTCGCAAGCGTCGGCGGCGCCACCATGGCCAGCCGCGTGCTCGGTTTCGTGCGTGAGGCGATGATTGCCGCATTTCTTGGCGCGGGTCCCGTCGCCGATGCATTCTATGCGGCTTTCCGCTTTCCCAACCTGTTCCGCCGGCTGTTTGCGGAGGGCGCGTTCAATGCGGCCTTCATTCCGCTGTTTGCCAAGGAAATCGAGGGCGGCGGACCCGACGCAGCGCGAAAGTTCGCTGAACAGGTGCTCGCCGTCCTGCTGCTGTCGCTGTTTGTCCTGAGCGCGCTGGCGATGATTTTCATGCCGTTCCTGGTCAGCACCGTGATCGCCCCGAAATTCATCGAGGACCCGGACAAGTTCGAACTGACCGTGGTGCTCGGACGGATCATGTTTCCTTATCTCGCCGCCATGAGCCTCGTCGCCATGCTCGCGGGCATTCTCAATTCGCTCAGGCGCTATTTTCTGCCCGCGCTTGCACCGGTGCTGCTCAATATCGTTCTCGTTTCCGGATTGATAGCGGCGGGCTTTCTGGAGTTGTCGGCGCCCGATATCGGTATGGTTCTGGGCTGGTCGGTCACCATATCGGGAGCGCTGCAACTTGGACTGCTGGTCTGGGCGCTGCGCCGTGAGGGCTTTACGATGGGGTTTGTCCGGCCCCGCCTTACCCCGGCGGTCAAACGGCTGCTTTGGCTCGCGCTGCCTGCTGCGGTCACCGGCGGCATCACCCAGATCAATCTCCTGGTCGGGCAGATCATCGCGTCCGCGCAGGACGGAGCCATTGCGGTGATGAATTACGCCGACCGTCTCAACCAGTTGCCGCTCGGCGTGATCGGCATTGCGATCGGTGTGGTGCTGCTGCCGGAACTGTCACGCGCGCTCCGCGCCGGGGACATGAAGGATGCCCAGCACCTGCAGAACCGCAGCCTCGAATTCGGTCTGGCGATAACCGTGCCCGCAGCCGTGGGCCTGGCGATGATCCCCGAACCGATCATTGGGCTGGTGTTCGAACGCGGCGCTTTCACGCGCGAGACAACGCTCGTCACCGCTTCCGTGCTGGCGGCCTTCGCGCTCGGGCTTCCCGCCTTTGTGCTCACCAAGATCTTCACGCCCGCATTCTACGCCCGTGAGGACATGCGCACGCCGCTGTGGGCCTCGCTGATCTCCGTGGTGATCAACATTGCCGGCAGTCTGTTCCTGTTCCCACGGCTGGGTGTCAGTGGCATTGCCCTTGCAACAAGTCTTGCCGGATGGATCTCGGTCGTGTTCCTGGGCACGCGTCTCGTGTCCGGAGGCCTTTTCCGGCTGACGGCCGTTACTCTGAAGCGCATGGGCCTTATCGTGATCGCGTCTGCCTTGATGGGTGGCTTGCTCTGGTGGGTGGAAGCGAATTTCTCCGCCATCCTGCTCGACGCCGCCTTGTCTGTTCGCCTTTCGGCCGTCCTGATCACGGTTCTTGCCGCCGCAGTGGTCTATTTCGGTTTCGCGTTCATGACCGGAGGTCTCGACCGCGCGGAGTTTGCGCGCATGTTGAGGCGCCGCAAAAAGGCATGATGCGCATCGCAGCGTCGATGACATCTTGACGCGGGCCGGGCCCGACCGCATAACCCCGCCCGATTTCAACGAGGCATTCGGGCCCTCCACCAGCCCGTCAGGAGCGCATCATGACCGCCACATTCAAGCCCCGCGTCTTCTCGGGTGTTCAGCCGACCGGCAATCTGCATCTCGGCAACTATCTGGGTGCGATCCGAAAGTTCGTGGCGTTGCAGAACGAGCACGATTGCATCTTCTGTGTCGTCGATCTGCACTCCATCACAGCCCAGCTGGTGCATGAAGATCTCAAGGCCCAGACACGCTCGATCGCGGCGGCGTTCATCGCCTCGGGCATCGATCCGGTCAAGCACATCGTGTTCAACCAGTCCGCGGTGTCCGGCCATGCCGAGCTGGCATGGGTCTTCAACTGTGTCGCCCGCATCGGCTGGATGAACCGGATGACCCAGTTCAAGGACAAGGCCGGAAAGGACCGCGAGAACGCCTCGCTCGGTCTTCTCGCCTATCCGAGCCTGATGGCGGCCGATATTCTTCTGTACCGCGCCACCCACGTGCCGGTCGGCGATGACCAGAAGCAGCATCTCGAACTGACCCGTGACATCGCGCAAAAATTCAACATCGATTTCTCGGACCGCATCAAGTCTGCCGGGCTTGGTGTCGACATGATGGTAGGTGAGGAAAAGGTGACCGGCTTTTTCCCGATGACCGAGCCTCTGATTGACGGTCCCGCTCCGCGCGTGATGAGCCTTCGCGACGGTTCGCGCAAGATGTCGAAGTCCGAGCCCTCCGACCTGTCGCGGATCAACATGACCGATGATGCCGACACCATCGTCAAGAAGATCCGCAAGGCCAAGACGGATCCCGCTCCGCTTCCTGAAACGCTCGATGAGCTCAAGGCCCGCCCGGAAGCCGACAATCTGGTCGGGATCTATGCCGCGTTGAGCGACCGCACCCGCGAGGATGTGCTGGGCGAGTATGGCGGACAGCAATTCTCGGTCTTCAAGCCTGCGCTGGCGGAACTGGCAGTCACCGTTCTGGCCCCGATCACAACCGAGATGCAGCGCCTGATGGATGACCCGAGCCATATCGACGCCATTCTCAAGGACGGTTCGCAGCGCGCCAACGCGATCGCCCATGAGACCATGGCCGATGTCCGCGAGATCATCGGCTTCCTGTGAGGATCGAAAAATCGGCCTTGCCGCATGCCCGGCTGTGATGGCATGGTCCGGCCATGGTATCACTCAGACGGTCCCGCGAAGCCGGTCATCGGCGCAAGTTTCTGGCGGTCATTGACGATACGCCCGAGTGCGAGCGCGCTATGCGCTATGCCGGCATGCGCGCTCACAATTCCGGCGGTGGACTGGTTCTGGTCTACGTGATCGAGCCGGGAGATTTTCAGCACTGGCTCGGCGTCGAGGAAATCATGCGCGCCGAGGCGATGGAAGAAGCCGAAGCGACGCTTGCCAAGGCTAGCGAGAAAATGCGCCAGCTCATAGGTATTGATCCCGAAGAGGTCATCCGGCAGGGCAAGACCACGGAAGAGATCCATGCCGTGATCGAGGAAGACCAGGACATCGCCATTCTGGTTCTGGCGGCGGGCTCCGCCAAGGACGGGCCCGGCCCGCTGGTGGCCTCCATAGCCGGCCGGGGTGCGGCGTTTCCCATCCCGGTTACGGTCATCCCGGATGCGCTGACCGATGACGAGATCGACGCGCTGAGTTAGAACAAACTGCTTATTTGAGGGTGATTGACGCAAGTTACGCCCTTGATAGTCATCGCTCGGACGCCTATCTTGTTTTGAAGAATTCTAAACTGGTGGGGCAAAGTCCCCGCGGGAGACGCGAAATGTTTATTCAGACCGAATCCACGCCAAATCCGGCGACCCTGAAATTTCTGCCAGGCAAGGTTGTCATGGACAGCGGAACCGCCGATTTCCGGGATGCCGACGAAGCAGGCGCAACGTCGCCGCTGGCGGCGAAGCTGTTTGCTATCCCGGGTGTGACCGGTGTCTTCTATGGCTATGATTTCATCACCATCACCAAGGACGGTGCCGACTGGCAGCATCTCAAGCCCGCCATTCTCGGCACCATCATGGAGCATTTCATGTCCGGTGCGCCGGTCATGTCCAGCCAGACCCAGGACGTGGCTGCTGGTGATGAGGAGTTTTTCGAGGACGGCGACGAGACCATTGTCGCCACCATCAAGGAACTGCTTGAAAGCCGGGTCCGCCCTGCCGTGGCGCAGGATGGCGGAGACATCACCTTCCGCGGTTTCCGCAACGGCAAGGTGTTCCTGCACATGAAGGGCGCCTGCGCCGGTTGCCCGTCCTCCACGGCGACGCTCAAGCACGGCATTCAGAACCTGCTGCGGCACTTCGTGCCGGAAGTGCGCGAAGTCGAGGCTGTCTGAAGGTTTCGCCCCCGCGGCATAGCCGGGACCGTGTCTTCAGGACTGGCTGCCGCCAGCGGTATCTGACGGATTCTCTTTCCGTACGCGGTCAACTGCGCTAAAATTTTCGGCATTGCAATCTCACGCCGATGGCGTACCGGATCGGGCGGACTTACCACGTGCTCACACTCGCTATCGACTGTTCGGCAGTCCTTTGCGCCGCCGCCGTGCATGAAAGCGGCGAAGATCGCGTGCTGGCCGACCAGAGCCCCTCAATCGGGCGCGGTCATGCCGAGCGTCTGCCCGACGTGGTCGACACGGTGATCCGCAACTCCGGACTGCAACTGCCGGAAATCGACAGGATTGGCGTGACCATTGGCCCCGGCTCTTTTGCGGGCATAAGGGTCGGTGTGGCTTTTGCCCGCGGCCTTGCCCTCGCCCTCGGCATCAGGGCCGTTGGTGTCGGCTCGCTCGATGCCCTGGCACTTCCTGCCGCACGAAGGCGGGGAAGATCCGTCATGGCGGTGCTAGATGCCCGGCGCGACAGGCTATGGGCACTGGTTGCATCCGCTGACGGTCGCATTCTTCACCCCGGCGCGGAATTGACGCCCGAAGTAGCCGCGGATCTTGCTGCGCATACCGGCTGCGAGATATTGGGGAGCGGCAGCGCCATCCTCGCGGCAATCAGGCCCGAGCTCGGTTCATCTCTTGCCGGTGACGCTGTCGCCCCTGAAATCGGCGATGTCGCCAGACTGGCCGCGCGGCTGGATCCTGATAAGAGCCCGCCCGAACCCTTGTATCTGCGCGAGGCAGATGCCAAGCCGCAGAGCGGGTTCGCGCTGCCGCACGAGGCGTAACATCTGTCATGTTCGGCCTGTTCGCCTGCTCTCCGGAATGCCACATCCTCGAAATCGAGATGAAGGACGCCACCACCCTGTCGCGCATTCACGGCGAGGCCTTCGCAAGGCAATGGGGCGATGGCGAGTTTGCAAGCCTCATCTCGCAGGCGTCGGTCTTTGGCTATATCGCCTGCCCCGAGGGGTGGGCCCGGGACAGGGCGGCAGGATTTGTGCTGTGCCGGGAAGCCGCGGGAGAAGCCGAAATTCTCTCGATTGCAGTTTCATCGAGAAGCCGTCGCGCCGGTCTCGGCTGGCGGTTGATGCGCAACGCCATCCAGGAAGCCGTCCGCCGTGGAGCCGAGGAGGTATTTCTGGAGGTCGACGAGACCAACGTCGCCGCGGTCGCGCTCTACAAACGGCTCGATTTCGTCAAGGTGGGAGAAAGGCGCGGTTACTACGCCAACGGCGATGCGGGGCGCACCACGGCGCTTGTCATGCGCCGCGATCTTCGCTAGTCCCGCCGAAAGTATTTGCGCTTCACGGCCCGACGGATAAATCTCCGGAAGGGTCGCCGGTGGGGATCTTCACCACCGAACCGGCGGGGCAGGCGATGGACGAGCAAAAATCCCTGGAAGATCGATGCGCCGAGCGCGGCATGCGCATGACCGAGCAGCGACGCATTATCGCCCGGGTCCTTGATGGTGCGGATGACCACCCCGATGTCGAGGAACTGCATCGCCGGGCCATCGTCGTCGATCCGCGGATCTCCATGTCCACGGTCTACCGAACCGTCAAGCTGTTCGAGGATATCGGCATCATCGAACGCCACGATTTCCGCGACGGACGTTCGCGCTATGAAACCGTGCCCGAGGAACATCACGATCACCTGATCAACCTGAAGACCGGTGAGGTGATCGAGTTCCATTCCGCCGAAATCGAAGCGCTGCAGGAACGAATCGCACGCGAGCACGGCTTCCGGCTCGTCGACCACCGGCTCGAACTTTACGGCGTCCCGCTCAAGCGCGACAAGCAATGAGAGAGCCGTCATGGCGTTTGTGAGCCGTTACGGTGATGTCGTCGCATGATCGCCAACCTCCGCGTTCTCGCAGTGGCCGCAGTCTTTCTGGTGGTGAGCCTCGCTTTGCTGCCTGTGCAGCTGGCCGCCATTGCCTCCGGCCACCACCTGATGCGGCGGCTTCCGCGATGGTGGCACCGCATGATGTGCCGGGTCATGGGTCTCAAGGTCGTTGTCCATGGCGAGGTGTCGCAAAAGCGCCCGCTGCTCATCGTCTCCAATCACATCTCGTGGAAAGACATCCTGGTGCTCGGGTCCGTGGCGGACGTTGTCTTCATTGCAAAATCCGAGGTCCGGCAATGGCCGGTCTTCGGATGGCTCGCGCGGCTCCAGCGGTCCGTGTTCGTCAATCGCACCGAACCCCGAACCACGGGGATACAGATTTCTGAGGTGTCGCGTCGCCTGGTTGCCGGCGAGATCGTGGTCCTCTTTGCCGAGGGAACCACTTCCGACGGCAATCGGATTCTGCCGTTCAAGTCCTCGCTGTTCGGCGCCGCAAGTGCCGCGTTGCCGTTTTCACCGGACAAGACGGTTCATATCCAGCCGGTGACCATCGCCTACACCGGCATTCACGGACTGCCGATGGGCCGCTACCACCGGCCGGTTGCCGCATGGCCCGGCGACGTCGCGCTGGGGCCGCATCTCCTGCGTGTCCTGCGCGAAGGCGCGCTGGAGGTCGACGTGGTGATCGGCGAGACGGTGCCCTTCGCGGTTGCGGCCAACCGCAAGCAGGTCGCCCGCGAAGTCGAAACCCGCATCAGGGCTGCGCTGGCCACCGCCCTGCGTGGACGGCTTCCACGCTGAATCGCCATTTTCAAGTCACAGCTTTACGGTTAAAAGCCCTCCCATGACCCAGGAAACACCCACCTTGCCGGCCCGCTCCGGCGCCGCGACAGAAGCGCCGAAGGCGACGAAGAAGGTCTTCGTCAAGACCTATGGCTGCCAGATGAACGTCTATGACAGCGAACGCATGGGCGATGCGCTGAGCAATGACGGTTATCAGGCGGTCGATTCTGTCGAGGCGGCCGATCTTGTTCTGATCAACACTTGCCATATCCGCGAAAAGGCCGCCGAGAAGGTCTATTCCCAGCTTGGACGCCTGGCTCAGCTGAAGAAGCAGCGCAAGGCGCGCGGCGAGGATCTGATGGTCGCTGTCGCCGGGTGCGTTGCCCAGGCCGAGGGCGACGAGATCATCCGGAGGGCACCGGTCGTCGATGTCGTGATCGGGCCCCAGACCTATCACCGCCTGCCCGGCGCCCTGGCCCGCGCCCGCAACGGCGAAAGCGTGGTGGAAACCGAGTTTCCGTCCGAGGACAAGTTTGACGGTCTCCCCGCAGCCTCAGCCGGAACCATCAGAACCCGTGGCGTCAGTGCGTTCCTGACGGTGCAGGAAGGATGCGACAAGTTCTGCACCTTCTGCGTGGTGCCTTATACGCGCGGAGCGGAGGTTTCCCGCCCGGTGGAGCGGATAGTCGGGGAAGCCGAGCGGCTTGCCGCAGCCGGCGTTCGCGAAATCACGCTTCTGGGGCAGAACGTCAATGCCTGGCACGGCAAGGGAGGCGATGGCCGTGAATGGGGACTGGGTGAACTGGTGCGGCGTCTTGCCGACATCGACGGACTTGACCGCATCCGCTACACGACAAGCCATCCCCGCGACATGGATGATGCGCTGATCAATGCCCATCGCGACCTGCCGCAACTCATGCCCTATCTGCATCTGCCGGTTCAATCCGGTTCGGACCGCATTCTCAAGGCCATGAACCGGCGTCACACGGCAGCCGATTACCTGCGGCTGGTCGAGCGCATTCGTTCGGCCCGTCCCGACATCGCGCTTTCCGGCGATTTCATCGTCGGCTTTCCCGGCGAAACGGATGAGGATTTCGAGGCAACGATGCGGCTCATCGAGGACGTTGAATATGCCGCGGCCTTTTCCTTTAAATACTCGATCCGCCCCGGAACGCCGGGCGCTGACATGGACGGACAGGTGGATGAGGCGGTCAAGGCCGAGCGCCTGGCCCGGCTGCAGGCGCTGATTGCGAGCCAGACCCGCGAATTCGGCCGCAAATGCGTCGGCAGGACCGTTGAACTGCTGTTGGAGAAACCCGGACGCAACACTGGCCAACTTGTTGGCCGTTCTCCATGGCTCCAGCCTGTGATTGTTGATGCAAAGGCCGGCAAAATCGGTGACATTGTGCCTGTGCGAATCATTGAGACGGGCTCGAACAGCCTCCACGCCGAGCCGGTCGGGCCTCAGAGCGGCAACCAGGGAGCAAGATCGTTTGACAGCTGAGCACTTGTCCAAAACGGACATGGAGGCCCCCGCATCGGGCGCTTCCGACGCGACACACCTCGCGCTCACATTCGAAAACAACCGGCTTGCAAGCGAGCTTTTCGGGCAGTTCGACCAAAACCTCGCCCTCATTGAACAGAAACTGAAAGTCGACGCGCGCTCGCGCGGCAACACCGTGAGTCTGCGCGGCGAGGAAATCGCCACCAATCAGGCCCGCCGCGCGCTCGATCACCTCTATGACCGGCTCTTAAAGGGCGCGAGTGTGGAGACCTCGGATGTCGAAGGCGCCATCCGCATGGCTCTCGCAGCTGACGACCAGCTTGTCCTGCCGACGCTCGAGCGCAAGGGAAAGCTGGCGCTGGCGCAGATATCGACCCGCAAGAAGACGATCATGGCCCGCACGCCGACCCAGGATGCCTATATCCGGGCCATGGAGCGTGCCGAGCTTGTCTTTGGCGTGGGCCCGGCAGGCACCGGAAAGACCTATCTCGCGGTCGCCTATGCCGCTCAGCTTCTCGAGCGCGGTTCGGTCGAACGGATCATCCTGTCCCGCCCGGCGGTGGAGGCAGGCGAACGCCTGGGCTTCCTTCCCGGCGACATGAAGGAGAAGGTCGACCCCTATCTCCGGCCGCTTTACGATGCGCTATACGACATGATGCCCGGCGACAAGGTCGAGCGGGCGATCACCGCCGGCGTCATCGAGATAGCGCCACTGGCCTTCATGCGCGGACGTACATTGGCCAATGCGGCAGTCATTCTCGACGAGGCCCAGAACACCACCCAGATGCAGATGAAGATGTTCCTCACCCGCCTGGGCGAAAACTCGCGGATGATCATCACCGGCGACCCGAGCCAGGTCGACCTGCCGCGTGGGGTCACTTCCGGTCTGGTCGAGGCGCTCTCGATACTCGATGGCGTCGACGGCGTCGTCACCTGCCGTTTCCGCGAAGTCGATGTGGTGCGCCATCCTCTGGTCCAGCGCATCGTCGAGGCCTATGGCCGCAAGGAGCATCCCAAGGCTGATCCTGCTCCATGAGCGCCAGGTCATTGTTTTGTCTTGAAACCAGCGTCGAAGCGGGAGAGTGGGGCGATACGGTATCGCTCGAAGCCCTCGCCGAGACAGCGTTGCGGGCGGCTGCAACGGATTTGTCGGTGAATGAGGCCCAGCCGTTCCCCGACGAGCCGCCGGAAGTCTCCCTCGTCCTGGCGGACGACACAACAATGACCGGCATCAATGCCCAGTGGCGGCAACAGCCCAAGCCGACAAACGTGCTGTCGTTTCCGGCGTTTCCGCTGGTGCCCGGCGGGATGCCGGGTCCGATGCTCGGCGATATCATTCTGGCGCGCGAAACCATCGAGCGCGAGGCCCGCGAACTCGACAAGCCCGTGGACGAGCATCTCACGCACCTGATCGTTCACGGGTTTCTTCATCTTTTCGGATATGATCATATCCGGGCTGAAGACGCGGAAAAAATGGAAGCGATGGAGACTCGCATTTTGGCCTCGCTTAACCTATCTGATCCTTACGGCGATACAGAGCCGGTTTGACACCGAAGAGATGATGACCGACAGCAATGCCACGGCCCCGGCCCCGAATTCAGCCGGCGATCCGAAAAGCGCTTCAGGCGCTTCATCAACCGAAGACGCGGACAGTTACCTTCCCGTGCCGGCGCCCGCAAAGGCGGCGGCTGACGAACGCAATGGCATGGGGCTTTGGCATCGGCTGGTCCGCGCCCTGTTCCCTCCTTCCGACCGCGAGACCATCCGCGAGGATCTGACCGACGCACTGCAGTCGGGCGGCGAGTTGCACGAGGCTTTCTCGGCCGACGAACGGGCGATGTTGCACAATATCCTTCGGCTGCGGGAAATCCGGGTCGAGGACGTCATGGTGCCCCGCGCCGATGTCGAGGCGGTCGACCAGGCCACGACGCTCGGTCACCTGCTCGAGATCTTCGAGGAATCCGGTCGCTCGCGCATGCCGGTCTATGCCGAGCATCTCGATGATCCGCGTGGCATGGTCCATATTCGCGATCTGCTTGCCTGGATCACCAAGCAGGCCCGGGCCAAGCGCAAATCCACCTCGAAGAGCGGCGCTTCGGCGAGCAAGAACGGCAATTCGGCGACACAGAAGCGCACCGCGCTCAACGCGCTCGAGCTGTCGCGGGTGGATTTGAGCAAGACGCTTCAGGAATCGGGAATTATCCGTAAGGTTCTTTTCGTCCCGGCCTCCATGCTTGCCAATGACCTGATGCAGCGCATGCAGGCCAACCGTACGCAGATGGCGCTGGTCATCGACGAGTACGGTGGCACAGACGGCCTTGTCTCGCTTGAGGACATTGTTGAAATGGTTGTCGGCGACATCGCCGATGAGCATGACGACGAAGAGGAAACACTTATCAGCAAGACCGGGGACGACATCTGGGTTGTCGACGCCAAGGCCGAACTCGATGACATTGCCCGGGAAATAGGACCCGACTTCGATGTGCGCGAGCAAAGCGAGGACGTTGATACCATCGGCGGCCTGATCTTCTCGGAACTGGGGCGTGTTCCCGCTCGCGGCGAGGTCGTTCAGGCGCTGGCGGGCTTCGAGTTTCATGTCACCGATGCCGACCCGCGGCGTGTCAAGCGTGTGCGCATCGTCCGCAAGCGTTTGGGCGCTCGCAGAAGAACGGGACGGTCGGAGACGTCTCCCAAGAAGCCGGCCTCGGCGCGCAAGACCACGGAAACCGAGGACAAGAGCGACGCGAGTGTAGCCTGAGCGTGCTGCTGACGCCCGGATGCGCGGGCTCCGGTCCTTGGGAGTTCGCAGGCTCCAACTGAACTCCATTGAAAAAAGCCGGCCGCTGCAAAGCTCTGCAGCGGACAGCATGATGGTTTTTTGAAAGGATGCGGCATCTGATTCGCGACCGGCGTTGACCGCGGAAGCGGCAGGCACAGGGACGGAGTAACCAGGCTTTGGAACGGATTGCCGAAACGATCATGCTGAGCTGGGGTGTCAAGCGCATAGTGCTGGCCCTCTTGGCAGGTGCGCTTGCGGTGCTGGCGTTGCCTCCGTTCAATTTCTTCGCGGTGCTGTTCGTCTCCTTTCCGGTTCTGGTCTGGCTGCTCGACGGCGCCAGCGGCCCGGCGGAAGCCGGTTTCCTCGGGCGTCTGCGTCCGGCCTTTTCCACCGGCTGGTGGTTCGGCTTCGGTTATTTTGTCGCCGGGCTGTGGTGGCTCGGCAACGCATTGCTGATGGAGGCCGAGAGCTTTGCCTGGGCGCTGCCGATCGCGGTGGTGGGGCTTCCGGCCTTTCTGGCTCTCTTTTACGGCGTCGCCGCTGCCGCGGCGAGAGTGCTCTGGTCAGACGGGATCGGCCGCATTGCGGCCCTGTCGGCGGCTTTCGGACTGACAGAGTTCGCGCGTGCCTATCTCTTCACCGGGTTCCCGTGGAACGCCATCGGCTACGGCGCGATGCCCACGCCGCTGATGATGCAGTCGTCTGAAATCGTTGGCCTTTACGGCATGTCGGCGTTGACCGTCTTCGTCTTTTCCGCCCCGGCCCTGGTCGGTACCCGGCGGGGTGCCGTGCCTGGCATTGCGCTGGCTCTTGCGCTTTTTTGTGCCCATGTCGGCTATGGCTGGATGATGCTGACGGTCTCCGTCGAGTCCGCTGAGACGCCGCGCCCTGCGGTCATCCGGATCGTCCAGCCGGCCATTGACCAGACAGCCAAGTGGGACATCGCTGAGCGCGAGCAGATCTTCGAGGAATTGTTGGAACTGAGCGCCTTGCCGCCGCGCCAGGGAGCTCCGCGCCCCAGCCACATCATCTGGCCGGAGACGGCATTGCCGTTTCTGCTGACCGAAAACCCCGGCGCGCTGTCGCGCATGGCGGAGATGCTCCAGGTTGGGCAGACACTCGCGACCGGCGCGGTACGGCAGGAGGACGGGGTCGGAGGCAACACGCGCAGATACTACAATACAATCTATGCCATTGATGATGAAGGCCAGATCATCGGCTCGGCGGACAAGGCGCATCTCGTTCCGTTTGGCGAGTACCTTCCCTTCGAGCAGTTGCTGCGGGAGTACGGATTGACGCCGGTAGCCGAAAGTTTTGGCGGATTTTCCGAGGCCGATCGTCGCGCTTTGCTTGCTCTGCCAGGAGGGCTGAATGCGGTTCCGCTGATCTGCTACGAGGCGATCTTCCCGCGTATGTCGGAAACCGGCGAGGCCCGCGGCGGGCTCTTGCTCAACCTGACCAATGATGCCTGGTACGGATTCACGCCGGGCCCTTATCAGCATCTCCGGCAGGCGCAGTTGCGTGCCGTTGAAACGCGTTTGCCGCTCGTTCGGGCCGCAAACAACGGCATTTCGGTTGTCACCGATTCCGCCGGACGTATTGCCGGAAGCCTGCCCTTGGGCGAAAAAGGCGTCTTTGATGTGGAGCTTCCACCCAGCCGCAGCCCTTACTGGAGCAATGCTGATCGTGAAATTAACTTCGGATTGACCATCGGAATAATGGTATTTGTTGCCCTGGTTGCTCGCAGGAGCAAAAAATTCGTGTCCGATTGACGAAAAACCATAAAATTGCGTAGTTGTTCTGGTCAACCCACTTCCCGCCATGGGGTCGATACACGTCGATCCGGTGCAATCTGGTTTTTTGACTGCAATCAAGACGGGATAAACCAACCATAGAGCCGAAGGCTCTTGTCAGGACAAAATCATGATTGAAAACAAGAAAAAGCCGAATCCGATAGACATTCATGTCGGCAGTCGGATCCGGTTGCGTCGTACTATGCTCGGCATGAGCCAGGAAAAACTGGGTGAAGCGTTAGGCATTACGTTCCAGCAGATCCAGAAGTACGAGAAGGGCACCAACAGGGTCGGAGCGAGCCGGCTTCAGAACATATCCACAATTTTGAATGTCCCAGTCAGTTTTTTTTTCGAGGACGCTCCCGGAGACCCGCAGACCGGCGGACAGGCAGGAATGGCCGAGGCCAGCAGTTCGAACTATGTCGTCGATTTTCTGTCGTCCTCCGAAGGTCTGCAGCTCAACCGCGCCTTCATAAAGATTTCCGATCCGAAAGTTCGCCGGAAGCTGGTCGACCTCGTCAAGGCGCTGGCTGCCGAGCCCGAGACCGAGTGATCGCGGTAGGACGCTTCTACGCTTGAACCCTTCTCGACATTGAACAGACAGGCGGAACCGCCGGATCCAGATCATCTGGCCGGCGGCTCCATCATATCAAGATATATTTATGTCATTGTGACCTTGTCAGCTTTGTGCGTTGGCACTAAACAGGCGGCACGATTCTGATGATGGAGCCCGCAATGGAGCGTTCGACTTTCCTGTTCACGAGTGAATCTGTTTCTGAGGGTCATCCTGACAAGGTGTGCGACCGGATTTCCGATGAAATCGTCGATCTGGTCTATCGCGAGGCCAAGAAGGCCGGTGTCGATCCCTGGAGCGTCCGGGTTGCTTGCGAAACCCTGACCACCACCAACAGGGTTGTCATCGCCGGCGAGGTACGCGTGCCTGAAACCCTGCTCAAGAAGGACAAGGACGGCAACATCACCAAGAACGCCCGCGGCGAACCGGTGATCAATCCGTCCAAGTTCAAGTCCGCCGCCCGCAAGGCAATCAGGGCGATCGGCTACGAGCAGGACGGCTTTCACTGGAAGACCGCCAAGATCGACATGCTGCTGCACAGTCAGTCGGCCGACATTGCGCAGGGCGTCGACAACGCCTCCGACCAGCAGGGTTCGGAAGGCGCAGGCGATCAGGGCATCATGTTCGGCTACGCCTGCAACGAGACGCCCGAACTGATGCCGGCGCCGATCTACTACAGCCACAAGATTCTCGAACTCCTCGCCGCCGCCCGCCACAAGGGCGAAGGTGACGCGGGCAAGCTGGGCCCTGACGCCAAGAGCCAGGTCACCGTGAAATATGTCGACGGCAAGCCTTCCGAGGTTGCCTCGATCGTGTTGTCGACCCAGCATCTCGACGGAAGCTGGGATTCGGCGAAGGTTCGCCAGGTTGTCGAGCCCTACATCCGCGAAGCGCTCGGCGAGCTGCCGATCGCGGATGATTGCAAATGGTACATAAATCCGACCGGCAAGTTCGTCATTGGTGGACCTGATGGCGATGCGGGCCTGACCGGCCGCAAGATCATTGTCGACACCTATGGCGGTGCCGCCCCGCACGGCGGTGGTGCATTCTCGGGCAAGGACACCACCAAGGTGGACCGGTCCGCAGCCTATGCTGCACGCTACCTCGCCAAGAACGCCATTGCCGCCGGCTTTGCCGAGCGCTGCACGATCCAGTTGTCCTACGCCATCGGCGTTGCCCAGCCGCTTTCGATCAACGTCAACTTCCACGACACAGGCAAGGTGCCTGAAAGCACGCTTGAAGAGGCGCTGCCGAAAGTCATGGATTTGACGCCGCGCGGAATCCGCAAGCATCTCGATCTCAACAAGCCGATCTATGCGCGCACAGCTGCTTACGGCCACTTCGGCCGCAAGGCCGGCCGGGACGGATCGTTCTCCTGGGAAAAACTCGATCTGGTCAAGCCGCTCAAGGCTGCAATCAAGGGCTGACATGCAAGCCGGGCCGGGGACAGTCGTATTATGACAGGACCAGTCCGGCGCAGCCGCTCCACAGAGGCGTTCTATGGCCGCCGCAAGGGAAAGCCGCTCAAGGGCGCCCAGGCTGGTGTCCATGAGAGGCGCTTGCCCGAACTGAAGCTCGACTTAACCGAGCCCGCACCGGCTGACCTCGCCAGGCTCTGGCCTCAGCCGGTTGCGAGCGTAAGGCTCGAAATCGGTTTTGGCGGCGGCGAGCATCTCCTGCACCGTGCGCGGATGTCGCCTGAAACCGGTTTCATCGGGGTCGAGCCCTTCGTCAATTCCATGGCCAAGATGATTTCGGGGCTCGATGCCGAGGGCCTGACCAACATCCGCGTTCATGATGATGACGCCACGCAACTGCTCGACTGGTTGCCCGAAGCCGTCATCGATCACATAGATCTGCTTTATCCCGATCCGTGGCCCAAGAAAAAACACTGGAAGCGCCGTTTCGTCTCCCAAGTCAATCTCGACCGGTTCGCTCGCGTCCTCAAGCCCGGCGGCCATTTCTGTTTTGCGTCCGACATTGACACCTACGTGAACTGGACGCTCGCCCATATCGCTGCTCATCCGGCGTTCGAGTGGACGGCGCAAAGGGCCGATGACTGGCACAGGCCGTGGGATGGCTGGCCCGGCACCCGTTATGAAGCGAAGGCTGTTCGCGAAGGCCGCACACCCGCATATCTCGGCTTTGTCCGCAGCGCCTGACCCGGTCGTGCCGGAATGTGTCACGAGCCGGCTGATCGCGGGAAAAAGTTAAACAACTTGCCCGCCCGGCCAAATCGCGCTATATCGGGTTCAAATTCTTGATCGTACGAGCAAGAGTGGGCCCGCGAGGACCCGCTCTTTTTTGTTGCCTCGGATCAGATGAGCCAGACCTTAAGACCGGAACACCGTCCGATGAACGACAGCGCCGAACCAATCGAAGAGCCAAGACTGGTCACCGAGACCGGTGTCGATGCCCGTATTGCGGAGATCGTCGAGCCGGTTCTGGCGTCCATCGACATGCGGCTTGTTCGGGTGCGGCTGTCGGGACAGAACGGCCTGACGTTGCAGATCATGGCCGAGCGCGGCGACGGATCGATGACGGTCGAGGACTGCGAAGCCGCCTCGCGCGCGATTTCGCCGGTGCTCGATGTCGAGGACCCGGTGGAAAAGGCCTATCATCTGGAGATGTCGTCACCCGGCATCGACCGGCCGCTTGTGCGCAAGTCGGATTTCCTGCGCTGGGAAGGGCATCTCGCGCGCTGCGACGCGTCGGTACTGATCAACGGGCGCAAGCGCTTTCGCGGGTTCATACGCGACGTGACGGACGAGGGCTTTACCGTTGAGCGCGACCAGCCGGTTTATGGCGAGGAGAACCGGGCGACGATCCCGTTCTCGGCGCTCGCCGAGGCCAAGCTGGTGCTGACCGACGAATTGATCCGCGAATCGCTGCGCGCCGACAAGGCTGCGAAGGCGTTGCGGGATGCGGCCAATGACGATGGCGCGGATACGCCGCAGGGCGAAGACCCCGCCTGAACCGGAAAATCGCCGCGCCGTGATGGCGCCGGCAATCAATCGGGTCCGTGGTTCCGGACCCAAACATCAGCGGACCTGAACGATGGTCCGACATATGGAGACAGACATGGCAGTCAGTGCAAACAGGCTTGAGCTTCTTCAGATCGCCGATGCGGTTGCGCGGGAAAAATCCATCGACCGCGAAATCGTCATCGCCGCGATGGCCGATGCGATCCAGAAGGCTGCGCGTTCGCGCTACGGATCGGAATCCAACATCCGCGCCGACATCAATGCAAAGACCGGCGAGATCCGCCTGCAGCGTCTGCTCGAGGTTGTCGAGCATGCGGATGACTACTCCACCCAGATCCCGCTGATGCTGGCGCGTGACCGCAACCCGGACGCCCAGCTTGGGGATTTCATTGCCGATCCGCTGCCGCCGATGGATTTCGGCCGTATCGCCGCCCAGTCCGCCAAACAGGTTATCGTCCAGAAGGTCCGAGAGGCGGAACGTGACCGCCAGTTCGACGAATACAAGGATCGCATCGGCGAAGTCGTTAACGGCACCGTCAAGCGCGTCGAATACGGCAACGTCATTGTCGATCTGGGCCGTGGCGAAGGCATCGTCCGGCGCGACGAGACCATCCCGCGCGAAGCATTCCGCTACGGTGACCGCATCCGCGCCTACGTTTATGACGTGCGGCGCGAGCAGCGCGGCCCGCAGATCTTCCTGTCGCGCACCCATCCGCAGTTCATGGTCAAGCTCTTCACCATGGAAGTGCCGGAAATCTACGACGGCATCATCGAGATCCGGTCGGTCGCCCGCGACCCGGGCTCGCGCGCCAAGATCGCCGTGATCTCCAACGATTCCTCGATCGATCCTGTCGGCGCCTGCGTCGGCATGCGCGGATCCCGTGTTCAGGCGGTGGTCGGCGAGCTTCAGGGCGAGAAGATCGACATCATTCCCTGGTCGCCGTCGCCGGCAAGCTTCATCGTCAATGCGCTGCAGCCCGCCGAAGTCGCCAAGGTGGTGCTTGACGAGGACGCCGAGCGGATCGAGGTCGTGGTGCCCGACGAGCAGCTGTCGCTGGCCATCGGCCGCCGCGGCCAGAACGTGCGCCTTGCCTCGCAGCTCACCGGCTGGGACATCGACATCCTGACCGAGGAAGAGGAAAGCCAGCGCCGCCAGAAGGAATTCAACGACCGGACGCAGCTGTTCATGGAGGCGCTCGACGTCGACGAGATGGTCGGTCAGGTGCTCGCCTCCGAGGGCTTCAGCCAGGTTGAGGAAGTCGCCTATGTCGATCTCGGCGAAATCACCGCCATCGAAGGCTTTGACGACGAAACTGCCGAAGAGCTGCAGACCCGGGCACGCGAGTATCTCGACCGGATCGAGGCCGAGCTGGATGCCAAGCGCAAGGAACTGGGCGTTGAGGACGAACTGCGCTCGATCCCGGGCATCACCACCGCAATGATGGTCGCGCTCGGCGAGGACGGCATCAAGACCGTTGAGGACTTTGCCGGCTGCGCGGTTGACGATCTGACCGGCTGGTCCGAACGCAAGGATGGCGAAACCAAGCGTTTCGACGGCCTGTTCAGCGGCATGGACATCAGCCGTGCCGAGGCCGAATCGATGATCCTGACCGCTCGCCTTGCGGTGGGCTGGATCACCGAGGAGGAGCTTCAGGCCGAAGAAGCCGGCGAGGGCGAAGCCGAGGCGGAAGAAGACGCCCCGGCGCCTGCGGAAACCGGCGGCGAGACCGCCTGAGGCGCTTCCGCGTCCCGGGGGTGTGTCAGTGAAGGTCAGGATCGAGCCCGTGAACGACCGGATGTGCATCGTCACCCGTGAACGCGGTCAGCCGGACAGCCTGTTGCGGTTCGTGGCGGGCCCGGACGGGCAGGTTGTCCCGGATTTGCGCTTGAATCTTCCCGGCAGGGGATGCTGGGTGACTGCCGAGCGTGAAAAGGTGGAGCTTGCGGTCAAGCGCAATCTCTTCGGTCGGGCGCTAAAGACAAAGGTCAGTGTGGCGCCCGATCTCGGTGATGCCGTCGAGGGGCTGCTTTGTGCCGGTCTTTTGGGTATGATGAACATGGCGCGGAAATCGGGCCAGTTCATCACCGGGTCCGGAAAGGTCGAAGAGGCCGTTCGATCCGGCGCCGCGATTGCATTGATGCATGCCACGGACGCGGCCGAGGACGGCATCCGCAAGCTGCGGCAGGCCAATACGGCGCAGGCCAAGGGTGACAGGCAGGCTGAGATTCCGGTCTTCAGGCTGTTTTCTGCCGAGGAATTGTCGGCTGCCATGGGCGAAGGCGCGTTTATCCATGCCGCCGCGCTTGCGGGGCAGGCCGGTGAGGGTGTAGTGAAACGCGCAATAGGACTTGCGCGCTACAGATACGGGCCTGACAAAGGCGCCGACTGAAAGCGGGCTAACGGGCACGACCGCCCGGAGGCGATCGATTACGAAGCCGCTGCGCACACGCGTGCAGCGAGGCTTCCGCGGAAACGGATACGGAATGAGCGACAGCAAAGACGACAAGACAATCAGTGTTACCGGCAAGAAGACCTTCTCGCTGAAGCGGCCCTCCGTCGAACAGGGGATGGTGCGTCAGGAGATGGGCCGCGGCCGGACCAAGGCGGTGGTGGTGGAAACGCGCAAGCGCCGCATCAACCGTCCCGAGGACGACAAGCCGGCGCAGCCGGTGACGCTTAAGCCACGCAAGGCTCCGGAGCCTGAAAAGCCCGCGGAAAAGCCGGCACCTGCACCCGCGGCTGCTGCACCGGCATCTCCCGCCCGTGGCGGTGTTGTGCTCAATGAACTGTCGGCCAGCGAAGTCGAGGCGCGCCGCCGCGCGCTTCAGGACAGCCGCGTGCGCGACATCGAGGAGCGCAAGCGCGCCGAAGAGGAAGCCGCGCGCCGCGCCGAGGAAGAGGCCCGTCGCAAGGTTGAAGAGGCTGAAGAGGCAAAGCGCCGCGCCGAGGAAGAGGCCCGTCTTGCCAAGGAAGCCGAAGAAAACAAGAAAGCCGAGCCAGAGCCCGAAACAGAACCGGCTCCGGACGTTGCAGGCCTCGAGGCCGCAGCGCCTCCGTCTGCAGACGAGGTTACCGCGCGAGGCCGCCGCCGTGAGGCTGAAGCCGATGGTTCGCCCCGCTCCGGCGGTCCGGCCCGTCCCGGTTCCAAGGTCACCCGACCCGAAACGCCCAAGCCGAGCCGCACAAAGGGCGAGGATGATCGCCGCCGCGGCAAGCTGACGCTGAATGCCGCTCTCAACGATGACGGCAATTCGCGCGGTCGTTCGCTTTCGGCGATGCGCCGCCGTCAGGAGAAAATGCGCCGCTCGATGTCCCAGGAGCCGCGCGAAAAGGTCATGCGCGAAGTCAAGCTTCCCGAAACCATCACGATTCAGGAACTTTCGCAGCGTATGGCCGAGCGTTCGGTCGATGTGATCAAGTACCTGATGAAGGAAGGGCAGATGATGAAGCCCGGCGACGTCATCGACGCCGACCTGGCCGAGATCATCGCCGGCGAGTTCGGGCACACTGTCCGGCGCGTTTCGGAATCCGATGTCGAACTCGGCATTTTCAATGTCGAGGACGAGGGCGGCGAGACTGTCCCGCGTCCTCCCGTCGTCACCATCATGGGCCATGTCGACCACGGCAAGACCTCGCTGCTTGACGCGATTCGCGATGCGAACGTGGTCTCCGGTGAGGCCGGCGGTATCACCCAGCATATCGGTGCCTACCAGGTCGAAAAGAACGGTCAGCTGATCACTTTCATCGACACCCCGGGCCACGCCGCCTTTACCGCGATGCGCGCACGTGGCGCCCAGGCAACCGACATCGCCATTCTGGTGGTTGCGGCCGACGACGCCGTGATGCCGCAGACGATCGAGTCGATCAATCACGCCAAGGCGGCCAATGTCCCGATCATTGTCGCCATCAACAAGATGGACAAGCCCTCCGCCGACGCCAACAAGGTTCGTACGGACCTGCTTCAGCACGAGGTTTTTGTCGAATCCATGGGCGGTGAAGTGCTGGACGTCGAGGTTTCCGCGCTCAAGCAACTCAATCTCGACAAGTTGCTCGATGCGATCCTGCTTCAGGCCGAGTTGCTCGATCTCAAGGCCAATCCCGACCGCACCGCCGAGGGCGTTGTCGTCGAGGCCAAGCTTGATCGCGGACGCGGTTCGGTCGCCACCGTACTGGTGCAGACCGGTACGCTGCATCCTGGCGAAATTCTCGTTGCCGGCGATCAGTGGGGCCGTGTACGCGCTCTGGTCAACGATCGCGGCGAGCAGGTCAAGGAAGCCGGCCCCGCCTTTCCGGTGGAGATTCTCGGACTTCAGGGCACGCCGCAGGCCGGCGACCGCTTCGCTGTCGTCGAGAACGAATCCCGCGCCCGCGAGATCGCCGAGTATCGTCAGCGGCTTGCCCGCGACAAGGCTGCGGCGCGCCAGAGCGGCTCGCGCGGTTCGCTCGAGCAGATGATGACCCAGCTGCAGGACACCGGCAGCCAGGAGTTCCCGCTTCTGGTCAAGGGCGATGTTCAGGGCTCGATCGAAGCCATTGCCGGCGCGATCGAGAAGCTGGGCACCGACGAGGTGCGCGCGCGCATCATTCATTCGGCCGCGGGCGCCATCACCGAATCCGACATCTCGCTCGCCGAAGCGTCGGGTGCGGCGATCATCGGCTTCAATGTCCGCGCCAACAAGCAGGCCCGCGATGCGGCCGAGCGCGAAGGCGTCGAGATCCGCTACTACAACATCATCTACGATCTCGTTGATGACGTGAAGGCGGCAATGTCGGGCATGCTCTCGCCGGAGCGCCGCGAAACCTTCCTCGGCAATGCCGAAATCCTGGAGGTTTTCAACATCACCAAGGTCGGCAAGGTGGCCGGTTGCCGCGTCACCGAAGGCAAGGTCGAGCGTGGCGCGGGCGTCCGCCTGATCCGCGACGGCGTCGTCATTCACGAAGGCAAGCTCAAGACCCTCAAGCGCTTCAAGGACGAAGTGGCCGAGGTCAATGGCGGTCAGGAATGCGGCATGGCCTTCGAGAACTACGAAGACATCCGCGCAGGCGACGTCATCGAGTGCTTCCGCGTGGAGCACGTCACGCGCTCGCTTTGATCGAAAATTTGCCCGGCGCTTGACGCGCCGGGCGGTTTTCCCTTGCCGCCTTTCCGGACAAGCTCGTCCGCAACACAGGGTGGATCTCCATGCCCAAGCCCACATCCTCCGCCCCGTCGCAGCGCATGCTTCGTGTCGGCGAACAGGTTCGCGCCGCCATCACCCAGGTGTTGCAGCGCGGCGACGTCCGCGATCCGCTGATCGAGAACACGGTCATATCGGTCTCCGAGGTACGCATGTCGCCCGATCTCAAGATCGCGACGGCCTATGTCACCCCGCTCGGTCAGACCGATCATTCGGCCACCATCGCGGCTTTGAACAAGCATGCGCGTTACCTCCGCGGCCGGATTTCGCCATTGATCAGGCAGATGAAATACATGCCTGAGCTCCGCTTCCGCGATGACACCAGCTTCGACAATTACTCGAAGATCGATGCGCTGCTGCGTTCTCCCGAGGTCGCCCGCGACCTGGGCAATGATGATGATGACGACGGCGACCCGGGTCCCGACGGCGGCGCGGAGAACAGCTGATATGGGCCGTCGCGGCAAGAAGAAGGGCCGGCCCGTTTCGGGCTGGCTGGTGCTGGACAAGCCGTGGGACTTCGGTTCCACCGAGGCTGTCTCCAAGATCAAGTGGCTTTTCAAGGCTGACAAGGCGGGCCACGCCGGAACCCTCGATCCGCTGGCTTCGGGCATGCTCCCGATCGCGCTCGGAGAAGCGACCAAGACTGTTCCCTATGTCATGGATGGCCGGAAGGTCTACGAGTTCACTGTCGCCTGGGGTGAGCAGCGCAACACCGACGATCTCGAGGGGCAGGTGACGGAAAGCTCCGATGCGCGCCCGGACCAGGCTGCGATCGAGGCAATCCTGCCCAACTACACCGGTGTGATCGAACAGGTTCCACCAGCGTTTTCAGCCGTCAAGATCGCCGGCGAGCGCGCCTATGACATGGCGCGCGACGGCGAGACGGTCGAGATCCCGTCCCGCGAGGTCGAGATCCATCGCCTGACATTGCTGGGCTGCCCGGATCCCGACCACGCGGTTTTCGAGGTCGAGTGCGGCAAGGGGACCTATGTGCGCGCGCTGGCGCGGGATTTCGGCCGCGACCTCGGCTGCTTCGGGCACATCTCGGCGCTCAGGCGCACCATGGTGGCGCCCTTTGATGAAACCCAGATGGTACCACTTGCCGATCTCACCGCACTTGAAGAGGTAGAGGACGAAGCCGAGCGGCTGTCGGCCCTCGACGCCTTCCTGATGCCCGCCGGCGAGGCGCTTGCTGCCCTCCCGCGCATCGACATTTCCGGCGACCAGGCCCATCGGCTCCGCATGGGCAACCCGATCATCCTGAGGGGGCGTGACGCTCCCGTTTCCACCGATGACGCATGCGCCTTTGCATCCGGCGAGCTTGTGGCAATCGGGGAGGTGGCCGGCGGTGAATTCCGGCCCCGGCGCGTCTTCAAGACCTGATCGTGTCCGCTTCTCCCGGCTTCTTGCCTTTGCGGCGCTGCCGGGTCAAACTGGTTCTTGTTTCGGCCGTGGAGACAGTCCGGCGGCGAGGAGGGGCCTGCAATGAAGAAGACATCCGCCTGTACCGCATTTGCTCTGATGATGGTTCTGTCGGAGGCCGCGATCGTTCCGGCGCTTGCGCAAAGTCCCGGCTATGACAGCAATGGCTGCGGCTGGTACATCATCCTCGGCTGTTCGACGAACCGCTCGGCGTCCGTGCGGACCCTGAATGATCTTGGCGGCATCATGGTCGGCGGCGGGGCCGGTTCGCGCATCCTGAATACCACCGGTGTCGAGGGCTTTCGCAACGGGTTCTACTGTGTAGCTGACGGACCCTATCTCACCGAGGCAGATGCGGGTTCGGTCGCTTGGCGGGAGGCTGTGCCCGACGCTTACGTAAAGCGCGGCTGCTGATCTTCTAGGCTCGTCTGCTGTTTGCGTCCGGCGCCTGCCAATCCCCATCGAATAGCCGCTTCCGGCGCTGCAGCATATTTTCCTTTCATTTCGGGTGATTTTGGCCTATAGCCCGGTCGTTGCACTGCCTTGGCCCTCAAGGCGGGCCAGTGCTGCATTCCGAGGCCCCTGCTGGACGACATCCCGGCAGCGGGCGCCATTCCCATCCGACACGAAAGGATATGACGATGTCGATTACTGCTGAGCGCAAGGCTGCGCTGATCGAAGAATACGCCACCAAGCCTGGCGACACCGGGTCGCCGGAAGTCCAGGTTGCGATCCTGACCGAACGGATCAACAACCTGACCGAACACTTCAAGGGCAACAAGAAGGACAACCATTCACGGCGCGGGCTGTTGAAGATGGTGTCGACGCGCCGTTCGCTGCTTGATTACGTCAAGGGCAAGAACCACGAGCGCTACGCAGAGCTGATCGCCCGTCTGGGCATCCGCCGCTAAGCATTGAAACGGCGGGCAGGGCGGAAGCCTTGTCCGCCGTATCGCAATTCAAGGCCCTGATGCAGGGCTTCGGCGTCGAGGCGCACGCCAACCGGCATAGCCGGTCAAAGCGCCATAACCGTCCGCCGGACCTGGAAATGGGTCACGGACACACACAAGAGCCCGTCATGGGGCAGGATTGCCGGATGCTTTGGCCGTGCGCATCGCGCGGATCATCAGAGCCACAAAGCCTCCCGCTGTCTTGCCCGTGATGTGCCTAAACAAACGGAGTGCGTACCGCGCGGCTGCCTGAGGCGGCCGGCACTGTACTCCGCATACGAAGGACAAGACATGTTCGATACCCACAAGGTCGAGATTGAATGGGGCGGCCGTCCGCTCACCCTGGAAACCGGCAAGGTTGCTCGTCAGGCAGATGGCGCGGTCATCGCCTCCTACGGTGAGACAACGGTGCTCGCCACCGTCGTTTCGGCAAAATCGCCCAAGCCCGGTCAGGACTTCTTTCCCCTGACCGTGAACTACCAGGAAAAGACCTACGCGGCCGGCAAGATCCCCGGCGGCTACTTCAAGCGCGAAGGCCGTCCGAGCGAAAACGAGACGCTGACCTCGCGCCTGATCGACCGCCCGCTCCGCCCGCTCTTCCCCGACGGCTACAAAAACGACACCCAGATCATCATCACCGTTCTGCAGCATGACCTCGAAAACAACCCGGATGTGCTTGCCATGGTCGCGGCTTCGGCTGCGCTGACCATCTCCGGCATCCCCTTCATGGGCCCGATCGCCGGCGCCCGCGTCGGCTACATCAATGGCGACTATGTGCTCAATCCGCATGTCGACGAAATGCCTGAATCCGCACTTGACCTGATCGTTGCGGGCACCAGCGATGCCGTTTTGATGGTGGAATCCGAAGCCAAGGAACTGGCCGAGGATGTCATGCTCGGCGCCGTGATGTTCGGCCACAAGGCCTTCCAGCCGGTCATCGATGCGATCATCAAGCTTGCCGAAGCCGCCGCCAAGGAGCCACGCGAATTCGAAGCCCCCGATCATTCGGAGCTCGAGGCCGAGATGCTTTCCATGTGCGAAGGCGACCTGCGCAAGGCCTATGAGAACACCGACAAGGCCGCCCGCTACAACGCAATCGATGCGGTCAAGGACAAGGTCAAGGAGCATTTCGCACCGGCCGAGGGCGAAGAGCCCCGCTATCCGTCCGAAGTCATCGGCGCCGTATTCAAGTCGCTGCAGGCCAAGGTCGTGCGCGGCGCCATCCTCGAGACCAAGAGCCGCATCGACGGCCGCGATCTCGAAACCGTGCGTCCGATCGTTTCAGAAGTCGGCCTTCTGCCCCGTACCCACGGCTCGGCCCTCTTCACCCGCGGGGAAACCCAGGCCATCGTCGTTGCCACGCTCGGCACCGGTGAGGATGAGCAGTATGTCGACAGCCTGACGGGGACCTACAAGGCCACCTTCATGCTGCACTACAACTTCCCGCCCTATTCGGTCGGTGAGACCGGCCGCACCGGTTCGCCCGGTCGCCGCGAAATCGGCCACGGCAAGCTCGCATGGCGCGCCATCCACCCGATGATGCCGTCCGCCGAGCAGTTCCCCTACACTCTGCGCGTGGTCTCCGAGATCACCGAATCGAACGGTTCGTCCTCGATGGCCACCGTCTGCGGCACCTCGCTGGCGCTGATGGATGCGGGCGTGCCGCTCGCCAAGCCGGTCGCCGGCATCGCCATGGGCCTGATCAAGGAAGGCGAGCAGTTCGCCGTTCTCTCCGACATTCTCGGTGACGAGGATCACCTGGGCGACATGGACTTCAAGGTCGCAGGCACCGCCGACGGCATCACCGCCCTGCAGATGGACATCAAGATCGATGGCATCACCGAGGAAATCATGCAGATCGCGCTTGGCCAGGCCAAGGGCGGCCGCCTGCACATTCTCGGCGAAATGGGCAACGCCCTGTCGGAAAGCCGCGGCCAACTGGGCGAGTTCGCCCCGCGCATCGAAGTCATGAACATCCCGGTCGACAAGATCCGGGACGTCATCGGCACCGGCGGCAAGATCATCCGCGAGATCGTCGAAAAGACCGGCGCCAAGATCAACATCGACGATGACGGCACCATCAAGATTGCCTCGTCCTCGGGCAAGGAGATCGAGGCCGCCAAGAAGTGGATCCACTCGATCGTGGCCGAGCCTGAAGTGGGCGTGATCTATGAAGGCACCGTGGTCAAGGTTGCCGATTTCGGCGCCTTCGTGAATTTCTTCGGCCCCAAGGACGGTCTGGTCCACATCTCGCAGCTTGCTTCCGAGCGCGTGGCCAAGACCTCCGACGTGGTCAAGGAAGGCCAGAAAGTCTGGGTCAAGCTCCTGGGCTTCGACGAGCGCGGCAAGGTCCGCCTGTCGATGAAGGTCGTCGATCAGGAAACCGGCCAGGAAATCACCGGCGAATAAGCCCGGCTGAATGGCCTGATACACAGTTCTGTGTTTTGTTGAACCCCGCAGGTGCGAGCCTGCGGGGTTCTTCTTTTTCCGTCGCGTCTTGATCCCGCAGATGGTTTGCCCGAAATTGAAATCCGGACACGGGAAGACACATTTGACGGATGACGCGACACGGACAAGGCCCGGGAGTGATCTGGGCGCGCCGCTGGTGCTTCCCTGCGGGGTGGTGCTGAAGAACCGCATTCTGAAGTCTGCCATGTCGGATTCGCTCGGCGACGGCGCGGGTGACCCCTCGGAAGCGCAGATAGCGCTCTACCGCCGCTGGGCGGATGGCGGGGCGGCCGTGTCCATCATCGGTGAAGTTCAAGGCGATCCGCACGCGCTCGAGAAGCCGGGCAACCTCGTCGTTGCCGCGGACTCCGACACGGAATTGTTCGCCCGCCTTACCGAGGCGGGCACTGCAAACGGCGCCGGGCTCTGGGCTCAACTCGGCCATGCCGGCGCGCTGAGCTACGCGCCACTTGGCAGGCCGCGTGGTCCTTCCTCGCTTGAACTCGACGGCCTCGAATGCGCGGAACTGTTGCCGAAAGATATCGAGCAATTGCCTGATTTTTTCGCGAATGCGGCCAAACAGGCAAAGGCATTGGGCTTCACTGGCGTGCAGGTCCATGCCGCCCACGGGTTCTTGCTGTCGCAGTTTCTGTCGCCGCTCTTCAACCGCCGCTCCGATCGCTGGGGCGGGAGCCTCGGCAACAGGGCCCGGCTTCTGATCGAGACGATTGATGCCGTGCGCGCAGCGGTGGGCGGCGCCTTCCCGGTCGCCGTGAAGCTCAATGCCACCGATCGCATCGACGGCGGGTTTTCCGAACAGGAAGCCGCTGCGGTGATCACGATGCTGGATGACACGTCTGCCGATCTGATCGAGATCTCCGGTGGCACCTATTTTCCGGGAGCCAGGTCCTCAGGCGGGGGGCGTCCGGGAGAGCCGTATTTTCTCGATTTCGCCCGGAAGGTTCGCGAACTGACACGAAAGCCCTTGGCAGCCGTCGGCGGCTTCAAGACCTACCGGCAGGCCGCGGGGGCGGTTGAGGACGGAACTCTCGATTTGGTCGGCCTTGCACGCCCGCTTGTTGTCGCTCCGGACCTGCCGGAGGAGTGGACGACCGGCGCTGGTACCGACCCGGAGTTCCCCCACTTCGTAAATCCACGCGAAGGCGCCGTGACTGCATGGTACACGCTGCGGCTCGCGGCACTCGGTGGAGCGCCGCTGCCCGGCTTTCCGATCGAGGCGAGTTCCGGCGTTCCGGACGCGAACGCGGCATTGGAAGCCTATGATGCCCGCGACCGGGCGCGTCACGAGGTTTGGCGGGCCCGTTTCGGTTGAACCACGAGGTGCTGGTTGGCGGCGAGATCCGATGCCACACGGACTTCCTCGTCGCCCCTCCACTGGGTCGGCGTGAGTTCCCGCATCACCCTGATCAACCTCGGTCACGAAAACCGGCTTGAAGCAGCGGATGTTTCGCCGGAAGGCAATGATCTGGTCACCCGTCTCGGCACCCCTGAATATCTGGAGATCGGGCCCGCGAACCATTTCACCTTCCTGGCTGTCTGCAAGCCGCAGGCCGCCGAAATTCTTGCGGAAGAAGGCGAGGATCCGATCTGTACAGATCCCGATGGGGCGGACCGGAAGGACATCCATGACCGGCTCGTTGTGGCGGTCGCCGATGCGCTTGGTTTGTAGGCCAGCGCAGATAACGGCCTGAAGCTGATGGAACCAAAATGGCCCTCGGATCATTACCGGAAGAGGGCCATTTTGTGTGGAAGAGAGCTCTTGGATCGATGATGGCGCGTATCTCAGGCAAACCTGCATGGTTGTCCGTGAGCGGTTTGGGCGAACCGTTTCTGTTCGGAGCGGATGCGTGGGCTCCAATGATGCCGACCGGAGGGTTTGATATGGACGCGCGGTTCAAATTTCCCACAGGCCAGATCTGACTATTCATCAGTACACCCGAGGAGATACGCCATGGACATCACTCAGCTCATTCTTGACGACCACGCCGAACAACGCCGCCTGTTCGCCGCCCTGGAAGAGATCGACGCCAACGACACCGAGGCATTGAGCGCTGTCTGGGGGCGTCTGAAGGCGCTTCTCGATTCACACGCGGAGGCAGAGGAGCGCCACTTCTATCCCGACCTGTTGAAGCTCGGAAAAGGTGCTGCGGATGCGGACAGTGCCGATGACGAGACAGAGGATGCGATCGATGATCACAACGACATCCGCGATACGGGCGAGGAAGTCGAGAAGCACAAGGTTGGCTCGAAGGAATGGTTTGCCGCCGTGGCGGAGTGCAACGTGGCCAACAGTCATCATCTGGGCGAGGAAGAACGGCAAGGGCTCGCGGATTTTCGCCGCCACGCCTCCCTCGAACTGCGCCATGAACTGGCCGTCCGCTTTCTTACCTTCCAGTGCGCGCATCTGACGGGTGTCAAGGTTGTCGACAAGGATCCGGAAAAATACCTGGATGATCCGAAGCAGGAAATCCGGAAAGTCTAGGAACAAGGTTCCGGCTTGTCTGATCGACAGTCTTCAGTGTGAAGGGCCTTCAGCGCGTACGCGGATCAGTGCTGGGGTCGGCATCATATGCGACTTTGGCGCCCATCCGGTGGCGACAATGTCGCATACCGGAACCAACGCCGCGATTGCGCATTGGCCCTGCACACTGATAGGGAGTTTTTTTACATGGGCCACAAGCTTGCCATTTCGAAGATCGAGAAGGTCACCCACGACGTTCGCCAGTTCACCTTTGAGAAGCCTGAGGGTTTCGAATTCACGCCGGGACAGGCAGCGGAGGTGGGCATTGACAGGGAGGGCTGGCGCGATGCGGGACACCCCTTCACCTTCACTGCCTTGCCGGACTGGGATGACCTTCAGTTCACCATCAAGATCTATCCCGAGCATGACGGGCTGACCGAACAGATCGGCACGCTCAAGGAAGGCGACAGTTTTATCGTCGGCGACCCCTGGGGCACCATCGAATACAAGGGCAAGGGCACCTTCATCGCCGGCGGCGCCGGCGTCACGCCTTTCATCGCAATTCTCAGGATGCTGCGCGATCGTGGGGAGCTGTCCGGTCACCGGTTGATCTTCGCCAACAAGCGCGAGGCCGACATCATCCTGCGGAACGAATTCGACGCCATGCCGGGCCTCGAGGTGATCTACGTCCTGAGCCAGGAAGACAAGGACGGGTTCGAACACGGCCGCATCGACAAGCAGATGCTCCAGCGTCTGGTCGGCAGCACCTCCGAGAAATTCTACGTCTGCGGCCCCGATGAGATGGTCGAGAGCATCAACGGCGCGCTCAAGGAACTGGGCGCCGACCCCGACGGGCTTGTTTTCGAGGAGTGAGAAGCGATCCGCACCTGCGGACACGCCAGTCCAGCAAACCGACGTCGCAACGAACGCGCAAACTGCCCGCACACGAAAAACCCCGGATCAGCTGATCCGGGGTTATGTTTTTCCAGGCCGGGTAGGGGACTGCTATCCCTCGTCGGCCTTGTTCAGTTCCGAGACGATCGGCATCGAGGTGATGTTGAAGCCTGAATCGACATAGTGGATCTCGCCGGTCACGCCCGAACTCAGATCCGACAGCAGGTAGAGCGCCGACTTGCCCACATCGCCGATGTCGACGGTGCGCCTGAGCGGAGCATTCTTCTTCTGGAAGTTGAACATGGCGCGCGCATCGCCGATGCCGGCGCCCGCGAGCGTACGGACCGGGCCTGCCGATATCGCGTTGACCCTTATGCCGTCCCGGCCGTAGTCGGCGGCGAGATAGCGCACCATTGCCTCAAGTGCGGCCTTGGCCACTCCCATCACGTTGTAATTGGGCATGACCCGCATCGAGCCGCCATAGGTCAGCGTCAGGATCGAGCCGCCGTCACTCATCAAGGGTGCTGCGCGCTGCGCCACCTCCGTGAACGAATAGGCGGAGATCACCATCGTGCGCGAGAAATTCGCCCGCGTGGTCACATCGGCGTAGCGGCCCTTGAGCTCGCTCTTGTCCGAAAAGCCGATCGCATGCACCACAAAGTCGATCTTGCCCCATTCGGCTTTCAGCCTATCGAAAACCGCGTCGACGGTTGCGATGTCCTCGACATCGCAGGGCAGCACGAGCTTCGAGCCGAGGCTTTCAGCGAGCGGTTTGACCCGACGTCCAAAGCCCTCGCCTTGGTAGGTGAATGCCAGTTCAGCCCCGGCGTCGGCCAGTTGCTTCGCGATCCCCCAGGCGATCGAGTGGTCATTGGCGACCCCCATAATCAGGCCGCGTTTGCCCTTCATCAGCGCTTCCATGTCTTGCCCCCGATCATGTCTGTCCCCCCGGTCCCGCTCAACGATCATGCCGCTGGAAGACCAGCGTCGCGTTGGTGCCGCCAAAGCCGAAGGAGTTCGACAGCGCGGTGTCGATCCTGGCATCGTCGATCCGCTCGCGAACGATCGGAACACTGTCGAATTCCGGATCCAGATCGGTGATGTGGGCGCTCTCTCCGATAAAGCCGTTCTTCATCATCAGGAGCGAGTAGATCGCTTCCTGTGCGCCGGCGGCTCCCAGCGAATGCCCGGTCAGTGATTTTGTCGACTGGATATGCGGTATGTCCTGACCGAAGATCTCGCGGATCGCGCCGATCTCCTTAGAATCGCCCACCGGCGTCGAGGTCCCGTGCGTGTTGATGTAATCGACCTGACCTTCGACCGTCGCCAGCGCCTGGCGCATGCAGCGCACGGCGCCCTCGCCCGATGGCGCCACCATGTCGTAGCCGTCCGAGGTCGCCCCATAGCCGGTCAGTTCGGCATAGATCTTGGCGCCGCGCGCCTTGGCATGCTCAAGTTCCTCAAGCACCAGCACGCCTGCGCCGCCGGCGATGACAAAACCGTCGCGGCTTGTGTCATAGGCGCGTGATGCGGTTTCCGGCGACTCCTCGTTGTATTTCGAGGACATCGCGCCCATCGCGTCGAACAGGTTCGACATGGTCCAGTCGAGATCCTCGTGTCCGCCCGCGAACATCATGTCCTGCTTGCCCCACTGTATCAGCTCGGCGGCATTGCCGATGCAATGTGCCGAGGTCGAACAGGCCGAAGAAATCGAGTAGTTCACGCCGTGGATCTTGAACCAGGTCGCAAGCGTTGCCGAAGCTGTCGACGACATCGATTTCGGAACCGCGAAGGGGCCGATCCGCTTCGGGCTGCCATTCTTGCGGGTCGTGTCCGCGGCATCGATCAGTGTCCGCGTCGATGGGCCGCCCGACCCCATCACGATGCCCGTGCGTTCGTGGGTGATTTCATCCTCTCCCAGTCCGGCATCCTCGATCGCCTGCTGCATGGCGACATGGTTCCACGCGCCGCCACGCGATAGGAACCGCATGGCGCGCCGGTCCACCAATTCGGTGGGATCGAGTGACGGCGAGCCCCAGACCTGGCTACGGAAGCCGTGATCGGCGAAGTCCTGGCTGAAGCTGATGCCGGATTTGGCGTTGCGCAGCGATTCGGTCACCTCTGCCGCATTGTTGCCGATGGAGGATACGATCCCCATGCCCGTGACGACGACTCGTCTCATGTGATTGCCCTTTCGAGTGGCGGGTCCTGATTGCTGGGTTCAGCCGGGATGTGTCAGGCGGTTTTGTCCTTAGCAAGGCCGACGCGCAGATCCGTGGCGTTGTAGATCGTTTCGCCATCCGCCTTGAGCCAGCCGTTTGCGATGCCGAGCACCAGCCGGCCGCGCATCACGCGCTTGAAATCGATCCCGTACTCGAGCAGCTTGACGTCCGGCGTCACCATGCCCTTGAACTTCACCTCGCCGGTCGAAAGCGCCATGCCGCGGCCCTGTTCGCCCAGCCAGCCCAGGTAGAACCCGGTCAATTGCCACATTCCGTCCAGTCCCAGGCAGCCGGGCATCACCGGGTTGCCCTTGAAGTGGCACGGAAAGAACCAGAGGTCAGGTGTGATGTCGAACTCGGCCCGCAGGTAGCCCTTGTCGAATTCGCCGCCGGTTTCCGAGATGTCGGTGATCCGGTGCACCATCAGCATCGGCGGCAGCGGCAATTGCGCATTTCCCGGGCCGAACAATTCGCCCTCGGCACATTTGATGATTTCGTCGTAGGTGAAGCTTGATTGCCTGTCGACCATGTAAAATGCGTCTCCCGGTTCGCCGTCTCTCCGTGCGGCCCTTGTCATCGATCTCAATGCCAGCCGAATTATCGATTCACGCTAACATACCAGCGGCGTCCGGTGAAACCGGCCTCGCGAGCCATGTCGAATACCGGATGCAGCCTGTGAACGAAAGAGGCGACGCTACGGAAAGTCACAGTCGCGGCCGCTCTATTGAAAGCAATGCCCACAAAAGTTATATCATGATCAAGGAAACCGAACGTCTGGACAGTTTCGACAATGCATTCCGCGACGAGACACAAAAACGCCGCACGCGAATCGGCCCTGCGCTTGCGCGATGCCGGCCTTCGCCCGACCAGGCAGCGCGTTGCGCTCGCGGATTTGCTGTTCGCAAAGGGCGATCGTCACCTCACCGCCGAGGACCTGCATGAGGAAGCCGTGAGTGTCGGCGTGCCGTGCTCGCTGGCCACCGTCTACAATACCCTGCACCAGTTCACGGAAGCCGGCATGCTCAGGGTTCTGTCGCTGGAGACCGCCAAGACCTATTTCGACACCAACGTCTCCGATCACCACCATTTCGTGGTCGACGGTTCCAACGACGTGCTCGACATCCCGGTCGGCAACATCTCGATTTCCGATCTGCCCGAAGCCCCCGAAGGCATGGAAATCACGCATGTCGATGTGGTGATCCGGGTCCGCCCCAAGCGCTGAATTTCCGGCCTCTGGAACCGGCCGGCTGGGCCTGGTGTCCACCGCTCTGGAATTGGCGGCGTTTTCCCGCTAAGAGCATCGCTACACCGTCAGGCGCGGCTGAATGCGCGCCTGACGGTTTTGTTTCGGGAGCTCAAGAGGAGAGTTGCATGCCGCCCTATCGTTCGAGAACCTCCACCCATGGCCGCAACATGGCAGGCGCGCGCAGCCTGTGGCGCGCCACCGGAATGAAGGACGGAGATTTCGGCAAGCCGATCATCGCGGTGGTCAATTCCTTCACCCAGTTCGTCCCCGGCCATGTGCATCTGAAGGATCTGGGCCAGCTTGTCGCCCGCGAGATCGAGAAGGCAGGCGGCATCGCCAAGGAGTTCAACACCATTGCGGTCGATGACGGCATCGCCATGGGCCATGACGGCATGCTCTACTCGCTGCCCTCGCGCGAAGTCATCGCCGACAGTGTCGAGTACATGGTCAACGGCCATTGCGCCGACGCCATGGTCTGCATCTCCAATTGCGACAAGATCACCCCGGGCATGCTCAATGCCGCCATGCGGCTGAACATTCCGGTGGTGTTCGTCTCCGGTGGGCCGATGGAGGCGGGCAAGGTGGTGTTTGAAAACGGCGTCGCCAAATCCGTCGACCTCGTCGACGCGATGGTTCTGGCCGCCGACGACAGCGCGTCCGATGCCGATGTCATGACCATGGAGCAGAACGCCTGCCCGACCTGCGGTTCGTGCTCGGGCATGTTCACGGCCAACTCCATGAACTGCCTGACCGAAGCCCTGGGTCTGGCGCTGCCGGGCAATGGCTCGACGCTCGCCACCCACAAGGACCGCGAGCGCCTGTTCGTCGAGGCCGGGCATCTGATCGTCGATCTGGCCAAGCGCTACTACGAGCAGGATGACGAAACCGCGCTTCCGCGCTCCATCGCCAGCTTTGCCGCCTTCGAGAACGCCATGACGCTGGATATTTCCATGGGCGGCTCCACCAACACGGTGCTGCATCTGCTCGCAGCGTCCCATGAAGGAGAGGTCGGCTTCACCATGGATGATATCGACCGGCTGTCCCGCAAGGTTCCGGTGCTGTGCAAGGTGGCGCCCGCGGTCGAGAACATTCATATGGAAGACGTGCACCGCGCAGGCGGCATCTTCGGAATTCTTGGCGAGTTGGACCGCGCCGGGCTGATCGACAGCTCGCTGCCCACCATCCATGCTGCCACCATGAAGGAAGCGCTGGCGCGCTGGGACATCACCCAGACCAACTCGGAAGCCGTGCACAAGTTCTATTCCGCCGCGCCGGGCGGGGTTCCGACGCAGACTGCTTTCTCCCAGGAGCGCCGTTACGAGGAAGGCGTTGATCTCGACCGCAAGTCCGGCGTCATCCGTTCACGGGAGCACGCCTATTCGCAGGATGGCGGACTGGCCGTGCTGTTCGGCAACATCGCGCTGGACGGCTGCATCGTCAAAACCGCGGGCGTCGATGAATCCATCCTGAAGTTCAGCGGCCCTGCGCGCATTTTCGAAAGCCAGGATTCGGCCGTCTCGGCAATCCTCACCGGCAAGGTCAAGCCGGGTCAGGTCGTCCTGATCCGCTACGAGGGGCCGCGCGGCGGTCCCGGCATGCAAGAGATGCTCTACCCGACCAGCTACCTGAAATCCAAGGGCCTGGGCAAGGACTGCGCCTTGATCACGGACGGCCGCTTCTCGGGCGGCTCGTCCGGCCTGTCCATCGGTCACATCTCGCCCGAAGCGGCGGAGGGTGGCGCCATTGGTCTGGTGGAAGAGGGCGACACGATCGTCATCGACATTCCAAACCGGGTCATGAAGGTGGACCTCCCCGACAGTGTCCTGGCCGAGCGCCGCGCCGCGATGGAAGCCCGCGGCGCCGATGCATGGAAGCCGACCGAAAAGCGCAAGCGCAAGATCACCACGGCGCTCAAGGCCTATGCGGCCATGACCAGCTCTGCGGCAAAGGGCGCGGTGCGTATCGTCTGAACGCAATCGATCCTGGCAGACCTTCGGGGTCTGTCCGGATCGACGAAACTGTCGAAAAGATGCGCCTCAGCCTGCGGAAGGCTCTGGCCTGCGGCTACTTGAAGGCTTCGCCCGGATAGGCGCCCCAGATCTCGTTCTGTGCCAGGAATCCCTCGACATCCTCTGCCTTGGCCTCGCACCAGTCTCCGTCACAGGCCTTGATCTCCACGACCACACCCGGCTCGAGGCGGGCAACGATGCGTGCATTGGACCGGGCTTCGCGGTGCATGTCGATGAACTGGTCATCGCCGACGGCACTCTTCCACGGTGCGGCCATGGCCGTGCGCTCGCCCGACAGCAGCGACTGGTAGACCCAGCCCTCCGTCCCCTCGGCATCGCGCACACGCCGCCAGTTATCGTATTCCTGGATCACTTCCATCGGTACGCCCGGCCGCGTGTAGAGCCAGGCGACGGCGTAATCCCGCCCCGGACCGATCCGCAGGTTGACCCGCGTGGCCTTCAGGCTCACGAAACGCGGCAGCGGCAATCCGCTCGGCCCCTTGCCGGCGGTTTGCGCGCTCGCCGCATCGAATCCGGGCATAATGAGAGGGGAAACCGTGGCGGCTGCCATCACCAGGCAACTTGCAACGAGAAGGGAAAGGCGACGCATGACTCACACCTTTTTTGTTGGCGCGCCGGATCCGGCGCCGCCGTGTTTCTGAGGCCTCGCCGCCAGCCGCGTCATGCGGTGCCGGCCGGGCTTTTCGCGCCCTCGCCGTTCGTGCAGCCTTGGTAAAGCGCATCGAACGGCATGCTTTTTCGCCTGCAATCCGGGTTGGTCGGATTGTCATCCCCGGAGGGTCTGTTAGAAAAAGCGGTACGCAAGCAACATTGTCGCCGAGTTTGGTTAAAGAGCTCTCAACGCTGGACCTGCCAATCATGCCAAATCGAAAAAAACCGAAGGTCTACATCACCCGCCGTCTCCCCGACGCGGTGGAAACGCGGATGCGGGAGCTCTTCGATGCGGAACTCAACGTCACCGATGAAGCCCGCACCCAGCCTGAGCTTGTGTCTGCGATGCGATCTGTCGACGTTCTCGTCCCCACGGTGACCGACAGGATTGATTCCGCCTTGATCGAGCAGGCCGGGCCGCAGTTGAAGCTGATCGCCAACTTCGGAAACGGTGTCGACAACATCGACGTCGATGCGGCGCAGAAGAAGGGCATCACCGTCACCAACACGCCCAACGTCCTGTCCGAAGATACCGCGGACATGACAATGGCCCTGATGCTGGCCGTCCCGCGGCGGTTGACGGAGGGTGCCAATGTGCTTGTCGGCAACGGCGGGAGCTGGAATGGCTGGTCGCCAACTTGGATGCTTGGTAACCGCCTGGGTGGAAAGCGGCTCGGAATTGTCGGCATGGGGCGGATCGGCACGGCCGTCGCGCGCCGGGCCAAGGCTTTCGGCCTGTCCATTCATTACCACAATCGGCGGCGCGTGGATCCCAACACCGAGGATCAGCTCGAGGCGACCTACTGGGAAAGCCTCGACCAGATGCTTGCCCGGGTCGATATCGTCTCGGTCAACTGCCCGTCAACACCGGCGACGTTTCATTTGCTCTCGGCCCGCAGGCTGGAGCTGATGAAGCCCGGCGCCTACATCGTCAACACCGCCCGGGGCGGCATCATCGACGAGGACGCGCTGATCAAGGCGCTGCGTGACGGCCGTCTGTCGGGCGCAGGTCTCGACGTCTTCGAACACGAGCCTGCCGTCGACAAGCGGCTGGTCAAGCTGGCGACAGAAAACAAGGTGGTGCTCCTGCCGCACATGGGTTCGGCCACCATCGAAGGCCGCATCGACATGGGCGACAAGGTTATCATCAACATCCGCACCTTCTTCGACGGTCATCGTCCGCCCGACAGGGTTCTGCCGCTCAGGGACTGAGCCGGCAGCGCGCGCCTTGGTTCTTGCGTCCTCAAGCTTTCTGCCTCAGTCCTTGCGCTTGTAGCGAATGGTCCGAAAGCTCGCCGCCAGACCGTCATAGAGCAGAAGCCTGCCGACCAGCGGCTCGCCTGCGCCTGTGATCAGCTTGATCACCTCCATCGCCTGAAGCGTGCCGATCACTCCGGTCAGCGCTCCCACTACCCCGGCCTCGGCGCATGCGGGCACCATGCCTGGCGGCGGCGGTTCCGGAAACAGGTCGCGGAACCGGGGGCAGGGCTGCCCGGCCGCATCACTTAAGTGAGGCGCGACCACCGTGACCGAGCCGTCGAACCGTCCGACGGCCGCGGTCACCAGCGGAATCTCCAGCGCCTCGCAGCTGTCCGCCAGCAGATAACGGGTTTCGAAACTGTCCGAACCATCCACAACCATGTCATAGGCGGTGATGATGTCGACCGCATTGTCGGATGTCAGCCGGACGGGATGCGTGACGACGCGCACATGCGGATTGAGCCGCCGGATCGAACGCGCAGCGCTGTCGGTCTTTGCCATGTCGACATGGCCGGTGTCATGCAGGATCTGGCGCTGCAGGTTGGATAGTGAAACGACGTCGTTATCGACCACGCCCAGCGTTCCGACCCCGGCGGCAGCCAGATAGCTCAGCACCGGGGAGCCAAGGCCGCCCGCGCCGAGCACCAGAACACGCGCCGCCTTGAGTTTCTGCTGCCCGGCCCCGCCGATCTCGGCAAGCACGATATGGCGCGCATATCGGGCAATCTCGTCGGGATTGAGCTGACTGTCGTCCATCGCGTCGTTCACCCTTCTGCGCTGGTCTGCGGGATTGTCCGAACTACGTTACCGTTCAGCCTGAACGATGGAAACACATCATGGTTTGCTGCCGGTCACGGACGCGCGGTTGCCCGGCCGTCCTGCACATCGAACATCTGGCCCCGCGAACCCAAGCTCTCGAACATGGCCGCATCGGTCCCGGTCATGAAGGCCTGGCAGTCCAGCGTCTCGATCAGATCGAACAGCGCGGCTCGCCGCCCCTCGTCGAGATGCGCTGCCACCTCATCGAGCAGCAGCACCGGCGCGTGCCCCGTCAGCCGCCGCACAAGCTGCGCATGTCCGAGAACGATGCCGATCAAGAGGGCCTTCTGCTCCCCGGTCGAGGATAACGCCGCCGGCATCGCCTTCGCCCGATGATGCACCACCAGGTCCATCCGGTGCGGGCCCGACAGTGTTCGCCCCGCCGCGGCATCGCGTGCCCTGCCTTGCCGCATCATCTCCGAGAAGGTGCTTTCCATCTCGCTCGCCGAGGGGAGGGCATCCTCGTCGAGAAATCCCTCGAGCCGCAGATCTGCCGCGGGAAAGGGGCTGCGGGTCTGACCGTCATCGATCAGCGTCGACAGAAGTTTCACCACCTCGTTGCGTGCCAACGCCATGGCAATGCCGAGTTCGCTCATCTGGGCCTCCAGCCCGTCGAGCCAGGCGGGATCCGGCCGTCCCTCGGAAAGCAGGCGGTTGCGGCTGCGCATCGCCCGCTCGTAACTCAGCGCACGGCTGCCATGGGCCGGGTCGACCGAAAGCACCAGGCGGTCGAGAAAGCGGCGCCGGTCGCCGGCCGGGCCGGTAAACAGCCCGTCCATCGCGGGTGTCAGCCACAACAGCCGGAGGTGCTCGAGCAGATCATCGGCTGCGCGCACGGGCGAACCGTTGATCCGTATCTTGCGAGACCCGCTTTCCTCGATGCCGTCCACACCGGTGCCGATGTCGACAGCACCCGCCATGCCGTGAAGGCTGGCGAACACTGCAAACCCGGCAGCCGCCTCCGATCCCGCCTTGATCAGGTCGCCATAGGGCGCGCGGCGCATGCCACGGCCTGGCGTCAGCAGCGACACTGCTTCCATGAGATTGGTCTTGCCCGCACCATTGTCGCCGACCAGCACCACGTGGCGTTCATCGAGCGTGAGCGACTGGCTGGCGTAATTGCGAAAGCCCGTCAGCTTGAGACGCTCGATGTGAACCTTCGCGGACATGTCAGGGTGATCCCTGGAGTTGAAGGAAACGGCCGGAATCCTTGGCTGCCTTGAAGCCGGCGGGCCCGGAACGGCGCAAAAGCCGCCCCTTCGGTTCTGGGCTGAAAATCAAACGCCGCAAGCCGCGCGTCTAGACGCGCATCGGCATGAGAACATAAAGCGCGTCGTCGCCGGCCATGTCGCGTACGAGTGTCGGGGAGCCGGGATCGGCGAGCATGAACACTGCGTCCGTGCCCGAGAGCTGGTTCGTGATGTCGAGAAGATACTTGGCATTGAAGCCGATCTCCAGCGGATCACGATCATAGCCGACGGCCAGTTCCTCGGTTGCGCTGCCTGAATCAGGATTGTTCACGGTCAGCGTCAGCTGGCCTTCGGCAATCGCCAGCTTGACTGCGCGTCCGCGCTCCGAGGAGATCGTGGATACCCGGTCGACCGCCTGCGCAAAGGTGTGGCAGTCGACGGTGAGCTCCTTGTCGTTTCCAGTCGGGATCACCCGCTGGTAATCCGGGAAGGTTCCGTCGATCAGCTTCGAGGTCATCACCACCGAGCCGATGGTAAAGCGGATCTTGGCGTCGGAAACCTCGGCCGTCACGCTCACATCGGGATTGTCGACCAGCTTCTGCAATTCGCCGACGGTCTTGCGCGGAATGATGATGCCCGGCATGCCTTCGGAGCCTGAAGGCGCGTCCACGTCGGCGCGCGCCAGCCGGTGGCCGTCCGTGGCCACGGCGCGCAGCTTCAGCGCACCTTCATTCTCGATGGTGTGAACGAAGATGCCGTTGAGGTAGTAGCGCGTCTCCTCCGTGGAGATGGCAAATTGGGTCCGGTCGATCAGCATCTTGAGCTGGGTCGCCGGCAGCCGGAATGTGTGGGTAAACGCGCCTGCGGTCAGATCCGGGAAATCCGATTCCGGAAGGCACTGCAGCGAAAACTTCGAACGGCCGGAGGCCACCGTCATTGTCGCGCCGTCGGGATCGGTCGCCAGCAGCACTTCCGAGCCGTCGGAGAGCTTGCGGACGATGTCGTAGAGCAGGTGGGCGGGCACGGTGGTCGAACCGGCCTGTTCCACCATTGCAGGCGTGGCTTCCGTGATTTCGAGGTCCAGATCGGTCGCCTTCATATCAAGCGTTGCGCCCTCGGCCTTGAGCAGCACGTTCGACAGGATCGGAATGGTGTTGCGGCGCTCAACCACGCGATGCACATGGTTCAGCGATTTCAGGAGGTTGGAACGCTCGAGGGTGACACGCATGATCTGGCTACCGCTTGGCTTGGGGGCCGGCGCGTGGGGCGCGCTGGCCGTTCGAATTCGGTCGTGTAAGGCTTGAGCCTCGGAAAGGCGGGTTGGGCGGTCCCCTGTCGAATGGCAAACTTTCGCCCGGCCCGGGCGGGCAAAATGGCAGATAATGGGACGTCAATGCAACTAAAACCGGCCCGGGTGTTGCCGCCCGGGCCGGGATTCTGGGGATAATCGCCCTCCGTCGCGGATTATTCGACGATCAGCCTCTTGAGCAATTCGACCTCGTGACCGAGCTTGGTGTCCGAGTTGATCAGTTCTTCTATCTTTCGAACGGCATGCAGCACAGTCGTATGATCTCGACCGCCGAAACGTCGGCCGATTTCCGGAAACGAGCGCGGGGTCATGGTCTTGGCCAGATACATGGCGATCTGCCGCGGCTTGACGATCACCCGCGTCCGCCGGTCCGACACCAGTTCTTGCCGCGTTACGTTGTAGTGGCGCGAAACCACCCGCTGAATGTCCTCGATACGCACCCGCTTGGGCTCGCCCGCATTGACCAGGTGACCAAGCAGCTGGTCAACCCGCTCGATGGTGAGGTTGGGCTCGAAGCTGCGCCGGAACAGCAGCTGGTTGAAGGCTCCCTCAAGCTCCCGCCCGCTTGAGGTGATGTTCTGGGCGACATGGGCGAGAATGCTCTCGTCGATATCGAGCGTGGCGTCCTCCGTCTGCGCGGTTGCAAGCCGTCTGCGCAGCATTTCCAGTCGCATCTCGTAGTCCGGGGCCTCGATCTCGATCGCCACCCCGCCCTGAAGCCGCGAGCGGACCCGCGGATCAAGCGATTCAAGCTCCCATGGCGCACGGTCGGCGGCCACCACAACCTGGCGCGCGGAATCGAGCAGCATGTTGAGCAGATGACAGAATTCGTGCTGGATCGACTTGCCCTGCAGGAATTGCATGTCGTCGATGACCAGTAGGTCGATGTTGCGCAGCGATTCCTTGAAGGACAACGCATCATTGTCGCGAATGGCGGTGGCAAAGCGCCACATGAAGTATTCCGCCGTCAGATAGACGACCCTGGGGTTGCGGGCATGGGTGCTTGCCGCCGCAGCGATCGCCTGCAGCAGGTGGGTCTTGCCGAGGCCGACATTGGAATGAATGAACAGCGGATTGAACCGCACGGACCCCGTGCCCGCCTCGGCGATGGTCCTTGCCGCCGCCAGCGCCACCCGGTTGGATGAGCCTTCCACATAGCTGTCGAAGGTGCATTGCGGATCGAGCGGTGAGCCGATCACGGCGTTGGCCGCCTGCGGACCGCGCTGCGCCGATCCGAACTTGGCTCCGGCGCCCGCGCCCTTGAGCGTCAGATGGCTGTCCTTGCGGCTGCCTGACGGCGAAGCCGGCGAAGGCTCCGCAACGCTCTGGCCTGCCGCGTCCGGAACCCCGGCCTGCGGGGTGGCGCGGGTCGCAGTGCGCACCATGATTTCGACCTTGAGAAGCCCCGGCTCCTCTTCCTGGTAGATGGCGCTGATCTGGTCGAGGTACTTTGTGTTGATCCAAGATTTCAGAAAGGCGGTCGGAACCGACAGCCGCACCACGCTCTTTGAGGCCGATTGCAGCTTCAGTCGCCCGAACCAGCTTGTGAAGACTTCCTGTCCGACCTGCGCTTTCAACCGTGTCATGACACGGTCGAAAACCTCATTGCTCATGCTCATGTCCGCCCCCTTGTCAGTCGTCGGGCAAACATCGCCACTTTGCGGCCGAACTCCGGTTGTCGTCTTACCCCACCGTCCCGCTGCCTGTATCTGTGCTTGCATCGCCGCCGTATTCCCTGTTGCCGCATCTAACCGGAGTCATTCCGGCTATTCTTGGGGGCCGGACAAGATCCGATCCCTTTAAGATCTTGGTTTTTGTCTTCTGGCGGTCGTCCCCCGCCGGTTCGTCTCCTTTTCCGTCTGCGGCACGGCCTCGTACCGTCCGCAGGACATACCTTCCCCGTTCCGCCGCCCCTGCCGGGATTCGACGGTCAAATCTCCCTTGCCCGGCAACGCTATTGCCGACACACTCGGAGGAGATTAAATTGAGCTGGCCTGGCAGGATCGCCGGGCAACAGGGAGCGGATAAAAGTCCATCACAAACGCGATAAAACCCTCTTGGAACCCCCCGGCTCCGCGCTCTCTGTTGGGCTTATTTAGGCAGGATGAGACACCCAGATCAAGCAGCTTATTTACGAATAATTCATACATTCGGGCTTGACTCAAAAAGCTGAAAACGGGTCGCCGCGCGCTCCCCGGAACAGGGGATTGGATTCATTGCTTTTTCGTGGCTTCGGGTTTTTTTGCACCTTCTAATAAGCCCTGCATACAAAATTTGGGGGCTTGACAGGAGTCCGCCCCAAACCGGCTTCCTGCTTCGGCCGCTCCAAGGCTACCTCCCGTAAGGCATTGAAAGAAAATAATTTTCGATGTGACTGTGACGGAGCCGTGACAATTCTTTCTGCCGGTTTTGGCAAGCCATTGGCCGGATACGCAAAAGGCCCGGACAAGCCGGGCCTTTAGTCGACGAAATAGTTCGTATGCCGGTTAAGCGGAGATCGCCTTGACCCGGTTGGAAAGCCGCGAAATCTTCCGCGACGCCGTGTTGGAGTGCACCACGCCCTTGCCGGCGGCGCGCATCAGTTCAGGCTGTGCGGCCTTCAGGGCAGCCGCGGCAGCATCCTTGTCGCCGGAGCTGATAGCTTCCTCGACCTTGCGAATGAAGCCGCGAACCCGCGAGCGGCGGTCTTTGTTGATTGCGGTGCGGCGAGCGATCTTGCGGGTCGCTTTCTTCGCCGAAGTTGTATTGGCCATGAATGCCTCTCACTTGTCAAAAACGCAGGCCCGGCAAAAGCGGCGCCCCTCAGCGGAGCTTCGCGCCTCAATATCCGGGAAGCGGAAATACCACGGCAAGCCCGGAAGCTGCCATTCGATGGCGGGCCTATAGCCGGTATCCGGGCTGTCGTCAACGCGAAAATCCGCGTTCCGTGCTGCTTTCGCCGCCTTTGGGCCGCGTCCGGCCGCTTCGGCTCAGCGGTGTTTGAACTGCGCCTTGCGCTTCTCGACAAAGGCGCCCATGCCCTCCTTCTGGTCTTCGGTCGCAAACAGTGAATGAAACAGCCGCCGTTCGAACCTCAGCCCCTCGGAAAGCGTCAACTCGTCGCTCCGGTTGACCGATTCCTTCACCATCATCGCAACCGGCAGCGAGAACCCGGCGATCTTCTCCGCTGCCTTCAGTGTGGTCGCCATCAATTCGTCCGCCGGGACAACCCGCGCCACCAACCCAGAGCGTTCGGCTTCATCGGCATCCATGAAGCGGCCGGTCAGGCACAGATCCATGGCCTTGGCCTTGCCCACCGCGCGGGCCAGCCGTTGCGTTCCGCCCATCCCGGGGATGACGCCAAGCGTGATTTCGGGCTGTCCGAACTTGGCGGTTTCCGATGCGATGATGAAGTCGCACATCATGGCCAGTTCGCAGCCACCGCCCAGCGCATAGCCCGACACCGCAGCGATCACCGGCTTGCGCGTGTTGGCGACTGCGCTCCAGCCTTCGAAGAAGTCGTCGAGATAGGCGCCGACATAATCGAGCGGCTGCATTTCCTTGATGTCGGCGCCGGCCGCGAAGGCCTTGTCCGACCCGGTCAGTACGATCGCGCCGATCTTGTCATCAGCGCCGAATTTGGTCAGCGTGTCGCGCAGCTCACCCAGAAGCTCGGAATTGAGCGCATTGAGCGCGTCCGGCCGGTTGAGCGTGACGATGGCCACACGGCCGCGGGTTTCGGTCTTCAGCGTCTTGAGCGCCATTCAAAGTCTCCTTGTATGCCTCCGGGACGTCCCGGCGAGGCGCCCCGACAGGGCTCATTCTTTCTGGCAACGCGGACACAGGAAGGTCGAGCGCCCGCTTTGCACAACCCGGCGAACCGTATCGCCACAGCCCGGCCGCGGGCAAGTCTTTCCCTCGCGGTCATAGACCGAAAAACCGTGCTGGAAATATCCAAGCGTCCCGTCTGTCTGAATATGATCGCGCAGCGAGGATCCGCCTGCCGCGATCGCCTCGCTGATGACCGCACGCACATCCACTGCCAGCCGCTGGAGCGAGACGCGCGGTTGGCCGGATTTCGTCACCAGCCGTCCGGCCGGCTTGAGCGGCGACAGCCGCGCGCGCCACATCGCCTCGCAGACATAAATGTTGCCAAGCCCGGCGATGATCCGCTGATCGAGCAGCGCCGCCTTGAGCGGTGCGGTCTTGCCCGCAAGTCTCCGCGCAAGTTCGTCCGCATCCAGGCTGTTGCCCGTCGGCTCGATGCCGAGGCCTCTGAACCACGGATGTTCGGCCAGCGCGTCGCGCGGCAGCAGGTCCATATATCCGAAGCGGCGCGGGTCGTTGTAGATCACGCGCGCCTGTCCGGCCGGGCCATCGAGATGAAACACCACGTGGTCATGGCGGTCATCCTTGGAGCGTGGTTGATGAAATACGCCCGGGCTCAGCGCCTCGTCGCCATCGGGTTCGATCCGGAACGAGCCGGACATGCCCAGATGGCAGACGAGCACCATGCCGTCGTCGAGATCGGCGAGCAGGTATTTTGCCCGCCGGCCCATGGCTGTGATGCGCCGGCCGGTCAGGCGCGCGGCGAAGTCCGGCGGAAACGGAAATCTGAGGTCGGCGCGGCGCTGTTCGAGGCGGACAATCAGCGCGCCTTCCATGACCGGCTGCAATCCTCGGCGCACGGTTTCGACTTCGGGCAGTTCAGGCAAATCCGTCTCCTTGCGGGCAGGTCGTTCAGCTGCCGGCAACGTTGTCAGTTGTCAGCCGCAACCGGGTCGGGCGGTCTTCATCTATGCCTGCGCCGCCCCGGCTTCAATCGCATCGGTCTGAGCGCGAATTGCACCGGGTCTTCTGCCGTGGCGTTCCTCGATAGACTGCCCTATAAGTCGCGCGCTATGCCGCAGCAAGTCCGTTGCCGCTTCGATGGCATGCCGGGCTCCGATCCGCTATTGTCGCATGGATCGGCAAGGAGCTAATGCTCATAACGAAGCCGGCAACGAACCCGGAATGAAACACAGGAACCGGACATGTCTGATCAGCGCGTCTCCGCCACGGGCGGAATGCAAACCTCCTACGGCTTCCGCACCGTCGATGACGGCGAGAAGCAGCCCCTGGTCAATGACGTTTTTCACAAGGTCGCCAAGCGCTATGACATCATGAACGATGTGATGTCCGGCGGTCTTCACCGTGTCTGGAAGGATGCGATGGTGGCGCACCTCAACCCGCCGCGCCGGCCTGGTTTCCGGTTTCTCGATGTGGCGGGTGGCACCGGCGACATCGCCTTCCGCATCGTCGCGGCTTCCGATCGCCAGGCCAGCGGCACCGTGCTCGACATCAACGGCTCCATGCTCGGTGTGGGCTCCGAGCGTGCGGTGAAGAAGGGCTATGCGGACAATCTCGAATTCGTCGAGGCCAACGCGGAGGACCTGCCCTTCGAGGATGCGAGCTTCGATGCCTACACGATCGCCTTCGGCATCCGCAACGTGCCCGACATCGACAAGGCGCTCCGGGAAGCCTTCCGGGTTCTCAAGCGCGGTGGCCGGTTTCTATGTCTTGAGTTTTCCGAGGTCGAGATGCCGATCCTCGACCGGGTCTACGATGCCTGGTCGTTCAATGGCATTCCTGCCATGGGCAAGGCGATAGCCGGAGATGCTGAGCCCTACCAGTATCTCGTCGAATCGATCCGCAAGTTCCCGCGCCAGGCGGATTTCGCGGCCATGATCTCCCGCGCCGGGTTTTCGCGTGTGAACTACACCAATTACACCGGCGGTGTCGCCGCCCTTCATTCGGCCTGGAAGATCTGACCGGCATGGCAAGTCTTGGCACCTATCTGCGCCTTGCGCGTGCGGGTTTCATTCTGGTGCGCGAGGGCGTCGTCTCCTCGCTTCCCGCCGATGATCTGCCGGCGCCGGCGCGCTTCGCCCATTCGGTCGCGGGTCTGCTGGCCAAACGCCGCGCAAAAAGCGCCGAGCGTTCCGACAGGCTTGCCCGCGCGGTCGAGCGCCTTGGCCCTTCATGGGTCAAGCTCGGCCAGTTTCTCGCCACCCGTCCCGATGTGGTCGGCGTCGACATCGCAAGAGATCTCGCCGGCCTTCAAGACCGGATGACCACCTTTCCCGAACCCGTCGCGCGCAGGGCAATCGAGGAGTCGCTTGGCCGCGAGGTTCCGGAGCTCTATTCGCGCTTTGATCCTCCGATCGCCGCTGCCTCCATCGCCCAGGTCCACCCGGCCGAGATCAGCGATGACGAAGGCACGCGCAAGGTCGCGGTCAAGGTTGTCCGCCCCGGTGTCCGGCAGCGCTTCAGACGCGATCTGGAGGTCTTCTATCTGGTCTCGCAGCTGCAGGAACGCTTCATCCCGTCCTCGCGCCGCCTGCGCCCGGTGGAAATCACTAAGACGCTTGAGCAGACCACGCGTATCGAGATGGATCTCAGGCTCGAGGCCGCCGCCCTGTCCGAAATGGCGGAAAACACCCGCGACGATCCGGGTTTCCGCGTTCCCGCCGTCGACTGGGAGCGCACCGGCCGCGATGTCGTCACCATGGAGTGGATCGACGGCACCAAGATGAGCGATGTCGAGGGCTTGCGTGCGGCCGGCCATGATCTTCATACGCTTGCAGACACCCTGATCCAGTCCTTCCTGCGCCATACCCTGCGGGACGGCTTCTTTCACGCGGACATGCACCAGGGCAATCTCTTCGTCGATCCGAAGGGCATGATCGTCGCCGTGGACATGGGCATCGTCAGCCGTCTGCACCGCAAGGAGCGCCGCTTTCTCGCTGAAATACTCTACGGCTTCATCACGCGCGATTATCGCCGCGTGGCTGACGTGCATTTCGAGGCGGGCTATGTGCCTGCCCGGCACGATCCGGCGAGTTTCGCCCAGGCGATCCGCGCCATTGGCGAGCCGATTCACGGCCAGCCGGCGGAAACCATCTCGATGGCGCGGTTGTTGACGCTGCTGTTCGAGGTCACGGAACTTTTCGACATGGAGACGCGGCCTGAACTGGTCATGCTGCAAAAGACCATGGTCGTGGTCGAGGGCGTTGCCCGTACGCTCAATCCGAAGTTCAACATGTGGAAGGCGGCCGAGCCGGTGGTGGCGAGCTGGATCCGCGACAATCTCGGCCCCAAACGCATCGCCACCGATGTGAAGGCCGGCGCCATCGCGGCGCTCAGGCTTGCAGAACAGCTGCCCGATCTGGCCACGCGCACCGAACGTCTTGCCACCGAAGTGGGCGAGATGGCCGAGAACGGCCTGCGGTTCGACGACGCCACGTCGGAGGCCATCGGCAAGGCCGAGGCGCGCCACACGCGATCCGGACGGATCGCGTTGTGGGTAATTGCGATCGCTCTCGTCGCCATCGCCGTGCGGCTCTACTGAGCAGCTGCATTTGCGGTTTGAGGGGCTGAAACACGGCGTGATTTGCATTTTTCGCCCGTATCGCGCTAGTTTGTGCCGTGCGCCGGCATGGAGCCGGGCCAGCATTCGCCGGTGGCGCAGGGCGCCACCAGGACAAGAAACCCGGCAGCGGGACGCCTTTTGGCGTCCGGACGTGATGTATGCGCCGGGACAGTCACAAGCATTGGATAGATATATGAGCGAGGCCAAATCCGGCGATATCGTGCGGATCAACTATACCGGAAAACTCACCGACGGCACCCAGTTCGACAGTTCCGAGGGGCGCGAGCCTCTGGAATTCGAGATCGGCTCGGGCCAGATCATCAGCGGTCTTGACCGCGAAGTGCAGGGCATGAAGGTCGGCGACAAGCAGACCATCACCGTTCCGGCCGACGACGCCTATGGCGCGCACGACGCCGCCAAGGTTCAGCAGGTCCCGCGTTCGGCTCTGCCGGCCGAAGTGGAGCCGCAGGAAGGCATGCAGTTGCAGGCCCGCACGCCGCAGGGCCCCGTGGCGCTGATCGTCACCTCTGTGGGCGAGCAGGAAGTCACTGTCGACGCCAACCACCCGCTGGCGGGCAAGGACCTCGTGTTCGACATCGAGATGGTCGACATCGTCAAGGCGGCCTGAGCGCCAGACTGAAACAGGGCGGTCCCGGCCGAAAGCCCGGGATCGCCGCTGCGCTTGAGATGCGGAATGGCAGACGCTCGCGAACGGGCGGCTGTAATCTTCTTCTCGCGCTGAATTGCAGTCGCCGCACCAGGGAAGACGGTGCGGCGAAGCGTTGCCGGCTTGCCGGTATGGTGGAAACCTGACCCTTCGGAGCACCTTTTGCGGCCCTCCGGTCCGGTAGCCTGTCTTTCGGACCGCCTCCCCGCCAGAGTTTGACCGGTTCGCTTTGACTGCAATGCATGCAATGCTTACATTGCGGCCATCACAGTCGGCGTTGAAGCCGGGGAGACGCCGCATGGCAACCTTGACCATCCGAAATCTTGATGAATCCGCCAAGCAGGCCCTGCGTGAGCGCGCCGCGAAAAACGGCCGTTCCATGGAAGAGGAAATGCGCTCGATCCTAACCGGTCTCGAGGGCATCGCCGAGGTCCAGGCCCCGGCTCAGGCCCCGGTCCCAACTGAAGTGCCGCCACTAACAGCCCCCAGCGCCGTGGAGCAACAGAGTCTGGCCGGCAAGCGCATCCTGCTGATAATCTCCGGCGGCATCGCCGCCTACAAGTCGCTCGATCTCATCCGCCGCCTGCGCGAGCGCGGGGCCAATGTCCGGCCTGTCATGACCGCCGGCGCGCAGGAGTTCGTCACGCCGCTCGCGGTCGGCGCGCTTGCCGCCGATCACGTCTACACGGATCTGTTTTCGCGCGAGGACGAGCAGGATGTAGGCCATATCCGGCTTGCCCGCGACTGCGATCTCGTCTGCGTCGCGCCCGCCACCGCCAATCTGATGGCGCGGCTTGCGAACGGCATCGCCGATGACCTTGCCTCCAGCGCCCTTCTTGCCACCAACAGGCCGGTGCTGATGGCGCCCGCCATGAACCCGGCAATGTGGTCCCATCCCGCAACCCGCCGCAATGTCGAAACGCTGAGATCCGACGGCCTGAACTTCGTCGGCCCGGGCAGGGGCGAGATGGCCGAATCGGGCGAGGCGGGTGTGGGCCGCATGTCCGAGCCGCTCGCCATTGTCGCCGCCATCGAGGCACTGCTCGATGACGCCCCGAAGCCGCTTGCGGGAAAACACGCCATCGTCACCTCCGGCCCCACGCATGAGCCGATCGACCCGGTGCGCTACATTGCCAACCGGTCGTCGGGCAAGCAGGGCCATGCCATCGCCGCTCATCTCGCGCGGCTCGGCGCGCAGGTCACGCTGGTCTCGGGCCCCGTCACCATCCCCGATCCGGCCGGCGTCAGCGTCATCCGCGTCGAGAGCGCGCGCGAAATGCTCGACGCGGTCGCGTCCGCGCTGCCCGCCGATATCGGCGTTTTTGTCGCCGCCGTGGCCGACTGGCGCGTGGCGTCCTCGGCGGACAACAAGATCAAGAAGAAGGAAGGCGAGGGCCCCGCGCCGCTCGAACTCACCGAAAACCCCGACATCCTCAAGACCATCGGCCATCACGACAACCGGCCAAAGCTGGTGGTCGGCTTCGCCGCCGAAACCGCCGACGTGATTTCCAACGCGAAAGCCAAGCTCGCCCGCAAGGGCGCCGATTTCATCGTCGCCAACGACGTCTCGCCTCAAACCGGCATCATGGGCGGCGACCGCAACCGCGTCCGCATCGTCTCCACCGACGGCGTCGAGGACTGGCCGGACCTCTCCAAGGACGAAGTGGCGGAGAGGCTGGCGGCAAGGATCGCGGAGGCAACTCAGCGCTGAAGCTCGCTGTAGGGGCAGACGTCATCGTCGAACGGCACATGCCGCTTGCGGAATCGAGGCCCTTCGATGGCTTCGGGATCGGTGATCCGGTCCATGCGAAAGTGGCGGAAGTCGCCCCGGTGGGGATCCCACGCCACGAGATACCAAAGCGGAGGCAGGATGAGCATGGCTTGAGGTTCCACCTCCCGCTGTGTCCGGTTTCCCTTGCCGTCACGATAGGCAAACCGAAACATGAACCGCTCAAGGAATGCGGTCTCAAACGCGGGAAGAAGCGCCGCATCGATTTGGCCCATGTCCGAAATGTCCTGCAAGGGCGACAGTTCTCCGACATAGAGGCAATCGAGAAACCGGCGCAGATCACGCACCTTGTCGGCGGGAAGGGCCTTCTCGATCTTGGCCAGACCGGAATCGGCGAGACTGGAGAAAGGCAGCGACCGTGCCGCGCGCATGGCGGCCACGCTGATCAGAAGGGCAAACACTTCCGTCACCGTAAGTCGGGCGGTCGTCTGCAGCGATTGGGGGTCGAGTTGCAGCCCGCCGCCCCGGCCGGCTTCCGAATGGATGACAAAACCCTGGTCTCGCAATGCGCCGATGTCGCGCAATACGGTTCGTCTCGAGGCGCCGACTTCCCTGGCGAGCGTCTCGATCGTGGACGCGCCGTTTCGGCGGAGCGTCCGCACGATGGCATCATGTCTGAGGCGGATGTTCATCTGAAGAGCCTGACATTACGGTGCCAGTTTTTGGCACCGTTTCACCCTAAACCGTTTCCGAAGGCCACAACAAGGAGAAACGGCATGACTTCAACGACAACCGCACCCGCGCATTTGCCGACAATCATCAACCCGTCGCACCTGCATGATCCGAGACCGAACGGCTACAGCACGGCGGTTGCCGCGCCAGCTTCCGGCCGAACGGTCTTTGTTTCCGGGCAGGGTGGGCAAGAGAGAGACGGTTCGCTTTCTCCCGATTTTGAAGCCCAGGTGGAGCAGGCCTATGCAAATCTTGCGGCAGTCCTCGAAGCGCTCGGCGCAGAGGTGGCACAGGTGATGAAGCTCACGGTCTATGTCGTTGATCATGACATGAGCAAGCTCGGCGTTCTGACGTCAGGCGTCACCCGCATGTTTGGCGCGACGCTGCCCGCTCAGACGCTGGTGCCGGTGCCGAAGCTTGCAGTCGATGGCATGCTCTTCGAAGTGGAGGCGATCGTCAGCGTGCAGTGAAGAGCTTTCCCGACCGGGATTTGATTACCCCGCTACCGGGTCACGGCCGGGCAGGTTGTCAATTCGGCTGCCCGGCGGCCTAGGGGAAGATCTCCTGGAGATGGTGAGTGCCAGCTGAACCGGGCTTCAAGCCACCTCGGCCACTCTCGTCATCTCCGCCTGCATCGGGTCGAACCGCATCGAGCGCATGCCTGAGGACGTCAGTGTCACGAAGCTGCCGGCGGGGATCTCGTGCCATTTGGTGTCGGGGTCGTGGAACGGTTCGGAGACCAGGCAGTGACCGCCATTGCCGCACATCGGCGCAGAATAGAGCGTCGGCGCGTGGGCGTCGGTGGCGTAGCGGATCGCATAGAGCGTCTCGCCGTCGCTGAAGGCCGAGGTGAACCGCACCAGCGGGCTCAGGCCCGCGCGCCGGGCCTCTGCCAGCGTAAAGCGGATTGTCTCGGCGAAAGCCCCGGCAGGATCGGTCTCGAGCCCGAATTCCAGCGCCAGCAGGAACAGGAGTTCCGAATCCGTGGTGCCGTGCCGGGCACTGTAGAGCGGGTCGGACAGGGCCGCCTCCATCGGCCGGCGAATGCGCTCGAAGCCGGCGATCTGCCCGTTGTGCATGAAGGACCAGCGTCCGTGAACGAAGGGATGGCAATTGTCCCGGCTTGTCGCCCCGCCGGTCGAGGCGCGCACATGGGCGAGAAACAGCGGAGAACGGATCTGTCGCGCCAGCGATCTGAGATTGCAGTCCGACCAGGCCGGCAGAACGTCGCGGTAAAGTCCGGGTTCGGGGTGTTCGCCATACCAGGCGATGCCGAAGCCGTCGCCATTCGTGGCGGTCTTGGCCTGTGTGGCCTGCTGCGACTGCTCGATCAGGGAGTGTCCCGGCGCCGAAACGAGCTGTTCAAGCGGGATAGGCGTTCCTCGGTAGGCGGCCCAGCGGCACATGGCGGTCTATTTGCTCCGGTTGTGCATCCGGTGATGCATGTCGTTGATCATACGGCTTGCAGTTTTCTCAAAGGTGAACGGCAGGATCGCATGAACCAGCGCGCAGAATCCGGCGGCAAAAAGCTTGCCCGAGAATTTTCCGGCAAACATGAGGTGCTCGAAATAGGTCTCGTCGACCGACTTGGGGTGATCTGTGAAAAGGCGTGCGATCTGGTTGCTCATGGGATGTCCCTCTCATTGTCCGCCCCGCTGTTCAGTCTCGGGGCCATTGTTGTGAGAGAATAGCCGGGGCGAGAGGGAGATGTGTCCCGAATGTCCTTTGAATACAAGAAAATATGGGATAAACATCCCACTATGCATCAGATTGACGATATCGACGTACGAATTTTAAGCCATCTTCAGCGCGATGGCACCCTGTCTGTCGAAGCTCTGTCGGAACGCGTTCACCTTTCGCGCAACGCCTGTTGGCGCCGGGTCAGGCAGCTTGAGGAACGTGGGTTGATCCGCGACCGCGTCGCCATCCTCGATGCCGAGGCGGCTGGCTGCGGCCTCTCGGTGTTTATCTTCGTGCGCGCGGCGAGCCACGATGCGGAGTGGCTGGCGAAATTCCGGGAGGCGGTAGGCGCGTTTCCGGAGATCGTCGGCGTCTATCGCACGTCCGGCGACCTCGATTATGTGCTGCGCGCCCGAGTTTCGGACGTGAAAGCCTATGACAGGCTTTATCAGCGGCTGATCGCCAAGGTGCGCTTGGCCGATGTCTCCGCCTCCTTCGTGATGGAGGAAATCAAGGAGACCACCGCCATCCCACTCTCCGCGCTCGGGCGCTAGCGCATGTCCCGTTCAAACCGCAGGTTTGGGCGAAAGGCACATGCACCACCAAGGATCGCATGTCCCGCTCAAACCGCAGGTTTGGGCGAAAGGCACATGCGCCACCAAGGATCGCATGTCCCGCTCAACCCGCAGGCTTGAGCGAAAGGCATTTGCGAAGCCGGGACCGGCTCGGAAGCCGTCGCCATGCCGTCAGGCGCTGGGCGTGCGTCCCAGCGCGGCGCTGTCGGCGCCATCGGCACTCTCGCGCTTGACCTTCGAAATCGCGATGTTGAGCGAGGCCATGCGCTGTTCCACCTGCTCGAGGTCGGCGGTGCCGCGGCCGGTCTGGCGCTCCAGGTCGAACTTCATCTCGTTGAGCCGGTCGAGCTTTTCCTGCCGCGAGAACGAGCCGTGCTCGGCGATCGTTTCGGGCGTGAAATCCTTCTCGGTCATCAGGTCGGGTTTGTTGGTCATCAGTATCTCCTTTTGTGGCGGTATCCATCAGGCGATACAGGAGTAACGAGTGGCGCGCGGCGTGGTTCCCGTCCCGCTTTGGCCGTCCATCCGTTCGCATGTGCACCGCCAGAGGTCCGCGTGTGGTGCGAAAGGTGCCTGCGATTGAACAATCCGTCTCCGGATCGCAGCTTAAAACCCGGTCCCCGCTTCGCTACGTATAGGTCAACACAAAGCTTGCCGGTCCCTGTTCGAACTCTCGGATATAGTCGCCGGCTCCACCTCAAGGAGATTGCCATGTCCATCAGGCCAGTCCGCCACGAAGCCGCTGCAGTCCCGCATCTTGAAGGCGCGGGCGTGCAGCTCAGGCGCGCATTCGGTTTTGACGATCCGTCGCTGACCGATCCCTTTCTTCTGTTCGATGATTTCCGCAACGAGCGGCCCGAGGATTACCTCAAGGGGTTTCCCTGGCACCCGCATCGCGGCATCGAAACCATCACCTATGTGCTAGCCGGCACCGTCGATCACGGCGACAGCCTCGGCAACACCGGCTCCCTTGGCGCGGGCGACGTGCAGTGGATGACGGCCGGTCGCGGAATCATGCACCAGGAAATGCCCAAGGGTGACGCCAATGGCCGCATGCACGGCTTCCAGCTTTGGGCCAACCTGCCTTCGTCGATGAAAATGACCGAGCCGCGTTACCAGGACGTCACCTCCAACGACATCCCGGTCGAGGTCGATGACGACGGCACTGCCGCCCGTATCATTTGCGGCGAATTCTGGGGCAAGCGCGGCCCGGTCGACGGCATCGCCGCCGATCCGTCCTATGTCGACATCTCGGTGCCCCCCGGCAAGCGGAAGACCTTCAAGGTCGATGCCTACCGGTCCGCCTTCGCCTACATCTTCGCGGGCTCCGGCACCTTCCGCGATGCGTCGAAACCCTTCGGCGTGCTCGTCGAGAAGGAAGTCGAGGGCGAGGAGATCCAGATCCGCGACATGTCGGGCGACCGCACCCTCGTCGTCTTCGACACCGGCGACGAGATCACGGTTCAGGCCGGTGACGAAGGCATTCGCTTCCTGCTGGTCTCCGGCAAACCGATCCAGGAGCCGGTGGCCTGGCATGGTCCGATCGTCATGAACACCCGCCAGGAACTCATCCAGGCCGTCACCGAGTTGCAGAACGGAACCTTCATCCGTCCGACCGCCTGACGGGACCAAGCGCGTCTCTGACAAACCTTCAGGGCCGGATGTCTCGGGCATCCGGCCTTCGCTTTGCTTGACAAGTAAGATGTCAAACTATAATGGTATGACATCAAACCATAGGAGATGATCATGCAACGCAGGCAATTTCTCTCGATCCTCGGTGGCGGCGTCGTTCTGGCGGCCACTGCCGGTGCCGGTTTCGCGCTTACCCGGACACCCACAAAAGCCCTCGAGCCATGGAGCTTTGCAGGCGCCAGCCCCTATTCCGAACCGCGGAAGCGGGCGCTGTCTTATGCCATCCTGGCTCCCAACCCGCACAACCGGCAGCCCTGGCAGGTCGAGCTTCGCGGCAAGGACACCGTCGTCCTCACCGTCGATCTCGACCGGCTGCTGCCGCACACCGATCCCTTCAGCCGCCAGATCACCGTCGGTCTGGGCTGCTTTCTCGAACTGATGACCATGGCTGCCGCCGAAACCGGTCACCGGGTCGATCTCGATCTCTTCCCGCAAGGATCGGACCCGCAGCGCCTGACCACGGCTCCCGTCGCCATGGCCCGCTTTGTCTCCGACCCATCGATCCGGCCCGATCCTTTGTTCGCCCATGTCATGGCCCGGCGATCCAACAAGGAGCCTTTCGATACCGCCCGGGCCGTACCGGATGAATCCCTTGCCGCAGTTCTTGACACGGCCCGTCATGGCGGCCGGCTTGGCGGCACCAATGATCCCGCCGAGGTCGCTTCCTGGCGCACATTCACCGAGGAAGCGCTGCAGATCGAGATCGACACGCCCCGCACCTACAAGGAGAGCGTCGACCTGTTCCGCATCGGCAAGGCCGAGATCAATGCCAATCCCGATGGCATCGACTTCTCCGGCCCGATGTTCGAAAGCCTCGCGCTGATCGGCCAGTTCAGCCGGGAGGTGGCGCTGGATCGGGATTCAATGGGTTTCAAACAGGGCGAGGCTGCGGTTATCGAGAACACCCGCACCGCCATGGCCCATGTCTGGATGGTCACCCCCGGCAACAGCCGCACGGACCAGATTGTTGCCGGCCGTGACTGGCTGCGCGCCAATCTCGCAGCCACCAGTCAGGGCCTTGGCTTCCAGCCGCTCAGCCAGGCGCTGCAGGAATATCCGGAGATGGCCGCCCTGTATGAGGATGTTCACACCCGTCTTGCGCCCGATGGGGGAACGGTTCAAATGCTGGTCAGGCTCGGTTATGGTCCCGAGGTCGCTGTCAGCCCGCGCTGGCCGCTGGAGGCCAAACTCATGGAGGCATAACCCCGATGACTGCCGATCACGACACCGGCGCCGGCCCCGATCGCGGGACCGTCTTCGCCTTCTTCAACGAGATCGGCATCATCGCTCAGCTCTCCCAGGCGCTGCTCGGCAAGGTCCTGCCCGATGGCGTGCACCCCTCGCATTTCGCCATCATGAACCATCTGGTGCGCATGGGTGACGGCAAGCCGCCGGTGCGCATCGCCTCCGCCATGCAGGTGACCAAGGCCACCATGACCCATTCACTGGCAGTCCTGGAAAAGCGTGGCCTGATCGAGACCCGCCCGAGCGCCGAGGACGCGCGCTCAAAGCTCGTTTACCTCACCGGAGCAGGCCGGTCCTTCCATGCGGAGGCCATCGCCGGCGCCAATCGCGCCTTCGGCCGCATCGTCGGCGAACGGGACCTCGAAATCATGCGCACCGCCATGCCCGCGTTGATCGAGATCCGCAAGCTGCTCGACGACAACCGCAATCCCGGCGGCTGAGCGCCCGCTGAATGGTAGCCGCTACCCGGCCCCACCGAGGCGAACGGATCTCCGGCGCAAGGCTTCGAGGGTAAAGAGCATGGCGGCGGACAGCACGACAAGCAGGGTCGCCACGGCGAGGATCGTCGGGTTGATCTGCTCCCTGAGACCCGAGAACATCTGCCGTGGGATCGTCCGCTGTTCGGGGCCTGCGAGGAAGATGACCAGCACCACTTCGTCAAAGGACGTCACGAAGGCGAACAGCCCGCCGGAAATGACGCCGGGACGGATCAGCGGAATAACGACGTCCCAGAACACCTTGACCGGAGAGGCTCCGAGGCTGAGGCCCGCAACGAACAGGGATCGGTCAAAACCGCTGAGCGTGGCCGTGACCGTGATGATCACGAACGGCACTCCAAGCGCGGCGTGCGCGATGATCAGGCCCAGGAATGTGCCGACCAGATTGAACTGGGTGTAGAAGAAGAACATGCCCGCCGCACTGATGATCAGCGGGACGATCATGGGGGAGAGCAAGAGGGACGTGATCAGCCGCTTGTAGGGCATCCAGGGGGACGACAGCCCAACGGCGGCCAATGTCCCGAGCGTGGTGGCGATCAATGCCGAAGCGATACCGATGATGAAGCTGTTCCTCACCGCCAGCAGCCAGTTGCTGTCGGTAAAAACCGCCTCGTACCAGCGCATGGAATAGGCATTCGGATCAAGCGACAACATGCCTTCGGTGAACGAAAAGAACGGTTCGGAATTGAACGACAGCGGCATGATGACAAGGATCGGCAGCATCAGGAACAGCAGCACCAGAAATGCCATGACCCGCAGGCCGTAGTGGCCCGTCTTGTGCCAAACCGTGTAATATTCGGGGAAAGGCTGTTTCATGAACTATCCCAGCTTCAGGTTGTCTGTGCCGACGAAGCGATCAAACAGCCAATAGAGTGTCAGGATCAGAACCAGCAGAAGCGAGCCAAGTGCTGCGGCCAGCCCCCAGTTGTTGGATTCGCGCATGTGGAAGGCGATGATGTTGGAAATCATCTGGCCGTCCGTGCCGCCGACCAGCGCCGGGGTGATGTAGTAGCCCACCGATATTACGAACACCAACAGCGCTCCTGCGGACAGGCCGGGCAAGCTCATGGGCAGGTAAATGCGCCACCATGCGGCAAGCGGACGGCTGCCCATGGAAATCGCGGCGCGCATGTAGCTGGCATCAATCCCGCGCATGACGGCATAAAGCGGCAGCACCATGAACGGCAAAAGAATGTGGGTCATCGCGAGGATGGTGGAAAACTCGGTGTAAAGGAGCTCCAGCGGCTCGTCGATAAGACCCGTGGCGATCAGGGTTGAATTGACCACGCCGCCGGTTTGCAGCAAGGCGATCCAGGCGGTCGTGCGCACCAGCAGCGATGTCCAGAACGGCAGCAGCACGAACACCATCAGGAAGTTCGCCCGGGCATCGGAGGTGTGGGCCATGAAGAATGCCAGCGGATAGCCGAGCACCATCGTCAGCAGTGTGATGGTCAGTGCGATTCGCAGCGTTTTGCCGTACAATTGGACATAGATCTGGGTATCGCGCGCGACGATTGACCCTTCCGCGTTGCGCTCGAGATCCAGCGACGTAAGATAATACCCTGACGTATAGATCGCACCGGCGGTCTTGATTGCGCGCCATGTGGCGGGATCGCTCCATCGCTCGTTCGCGTCGAGCAATAGGGTGGCACCGTTGGCGGCAATTTCTGCTTCGTCGGCCCGGCGCATGACGCGGGCGGAAGAGTTGATTGTGCTCGCCATGCCAGGCGCTGCACGGTTGATCTCACTGGCTAGCTGGCCGGATTCGCGTGTGGCGGCGAGGTGCTTTAGCTCGGCTGCAAATTGAATCAGGATCGCGTCATCGGGCACATCTTCGCCGGACCAGTCCTCAAGCGCCGCGAGCGTTTCCGGGATCATGTCTGCGACCGCGGGGTCGTGCACGCTGCGAAACAGCATCGACGAAATCGGGGCGACAAATGCAAAGGCGACGAACACCAGCAAGGGCACGACAAAGACAAACGCTTGCAGCCTGCGTTTGCGAACTTCGCGTGCGGCGTTGCGGCCGTCTTCGGGATTGAGGGTGTGATCCGTCATAATCTCAACTTTGGTATTCCCCGCGCCAGGGATTGGCGCGGGGAAAGTCAGCTTACTGCAGCAGCCACTCGTTGAACTTCTCGCCAAGGCTTTCGCCGTAATCGGCCCAGAAGATACCGTCGGCCTTCAGGCCTTCGTCAAGGTGAGCCGTCGGCAGGTTTTCCTTGACGTCATCAGACAGAAGCGCCTGAGCAGACCGGCGGGTCGGGCCATAGGCCACATCCTGCATGCCGGACAGTGGCACGGTCTTGGTTGCGGACTGGATGAACTGCATCGCGAGGTCCTTGTTCTTGGTGCCCTTCATGATCGCCCAAACGTCGAGATCGTAGATATGGCTGTCCCAGACGATTTCGAACGGCGCATCGTCTTCCTCGATGGCTGCAAAGATCCGGCCGTTGGCCGATTGCACCATGGTGGCGCCACCATCGTTGAGCAGAACGGGGGCCTGCGACCAGCTGTCGTACCAGACGATGTTGTCGCGGATCGTGTCCAGCTTTGCGAAGGCGCGCGCCTGGCCTTCCTCGGTTGCCAGCGTTTCGTAGACATCTTCAGGTGCAACGCCATCGGCAATCAGGGCCCATTCCATGTTCACCTGCGGGCGCTTGCGCAGACCGCGGTTGCCGGGGAAGGCCTCGACGTCGAAAAACTCCTCGATGGTTTTGGGGCCTTCGCCGTTCTCGGTGTTGGTGGCAAAGACGACCGACCACACGATGTTGCCGACGCCGCATTCATTGGCGAGCGCATCCGGGATGAAATCTTCCGCCGCAGGCACACCGTCGTCACCCGGTGGCAAGGTGGAGTGGTCGATTACCTCAAGATAGCCTTCGGCGCAGGCGCGTTCGAGGTCGATCACCTCAACATCGACCACGTCCCACAACAGGTTGCCTGCTTCGACCTGCGCCTTCATTTCGGCAACGCCGCCGCCATAGTCCTCAAACAGGACATTCACGCCTGTTTCATCCATGAACGGCTGGATCATGTGTTCCATTTGTGCAGCGCCATAGGCCCCGCCGAATGATGTAACGGTCAAGTCCTCGGCCATCAGAGGGCTGGTAGTCAGCGCTGCGGCGGCCAGTAACGTCAGATGTTTCTTCATCGGTCTCTCCTTGTCACGTCCGGGTGTTTCAAAGGGCCCCAGTTTGCCCTGCCTCGCCTAACTGGCTGGAAAAGCGATGCAATCCTTTGTCATGGATAGAAGCTGAGCTTCGGCCCCGTCTTCGAATTCCGGCGCGGAAAGATCGTTCAGTACCTTGACGATGATGTCGGCGCCGTCTGGAAGTTTGAAATAATAGCGAATGAAATCGCCCACATAGATGCGCGTGTTGAACTTTACCGTCAGGGCGTTGTCGTGGGCGTGGCTGGTCGGTGGAATGAACAGCTTTTCGGGCCGGATCGAGACTTTGCAATCCGCACCCGAACGAAGACCCGCGGCCGCATGTGCGCTGATCGTCCCGGCGTCCGTCGTGACCCGCGCTATATCGCCCTGGATCTCGGAAACTGTGCCGGGGACAAAGTTGTTCTCGCCGATAAAGTCGGCAACAAAAGCGTTCACCGGCCGCTCGTAAAGTTCGGCCGGCGGCGCACATTGTTGCACCACACCATCGTTAAAAACGGCAATACGATCCGACATCGACAGCGCTTCTGTCTGATCATGCGTCACATAAACGACAGTAAATCCGATCTGTTTGTGGAGGCGCGTGATTTCAAACTGCATCTGTTCGCGCAGGTTCTTGTCCAGTGCGCCCAGCGGTTCATCCATCAGGATCAACTCCGGTTGGAAAATCATCGCCCGCGCCAGCGCCACGCGTTGTTTTTGACCACCCGACAATTGCCCTGGACGGCGGTTGCCGAAATCGGACAGCTCGACCAGCGCAAGGTATTCGGCGACGCGCTCCTTGATCTCGGCCTTCGGCATGTTCCGAACACTCAGCGGATAGGCGAGGTTTTCTGCAACCGTCATATGCGGGAACAAGGCGTAGTTCTGGAACACCATGCCGATGTTGCGCTTGTTGGGGGCGGTCTTGTTGATCGACTTCCCCTTGATCGCAATGTCTCCCGAAGTGACACTCTCAAATCCGGCGAGCATCATCAGAACGGTTGTTTTGCCGGATCCGGATGGCCCCAGAAGCGTGATGAACTCACCCTTCCGCACGTCCATGTTGAACCCTTTTACGACGAGTTTTTTCTGGTCGTAACTTTTCTTGACGTCGTCAAAACGCAGGAACGTATCTGATCCAATATCTGTCATGCTTGCAGTCGGGCTCCCCAGTCGTGAGAGGAGTTAAGCAGGTGGTAAGCAGCTTTGCAATGCCCCGACGCCGTGGCCGAAGTTTCAGCAGCATGAGAACTGAAAAGAATGAGTTTACAAAGCGATGCATCGCCATCGTCGTTTGGCTTGGAAATCCTTGGGAGTCTGCGACATGCCGCACGCAGGGACCCCATCCGTGACATCTTTTGCGCGGATTCAAGCCGGTTTTAAGCAGATTCAAGCCAGGATCGGTTCGGTCACCAACCCTCTGCACCGCGGCAAACCGGGATGTTGGCCCGCGCGTTGCTCCACGATGGAAGAGAAAGCGCCATTCAGCTCAACCATGTCATTCCTTCACTGGGAGGCCAGATTCCCTGGAAAGGCAATTCCGGTACGGCTGTAAGCCGGTTTTGCGTCCGGAATTGCGTTCAAACAAACAAGCAGAGCATCAGGGGCGTTGCGGTCTTTGCCGCTTGAGCGTGTAACGTCCCGGCCCCGTGGCGGCGAGGACGAGAAGGCCGCCCGCGATCGCCCAGTTTTTCACGACAATCGTAAGCTGCCACGGATCGGCGCCGAGCTTCCAGTGAAACCAGCTGGTGAGAATGCAGTAGCCGGCCATGACCAAGGCCCAGATCGCGACGCCCGGCCCGAACACGAGGCCCACAGCGGCGGCGGCGTCGAAGGCCGCGACCGGCCAGATCAGCCATCCGGGCAGGCCGAGCCAGCCGAGCATTTCGCTTGCCGGTTCGGGATCGATGACCTTCTGCAAGGCACCGGCGAAAAACAAGAACGCCAGCAGCAGCCGCCCGGCGAGATTGACGAGATCACGGGTGCGATCGGATGCCGGGATGCCGGTCATGGAAATGACCCTCCAGTTCCAAGGGCCTGCCCGCTGGCAGGCCTGACCGGTGTGATATCAGAATGATCGGCTGAACGCACTCGGTGAGGGTGTTGACCGCAAGCCAATATCTCGATCGTCACACAGATATCCTGTCCGCCAGCTTCTCGGAAAAGCCCGCCCTGCAAACGCTGGTCTGGCATGGCGCGCGCCGACGTCTCATCCCCGGCTGGCGGTCAGCAGCACCCCGGCGAAAATCAGCGCGATGCCGAGGACGGCTTTCAGGTCGACCGGACGCCGGGGCAGGCCGAACCAGCCGAAATGGTCGAACACCGCAGCCCCCGCCATGTTCCCGAGGATTACCAGCATCAGGAACAGCGTGACGCCCAGCACCGGGACTGCCTGCATCGAGACCATCACCTGGTAGGCGCCGAACAGCCCGCCGAGCCAGACCCACCAGGGCAGGCCCATGAGCTGCCGGGCATCTGGAAGCCGCACCTGCCCGGCCAGCAGCGCCGTCCCCAGCACCAGCGTTGCCGTGGCAAAGGCAAGAAACGCCGGGGCCAGCGGGTTGCCTCCGACCAGCGCCGACAGGCGCGCATAGATCGGCCCCTGGGCCGCGACCAGCACGCCGCCAAGCACCACCGCGAAACCGGCGAGAAGTCCGCTTGTCATCTGAGCCCTCACAACGTCTTGTACATGTAGGTGGTGGCGTGCAGTCCCCTGCCGTCGGGATCGAGCGCAAAGCCGGGGATCACGCCGGCGGTGCGGTAGCCTGCGGCCCGGTAGAGCGGCTCGGCTGCATCGCCTGTCCTCGTGTCGAGCGTGATCAGCGTCTTGCCTGCGGCTGTCGCATGTGTGTCGACGGCCGCAAGCAGTGCCCGGCCCACGCCCCTGCGGCGGGCTTCGGGGTCCACCATCATCTTCGCCACCTCCGAGCGGTGTGGCTGGTTGGGCGGCAGCGCGGTGATCAGTTGCGCCGTGCCCACCGTCACGCCGTCAAGTGTGGCCGCAAGCAACACCCGACGTCCCGCCCTCACTTCGGGAAACACCTGGGTTTCGAAAAACGCCCGCCCGTCGGCTTCATCGAAGGGCTGCATGTACCCGATTGCGGCCCCGCTGCTCACCGTCGCCGCCATGATCGCGCCAAGACGGTCGAGGTGGTCTTCGAGGTCTGCTGCGCAAAGTGCTGTCACGGAAATATCGGTCATGGAGCCCTCACAGAAGCACGAGCATGTAGGAGGCGCCATCGACGCCGGTCTGGAACCGCGAAGGCCCGTAAAGCTGGTAGCGCAGGCAGTCCCCGGCGCTGAGCTCATGCGTGGCATCGCCCACGGTGACTGTCAGCGCGCCCGAAAGCATCACCAGGTGATGTTCGTGACCGGGCCTTGAAGGTCCCGCATAGGCGATGATCTGGTAGGGCTCGAGCTCGCAGCGGATCACTTCGGCCGACAGCGCGCCACCCGGCGGCGAAACAACGCGGCGCCGGAAGCCGTTTTCCGGATCCTGCCATTCGCTTTGCTCGTGAGCGTGCACAAGCGCCTGGAACGGCGCTTCCACCGGCGCCAGCAATTGCGAGATCGTCATCCGGTAGGCGGACGAAAGGCTCCCCAGCGTCTCCGCCGTCGGGCTCACTTCGCCGTTTTCGATGCGCGAAAGGGTGGACCGGCTGATCCCGCTTGTGTCAGTCAGGTCCTGCAGCGACCAGCCGCGCTCCACGCGGATCTGTTTGAGCCGTTCGGCCAGCCGGGCGTTGAGGTTATTCATACAAATATTCCGTATTCGAGAAATAATCCCGAATACGGAATATGCTCCATCTGCACTTGCGTCAAGCGTCCTTTGGCCGGGTTTCCTCCAGGGTCAGGCCAGCATCTGGAAGACCACGCCGGAAACGATCGCGCCGGATACGCCCAGTCCGATATAGGCGGCGAACACCTGTTTCCTGACCAGCGACCAGACCGCAGCCATCGCGGGGATCGAGCTGACCGCACCGGAAATCATGAAGGCCATCGCGGCCCCGTTGCTCATGCCCTGTTCGATCAGTCCCGCCAGCAGCGGCGGAGCCACATAGGAGTTGAGGTAGGCCGGCATCCCCACGATTGCGGCGATCGCGATCGGCGCCAGTCCCTCGCCCCCCACCAGCCCGGCGATTGCCGAGGCAGGCACGTAGGTGACCAGAACCGCTTCCAGCACATAGGCCAGTGCCAGCCATTTGATCAGGAAGACGCCATTGGCAATCGCCTCCTGGCGGAAGACCGAACGGCGGCTCTCTTCCTGCCAGAAGCGCCACACCGGCTTGCCGGAGAACGGGTCCGGCCCGCAGCCGCATCGTTTTTGTGTGGAGGTCTTGAGCGGATTGCCAAACAAGCCAGCGCCCATCGCCGATTTGACCGCGAAGCCGCCGAACAGGCCGAGGGCGACGGCGGCCACCGCCTTGCCGATCGCGAACGGCCAGCCGAGCGCTGCGGCCGTGATCAGCAGCGTCGGCGGATCAATCAGCGGTGAGGACAGCCAGAACGCCATCACCGCCGAAAGCGGCGCGCCGAGCGCCAGAAGTCCCGCAATGAACGGGATCACCTCGCAGGAGCAGAAAGGAGCGAGCCCGCCGAACAGGGCCGCCATAAAGATCATCCGGGTTTCGCGGCCCTTGAAAGCCGCGGCGATCGCCGCTTCCGCGCCCGCGGCCTTCAGCCCGGCGATCAGCGCCACGGCAAAAAGGATGTAGGGCAGGGTGCCCAAGAGCGCCGATACCGCAAAGACGAGAACGTCCGCGAACCGCCCCGGGTCCATCAGGGCCACGAGGCCAAGAACCAGCGCGATCACCGCCCAGGGGGTGGCGATCCATGCCTTGATGTCCCGGCCGGTCCGGCGCCCGGTTTCGGTCGCAAGGCTCATGACGTCTCTCCCTGGTCGATGCAGCAATTCTCCAGAATGAAACCGGCCAGCGCCTGGAGATGCTCGTAATTCGCCGTGGAGACGATAGACCGTCCCTCCTTGCGCTGAACAATGAGATTGGCCGCGGCGAGAAACTTGAGGTGATGCGCCAGCGTCGAGGCGGCAATCCCCGTCCGCGCCTGAATGTCGCCGACGCTCAGACCCTTCTGTCCGGCCCGAACCAGCGTCTGCAGCACCGACAGCCGCGAATCCGATCCCATGGCCGAGAATCCCTGTGCCGCTTCAATGCCGTCCATGGTCATGCTCCTTATATTTCGATAAAACTAGTTATATCGAAATATACGATCCGTCAAGCGTTGCTGATCCGGCTGACCCGGCCACCTCAATGGTCTGGGTCCGGCCTTTGGCGCGCCGGTCGTGCCTGAGCTGCGATTCTTGCCAGGCCGACGCCATTGCTCACAGAACCTTAAGCCCTGGCGGCTATTGCTTCATATTGAAACTGGAGACCCGGCTTATGCCCCAAAGCCTCTACCTCACCCGCGCAGCGGACGATCGCCCCCGCACCTTCCGCCTTGCCGAACTGCTCGGCGCGTTGAGCTACGCTCTCGATCTCACCGAAGGCCAGCCCGCAGGTCACTGCATGCGCTGCTGCTACATCGGCACGCATATCGGCGAGGCGCTCGGCATGGAGGGTGAGGAACTTTCTGACCTGTTCTACACGCTGCTGCTCAAGGATCTCGGCTGTTCCAGCAATGCCGCACGCATTTGTGAACTGTACCTGGCCGACGACATCAGCTTCAAACGCGATTTCAAGACCATTGACGGAAGCCTTTCCTCCGCGCTGCGTTTCGTTTTCAGGAAGACCGGCCTCGAATCCGGCCTCAGCGAGCGCATTCGCGCCATCGTCAACATCCTGCAGAACGGCGGCGAGATTTCCCGCAGCCTGATCGAGACCCGTTGCCATCGCGGCGCCGACATCGCCGGCCGGATGCGCTTCTCGCAGGCGGTGCAGCAGGGCATTCTCTCGCTCGACGAGCACTGGGACGGATCGGGCAAGCCCGAGGGCCTGAAGGGGCCCGCCATCCCGCAGATCTCCGGCATCGCGCTGCTTTCGCAGGTTATCGACATCTTCCACATCGAAAACGGGGTCGATGCCGCCCTGGCCGAAGCGAAGGCCCGCGCCGGCGGCTGGTTCGATCCCGCCCTGGTCGACGCCTTCATCGCGGCCCAGGCAGCCCCCGGTTTCTGGGCGACGCTCGCCTCGGACGATCTTGAGGCCTCTGTCTTCGCCATGGCGCCGTCACGGGGCGCCGAACCGGTCGACGAGGACTATCTCGACGACATCGCCGCAGCCTTCTCCGATGTGGTCGATGCCAAGAGCCCTTTCACCGCCGACCATTCCAATCGCGTCACGCTCTACACGGACATGATCGCCGAGGAGATGGGGCTCAGTGACGCCCATCGCCGCTGGCTCCGCCGCGCGGCATTGCTGCATGATCTCGGTAAACTCGGCGTGTCCAACCAGGTCCTCGACAAGCCGGGCAAGCCCGATGAGCAAGAGTGGGCCGCGATCCGCCGTCATCCCGCCCAGAGCGAGGCCATTCTCGCCCGTGTCGGGGCCTTCAACGACATAGCCCCGGTCGCCGCCGCCCATCACGAGCGCCTTGACGGCAAGGGCTATCCCTACGGCCTGAAGGGGGACGAGGTCTGCCTCGAGGCGCGCATTCTAACCGTCGCCGATGTCTTCGACGCGCTGTCCGCCGACCGGCCCTATCGTGCCGCCATGCCGATCTCAAAGGCGCTCGCCATCCTCGATTCCGATACCGGAACCGCCTTCGATCCGGACTGTGTCGAAGCCCTGAAATCCGGCCTCGCGCGGCTCAACGCCGAGGTCGCGGCCTGAGATACCTATCGCTCACAAAAGTAAGTTAAAACTTACGCAACTCCTGCGATCTCAGAAACGGGTGACCACGGTCACCCCTGTTCCCGCGAAACTGTCCATGCCCGTCAGCGCATCGATGGACTGCTCCAGCGTGATCTCGCGCCCCACCAGCCGCTCGGGCTTCAACAGCCCGGCCTCGATCATGGCAAACATCGCATCGTAACGATGGGCCTGCATGCCGTGGCTCCCGAGGATCTCGAGTTCATGGCCGATCACCCGGCCCATCGGCACCGGCGGCAGGCTGTGCTCGCCCGCCATCAGCCCCACCTGCACATGCCGGCCGCGCTTGCGCAGGCTCATGATCGAGTTCACGCAGGTCGCAACCGATCCCAGTGCGTCGAGCGAGAGATGCGCCCCGCCTGAAGTTATCCCGCGCACCGCCTCGGCAATGTCGGCCACCTCGCGGGCGTTCACCGTCGCAGCGGCGCCGGCCTCGCGGGCAAGCGCAAGCTTGTCATCGGCGATGTCCACCGCCACCACCCGCGCGCCCGAGGCCGCCGCGATCATCACCGCCGAAAGCCCCACGCCGCCGCAGCCATGCACCGCCACCCATTCCCCGGCAGACACCCGGCCCTGGTCCACCACCGCGCGAAACGCGGTGACGAAGCGGCAGCCAAGGCTCGCCGCCGTGGCGAAGTCCATGCCTTCGGGCAGCCGCACCAGGTTGAGGTCGGCGCGGTGGATCGACACATACTCGGCGAAAGAGCCCCAATGGGTAAATCCGGGCTGAAAATGATTGTCGCAGACCTGCTGATGCCCGGCGTGGCATTCGGCGCACTGCCCGCAACCGCCGACGAACGGCACGGTCACCCGGTCGCCCGCCTTCCACCGCGTCACCTCGCGCCCAACGGCGGCCACCGTGCCTGCAAGCTCGTGACCCGGCACATGCGGAAGCGTGCGGATATCCCCGTCATGCCCCATCCACCCGTGCCAGTCGCTGCGGCATACGCCGGTCGCGCCAAGCTTGATCACGACCCCATGCGGCTCAGGCTCGGGGTCGGGCAGGGTGGCGATGCGCGGTTCAGCGCCAAAGGCTTCGTAAAGGACGGCTTTCATGAGGGCAGGATCCGGAATGAGAGGAAACAGTTTGGCCGAAGATCTACACCGTGAGCACCGAAATGGGGAGGGGGTATGAGCGCAAACCGGCGGCCGAAAATCGCTTCACGCCCGGAACCGGTTCACGCATGAACCCGAACCCGCTGACGTCCCGATCGAGATATCGGGAAGTCAGCGGCCGCCCCGCAGCTTTGGGCGCACCCTCAAGCGACAACCCGGAGCATTGACGAATGTCATTTCGCGCGGCGCTCGTCTGCGCAAGACTTGGACTGTAGGAGGACAAAACCATGTACAGCAACATTCTCGTCGCAGTCGCTTACGATGAAGCCCGTGACCGGGCCGCAGCCTTCGATGTGGCACGCACACTCGCCGGCGAAGGCGCGGTCATCACGGCGCTCCATGTTCTGGAGGATATCCCCGTCCATGTGGCGCATTACATACCGGTGGAACAGGTCGAGACCAGTCGCGCCGAGGCCTTGGCCCGGCTCAAGGCCGACCTCGGCGGCGTGGCCGATGTCCGGCCCGTGGTGGTCAACGGCAACCCGGGCGCAAAAATCGTCGAATATGCCGCCCAACACGAAGTCGACTGCATCGTCATCGCCTCGCACCGCCCCGGCCTCGCGGATTATTTCCTCGGCTCCACCGCTAGCCGCGTCGTCCGCCACGCCAGGTGTGCGGTGCATGTGATCAGGTGAGGGAAGGGCGGTTCCCGGCCCCGGCCGGCGCCGCACGGCTGCATCGCAACGCAATATGGCACGGAGGCGGGATTGCCCCGTCCACGGCAGTGTGAGCCCCGGCCGGCGGGATCGGGGCCGGGAGCGAAGCACCAGCTTTTGCGGCGAAAGCACGCAAAGCCGACATTCATCTGAACGGAGTGACGTGGCGCTTTCGGCCCATTTGTATGTGTCGGCTGCTATTCGCAATCGAGAAATTGGCACGATTCGGAAATCGCTCATATGTATCCGGCCTGTTGATCGGCTCGCGGGCCGTGGCCTTGATGGGGTTACGCACG
>Ga0160421_1000035_pt1 | contig 171475 bp, 167 predicted proteins | sample TAMARWmetagpilot_FD_108195 | JGI IMG/M metagenome (GOLD analysis project Ga0160421, IMG submission 108195) | Phycosphere-associated microbial communities from TAMU algal ponds, Corpus Christi, Texas, USA - TAMU ARW-7 10/27 metagenome pilot | ecosystem: Engineered > Artificial ecosystem >... | reverse complement strand
CGCAGCATCTGTTCCAAACCCACTTGGTGAATCAGTTGCATCATCGCCTCGACGGAGACGAAGGGAACGAAGGCGCGCTCGGAGGGTTGGGGCAGGGTCATGATGTCAGGTCTCAACGGCGGGACAGGTGGATGCGAGCCAGCATATAGCGGACAGAGCCGTCAGTGGCTTGGATGGTTGGGATAGAGAGGAGGAGCTTGGCGCTCGCCTCGATCCGCGCGATTTGGGCGGTCGCGAGCGCCGCCAGGGTGGTGCGCGACGGGCCGGTTTTCTCAGATTGAAATGTGGTGTCCGCCCGGGTCTCGGGATTGGGGTAAACCTGGGGTGGGCAGGTGATCGCTACGGCATTTGGGGCTTGAAGGCTCATGCGGCGAAACTCTGGGTTGGACGGTCAAACACCTTGCGGCCCATGAGTGATGCGGTGAGATCGACCATCAGCGATGCGGTGCGACCGCGTTCGTCGAGGAACGGGTTCAATTCGACCAGATCAAGCGAGGTGACGAGGCCGCTGTCATGCAGGATTTCCATCACCAGATGCGCCTCACGGAACGTGGTGCCGCCAGGGACCGTTGTACCGACCGCGGGCGCAATACCGGGGTCGAGGAAGTCGACATCCAGGGAGACATGCAGGAAGCCATTGGCCGCCGCGACTTTGGCCAGGAAGCTGCGCAGCGGAGTCGCGATGCCGTGTTCATCAATCGCCCGCATGTCATGGGCGGCTATCTGGGTCTGGGTCAGGGCGGCGTTTTCCTGCGGGTCGACGGAGCGGAGGCCCAGGATGCAGATGTTTTCTTCCGGAATTGGGGCGGTCAAGGAAGGGAAGAGGTCGAACCCGGGCCGACCGGCGACATAGCCCACAGGTGTGCCGTGCAGATTGCCGGAGGTGGTGGTGTCGGGCGTGTGGAAATCGGCATGTGCATCGAGCCAGAGCAGGAATTGCGGGCGATTTTGGGCTTTCGCATGCGCGGCGACGCCCGCCACAGAACCGAGAGACAAGCTATGGTCGCCGCCAAGGAAGATTGGGAAGCCCTCGGCCATCGCGGATTGTGCGGCTTGGGTGAGGGATTCGGTCCATGCGATGGTCTCGGCCAGTGCATGCAGGGCTTGGTTCGGGTGGCGCGGTTGGCCAAGCGAGGCGGGCACGAGATTGCCCAGATCGCGGGTCTCACGGCCAAGCTCTGTGAGGGCTGCGGCCAGGCCCGCGGTTCGGTAAGCATCGGGGCCCATCAAGCAGCCGATGCGGCGTTTGCCGCTATCGACCGGGGCGCCGAGGAGGAGACAGGGTGTGGGCATGAGAGGTCCGTAATGTCGCGCGTTTGTAGCTCAATACCTGCCGAAATGGATTAGACATAACCCATCAGATCGCGCAAAAAGAAACCATAAGTTCCGATATGGAAGGTTCTGCTGTGCAAATGGATGATATGGATCAGAGGCTTCTGGCCGGTCTGAAGCGGGATGCGCGGGCGTCGTTGTCGGATTTGGCGGCGCGGTTTGGCGTATCCCGGGCGACCGTTCGGGCGCGGATCGAGAAGATGCAGACCCGCGGCGATATCCGGGGCTTCACGGTGGTCACGGCGGCGGATTTGGCGAGCCATCCGGTGCGCGGGCTGATGATGCTCGCGGTGTCTGGTCCGGGGGCGGAGCGGCTGATGACGCGGTTGACGGGGCATATGGCGGTGCAGGCGGTGCATTCCACCAACGGCAAATGGGATTTGATTGTCGAATTGGGCACCGAGACGCTGGAGGAGTTGGATCGGGTGCTGTTTGAGATCCGGCGGATGGAGGGCGTGGAGACGAGCGAAACCAGCCTGCTGCTGAATACACGGACCGGGGTGCGCCCGCGCTGAGGGCGGGTGGCCTGGCCTCGTGCCCCCTATGTGGGGAGCCCTCGGCCTGGCCAGTTGCCACGGATTCGAGGCGAGTTTGGGTTAGCCGATTGTGCGGTTGCGCGCGGCGGCAGCGAACCAGATCAGCGCCAGCGCCAGGCACACGATCCCGTTCCAACTGGCCATGGAGAGGCCAAACATCTCCCAGGCGACCTCATCACAAAGGACGATTTGCGGGCCGGTATCGGTGGCCAGCAGATCGCTCGCGGACATCGAGCCGAGGTCTTGTGCGGCGGCACCGGTGCAGTTTTGTGGGCCTTCCCACCAATCGCGCTCCACGCCGGTATGGTAGAGCGCGATGCCCGCATTGGTCAGCATCGTCAGGCCACCGGCCCAAGCAACCAGCGCCGACGGGATCGCCGCGCCAATCACGCCCAGAGCAATGGCGACGGCATGCGGCCAGCGCTGCCACAGGCACATCGCGCAGGGGGCGAGCCCGCCGATATATTGAAACCCAAAGGCGCCTAGCAGCATCGCGGCCGACCCAAACCCGGCGAGCAAAATCAAGGAACGACGTGTCACAGGACCCTCACAATATAGAACCCGGCCAGCAGGATCACGATAAAGAGCGTGAACATCAACCCAAGACGGCGTTCGATAAAGTCACGAATTCGGGCGCCGTAGCGCCAGAGCAACGCAGCAACGATAAAGAAGCGCAGACCCCGAGCGATGATTGAGGTCACAATGAACGTGCCAAGGGGAAGGGCGGTCCAACCCGACATGATGGTGATCACCTTATACGGGAACGGGGTCAGCCCCGCGATCAGCACGGGCCAGAAGCCGAGATCATTGAAGCGCTGATTGAAGGCCGTGATCTGCTCGGTTTTGCCGAGGGCGGCGAGGATCGGCTGACCAATCTGTTCAAAAAAGAAATACCCGATGCCATAGCCCGCCAGCCCGCCAAGGACCGACGATATCAAACAGACGCCGGCGATCAGGAAGGCGCGATGCGGTGCGGCCAGTATCATCGGAATCATCAGAATGTCGGGGGGGATCGGAAAGAAAGAACTCTCCGTAAACGAAACCAGGGCCAGGGCCCAAAGCGCGTGCCGGTGCCCTGCGAGCCCCAGTGTCCAATCATATAGCGGCCGGATCATCAGCGCCCTTTATGTTTGCCTGTTCCTCGGGCCGATGCCGTATTGGTCGGGCCGGGTCAACCGCAGGGCGTAAAAAACCTGATGACAAACCCGACCGCTTGGTTAAGAGTGTTTCTATCGAGGTGCGCGCGGTAGGGTCGTTTCCGCAGGAGCGGCAGGGGAGAAAAGCCATAAAAAGCTTTGACCGCGCGTGATAGCTGGGGCTTAGTCCCATTGGAAAGAGATCACGCGGCACGATGCCGGATCAGGGAGGATTATGATGAACATCACGCTGAAAACGGCGGCAATTGGCCTTGTTGCCTTGGGAATTGGCGCAGCAGGTCAGACTGGTGCCGTCTATGCGCAGGCAGAAGTGACCCTGCGCTGCCAGCATTTCTTGCCGCCGATGGGGTCGGTCCCGCGCTTCTTCATGGAGCCATGGGCCGCGCAGGTTGAAGAGCAATCCGGCGGGCGCATCGATGTGGAACTTTACCCGGCAATGCAACTCGGCGGGTCGCCGCCCGCCCTTTATGATCAGATCCGCGATGGTGTGATCGATTGTGGTTGGGCGCTGCCCGCTTACACGCCGGGCCGGTTCCCGGAAGCTGAGGCCATGGAACTGCCCTTCATGACCTCGATGAATGCGGAAGACAGCAGCCGTGCAGCCTGGGAATTCACCGAGCAATACATGCTCGACAGCCGGTTTGCCGATATTCACGTAATGGCGGTGCATGTGCATGGCCCGGGCGTGATCCACAAAACCGGTGATCCGATCGAGGCGATTACCGATTTCGACGGGTTGCAGCTTCGTGGTCCGTCGCGGCAGGCAAACGCGCTTTTGGAGCGTCTTGGCGCAACGCCGGTCGGGATGCCGGTTCCGGCCTTCCCCGAAGCGCTCTCGCGCGGTGTGGTGGATGGCGGCGTGATCCCATGGGAAGTGGTGCCCGCCCTGCGTGTCGAAGAACTGGCCGATAGCCATACGCAGATCGGCGGTGATCGGGCGCTCTACAACACCTTCTTCATCTGGGGCATGAACAACGACACTTATGCCAGCCTTCCCGATGACTTGCGGGCCATTATTGATGCCAACTCCGGGATCGATGCCTCGGCTTGGGCTGGGCGCGCTATGGATGAGGGTGACACGCTGGCCGAAGATATGATCACCGAACGGGGTAACACGATTGTCACGCTCAGCGATGAGGTCGTTGCCGAGCTTCGCGCCGTCGGTGAGGAGGTCACCGCGGATTGGATCGAGGAGATGAACGGCCTTGGTCTTGACGGTGCGGCGATGGTCGAAGACGCGCGGGCCGCTGTTGCGCGTCACGCCGGGGACTCGATGTAGTCGCCGTCGCTATTTGGGTTCGGATGGCAAAGGCGCCGTCCGAACCCAGTCTTTTCCTTTACCACGTCATAAGTGACGGAGGCGCGGAAGCTTCATGACAGTCATCATCGCAGGCGCCGGCATTGGCGGGTTGACCCTGGGTCTATCGCTGCATCAACAGGGTATTCCGTTCAAGATTGTCGAGGCGGTGCATGAGCTGAAACCGATGGGGGTTGGGATCAACATACAGCCTCATGCGGTGCGCGAGCTGTTTGAACTGGACCTGGAGATCGAGCTGGATGGGGTTGGTCTGCGTACGAGCGAGGTGGTCTATTTCTCAAGCCAGGGTCAACGGATCTGGACCGAACGACGCGGCTTAGAGGCGGGATATAACTGGCCGCAATACTCAATCCATCGCGGTGAGCTTCAGTTGATGCTGTTGCGGAACCTGATCAGTCGCGCAGGGCCGGATGTGGTCCAAACCGGCCGATCTTTGGCCGGATGGACCGAAGCGCCGCATGGCGTGCGGGTTCACCTGGAAGACAGAACAACCGGCGAGCAGCAAGATGATCTTCATGGAGAGCTTCTCGTCGCCTGCGACGGGATCAATTCAGTCGCGCGGGCAAAGTTGTACCCCGATGAGGGCCCAGCCGTCTGGGGTGGCAGGATGATGTGGCGTGGCGTGACGGACGCGGCGAGGTTTCTGACCGGTCGATCAATGGCGATGGCGGGCACCTCGGCGAAGAAATTTGTCTGCTATCCGATGCAGGATCATGGCGATGGCCGGATGCGGATCAACTGGATCGCCGATCTGGCCTTGCCGCCTGACACCGATTGGGATCGGCAAGACTGGACCCGCGAAGGCCGGTTGAGCGACTTCGCGCCCGAATTCGCCGATTGGCAATTCGATTGGTTGAACATTCCTTGGATGATCCAGAACGCCGAACGGATTTGGGAATACCCGATGGTCGACCGCGATCCGCTGCCGCAATGGAGTTTCGGGCGGGCCACCCTTTTGGGCGATGCCGCCCATGCGATGTATCCAGTCGGCTCAAACGGGGCGAGCCAAGCAATTCTGGATGCGCGCGTCTTGACCCGCGAGTTGATGCGTCATGGGCGCGTGCCGGAGGCGTTGACAGCTTATGAGGCGGATCGGCGCGAGGCGGTGAATGCCTTGATCCTGGCCAATCGCGGGGATGGGCCGGACAAGGTGCTTGATGAGGTGGCCGCGCGCGCGCCGGACGGGTTTGACGCCATCGAAGATGTGATCAGTGATCGGGAACTGGCTGAGGTGGCCGCAGAATATAAAGCGCTTGCGGGGTTCGATGTGGACGCATTGAACGCGCGCGGGCCGTTAATCGGAATGTAGCGCCAAGTAGAGCGGCGGGCAGGGAACGGATAGAGATGGCATTGGCACCCGATTTGGAGGCGGCAACTGGCCGTGTGATGGAGCGAATGGCCCGTGGGCTTGCCTATTTCGGTGGCGTGCTGCTGGCGGTTTTGGCGGTGATGGTCTGTGTCTCGATCATCGGGCGGGCGCTCGATGGGTTTGGGTTGAGCCCGATCACCGGTGATTACGAATTGGTCGAGGCGGGCTGCGCGATTGCGGTTTTCGCGTTCTTGCCCTGGTGTCAGTTAAAACGCGGCCATGTGGCGGTGGACATCGTGGTGCAGAACATGCCGCCTCGGGTGAAGGCGTTTTCCGGGCTGGTGGGGGATATCCTCCTGGCGATTGTCGCTTATGTGATCCTCTGGCGGATCTGGCTCGGCTTCGGGGAGAAGTTTCCTTATGGCTCGGACGAGTTGCGCAGTGTTTTTGGCTTCGGATCGCGGCCGTTTTTCCCTGAGACGACCTATGAATTGGAGATCCCAACCTGGATTCCTTACGGGCTTTCGGTGATCGGGGCGGCGCTCTTCTTCATCGTGGCACTTTATACGGTCTGGCGCTCGATCAACTGGGTGGCCGCCGGATATGAGGCCGCAGCATGACCGGGTTGGAACTGGCGATCCTCGCCTTCGCGTTGATGTTGGTGGCGATATTCCTACGGGTGCCGATTGGCGTGGCCATGGCGGTCACGGGGTTTGTGGGCACATGGATTGTGTTGGGGCGGCCCTCTGCACCGCTCAGCCAGCTCAAATCGCTGACTTATGACACGTTTTCCAACTACAACCTGTCGATCGTGCCGCTTTTCCTGCTCATGGGGCAATTCGCGACAAAATCAGGAATGTCTGGGGCGCTGTTCCAGGCGGCCTCGGATTGGCTCGGGCACCGTAAGGGCGGCGTCGCGATGGCCGCGGTTGGGGCTTGCGCCGGTTTCGGCGCGGTCTGCGGCTCGTCGCTCGCCACGGCCTCGACCATGGGGCAGGTGGCGCTGCCCGAGATGCGCAAGCGGGGCTATTCTGACAGCCTTAGCACCGGGGTTTTGGCCGCCGGGGGCACGCTTGGCATCCTGATCCCGCCCTCGATCATCTTGGTGATCTACGCGATCCTGGCGCAGCAGAACATCGTGAAGATGTTTGTGGCCGCGCTTATACCCGGCATCCTTGCGGCTATTGGCTATATGCTGACCGTGGCGATCTATGTGCGGCTTCGCCCCGGGGCGGCGACCACGGCCGAGCGCGTGCCGTATGCACAGCGTCTCAAGACCATGGCCAAGATTTGGCCGGTCGTGGTGATTTTCGGCCTGGTCATGGGCGGTATCGCGGCGGACTGGAATTGGGTGCAAGACGGCGTGCAGGCGCTCTTCACCCCAACCGAAGGGGCGGCTGTCGGCGCGGTGGCGACCGGCATCTATGGGCTCGCGACTGGCGGGCTTACCTGGAAAGGCTTCCTCGACTCCGTTCTCGCCACGGCGCAAGCCACCGCGATGATCTTCTTCATCGTTCTGGGCGCGCAACTCTTCAACTCCTTCCTGGCCTTCACCCAAGCCCCGGCGCAGTTGGTAGACTGGATCACCACGCAGGGCTACGCGCCGCTTCTGATCCTCTCGATCATGCTCGTGGCCTATCTGATCTTTGGCTGCGTGATGGATTCACTCTCGATGATCCTGCTGACCATTCCGATCTTCTTCCCGATCATCATGGCGCTGGAGTTCACCTTCTGGGGCTACACGCTTTCGCCAGAGGAGGCGGCGATCTGGTTCGGAATCTTAGCGCTGATTGTGGTCGAAGTCGGGCTGATCACGCCGCCGGTTGGGATGAACCTGTTCATCATCAACTCGATGGCCCGGGATATCCCGATCGCACGGACCTATGCCGGGGTGGCGCCGTTTGTGGCCTCTGACCTGATCCGCGTGGTAATTTTGGTGGCCTTCCCAGGGATCACGCTGTGGCTTGTTGGGGTGATGTTCTAGCCGGGGCGCAGCGCGGGAAAACACGTTTGCCAGATGGGGGTGGTGCGATTCTCGCAGCGCTGCTTGAAGAGGATCTCGCGAGGGCGCAATTGTCTGCGATCAAATGATCTTCGCCCGTTGACGCCGCCTGCGACCGGCGGTAGACGATCCTCTCTGGGCCCGAGTGGCGGAATTGGTAGACGCAGGGGATTCAAAATCCCCCGCCGCAAGGCTTGTCGGTTCGAGTCCGACCTCGGGTACCAGCTCAGACATCACCAGATATACGTGATCAGTAACATCGGTCGTCCCCGGTGGCGGCAGCCGCCATTTCGCTTCGGCTGCGGCGGTCGGCGCGGCGGTTCGGGGATTGAGAACCTGGCGTAGGCAGACTCAGAATGGTCGCTCGGCTTGGAATCTGCTCGTCGAGGGCAAAGCGGTAATCCGCCTCCGCGAATCGACTATGGCGCAGACTGGTGACATGGGAGGTACTTTGGAACGGGTTCGGAGGGATTGTTTCCGCCCCATTCTTGCCCAAATTGGCCGGAGCGTTGACAAATTGTTTCCGATACCGAGACAAGCACGTGTTTCCAAAAGTGATACAATCTAGCCAAATTTTACCCCCAGCCCTGTGGGTATCTCTGTGAGCAAAACCAGAAGGCCTGAAGAAACATCCAATTATTACTGCGAATCCGGCAAAAACCTGCCGAGCGGTGAAGGGGCAAGTCGCGAAACAGTTAAGCAAGAAAATGCCAATATTCGGCATGTTCTTGCCGCCCGCTGAACACCACTTGGCCTGACCTCCGCCACTTTCCCGACAACTTTCCACTTCTTGGAACCAGTCCGACAGGCTATCCAATTTCTAGCCCGACTGGGGGGCGATGTCTGTTTAGGCCACGGGGGCGGCCGCACATGACGCACGGTTTGAGTGCGGAGGGTGTGCGTTCCGCGATGTCACTATGTGTGGCATGTGGTGCATAGGTCAGAAACGGCGGCTGCCACCGCCTCTGATCTTCCGTGTTTGGCACGGGGCCTCTCTTCCTCAGTCCATTTGTGTTTGCGTGCGTGCCGCCTTCTGCGCCGGCGTCGTTCGATTTGGGTTGGTACTGGATTTTCCGCCGGGTGATGGCGGGCGGCATCTTGGATGTCGGCGAGAGGAGAGAACGATGGCGAACAACTTCAATGACCCGTTTGCAAGTAACTTGGTTGGCCTTTGGGATTTCCTTGATGGCAGCAAGACCAAGGATACCGGCTTGGCCGATGGCTTCGCGCAAAACGGTCACACCGAGGGCGGTGCGAGCATTTCTGGCGGCGCGTTGCACACCGATGGCCATGGCGACTTCTTCGATGTGAACAACAACCCCGGGTTCGATGGAACGTCGACTTTCCCGGGCAACGATGTGCCGTTCCAGTTGGGCACAGGCACCGTCGCAGTGCAGTTCAACCAGGATCAGCATGTCGGCTCCAGCCCCGATACGCTGGTCAACCGCGGCGAATACAAGGACAAGGATAGCGAAGGGTTTTTCGAGATCCGTGTCACCGATGACGGCGAAGTGGAAGTGGTGCACTATTCCGATGGTGCGAAACTGGAATTGTCGACGCACAAGAATTTCTTCGATCCCGGAGATGACGTCAAAGTCACCTATGCTTGGGATGAGACCGCCGGCGCGACCCTGCTGGTTGAGAATCTCAGTGAGGGGACGTCCCAAACACTGAGTTCCAACGAGCTTGGCTTGACCATGGACATCACCGACAATGACGACGAAAGCTGGACCTTCGGGGCCCGCGAAAAGGACGATGGCGAATACGATAAGTTTTTCGATGGCTCCATCGACTATGTCGCGATCTACGACATTGATGTGATCAACGCCTCTGGCGGCGACATGATCGTTGAAGGCACAAGTGGCGATGACCTGATCGATGTGGCCTATACCGGCGACCCCGACACGCCACCTGACATGATCGACAACGCGGTTGTCGATGGCACCGACGACGATGTGGTGGTCGCGGGCGCGGGCAATGACACGGTCGAGGCCGGCGATGGCGATGATCTGGTTTTTGCCGGAAGCGGCGACGATAGCGTTGATGGCGGCGAGGGCAATGACACGCTGATCGGCGATGACAACACCGGCAATCCGCTGCTCGGCGGCGGTCGCGAGAAGTTCGAATGGGATCTTGCACCCGATCCGAATGGCAACGACCCGATTGAAGACGGCGATGACCTGAACGGGTTCACCCAGAACACCGGCAGCGTCGATGTGACCTATTCGGTCGTGTTCGAGCGCGGCGATGTGGACACGGAGTTTGCCGACAACAACCAGAACGTTGCAGGCATCGACAGCGATGGCGATCCGGTGGACGACAACAGCTCGCTGTCCAGCGACTTGGAAGACCACGGCGATTGCGCCAAATACAAGCTCGCGTTCTCCGACCCGGTCGAGAATGTTTCGTTCCGTGTCAATGACATCGACGGCGACGGTGTCGTTAAGATCAAAGCCTTCGATGAGCATGGTAATCCGATCGAAATCTCGCTGACCGCGGGGAACGATCTGACCCTGCTCGACACCGACGGCGTGCCCGGCAATGACACCGCCGACAGCAACGGTGGCTATCAGAGCGACACCAGCGCGAACTACTCGATCCTGGTCGATATCCCTGGGCCGGTGTCTTCGATTGAGATCATTCATAGCCAGAACGGCGGTGCCGACAGCGGTATCAACGTCACGGATGTGTATTTCGATGCGACGGGCTTTGTTGATGATGGCCCCGAGGGCAACGATACGCTGAATGGCGACGATGGCGATGATGTGCTGATCGGCAATGGCGGCGATGACGATCTGAGCGGCGGCGACGGCGAAGACGATCTCGACGGCGGCGACGGCAACGATGACCTCGACGGCGGAGAAGGCGATGACACGCTTGACGGCGGCGCTGGCGAAGACACGCTGGACGGCGGCGATGGCGATGATGTGCTTGACGGCGGCGAGGGCGACGACACCATAGCCGGCGGGGCGGGCAACGACACCGTCAATGACATGGATGGCGACAACGTCATCGACACATCTGATGGAGACGCCGTTACGGCGCTGCCGGATCGCGGGTTCCCTTTTGTGCCCGGGTCCGAGGATCTGGATCCGAACAACGACAAAGATCTGGTGACCACGGGGGATGGCGACGACACCATCACCACTGGCGACGACGATGACACAGTGAACGCCGGCGATGGCGACAACATCATCGATGTGGGCTTTGACGATGACAGCGTCACCTCCGGCGATGGCGACGATCTGATCACGCTTGGGGAAGGCTCCGACACGGTCGATGCTGGTGATGGCGATGACACGATCTATGGCGGCCTAGGCCCGAGCTTCCCGGATATCGTCAATATCCCGGACGACAATCCGAACGGGCCGGATGATCCAATCCTCGATAATGGCGATGACCTGATCTATGCCGGAGACGGGGACGACCTCGTTTATGGCGAAGACGACAACGACACCATTCATGGTGGCGAGGGCAACGATACGCTGGATGGCGGGATCGATGATGACCTGATCATGGGCGATGAGGGCGATGACCGGATCATCGGCGGCCAGGGTGCCGATGAGATGTTCGGTGGCGACGACCGAGATACGTTCATCGTGGACCAGAATGGTCATGGTATCGGCGACGATATTGAGGGTGGCGAAGGTGGCGACGATTTCGACACGCTGGACCTGACCGGCGCCGGGCCGCTGCATGTGACCTTTGATGACTCGATCGACCCCGGTGGCACCCCGGGTGAAAGCGGCACGGTTACCTTCTTCGACGGCAACGGGTTTGCGCCGGAGAACGTGACCGGCACGATGACCTTCATCGAGATCGAGAATGTCATTCCTTGCTTCACGCCGGGTGCGCGGATCGCAACCCCGAAAGGTGAAGTGCCGGTCGAGAGCTTGCGCGAAGGTGACAAGGTCATCACCCGCGACAATGGCATCCAAGAGATCCGTTGGGTTGGCAACCGGACCCTGCAGCGCGCCGAACTGCGCCGTGCGCCTTATCTGCGCCCGATCCTGATCAGAGCGGGCAGCTTGGGTGATGGCCTGCCGGAGCGCGACATGATCGTCTCGCCGCAGCACCGGATGCTGGTGGCGGGTGACGCGACGCAGCTTTACTTCGAAGAGAGCGAAGTTCTGGTCGCGGCCAAACACCTGGTCAATCACGGCTCGGTTCAGTGGCTTGATCCGATGCGGGCCACCTATATCCACTTCATGTTCGACCGGCACGAAGTGGTGCTGGCCGATGGCGCCTGGACCGAGAGCTTCCAGCCTGGCGATCAGACCTTGGGCGCGATGGGGAATGGTACCCGGAACGAGATTCTCGAGATCTTCCCGGAGTTGAAAACGCCGCAAGGCCGCGACAGCTATGTTGCCGCCCGCCGCGCCCTGAAAGCGCATGAGGCGCGGCTGATCGTACGCTGAGACGCAAGAGTTATGCAGCGAGGGACAAGGGGTTTGGGGGGCGAACCTTGACCCGAGCGAAGGGCGGTCTGATTACAGGCCGCCCTTTTCTTTTGCCCGCCAGGCGGCCCAGTCTTCGGGCGTGTCCAAATCGATCAGCGCACGATCTCCTTTAAGCGGGATCAGGTGGATACGGTCGGCGTGACGTTTGAGGAGGTCGCGGGCGCCGATATCGCCACTGAGCTTGCGCAGATCGGCGACGAGGTCGGCCGGGAAGAGCACCGGATGCCCAGGCGTGCCATCCTCACTGGCGGCGCGGAGGATCGCATCGGGGGCCTGGACGTGGAGCGTCATCATAAGATGCAGATCATAGGCCGTGATCTCCGGCATATCGGCCAGCATGATCAGCACGGCGGGGGCTTCCAGATCGGAGAGGCCGACACGGATCGACGCCGCCATCCCTGCGCCCTCGGGGGCTTTAACGATCTCGCAGTCAATCTCCGCCAGAGCCGCACGGCGCGCTGGCTGATCGGGGCCAAGGATCACCCGGGTCGGCCCGGCTTTGGTACAGCGTTTGGCCATGGTTGCCACGAGCGGCGCGCCTTGGACGGGTTCCAAGAGTTTGTCCGTGCCACCCATGCGCGTGGCGCGACCCGCAGCGAGGAGGAGAATAAGGGGTGTGTCAGAAGAGATTTTAGGCCTCCGGCGGGGATATTTCTGAAGCAGAGAAGGGCGCGGATTAAGGGTTCCACTCGTTTCCCAGGTCCGCTCTACCCTCGCATGCGTGTGCCCTCTGGGTCAAAGAGCGGGGTGGTGATCAGTCGGGCCGGGCGCATCTCGCCCAGGATTTCGATCTCGACCTCTAGGCCGTCAGTGGCGCGATCTGTTGGCACGAAGCCAAGCGCGATGGATTTCTGCGCGTGATGGGAATAGCCGCCGGAGGTGCAGAACCCCTGAACCGTGCCGTCGAGCCAGATCGGTTCATAGGCATTTACATCGGCATCCGTGGCCGCGACCTCGAAGGCGCAGAGTTTGCGGGCGGAGCCATTGGCCCGTTCGGCCTCCGCCGCCTCGCGACCGATGAACTGGGTGTTTTTCCTGAAGCTGATGAACCGGTCGAGGCCGGTTTCGGCGGCGGTATAGTCGGGCGAAAACTCTCGAAGCCAGGAGCCGAAGAACTTGTCCAGGCGCAATGACATCATCGCCCGCATCCCGAAAGGTTTCAGGCCGAAGGCCTGGCCGGCGGTCCAGAGGATATGCCAGAGTTGCCGCTGCTCCATTGCATCGACATAAATCTCATAGCCGAGATCGCCGGTATAGCTGACCCGCTGAACAAGCGCTGTGCTGAGCCCGATGGTGATCGGTTTGACATCCATGAAGCGGAACGCCTCGGTCGAGACGTCGTCGCGGGTGACGGCTTGCAAGAGGTCGCGGGCACGGGGACCAGCGATTTGAAAACCGGTGCGGGTATCCGAGATGTTCTGAACATGAACATCGCCTTGCAACTGACTGTCAAGCCATCGCAAATGATAATCTTGCGAGCCATAGCTTGCCGTCAGTTGGAATTCGGTTTCCGAGAGGCAGGAGATGGTGAAGTCCCCGATCAGCTTGCCGATATGGTTGAGCATTGGGGTGAGAGACAGGCGGCCGGGCTGCGGTACGCGGCCTGCCATGATCCGGTCGAGCCAAGCGCGGGCATCAGTGCCGGTGATCCGGTATTTGCCGAAGTTCTGCACCTCGTTAATGCCGACGGCCTCCCGCACCGCTTTGACTTCGCGGGCTGTAGCCTCGAAGGCGTTCGAGCGGCGGAAGGAGGGGGTTTCATAGTGCGGCTCGCCCTCTTCGGCGAAATAGTTCGGGACTTCCAGCCCGTATTGCTGCCCCCAGACCGCGCCCATCTGATCGAAGGTGTCATACATCGGCGTGGTGCGGAACGGCCGCGCGGCGGGCAGTTCTTCATTCGGATAGGCGACAGAGAAGCGGTTTTGATAATTCTCGATCACCTTCGGCAGTGTATAGCCCGGTGTGATCACCCGACCGAAGCGCGCCACATCCATCGCGAAGACATCGCGATCCGGTTGGCCCTCGACCATCCATTGCGCAAGCGTCAGCCCAACACCGCCGCCCTGGGAAAAGCCCGCCATGACACCGCAAGCGGACCAGTAGTTGCGCAATCCTGGGACCGGCCCGACCAATGGGTTGCCATCGGGCGCGAAGGTAAAGGGGCCGTGGATGACCGATTTCACACCGGCGGTTTCCAGGATCGGAAAGCGTTTATAGGCGAAAGCGATGCTGTCTTCGATCTTGTCGAAATCATCGGGCAGAAGCTCGTGGCCGAAGCTCCAGGGCGTTCCGCCAACCGCCCAAGGTTTGCAGGGTTGTTCATAGAAGCCGATGCAGAGGCCACGGCCTTCCTGACGGAGATAGCTTTCGCCCGCCGGGTCCATCACATGCGGGTGCTCTTCGGCGCGCTCGTAAATCTCGGCGATCTCATCGGTGACGATATATTGGTGCTCCATCGGGTGCAGTGGCAGATAGCAGCCCGCCATCGCGCCCACCTCACGGGCCCAAAGCCCGCCCGCATTGACCACATGCTCTGCATGGATCGTGCCTTTATCGGTCACCACATCCCAGGTGCCATCGGCGCGCGGGTTGGTCTCGGTCACCATACAATGGGTCACAATTTCGGCCCCGCCCATCCGCGCGGCTTTGGCGTAGGCGTGGGTGGTGCCAGAGGGGTCGAGATGGCCGTCGAGCGGGTCGTAAAGGGCGCCCAAAATGCCATCGATATTGGTGATCGGCGCAACCTGCTTGATTTCGTCGGGGCCGAGGATTTCGGTCTCCAGCCCCATGAACCGGTGCTTGGCGCGTTCGGCCTTCAGCATGTCGAAGCGCTCTTGCGTGTCGGCCAGGGTCACGCCGCCCACATGGTGCAGACCACAGGAGAGGCCAGTCAGTTCTTCCAACTCGCGGTAAAGCCGGATCGTGTAGCCCTGCAGCGCCGCCATATTGGTATCGCCGTTCAGCGTATGAAACCCGCCAGCGGCGTGCCAAGTCGAGCCGGAGGTGAGCTCAGAGCGCTCCAGCAGCATCACATCGGACCAGCCCAGTTTGGTCAGGTGATAGAGAACCGAGGCGCCGACAACGCCGCCGCCGATGACGCAGACTTGGGTGGTGGTTTTCATGTGAGGGGTTGTCCTTCTATCACTCGCGGCGATGAAAGAGCGCGGCGCCGGGCGGAGCAAGTCAGAAAGCGACATTTGTATCCGGTTTCAGCGCGGCACCGGAATTTTGCAAAATTCAGGACCGGTTTCTGGCAAGAAACCGGGGCCTCCTTAGAGCTTGCGGATTTTCAACTGCGTCAGGCGGTTTTGATCGCGGGACGCCACCTCAAACCGGAAGCCGTGGAAGCTGAAACACTGGCCTTCGACGGGAATCGATTGCGCCTCGTGGATCACCAGACCAGCGACGGTGTTTGCCTCTTCATCGGGCAAGTTCCAATCGGTGGCCCGGTTCAGATCGCGGATCGTCATACCGCCATCGATCAGGTAGTTGCCATCCGATCCGGGGGTCAGGTTGATGACCTCTTCCACATCGAATTCATCAGTGATTTCGCCGACGATTTCCTCCAGGATATCTTCGAGCGTGATCAATCCTTGCAGCGCGCCATATTCATCGACCACCAGGGCAAAATGCGTATGGCGGCGCAGGAACTGCCGCATCTGGTCGTCGAGCGTCGTGGTTTCGGGCACGAAATAGGGGGTCATCGCGACCTGGCCGATGTCGAACTTCTCCAGGCCAGGCGCATTGTCGCCGCGCATCAACTGATCCATCGCGCGCAGCAGGTCTTTGGCGTGAATGACGCCAATGATGTTTTCCTGTTCCTCGCGATAAACGGGCAGGCGGGTATGGGGCGATTGCAAGGCTTGGCTGAGAATCTGCTCGGGATCGGCATCGGCGTCAATCATCTCGATGCCGGAGCGGTGCAACATGATCTCTTCAACAGTCCGGTCGCTCAAATCGAGCGCACCCAAAAGCCGGTCACGGTGCTCTTTCTCCACTGCGCCCTCGGAATGGCCAAGCGTGATGGCCCCCGCGATCTCCTCCCGCGCGCTGAGAACGGCGCTGTCGGGGTCGGTTTGCACGCCGAAGATGCGCAAGACGCCGCGGACCAGCACCTGCACCATGCGGACCACCGGCGAGAAGACCAAGATGACGATGCGGATAACCGGCGAGACCCTGGCGGCCGCGGTTTCCGCATTGGTGATCGCATAAGTCTTCGGCAAGACCTCGGCGAAGATCAGCACCAGAAGCGTCATGACCAGTGTTGCCAGCGCCACGCCGCTTTCGCCAAAGGCCCGAGTGAAAAGCGCGGTGGCCAGCGAGGCGGCCAGAATATTGACCAAGTTGTTGCCAAGCAGAACCGAGCCGATCAGTCGCTCGCTATCCTCGGTCAGGTTCAAGGCCCGCTCGGCCCCCTTGTTGCCCCGGTCGGCCTGCGATCTGAGCTTGCCGCGAGAGGCGGCGGTGAGCGCCGTTTCGGAGCCGGAGAAAAACGCCGAGAGCACCAACAGGCCAATGATGGCGCCTGCGGTGACCCAGAATGCGGTGTCCATGAAGGGGGTGGTGTCCATGAGCAGCGTTATGGGGTGCGAATGGGGGTTCTTCAAGGGCCTGGCACGCGCGAAACGGGCAAGTGTTGCATGCCGTGACGACGGTATTTCTCTACAGGAGGAGAGGATTAGTCCTTGTCTTGCGCGGCCAGCGGGTGGTGATCGAGCACCAAGGATTTCAGGCGCTCATCTAACACATGGGTGTAGATTTCGGTGGTCGAGATGTCGGCGTGGCCCAGAAGCGTCTGGATCGAGCGGAGATCGGCGCCGCCGGCCAGAAGATGGGTCGCGAACGCGTGGCGGAGGGTGTGCGGCGTGACCTTCTCGGGCGAGACACCTGCAGCGACGGCAATGTCTTTGATCAGCAGATAGAACCGCATTCGGGTCAGGTGGCCCGCTTTGCCGCGAGACGGGAAGAGGAAGCGAGATGGCGCTGCGCCGGTGTTTTCGGTCTTGCGCGCCTCTTCCGCATCACGATGACCGAGCCAAGCGATCAGGGCGGCACGCGCCGGCGGGGAGAGCGGCACCATGCGTTCCTTGCCGCTTTTGCCTTTGACCAGCATCACTTGTGGATTGCCACGGGCGGCGGAGACCGGGAGCGAGACAAGCTCCGTCACGCGCATACCCGTCGCGTAGAGCAATTGCATTAGGCAGGCATTGCGCAGCCGATCACCAGGGGTGCGCCCAAGTGTTTCGGCGGCGGCAAGCAAGCGGTCAACCTCCTCGACCGAGAGGGTCTTGGGCAGGCGTTTCTCACGACCCGGGCCTTTGACCAACTGCGCCGGGTTATCGGCGCGAAGGCCTTCTTCATAGGCAAACCGATAGAGCTGTTTGATCGATGAAAGCCGCCGAGCGCGGGTCGCTTTCGCCAAGCCATTTGCGTCGAGCATCATCAGATAGGCCTCAATCTCGGTGCGGCTGGCTGTGGCGAGATCGGTCTCTCGATTAATAAGAAACGCGCGGAAGTCTTCTAGATCGCGGGCATAGGCCAATTGCGTGTTCTGCGCGGCGTTTAGCTCGGCGGCTTGCGCCTCGATGAAGGACTGTATCCAACGCTGGTCAGCGGCGGCGGCCATATCAGGCCCGGTCCAGGATCATCAGTTGCAGGGCGGCGCGGCGGGCCGTGTCTTCCAGGCCAAGGGCTCGAAACAGTCGCAGAGCATCGGCCATGTCATCGGTGTCGCCCGCGCCGGCGCTTAAAGTGCGGGCCGCCCGCAAAAGGGCCTCGCCAGTGCGGTTCAGGTTCAAAAGCCGGGTGAAGCGCTCAGGGGGTGTTGTGTCGGCGAAGGCCGTTGCGACGGCGGTCGTGATTGCATCGGTGCCGGTGCGGGGAGGGGCCTCAGGCGCCTCGCCACGTGCGATGGCAAAAAGGAATCGCTCATGATCGTCTTGCGCCACCGCGCCTTGGGCCACCGCTTCGTAAAGCGGTGAGAGCAGGCCAACCCGGCGCGCCAACATCGCAGCCTCACCGGTGAGGGGCAGGCGCAGAAGCCGATCAGAATAGAGCCGCGCAAAGGCGGTTTCGAGCCCGGCCTGCTGCATCGCGGCCCAAACCTCTGGCAGATAACGGGTGATGGCCTCTGGATCGCTTGCCAGAAGGGCCGCGTCGAAAGATTGCAGCGCGTCGACCCGTTCCCACACCCCACCGGAGGCGGCAGGGGTGCGGGCGGTATAGATCGCGAGCCACTGTTCTGGCTCTATCGCACCCGCCCGCATCAGGCGCTCCGCCGCATCAAGTTGTGCGCGCCACCCGGCCAGATCGGCCAAATCGGCATGGGCGAAGGCCAGCGGCAGGGCGTTGGAGGGCGGACGCTCGCCCAAAGAGATCAGCATTTGGTAGTGCAGCGGTGTCATCTCAGGAGGCAAGGGCAGGGGTGGTTCGCCCTCGAAGAGCTCGGGGTCGAGGAAGCGGGCGATCAGGTCGGCCTCCGCAGTGCTGATGAAGCCAAGCGCCTCGCCTGTGCCAAGCGAGAGGGCCGCAGCGGGCCAGTCGCCGCTCCGGGCGAGGCAGAAGATACGCGCCGGAAAGGTTGGCGCGATGTCGGGGCTCGCGCGCATGGCCGCGCATGCGCGCTCCGCCTGGCCAGTGAGCAGGCTGACGTCGAACCAGCGGCGGAAAATGCGCGGATCGGCGGGCCCGGCGCGTTCCATCAAGGCGCGGGCAGGTTCCAACGCCCCACGATCGAGGAGAAGATCAAGCCGCGCCAGAAACAAGATGGCCTCGGTGCTGGCATCTTGCGGCGGGTCAAGTTCCGCCAGCGCCAGTTGCCGTGTGAGGGCCAGCATCGCTGGCAGACCTTCCGCAGGTTGCGACAGCATCAGACGCGCAAGCGTGTCCGGCGCGCTATCGGCCCACAGACCGGCAGGCAGGCCAGTTGTGGCAAAGGGCAAGATACCAACCGCGTCTAGTCGCACCTGACCTAACGGCATAACCGTGATCTCGGGCGGTGTGGCGGAGGTCGCCACGTCGCCATGAGGACGAATGATCGTATCAGACAGCCAGTCAGGGCCAGTCAAGGGCGCGTCGCCATCGGTCTCTTGCGCAGCCGCAGCGCCAGTGCATAGGAGCAATGCGCAAAGGAGAGGCTTAATCCGCATCAAGCACCACTGGCACGGTGATTTCTCGGGTCTCGGGCACCATCAATCCAGAATAGGAATAGCCCACGAGGCCGATCACAGCCAACACAATCAACACAGCCAAAAGCTTGATCAACCGCCCCATTTATGCCCTTCGATTTGCCTGTTTCTCGCGGCGTTTGCCGCCGCTTCACTTTCACTATAAGCCATTGCAAGCGGAATTACGCCAGTCTTGGAGGGACATTTTTCAGTGATGGGCGAAACCATGCCAACAAATCGGCTGCGTCTGGTGAAAACCGTGGTGCTGGTGGGCATGATGGGCTCCGGCAAAACCGCGATTGGTCGGGCCTTGGCGGCGCGGCTGAAGGTGGAGCTGCGCGACTCGGACGCGGAGATTGTGGAGAGCGCCCGGATGAGCATCGCGGAGATTTTCGAGCGTGATGGCGAGGCGTTTTTTCGCGACAAAGAAGGGCAGGTCATTGCCCGGCTATTGGAGGGGCCGTCTTGCGTGCTCTCGACCGGCGGCGGCGCGTGGTTGTCGGAGGCCAATCGCGCGATGATTTCGGCCCGTGCGGCGGTGTTATGGCTGGAGGCCGATCTCGAGCTGCTTTGGGCGCGGGTTCGACACAAAGATACGCGGCCTTTGCTGCGAACCGCCGACCCACGGGCGACGTTGGCAGAGTTGCTTGAGGCGCGGACGCCGTCTTATGCCGAAGCGGAATTGCGGGTCAAAGTGCAGTCGTCGTGGTCGATTGCGAAGACAACGGATGCGGTTTTGGAACGCCTGATAGCGGCGGGCGTGGTGGAGGCAGGGTGATGGGTGTCGAGACGGTTCATGTTCCTCTGGGGGACCGGGCCTATGATGTGCGGATCGGGCCCGGCCTGATTGCGCGAGCCGGGGCCGAGATCGCGCCGGTTCTCGCGCGGCCGAAAGTCTGGGTGGTGACAGAAGAGACGGTGGCAGCTCTGCATCTGGAAGCGCTCCGCGCGGGATTGGCGGCGGATGGCATCGAGATGGAGGCGTTGGTCTTGCCCCCGGGCGAGGCGACGAAAAGCTGGCCGTTTCTGATGCAAGTCGTCGAGTGGCTGCTGGACCAGAAGGTGGAGCGTCGTGATGTTGTGGTGGCTTTCGGCGGCGGTGTGATCGGCGATCTCGTGGGGTTTGCGTCGGCGATCCTGCGCCGAGGTGTTCGCTTCGTACAGATCCCGACGAGCCTCTTGGCGCAGGTCGACAGCTCCGTGGGGGGCAAGACCGGGATCAACACCCGCCATGGGAAAAATCTGGTCGGGGCGTTTCATCAGCCCACACTGGTTTTGGCAGATATCGATGTGCTGGGTACGCTGACCGAACGGGATTTCTTAGCGGGCTATGGCGAAGTGGCGAAATACGGGCTGCTTGGTGATGCGGGGTTTTTTGCCTGGCTGGAAGAGAACGGCCCGAGTCTTGCTGCGGGTGATGCAGGGTTGAGGCAGGACGCTGTTCGTCGCTCGGTGCAGATGAAAGCCGATATCGTTGCGCGCGATGAAACGGAACAGGGCGACCGGGCGCTTTTGAACCTCGGCCACACGTTCTGCCATGCGCTCGAGGCGGCAACGGGCTATTCGGATCGCTTGCTGCATGGCGAGGGCGTGGCAATCGGTTGTGCACTTGCCTTCGAAGTGTCGGCGCGAATGGGGCTTTGCGCTCAAGAGGAGCCAAGCCGGGTCCGCGCGCATCTCTCAGACATGAAGATGAAGCGCGATCTATCTGATATTCCGGGAAAATTGCCGGGTGCAGATGCGTTACTGACCCTCATGGGGCAGGACAAGAAAGTCGTCGATGGGCAGCTGCGCTTTGTCCTCGCGCGGGGAATCGGACAGGCGTTTGTGACGGGAGATGTCCCGCGCGCCGTTGTGCAAGAAGTCCTGTCGGACGCGCTTCGAGCGGGTTAGAAGCCGGAATTTTGAAAAATTCCGCGCCGGTTTCTTGTCAGAAACCGGGCCCGGTTAGTCTGTGCCACGATACGGTTCTACATATTGCAGCGCCATATCCCAGGGGAAGAAAATCCACGTGTCCTGGCTGACCCCGGTGATAAACGTGTCCACCATCGGTTCGCCCTTCGGCTTCGCATACACTGTCGCGAAATGCGCCTTGGGGTAGAGGGCGCGGACCACTTCCAGAGTCTTTCCGGAATCCACCAAGTCATCGATCACCAGAATGCCCTCGCCATCGCCCATCAATGCGGGGTCGGGACTGTTCAAGACCTGCGGCTCACCTTGGGTTTGATGATTGTACGATTTGATCGAGATCGTCGCGACCTGACGAATATCCAGCTCGCGCGCGACAATCATTGCGGGCGCCATGCCGCCCCGGGTGATCGCAACAATTGCTTTCCAAGCGCCGTCAGTGCCCGGACCGCGCTTGTCCAGCCGCCACGCCAAGGCGCGGCTGTCGCGGTGGATCTGATCCCAGGAGATGTGGAAGCCTTTTTCGTGCGGCAGCGGCGTGACCATCTCTATGCGCCTTTCTTTTCCAAGGACATGTCAGGGGCTTCCGGGTTTTTCATCCCAATCACATGATAGCCCGCATCGACGTGATGCACCTCACCGGTGACCGCGCTGGAGAGATCCGAGAGCAGATAGAGCGCCGATTTGCCGACCTCTTCCTGACTGACCGTCCGGCGGAGCGGCGAGTTGTTTTCGTTCCATTTCAAGATGTAGCGAAAGTCGCCGATGCCGGAGGCGGCCAGGGTTTTGATCGTACCGGCGCTGATCGCGTTCACACGAATGCCATCGCGGCCCAGATCTTCGGCCAGATACATCACACTGGCCTCCAGCGCCGCCTTGGCGACACCCATCACGTTGTAATGCGGCATCACTTTTTCCGAGCCGTAATAGGTCAGCGTCAGTAGGCTGCCGCCGTTCGGCATTATTTTCTCGGCCCGCTGACAAATCGCGGTGAAAGAGTAGACCGAGATGTTCATGGTCATGTCGAAATTGCCGGGCGTGGTGTCGACATACCGGCCGCGCAACTCGTTTTTATCAGAGAATCCGATGGCATGCACAACGAAGTCTAGGCTGCCCCACTGATCTTTGAGCGACGCGAAGAGCGCGTCCATGCTGTCCTCGTCGCCGACATCGCAGGGCAGAACGATGTCGCTGCCAAGTTCTGCGGCGAGCGGTGTGACCCGCTTGAGCAATTGTTCGCCTTGGTAGGAAAAAGCCAACTCAGCGCCTTCCGCCGCGAGCGCTTTGGCCACGCCCCAGGCGATGGATTTGTCATTGGCGAGCCCCATGATCAGCCCACGCTTCCCGCTCATCAACCCCATCACGATCCCCTAATCCGGCTTGTTCTATTCGTTGATAGGCTTGGGTTTAGGCCATTGCCCGGGGGGCTTCAAGAGAACGTGATCCACGTCTTGCCGTGATTGTATCCGGCGGCTAGCGTGCGCGCTTGAAGTGTTGAAAAGGCGAAGAGATCATGAGCGACCGCAGCGGAATATTTCAAGGCGATGACCCATTTGCCTTGGTGCAATCATGGTTGAGCGAGGCCGAAAAGAGCGAGCCGAACGACCCCAATGCAATCGCTTTGGCCAGCGTTGATGCAGATGGCCTGCCTAATGTGCGAATGGTGTTGCTGAAAGAGATCGAAGCAGATGCCTTTGTTTTTTATACAAATTATGGTAGTGTCAAAGGGGAAGAGTTAAGTGGCTCGGGCAAGGCTGCCTTTGTCATGCACTGGAAATCCTTGCGGCGGCAGATTCGCGTCCGCGGGCTGGTTGAGCGCGAAGACGGGTCGGCGGCGGATGACTATTATAGGTCTCGTTCGCTGAAGAGCCGACTTGGGGCCTGGGCGTCGGAACAGTCTCGCCCGCTCGCCAGTCGCGCACATCTGGTCGCGGAAGTCGCCAAGGTGACGGCACAACACGGTACGGCTCCAGAGAGACCACCATTCTGGGGTGGGTTTCGAATAAAGCCATTGGAGATCGAGTTCTGGGCGGATGGTGCGTTCCGGTTGCACGATCGGTTTCGGTGGCAGCGACATGACGTAGCGGCAGCATGGGAGGTGACACGCCTGAATCCGTAGGACACCAGGCTCGAATATTTGTCTAAAATGGATAATAAAGTGTCATTTCCAGGAAGCGTGAAATGTCATATCTTTGTTTTTCATAACTAAATTTCACTTGCGTGCGGAGTCACAAACGTTCAAGCCTGAAACAGGGACAAATCGAAAAAGCCCAGAAGAAGATGGGAACTACCCACGATGGCGGATGAACAAGAAGAGATGGGCGACAAGGTCACTGGCCGGGTCAAATGGTTCGACGTGGCTAAAGGGTTCGGGTTCATCGTCTCTGACGATGGCGGGCCTGACATCTTGTTGCATGCAAATGTGCTGAGGAATTTCGGCCAGGGATCGGTCGCCGACAATGCGCGGATCACGGTGATGGTCCAGCAGACTGATCGCGGCGCGCAAGCGCAACAGGTGCTTGAGATCGAGCCGCCGGAAGCGGATCCGGAAGATCCGATGATGGGCTTGATGGCCGATCTTGACCCAGATGCCCCTTACCTAGCGGCGCGGGTTAAATGGTTCGACAAATCAAAAGGTTTTGGGTTTGTGAACATCTTCATGCATTCTGCGGATGTCTTTGTGCATGTGGAAGTGCTACGCCGGTTTGGCCTTGCTGATTTACAGCCGGGCGAGGCGGTAACAGTGCGGGTGGTTGATGGCCCGCGTGGGAAAATGGCCGCCGAAGTGCGTAGTTGGGATTACGTCCAGGAGGACTGAGATGCGGTGTTTTGCGGTGGCCATGGCGTGTGTTGCCTTGGCCGGTGGGGCCTGGGCGGAATGCAGCCCGGATCGGGTTGAACTGCGCGGAGAGTGGGGCACGGCGCGTTTCACAGTTGAGGTGGCCGATGATCCCGATGAGCGCGCCCTTGGGTTGATGCACCGCGAAAGCATGCCATCGAGCGCCGGTATGATCTTTATCTATGAAGCGCCGCAGAGGGTGCATTTCTGGATGGAGAATACGCTGATCCCTCTCGACATGATCTTCATGGATGAAACCGGAACGGTGCAGCGTGTTCATGAGAACGCGATTCCGCTGGATCGGACGCCGATTCCGGGCGGCGATGACATTCTGGCGGTTCTGGAAATCAATGGGGGTCTTGCCGCGCAGATCGGTATCTCGGAGGGGTCTGAACTCCGTCATCCAGGGTTGCCACAAGAGGTTGCGGCCTGGAGTTGTGCAGAAGAGTAAAACGAGGGCTTTTCAAGCCGGGCCTGTCGCGTTAGACGGTCCCTCGTTCGGGGCGTAGCGCAGCCTGGTAGCGCGTCTGTTTTGGGTACAGAAGGTCGTGAGTTCGAATCTCGCCGCCCCGACCACTTTTCAATCATACACAAGATAATGTGTTCGATCTGTCGGCGTTAACCATGTGTGGTCGAATTGTGGCGCATACTCATGCGATTGCTCAAAGCTAACCGGTAAGCATGCGGTTCCATTCGGGTTTTTCGAATACCCGTTCGGCGCCATGTTGAGCCCTGAATCACGTCGCGCCGTCATGGAACCAAGCCCGCGCTGATTGCAACAAAAAAAACAGTCACAAAACCGTAAAAAATCCGTTGACCGAGAGGGGTGTCATACGTCAGGTTGTGTGAGCTGGGTCGATCAACACAAGATATGGTGCGGACGCCTAGCGCGGGACAGACCAACCTACTGAGATGCACATGCGGATCAATAAAGCATGGCAACGGGCTCGATTTGGGCGCGGCAGGGTGGCTTGTCTCTGAAGGGCACAGTCAAGACGGCCAGAGCCGGGCAACGCGGTAGGCCGCGTAGGGGATAAAGGTAAAAGAGGCAGCTCATGAAGATTGAACGGAGATTCACCACCGCTGGCACCGATGCATATGCCGGGCTGGATTTCACCCTCACCTCATCGGAGATTCGCAATCCCGATGGCACCACCGTCTTCAAACTTGATGACGTCGAAGTGCCCGCAGGTTGGAGCCAAGTGGCGTCCGATGTGATCGCGCAGAAGTATTTCCGGAAGGCCGGGGTGCCTGCTGCTCTGAAACCAGTGAAAGAGAAGGGTGTCCCCTCGTTCCTGCAGCGCCATGTGGCCGACGAAAAGGCGCTGGAGGCTCTGCCGGAAGACCAACGCTATGGCGGGGAAACATCTGCCAAGCAGGTCTTCCGGCGTCTCGCCGGGGCTTGGGCCTATTGGGGTTGGAAAGGTGGCTATTTCTCCTCCGAGAAAGATGCGCGGGCCTATTTCGATGAGATGCAGCTGATGCTGGCGCGCCAGATGGCGGCGCCGAACAGCCCGCAATGGTTCAACACCGGTCTGCACTGGGCCTATGGTATCGACGGGCCGGCGCAGGGGCACCACTATGTCGACTACAAGACCGGCAAGCTGACTAAATCCTCCTCGTCTTACGAGCATCCGCAGCCGCATGCCTGCTTCATTCAGGGCGTGCAGGACGATCTGGTGAATGAAGGCGGGATCATGGACCTCTGGGTTCGTGAGGCGCGGCTCTTCAAATATGGCTCCGGCACCGGCACGAATTTCAGTCACCTGCGTGGTGAGGGCGAGAAACTCTCCGGCGGCGGCAAATCCTCGGGCCTGATGGGCTTCCTGAAAATCGGCGACCGGGCCGCTGGCGCGATCAAATCGGGCGGCACCACTCGGCGCGCGGCCAAGATGGTGATCGTTGATGCGGATCACCCGGATATCGAAGAGTTCATTGAATGGAAGGTGATCGAGGAGCAGAAGGTGGCGTCCATCGTCGCGGGCTCCAAGATGCATGAGAAGATGCTCAACGGCATTTTCGAGGCGATCCGTACCTGGGATGGCAGCTTGGATGACGCGGTTGACCCGTCCAAGAACGAAAGTTTGAAAACGGCAATTCGAGAAGCCAAGAAAGTGGCTATACCCGAGACCTATATCAAGCGTGTGTTGGATTATGCAAAGCAGGGCCACACGTCGATTGAGTTCCCGACATACGATACGGACTGGGACAGCGAAGCGTACAGCTCGGTTTCCGGGCAGAACTCGAATAACTCGATCCGGGTGACCGACGCCTTCTTGGACGCGGTGGAGAAAGACGCAGATTGGCATCTGATCAGCCGGGTGAATGGTGAGGTGATCAAGACCGTCAAGGCCCGAGACCTTTGGGCAAAGGTTGGCCATGCTGCTTGGGCCTGCGCCGATCCGGGCATCCAGTTCCATGACACTGTGAATGCCTGGCACACCTGCCCGGAAGATGGCGCGATCCGCGGGTCAAACCCGTGCTCGGAATACATGTTCCTCGACGATACGGCCTGTAACCTGGCCTCGATGAACCTCTTGACCTTCTATCATGAGGGCAAATTCGACGCGGAGGGCTATATCCACGCAACCCGGCTCTGGACCCTGACGCTGGAAATCTCCGTGATGATGGCGCAGTTCCCATCGAAGGAAATCGCGCAACTGTCTTACGACTTCCGGACGCTTGGCCTGGGTTATGCCAATATCGGCGGGCTCCTGATGAATATGGGCTACGGCTATGACAGCCCCGAAGGGCGCGCGATGTGTGGCGCGCTGACCGCGATTATGACGGGTGTGTCTTATGCAACCTCGGCCGAGATCGCCTCTGAATTGGGTCCGTTCGCGGGGTATGAGCGGAACCGCGAGCATATGCTGCGGGTGATGCGCAACCACCGGATGGCGGCCTATGGCCGGACGGATGGATACGAAGAGCTTGCCGTGAAACCGGTGCCGCTGGACCATGGCAACTGCCCCGAGCAGACTCTGATCGCGCTGGCAAAACAGGCCTGGGATGAGGCGCTGGAACTGGGCGAGAAACATGGCTATCGCAACGCGCAATCGACCGTGATCGCGCCCACTGGCACCATTGGTCTGGTGATGGATTGCGACACCACGGGGATCGAGCCGGATTTCGCTCTGGTGAAGTTCAAGAAACTGGCCGGCGGCGGCTATTTCAAGATCATCAACCAGTCGGTGCCCGCCGCGCTCGATACGCTTGGTTATAGCTCCAGCCAGATCGAAGAGATCATCTCTTACGCGGTCGGCCACGGGACGCTCGGCAATGCGCCTGGCATCAACCACACCGCACTGATCGGCCACGGATTTGGCCCAGCAGAGATCGAAAAGGTGGAGCAGGCGCTCCCCTCGGCCTTCGATATCCGCTTCGTGTTCAACCAATGGACGCTTGGCGAAGAGTTCTGCACCGGGCCGCTTGGCATCCCGGCGGAAAAACTGAATGACCCGACCTTTGACATGCTGCGGCATCTGGGCTTCTCGAAAGCCGATATCGATGCGGCGAACGATCATGTCTGCGGGACAATGACCTTGGAGGGCGCGCCTTTCCTGAAGGAAGAGCATTTGAACGTCTTCGACTGCGCGAACCCTTGCGGTAAGAAAGGCAAGCGCTTCCTCTCTGTCGACAGCCATATCTACATGATGGCGGCGGCGCAGAGCTTCATCTCGGGCGCGATCTCCAAGACGATCAACATGCCGAATGACGCAACCATCGAGGATTGCCAGAAGGCGTATGAGCTGTCCTGGTCCCTGGGGGTGAAGGCCAACGCGCTTTATCGTGACGGCTCGAAGCTTTCACAACCGCTGGCCGCCGCGCTGGTCGAGGATGATGACGAGGCTGCCGAGGTTCTGGAAAGCGGCAACACGATGGAGAAGGCGCAGGTTCTGGCCGAGAAGATCATCGAGAAGGTGGTCGTCAAAGAGGTCATCCGCGCCCATCGTGAGAAGCTGCCGGAGCGTCGGAAAGGCTATACACAGAAGGCGATTGTGGGTGGCCACAAGGTCTATCTCAGGACCGGTGAATATGGCGACGGGCAGCTCGGTGAGATCTTCATCGACATGCATAAGGAAGGCGCTGGCTTCCGGGCAATGATGAATAACTTCGCCATCGCGGTCAGCGTCGGCCTGCAATATGGCGTGCCGCTGGAGGAGTTCGTCGACGCCTTCACCTTCACCAAATTCGAACCCTCGGGGATGGTGCAAGGCAACGACTCGATCAAGAACGCCACCTCGATCCTCGACTATATTTTCCGCGAGCTGGCGGTTTCCTATCTGGACCGGACCGATCTGGCGCATGTGAAGCCGGAAGGCGAAAGCTTCGACACGGTCGGCCGGGGCGTTGAGGAGGGTGTCTCGAACATCTCCGAAGTGTCTGAGACCGCCGCGTCGAAATCGCTGGAAGTGCTGAAACAGATCAGCTCCACCGGCTATCTCCGCAAGCGCGTCCCGCAAGAACTGGTTGTGCTGCAAGGCGGTGCCGAGATGGGGGCCACGGCATTGGGCGGCGATCCGGTATCGGCGTTGCAGACCTTGGTGCCGGAGACGGCGGGGACAACGACCGTGGCGGCGGCCTCGGTGACGACCGCGGTGGCAACGGGCACCGTCGGGATGGACGCGCGCACCAAAGCGAAGATGCAGGGCTATGAGGGCGAGGCCTGCGGCGAGTGTGGGAATTACACGCTTGTCCGCAACGGCACCTGCATGAAGTGCAACACCTGCGGCGCGACAAGCGGGTGTAGCTGACACGAGATCGGGTTTTCGCGCCCTTGCCCGGGTGTGGAGACCTGAAACACGGGGCGGGTGCGCTCGCCCCTGACGCGGTTCAGGCCGCAGGCAGAAACCGGGCGGTACAATAGAGTGAGCCTGAACAGCGAAACTGGGGGAGCCTTTGCTCCCCCTTTTTCTTTGCGACACGAGTGGAGTGGCAGATTGCGCCCGAGCATTGCCCCGGTCGCCCGGAGCGCTCCCGCCTGTTTCCGCGCCTTGCGGCGCAGGCGCAGTTGGGCGTGGCCGCTTGCTGGCGCAAGCGGCTCAAGGCACCGTTGAAAGTCGTGCGGGCTGGCCGAAGGATCTAAGATCCTGAAAGGTGGCCAACTGAGCCGACCTGTCAGTCGTCAGCGCGCCAAGGACGCCCTTGGCACCGCCATTCGGCAGTCTGGCGGTTCCTTGACCCGTGACAGCTTCAGGTCATTCAGCGGCGATTTTGATCACGGGTTCCATACGCGCCAGGATGTCTTCGGCCAAATGACATTTGATCTCATGACCATCGGCCAGCTTCCGCATCGGCGGGACTTCACTTTCGCAAAGTCCGCCTGGCAGTTCGGATTTCCAGCGGCAGCGGGTTTGGAACGGACAGCCCGGGGGCGGGTTCATCGCCGAGGGGATATCGCCTTCGAGCACGATATGCTGTTTTTCGACCGAGGTATCGGCGATCGGCACGGCGGAGAGCAGCGCCTCGGTATAGGGGTGGTAGGGGGGCGAGAAGACCTGATCGGTATCGCCCAGTTCCACCACATGGCCGAGATACATCACCATCACCCGATCAGAGAGATAGCGCACGATGGAGAGGTCATGAGAGATAAAGAGGAGCGTGGTTTTCTCGTTCCGCTGGATTTCCATCAACAGATCCGTGACGGCGGCTTGCACCGACACGTCAAGCGCCGAGACTGGCTCATCGGCGACCACGATCCGGGCGCCACCGGCGAAGGCGCGGGCGATGCCGACGCGCTGTTTCTGGCCGCCGGAAAGCTGCCGCGGCATCCGGTCGGCAAAGGCGCGGGGCAGTTTCACCAGGTCGAGCAATTCCAGCATGCGCGCGCGACGTTCGGCCTCGTTATTGCCAATTTTGAAGATCTCGAGGGCGCGGATGATCTGTCGGCCGACCGTCATCGAGGGGTTCAGCGTGTCGAACGGATTCTGGAACACCATCTGGACAGATGACACCGTGCCGGTATCGCGATCTTCGATTTCGGTCGATTCGATGTTCTGATTGTCGAGGATGATCTGGCCATCGGTTGCGGTCTCAAGCCCCATTAAGACCTTGGCGAAGGTGGATTTGCCACAGCCGGATTCGCCGACAATCGCGAGGGTTTCGGATTCGCGGGCCTCAAAGCTCAGCGTTTCATTGGCTTTCACCACTTTGGTGTTTGAGCCGCCAAACATCGAATTGGCCGCGACCTCATAGTATTTCTTGAGGTTGTCGATTTTCAGGACTGTGTCGCCAATCGGGGCCTTTTCCTTTTTTTCCGCGACCGTAGGCGGGGCGGACCAGTCGATCTCGTCAAATTTCAGGCAACGCGAGGCATGGCGGTCATTGCCGTGGATCGGGGCCATTTTGATCTCGCTGGCGTCGCAGCGTCCGGCCTCGAAATAGTCGCAGCGCGGGCCGAAATTGCAGCCTTGCGGGCGCTCATGGGGCAGGGGAAAGTTGCCGGGGATTGCGATGAGCGGACTGGCGTTTTTGTCGGCACCGGGCAGGGGGATCGAGCGGAACAGCGCCTGGGTATAGGGATGCTGCATCTCGTCGAACACGTCTTCGATGGAGCCGGTCTCCACCGCCTCGCCGGAATACATCACGCAGAGCCGGTCACAAGTTTCAAGAACCAGGCCTAAGTTATGGGAAATAAACAACATTGAGGTGCCGTATTTGTGGCCCAGATCCTTAACCAGCTCGACCACGGCGGCCTCCACGGTCACGTCGAGCGCGGTGGTCGGCTCGTCGAGGATCAGAAGCGACGGGTTGGCCATCAGCGCCATGGCAATGACGATCCGCTGCTGTTGCCCGCCGGAGAGCTGATGCGGGAAGCTTTCCAACATCCGTTTCGGGTCGGGCAGGCGGACGTCAGTGACCACTTCAAGGGCGCGTTTATAGGCCTCTGCGGCGGACACACCTTCATGGATCATCGGCACTTCCATCAGCTGCTTGCCGATCTTCATTGCCGGGTTCAGCGAGGCCATAGGCTCTTGATAAATCATCGCAATTTCAGACCCGCGCAGGTCGCGCAGCTCTTCATCACTCATCGTGTTCAGATCGCGGCCTTTGAACTTGATCGTACCGCCGACGACCCGGCCATTCACGCCCAAATCCTGCATCACGCCGAGCGCCACGGTGGATTTGCCGCAGCCGCTTTCCCCCACAAGGCCCATGGCCTCGCCGGGCATCACGGTGCAGGAGAAATCCATCACGGCGGGGATTTCGCGAAGGCGGGTGAAGAAGGAAATCGAGAGGTTTTCAATTTCGAGGATGGGGCCGTCATAGGGCTCGCGCTGTGCCATTATTCTTGTCTCCCTGTCGCCCGTTTGGGGCGTATGGACCCGGTATGGATCCGGTATGGAATTGGTATGGGCGCGCGAGGGGCAGCCCCGCGCGCCTCTCATATCAGTCCTTGAGGCTTTCCTCACGCAGACCATCGGCGAGGAGGTTCAGGCCCAAGACCATCGTCATCAGTGCCAGCGCCGGCGGCAGGGCCGGGTGGGGATAGATGGTCAGAAGGCGACGCCCCTCATTGATGGTCGAGCCCCAATCCGGGCTCTCGGGGCTGACGCCTAGGCCGAAGAAGCCCAAGGTTCCGAGAAGGATCGTGGTGTAGCCAATCCGCAAGCAGAAATCGACGATCAGCGGTCCGCGCGCATTGGGTAGGATTTCCCAAAGCATGATGTACCAGGGGCCTTCGCCGCGGGTCTGCCCGGCGGCCACGTAATCCCGGGTTTTGATGTCGAGCACGATGCCGCGCACGATCCGGAAGACGGTAGGCGAGTTCACGAACACCACCGAGACAAACACGATCAGGATGTTGCCCGGCATTGAGATAACCCCAAGCGGATCCAAATCCCAGGCCAGGCCGAGATAGAGCCAACCGCCGATCACCAGCGTGATCGCGATATAGATATTGCGGGTCATCGGTTGGGTGAAATACCGGCTGTTGAACAAGATCACGAAAAAGATGATCGGGAACAGGAACAGCACGGCGGCCATATAGGTCGGAATACCCGAGGCGACGATTTCCGGTGTCACCAGCAGGTAGAACAAGAGGATCACCGGGAAGGCCAAGACCAGATTGGCGATAAAGGTCAGCGCGGTGTCGAACTTACCTCCGAAATAGCCGGCGGGCAGGCCAAGCGTGATCCCCACCATGAAAGCAAAGAGTGTCGCCGCAGGCGCGATTTTCAGCACCTCGCGGGCCCCGAAGACCATCCGGGAAAACACATCGCGGCCCAGATTGTCGCCGCCCAGAAGATAGACCAGATAGTCGCCTTCATCAGGGTTGGGCAGGAAGGTGCCGGGCACTTCGTTGCGCATCTGGCTGATCACGTCGATCGGGCCATGGGTGCCGATCATGTTGGCGAAGACTGCCGTCAGCATCCAGAACATGACAAGGAAGAAGCCCACCATGCCAATTGGGCTGTCGAAGAGTTTGCCATAGAGACCAAGCTTGCGCTTGAAGTTGATCGAGAGTGCGAAGATCACGATCAGTGCGATCCAGACCGGCAAGAACTGCTGCCCCATGCCGCCGATGATGCCTTTGGCGGCAAGGTCGGACTGAACGATACCGCCGATGATCATGATCACGACGCAGGCCAGAAACAGCATCACCGCGTATTTCATCGCCATCAGCGCATAGTCATTGGCCGAGCGGGTCATGGTCAGCGTGTGATCGGGGTTGATCTGCACCTCGCCGGGTTTCACCCCCGCGAAATTCAGCACGAGTTGCGCCAAGAAGCCCAATACAAAGACCACAATCGCGGCCAAGATCAGCGGGTTCAGGAAGGGGCCAAGGGAGCCTGTCCAGGTAATCGGGTCCATGTGTCAGGCCCTCCTTAAGAAATGCGGATGCGTGGGTTCAGATACACATAGCCGATGTCTGATATCAGCTGTGTGGTCAGCACCACGATCACGGCGACGATGGAGACCGACATCAGAAGTTCGATGTCGTTGTTGGACGCGGCTTGCACCAGGGTCCAGCCAAAGCCGTTATAGTTGAAGAGGGTTTCCACAATCACCACCCCGGTCAGGAGCCAGGGGATTTGCAGCATGATCACCGTGAAGGGTGCGATCAGTGCATTGCGGAGCGCGTGTTTCAGAACGATCTTGGTGAAACTCACACCTTTCAGTCGCGCCGTGCGGATATATTGCGCGGTCATCACCTCGGCCATTGAGGCGCGGGTCATCCGGGCGATATAGCCCATGCCGTAGAGCGCCAGTGTCATCACCGGCAGGGTGAAGTTCCAGAAGGTGATGTCATCCATCGCGGATCGTGACGATCCTAAGAAGAGCGTGCGCCCATCGATCCAGCCCTGTTCGGCCAGCCAGGGCGAGATGCCCGCCGTGGAGGAGGCCAAGAGCACGATGAAGATCACGCCGGAGACATATTCGGGTGTCGCCGTCGTAGCGATGGAGGCGGTAGAGAGCGTTCGGTCTAATCGTGACCCCTCGCGCATGCCCGCCAGGACGCCGACGATCAGGGCGGAGGGGATCATCACGATCAGCACCCAGCCCATGAGTTTTCCGGTCAGAAGCAATCGTCCGCCAACGATGTTCGAGACCTCATCATCCGAAACGGTGGAATAGCCCAGATCGCCCTGCAACATGCCGCAGAAGCGGGGCGCATCGGCCGGGTCCATCCCGAAATCGATACATCGACCTGTCACCTCGCCGGTCTCTTCATCGGTGCGGGTCCAGCCCGGAACCACGCCCAGCCATTGGCCGTAACGGGTGATCATCGGGCCGCCATAGCCGTTATTGTCGAGCCAGCTGACCACCTCGGCATCGGTCATCCGGGCGTTGCCCTGCGTTTTCGCGAGCTTTTCGAGGTTCGGAAAGAGATTGGTCAGAAAGAAGACCACAAAGGTGAGGCATAGCGCGGTCAGAATCATCACGCCGAAGCGTTTCAGGATAAACAGTCCCATATTATTCCCTGTCGGTTCTTGCTCCGTGGCGGTGGAGCATCAGGCCTCATTGGTGGGCCCGTTTGATGGGGCGGGCAGTGGGCACCCGCAAATGTGGCACGGGGCGGCCCATTGGACCGCCCCGCCGCTTTTGACCTTAGGCTTCGACGCCCAGGTAATGCACGTTGATCTCAAACTTCGGATGCATTTCCGCATTCACGACCGAGCCGGTGTGGTGGCGGAAGAGCGAGCGCCAGTAAGGCTGAAGCGTTACGGCTTGTTCCTGCATGATCGTTTGCAGGCGCACCATGATCTCGCGGCGCGCGCCGGCATCTTGAATGCCGTTCGCCTGGTCAAGCAGGGTGTCGAACTCCTCGTTCGCGAAGCCGGATTCGTTCCAGGCCACGCCCGACCGATAGGCCAGGTTGAGGATCATCACGCCCAATTCGCGGTGGTTCCAGTTGGTCGAGCTGAACGGGTAGCTTGTCCAGTCGTTCCAGAAGGTCGAGCCGGGGATCACCGTCCGTGTGACGGTAAAGCCCGCATCGCGCAGCTGTGCCGCGACCGCGTCGGTGGTGTTGCGGCGATAGTCGTCGTCGATCGACATGATCTCGAACTCGAAATCGGCATGACCGGATTCCTGCAGAAGCGCATAGGCCGCGTCTTTGTCGATTTCCAGCGGCGGCAGTTCGGCATATTCCGGGTGGATCGGGCAGACATGGTGGTTTTCCGCCAATTCGCCCTGGCCGTTGATGCCGAGATCCAGGCAGACCTGCGGATCGACCGCTTTGGCGATGGCCTGGCGCACCTGAAGGTTGTCGTAAGGCGCGTTGTTCTGGTTCGGGCGGATCACCACGGTTGCGGCGGTCACAACATCGGATTGTTCCCACCCGATGGCCGCGAACAGATCGACAAATTCACCGACCGTCTCATAAGTCATGTCGAACTCGCCCGCTTCGGCACCGGCCAGCCAGGCCGCCGGGTCTTGGCCGAGATCGATGAAGTCGATCTGGTCGAGATAGGCCTCGCCCCAATACTCGTGATCGGTATTGCGCTCCAGCGTTGCCTGCACACCCACTTCATAGTTGGTGATGCGATAGGCGCCGGTGCCGACGCCGTGATCCAGCGGGTTGGTGCCGATCAAGTCGCGGTGCTGGATCGCGGAGGGGTAATCGGCGATGCCCGGAATGATCGTGATGTCGGCGGAGGGCAGGTTCAGCCGCACGGTCAGATCATCGACAATCTCAATCGCGCCTTCGACGGCGCGGTTGGTGTTGGGATCGACCATTGCGCCCATGCGCGCGGCCATCGAGTTGCCTTCGGCATCGGCGTCACACCAGCCTTCGAAATTCGCCGCCACGTCGGCTGCGGTGAAGTCGTCGCCATTGTTCCATTTTACACCCGGGCGCAGGCGCAGGGTGTATTGGGTGGCTTCGTCATTCACCTCCCAACTGTCCAGCAGGATGCCGGAGAAGGAGCCGTCGGCGTTGTATTCGACCAGATACTCCAGGAAGCCGCGGCTCACATTGGCCATCTGGCTCCAGTCATAGGTGCGCGGGTCCTTCAGCGCGCGCACTTCCATCTGAATGCGCAGTGTACCGCCCATCGGCGGTGTCTGACGATGGCCCATGGCTTCGGCCGGGTTGAGCCCAATCATCGAATAGGCGGTTGCGGTGGCGACCCCCAAAGCGGAGGCCCGCACAAGGAATTCGCGACGGCTGAGTTGGCCCTGTCGATATTCCTCGGCATACATTTTGGCAGCGGGGTGAACCGCTTTACCCGTCTGTTTCATCGGTGTCATTGTCGTCTCCCTGTGACACGATTTGTTGTCAGTATTTCTTGATCGTTCTGAGCTTAGCAGCTTTTTTGCAATCTTGTGACGCGCATTGCGCAACATTCTATTCAAGGCGTCAATGGTCAGCACCGTCCATTAGTGTAATTTTTGCGACATTTGCCAGGTCAAAAAACGACATCGCGGCGAAATAATTCGCTTGCAAGATGAGTCGCCATGCTATCTTAGCGGCGCGGTTTGGCCCGAAATGCCGTGGGTGTTTGACCGGTCGCCAGCGAGAAAGCCCGGGTAAAATAGGCCGGTGACGAGAAGCCGAGCTGATCGGAAATCGCCCGCGCCGACAGATCCGTATCGGCCAAGAGCGCCCGGGCCTCATGCATCAAGCGTTCATGTATCAATGCGTGGGCTGGTTTGCCGGCGGCCTCTTTGCAGACCCGGCTGAGATGTGTGGGGGTGATGCCAAGCCGGTCGGCATAATCGGCCACGCCCGCGCCTGTATGATAGCTGATGGCCAGCAGTTGGGCGAATTTCTCGACCAGGTGATGGGTCTTGTCCCGGGCAATCGCGCCCTCTTGGCGGGCAAGTTCGCGGGTGATCCAGGTCGAGATCAGCAACCCGTATCCTTTCAACGCCCGATCCATGGCTGGCGCCTGACCAGCAATCTCACGCTCAATCCGTTCGATCCGCCCGGTTAGACTGGCCTGCGCCTCGATGTTTGAGACTCGCAAATGGAACGGTCGATCCGGCAGGTCGATTCCGGGATCCGGCGGAATCCGGAGCAACAGCCCTTGGATCTGTTGCGGCAATTCCAAAGACATCACCATGCCGGCAGGTACAAAGACGGCTGTGTTCGGCCCATAGCCCCGCGTGATGCAGCCGACCGAGACCCGACCCTGACCGCGGGTGATCCAATAGAGATGATGCCGCGGGTTTGAATGCAATGTTTCCACGCGCCAAGTGGGGCGCATGCGCAATTGACCAAGAGAAGTGACGGCGTAGCTTTCGGACATCGGTGCCAACGCTACAGATTGCAAAAGTGAAAGGGAAGAGGCGTTTCGCAGGCTATTTCCAGCGGTCGTGCGAGAATTTGCCTATGGTTGCGCGATATGTTGCCAGCCTTTCATCCGGGCGCGGAACCATGTGCGCTGCCGTTTCGCATATTGGCGGGAGGCAAGGATCGCCGCGGTGCGGGCGTCCTTCAGCGATAGGTGGCCTTGCAGATGGGCGATGAGGTCGGGCGCGCCGATGGCCTTGGCGCTGCCACCGGCCTGGGACCAGCGGGGCAGGTTGGCGCGGGCTTCGTCCAGGGCGCCATCTTCCAGCATCTTGTCGAACCGGGTCTCGATCCGCGCGTTCAGCCATTCCCGCTCTGCGTCCAGCAACAGTGGCTGACATTGATCGAGTGGCAGAAGCGGTGGGGCCGTCTCCGCTTGCCATGCCGACAGAGGGCGGCCTGTGGCGCGCCACACTTCCCAACCGCGCTGAACGCGGGCGCGGTTCTGGCGGTCGATCCGCGCGGCGAGAAGAGGGTCTGCCCGATCCAGCTCCGAGAGAAGCTGATCGAAGGGAAGGGCATCGGCCTCTTCCCGGATCGCGGGCGGCGTGTTTGGGATCTCGGCCAGCCCTTCTGTCAGCGCCCGAAAGTACAGCCCGGTGCCGCCGACAATGATCGGACGGGGGCCGTCGAGCAGGGGTGTCAGATCACGGAGCCAGGCCCCGACGGAGTATTCGGCTTCGAACGGCACATGGCCATATAACGCATGGGGCGCTCGGGTCTCTTCCTCTTTGCTGGGCCGTGCGGTCAGCACACGCCAACCGTCATAGACTTGCAGAGCATCCGCATTGAGGATGCGCCCGCCCTGCGCCTCGGCAATGGCCAGCGCCAGCGACGATTTGCCGGATGCGGTGGCGCCAGCAATAAGAACCGGGCGAGATGGCGAGAGAGAGTTGATGTCAAACAAGGGCTTGCGGGTAATTCTTTATGTTGAGACTGAAACGGCCACACGGGCGTTGAACACAATCCCCTTTTACGCCATGTTGCGGCAATCTCAATGATCGGCCTTGCCAGCCGCTGTTCCAGAGGACTTCATGCCAGACGATACCGCCCCCGCACGCCCCGCCTATAACCGCGTGATGCTGAAGATTTCGGGCGAGGCTTTGATGGGGAGCCAAGGGTTCGGGTTGCATCCGCCGACGGTTGAGCGGATCGCCCAGGAGGTCAAATCGGTCCATGATCTGGGCGTCGAGATTTGCATGGTGATTGGTGGCGGCAACATCTTTCGCGGGCTTCAGGGCTCGGCACAGGGGATGGAGCGCACGACCGCCGATTATATGGGGATGCTGGCCACGGTGATGAACGCGCTGGCGATGCAGTCGGCGCTGGAATCGATGGGGGTCTTCACCCGAGTGATCAGCGCGATCCCGATGGATCAGGTTTGTGAGCCCTATATCCGCCGCCGCGCGGTGCGGCACCTGGAGAAAAAACGCGTTGTGATTTTTGCGGCGGGCACGGGCAACCCCTATTTCACGACGGATACGGCCGCCACGCTGCGCGCCAATGAGATGCGCTGCGAGGCGATTTTCAAGGGCACCAAGGTGGACGGGGTCTATGACAAGGACCCGGCCAGACATGATGACGCGCAACGGTATGACGAGATCAGCTATGACGAGGTTCTGGCGCAGCATTTGGGCGTGATGGACGCCTCAGCGATCGCGCTGGCCCGCGAAAATGACGTACCGATTATTGTGTTTAGCTTGGATGAACCGGGTGGGTTCCGCGGGATCCTGGCCGGGGAAGGCACCTATACAAAGGTAATGTGACCGCTTAGAAGCGGTCTTTGTCAGTGTTAAGAAAAAACGGGGCAGGGACATGTCCGACGATATCGAGATAGACCTAGACGATTTGGAACGCCGGATGGATGGCGCTTTGGCGGCGCTGAGGACGGAGTTTGCCTCGCTTCGGACGGGGCGCGCCTCTGCTGCCATGCTGGAGCCGGTGCAGGTCGAGGCCTATGGTCAGATGACCCCGATCAACCAAGTCGGGACGGTGAATGTGCCCGAAAGCCGGATGGTCACGATCAACGTCTGGGACAAATCCATGGTCGGCAAGGTTGAGAAAGCCATTCGTGAAAGCGGCTTGGGCATCAACCCGCAGCTCAACGGCACCATCATCATGCTGCCGATCCCCGAGCTGAACGAAGAGCGTCGCCGCGAACTGACCAAGGTTGCGGCGCAATATGCCGAAAGCGCCCGGGTGGCGATCCGCAATGTCCGTCGTGACGGGATGGATCAGATCAAGAAAGCCAAGGGCGACGGCATGTCCGAGGATGATCAGAAGCTTTGGGAATCCGAGGTACAGGATCTGACCGATGGCCATATCGGCAAGGTCGACAGCGCGCTTGAGACCAAGCAAGCCGAGATCATGCAGGTATAGCGCACCCTCCGCTTTCGACCGAAAACAGGAGCCGACATGGCCGCCAAGAGTGATAGCGAACAGACACCGCGCCATGTGGCGATCATCATGGATGGCAATGGCCGGTGGGCGCAGATGCGCGGGCGGCCCCGGCTGGTCGGTCATCACGCGGGCGCGAAACGGGTGAAAGAGATTGTTCGGGCCTGCCCGGATTTGGGCGTCGATTACCTGACGATTTTCGCCTTCTCGACCGAAAACTGGAAGCGGACGCAGACCGAAGTGGCCGGTCTGATGAAGCTTTTCAAACGCTATATCCGTCGCGAAACGCAATCTTTGTTGGATGAAAATGTCCGCGTGCGCTTCATCGGCGACCGGGTTAAGCTGGAGCCGGCGCTGGTTGACCTGATGGATAATCTGGAACTTCTGACATCGACCAATACCGGGATCAATCTGACGATCGCGCTGAATTACGGCGGCCGCGACGAGGTGGCCCGTGCCACGCGCCGCCTGGCGCATGATGTAGCGGCAGGCAAGCTCGACCCGCGCGACGTGACCGACGAGACATTGCCGAAATATCTCGACACGTGCCTTCTGCCAGACCCCGATCTGGTGATCCGCACCTCCGGCGAGGCGCGGATTTCGAATTTCTTGCTCTGGCAATCGGCCTATGCCGAATATGAGTTCATCGATACGCTCTGGCCGGATTTCTCGCGCGCAGAGTTTGGTGACGTGCTGAGCCGCTTTGGGACTCGAGAGCGGCGGTTCGGCGCGGTGTCTGTCTGACCCCGGTTCGGCCCAAATGAGCCTCAATCGCGATAGCTTTTCTGACTTGGCGGCACGGTCGGCCACGGGCGTGGCGATGGCCGTTGTCGGCCTTGCGGCGGTTTGGATGGGCGGCGCGGTGTTTGTCGGCCTGGTCATTTTGATTGTCGGGGTGTTGGTCTGGGAACTGGTGCGCATGTTGGGCGGCGGTTTGCGCCGGGCGATCGTTCTGGGATGCTTGGCTGCGGGCTTGTTGCTGGCGGCGAAACTCTTGCCCATTGGGCTTGGTCTGCCGCTGCTTTTGCTGGTCGGCATTCTGGGGATCGGCGTCCTAGAGAAGAACCGAACGCTTTACATCATGTACGCCGCTTTGATCATGTTCGCGGGCTTCGGCCTTCTGGTGCATCGCGAGGATTTCGGCCTGACCTGGATGCTGTGGCTGGTTCTGGTCGTGGCTGCGACGGATGTGTTCGGCTATTTCGCGGGGCGGATTTTCGGCGGGCCGAAGTTTTGGCCGCTGGTCAGCCCCAAGAAGACATGGTCCGGCACAGTTGCCGGGTGGGTCAGCGCGGGCTTGGTCGGTGCGGCCTTCATGAAGGCCACAGGCTCTGGCGTGGAACTGATCGGCATTTCCGTCGCGCTGAGCATGGCCAGCCAAATGGGCGATATCGCGGAAAGCGCCTTGAAACGCAGGGTGGGTGTCAAGGACAGCTCGAACCTATTGCCCGGCCATGGCGGGATGTTCGATCGGTTTGACGGGATGCTTGGGGCCGCGCTTTTGCTATTGCTGGTGGAGAGCTTTGCGGAATTTCCGCCGACGCCGATTTAGAGGACCAGTATGCGTAAGGTCAGTGTCTTTGGGGCGACAGGATCGATTGGGCAGAACACGCTTGATCTGATTTCGCGCGCGCCGGAGGCCTACGATGTGGTGGCGCTGACCGGCGGGCGGAATATAGCGCAATTGGCCAAGGATGCGCGGGCTTTTCGGGCCGATGTTGCGGTCACGGCCTATGAAGATCATCTGCCGGCGCTCAGAGAGGCCTTGGCGGGGACCGGGATTGAAGCTGCAGCCGGGCAGGACGCCTTGGTGGAGGCCGCGGACCGACCGGTCGATTGGGTGATGTCGGCCATTGTTGGTGCAGCAGGTCTGGAGCCCGGGTTTCACGCGTTACGCCATGGCACGACCCTGGCGCTTGCGAATAAAGAGAGTTTGGTCACGGCCGGGCCGCTCTTGCTGGCCGAGGGGCGGGCGCATGGCGCCACGATCTTGCCGGTCGATAGCGAGCACTCAGCGGTGTTTCAGGCGCTGGTCGGCGAAGATATGGCGGCGGTGGAGCGGATCGTGATCACGGCATCGGGTGGTGGGCTTCGAGACTGGCCGATTGAGGCGTTGGCCAGTGCGACCGTCGCAGATGCCGGTGCCCATCCGAATTGGGATATGGGCCAGCGGATCACCATCGACAGCGCCTCGATGTTCAATAAGGCGATGGAGCTTATTGAAACAAAAGAGTTCTTTGGTGTGCGCCCCGATCAGGTCGAGGCGGTCGTACATCCGCAATCGATCATCCATGCGTTGGTTGGGTTTTGCGACGGTGCGTTGATGGCGCATCTGGGCGCGCCGGATATGCGGCATGCAATTGGCTATGCCCTTCATTGGCCAACGCGGCGTGACCTGCCGGTGGCGCGGCTTGATTTGGCGGAGCTGGCCACATTGGAGTTTCGCGCGCCCTGCGACACCCGCTATCCGGCCCTTGGCCTGGCGCGGCAGGTGATGGAAACCGGCGGCGCGTCGGGCGCGGTCTTCAACGCCGCGAAAGAGGTCGCGCTTGATGCGTTTTTGGCCGGGCGGATCGGGTTCATGGATATGACAGGTGTGGTCGCGGCGACACTTGACCAGATTTCGCGCGATATTCGCCTTCACGATGCCATAGAGACCCTTGAGACCGTGCTGGAAACAGACCATGTGGCAAGGCAACTGGCCGAAGAGCAGGTCGCGAAACGACAAAACGACAGGTAGGTTATGGAATTCATCCCCCAGTTCGGCAATGTTGCGTTTACAATTGTGGCCTTTATCGCCGCCCTGTCGATCATCGTCGCGATCCATGAATATGGCCATTACATCGTTGGGCGCTGGTCTGGCATCCATGCGGAGGTGTTTTCCATCGGCTTTGGTCCGGTCCTGGCCAGCCGGGTGGATCGCCACGGCACACGCTGGCAAATCGCAGCGCTGCCCTTTGGCGGATATGTGAAGTTTCTGGGGGATGCGGATGCGGCCTCGGGCAAGGACGGGGCGGCGATTGACGCGTTGGATGTGGCCGAGCGGCGGCGCTCGATGCATGGCGCACCGCTTTGGGCGCGGGCGGCGACGGTGGCGGCAGGCCCGGTTTTCAACTTTATCCTGTCGATCCTGGTTTTTGCTGGTTTCGTTTTGGCCTCAGGCCAGGCGATTGAAGAGGCCCGCGTTGGCACGCCCAAGGCGTTGCCCGCCGATATGCAGGTTTTGCAGGAAGGCGATCTGATCACGTCCATCGATGGCACGCCGATTGCCAGCCTCTCCGATATACACGGCATGAGCGAGGCGGTGCCGTTGGTGCCGACCCTGCGCTATGAGATTGAACGTGACGGTGTGGCGATGACGATCGATGCGGTCGCGCCCTGGATCCCGGTGGTGGAGGCCGTCACGCCGCAATCGGCGGCAATGGCGGCTGGGCTGGAAGTCGGCGATGTCATCCGGGCGATTGATGGCGAGCCGGTCTATGCGTTCCGCCAATTGCGCAGCGCAGTGGAGGCCTCGGAAGGTGGGGCGCTTGCGCTTGATGTCTGGCGCGATGGCGAGATGGTGGAATTCACACTCAGTCCTCGCCGGATGGATTTGCCACTGGCCGAGGGCGGGTTTGAGACTCGTTGGCTGATTGGTATTCGCGGTGGCTTGTTCTTTGAACCTGTCACCGAGCCTGTGGGCCTGTTGGATGCGGCGCAATATGGTGTCGCGCAAACCGGGTTCATTATTCAGTCTTCGCTGTCCGGTCTTTGGCATATGATCACCGGTGCGATTTCAAGTTGCAATCTGCAAGGGCCTATTGGCATCGCGGAGACCTCTGGCGCGGCGGCAAGTCAGGGTTTGGACGATTTCATCTGGTTCATTGCTGTGTTGTCGACGGCGGTGGGGCTTCTGAATCTCTTCCCGATTCCGGTCTTGGATGGTGGGCATCTGCTGTTTCACGCTTATGAGGCGGTTGCGGGCAAGCCTCCCTCCGACAAAGCACTAAAGATCTTTATGTCTGTCGGTCTGATGTTGCTTTTGTCTCTGATGCTTTTTGCGTTGACGAATGATATCTTCTGCCCATGAGGGGGGAGGCAGCCATCACCAAACCGCCCCTGGGGTGCCCAAATTCAGCCATATTCAGGCAGCACATCTGAAACCGCAGAAAACCCAAAGTCTTGGGTCAGATAAGGGTATGTCAGATGAGACTGCTTTCCGACGGTTATCGCGGCATCAGATTCTTCGTACAGATCAATGTGGACCGATTGCTGGTTCCGCTGATTATTGTCTCTGCGCTGACTGTGGCAGGTTGGATGTTGTCCTACGCAACGATCCACTGATCAGGTTGCACCGGTATTGGTGCGCCGCCCGTCGAAAACCATTGTGTATATCTTGTGACACAGCCTGTGGATAACCGCTATGGGCTGTGATGGATCGTTTTGACAAGGCCCCGCTGCTTCGGTAGGGATGACCGAAGATTACAGGTCATGGACGGGGCAGGATTCGATGAGCAATCGCGCAACTCTCGCAGCGGGATGGCGGGGTGCAGCTGCAACCCTGATGGCACTGACCTTTGTGTGCCTGTCAACGCTTCCAGTCGCGGCGCAGGATTTTCGGTTTTCGCAGTTTGATGTGCAAGGCAATCAGCGGATCGACGCCAGCACGGTTTTGGTCAATGCAGGGATCAATCCTGGTGAGGCGATCAGCGCTGGCCAGTTGAACGATGCGCAGCAGCGGCTGCAAAACTCCGGCCTGTTCGAAAGCGTCGAAGTGGTGCCGCGCGGATCGACCCTTGTCATCATTGTGCAAGAGTACCCGACCATCAACCGGATCAATATCGAGGGCAACCGGCGGCTCGATGACGAAGATCTTCTGAACATCATCACGTCGCAGCCGCGCCGGGTCTATTCGCCCTCTGTGGCCGAGCAGGATGCCGCCGAGATTACAGCCGCCTATCGCGAGGCGGGCCGATTGACCGCGACGGTTACCCCGGTGATCATCCGGCGTAGCGACAACCGCGTCGATCTGGTCTTCGAAGTGACCGAAGGGCGCGTGGTCGAGACCGAGCGCATCGAGTTTGTCGGCAACCGCAATTACTCGGATCGTCGCTTGCGCCGTGTGTTGGAAAGCACGCAGGCCGGGATTTTCCGGGCGATTATTCGACGCGACAGTTTCGTCCAGGATCGGATTGCGTTTGATCAACAACTGCTGACCGATTTCTATCGTGATCGCGGATATGTGGATTTCGAAGTTCTGAGTGTCACCTCGGAACTTACCCGAAGCCGAGACGCGTTTTTCATCACCTTCAACATTCGTGAAGGTCAAAGCTTTGATGTGGGGGAGATCACCGTTGTCAGCGATCTGCCCGAGATCGACACGGATGAATATCTGGATGTGATCCGCATGCGCAGCGGCACGACCTACAGCCCGCGTTTGATCGATAACACTATCAGCCGGATGGAAAACCTCGCGACACAACAGAGCCTCCGGTTCATTCGTGTCGAGCCTCGGATCACCCGCAATGATGAAGATCTGACGCTGGACGTCGAGTTTGCCGTTGTGCGCGGTGAACGCGTCTTCGTGGAACGCATCGATATCGAGGGGAATGCGACGACGCTCGACCGTGTGGTGCGCCGACAGTTCGACACGGTGGAGGGCGATCCGTTTGACCCGCGCGCCATTCGCCAAGCCTCCGAACGGATTCGCGCGCTGGCCTATTTCTCCGATGTTGAAGTCGAGGGCCGCCAGGGCACGGCGCCGGATCAGGTGATTGTCGATGTGGATGTCGAAGAGCAGCCCACCGGCTCTCTTGGTTTCTCGGTCAGTTTTTCGAGCGATACGGGAACGGGCCTGGCCGTCAGTTATGCGGAACAGAACTTCCTTGGTCGTGGGCAAGCGCTGCGGTTTTCGTTCAATACGACGACCGACAGTCGAGCATTCAATTTCAGTTTTCAGGAGCCTGCCTTCTTGCGGCGCGATCTGGCATTGGGTCTGAGTGTCTTCTTCAATGAAACGGATGCGCAAAACGCCGCGTTTGACACCGAAAACCTCGGGTTCCAGACGTCGCTTGGCTTCCCCATTGGCGAGTACAGCCGAGCCAACGTGTTTTATCGGTTGTCGCAAGATACCATCCTGAACGTGACAGCCGACAGCTCGCCGATTATTCAGCGGGAAGAGGGGGAACGGATAACGTCCTCGATTGGCTATGGCTTCAGCTATGACACCCGCAATACGGGTCTGAACCCGAATGCCGGCGTGCTTCTGCGCTTCAATCAAGAACTCGCCGGTCTTGGGGGCGACAGCCAGTATATCCGCACCACGGCCCTGGCCTCGGCGGAGACAAGCGTTGCGCAGGAAGAGGTGACCTTGCGGGCCACGGTTGAAGGCGGCGGGATTGCGATGTTGGATGGCAATAGCCGGTTCACCGACCGGTTCTTCCTGTCCAGCCGCCAGATGCGTGGATTCGAGCCGCGCGGCCTGGGGCCGCGGGACACCAACGCCGCGAATAACGACGCGCTCGGCGGGAACTTCTTCGCGGTCGCCCGGTTCGAGGCGGCCTTCCCACTCGGACTGCCGGACGAATATGGCATCTCTGGCGGCGTGTTCTACGATATTGGTACGGTTTGGGGATTGGATGACACACTGGGTGCGGGTGGGATGATGGTTGATGATGACATCCACTTCCGCTCCTCGGTCGGGTTCTCGATCTTCTGGGATACCGCGATTGGCCCCCTGCGTTTCAACTTCAGCCATGCGTTGGAGACCCAGCCTTATGACGAGACCCGGGAATTCGATCTGACCATCGAGGCGCGCTTCTAAGGAGAACGGGCATGGCGCATGCGCGCTTCAGGCCGATATGGGGTTTGGCCATTTTGGCCCTCCTCATTTGGGCCGTGCCGCACCCCGCGTCGACGCAGACCAGCGCGGCGCCCGAAGGGATTTTGGTACTAAACCAGGATCGGTTGTTTTCGGCCTCTCTTTATGGGCAGCGGGTTCAAAGCGAGTTGGAAGCCGCAGGCGAAAGCTTGGCGGCTGAGAACCGCGAGATCGAGGCGCAACTTACAGAAGAAGAGATGCGCCTGACGGGTGAGCGCGCCACCATGGATCCGATGGCGTTTCGGGCCTTGGCCGAGGAATTTGATGCGCGCGTGGGCGAAATCCGGCAAGCGCAAGAGACCAAAGCGCAATCACTGAGTTTGCAGGCCGACGCTGCGCGGCAGCGGTTTTTCGAACTGGCCTTTCCAATTCTATTGGATCTGGTTCGAGAGCGCGGCGCCGCTGTCATCATGGACAATCGCGCGGTGCTTTTATCGGCGGAATCGGTCGACATCACCACCTTGGCCTTGGAACGCGTCGACGCCCGCCTCGGCAATGGTGGCGAAGGCCCGCTCTTGCAGGGGGATGATCTGCCCGCGCCCTTGGCCCGGCCAGACGACGAAAATGGATCCTCGGCGGCGCCATGAGCCGCCGCTGAACCGCCCTTGCCGCGCGCGACCCGAGTTGTTACGCAGAGGGCGTGTGCGTCAATAACGATCCAAAGGACACCAGCACCCAATGACCACCCCGCCAAAGACCGCTGATATTGACCTGATCCAACGGATCATTCCGCATCGCTATCCGTTTCTGCTGATCGACAAAGTGCGGGAGATTGTGCCGTTTACCAGCGCCGTTGGCGTCAAAAATGTCACCTTCAACGAGCCGCATTTTCAGGGCCATTTCCCGGGCGCACCGATCATGCCTGGCGTGACGATCATCGAGGCGATGGCCCAGACGGCTGCCGTGATGGTCGGGGTTAGCATGGATATGGCTGACAAGGATTTGCTGGTCTATTTCATGGCGATCGACAAATGCAAATTTCGCCGCAAAGTCGTGCCGGGTGATGTCTTGGAGCTGTCGGTGACGGTCACGCGCGGCAAAGCGGGGGGTAAGGTCTGGAAGTTCCAAGGTGTGGCCACGGTCGAGGGGGAGATGGCGGCGGAGGCCGAGTTCACCGCGATGATGGATTTGCCAGCAGAGGGCGCTTGATGGCTATCAATCCCTCCGCGCGCATCCATCCCTCCTCTGTGATCGAAGAGGGGGCGGTGATCGGTCCCGAGTGTGAGATCGGGCCGTTTTGCGTTGTCGGGCCAGAGGTCACGCTTGGGGCGCGGGTGCATCTGAAATCCCATGCCATCGTGACGGGCTGGACGGATATCGGCGATGAGACGGTGATCTTCCCCTTCGCCAATATCGGCGACATCCCGCAAGACAAGAAATTCGCTGGCGAGCGGACGCGGTTGATCGTCGGCAAGCGCAACCGCATCCGCGAAGGTGTGACGATGAACACCGGCACGGAAGGCGGGGGTGGGGTAACCAAGGTGGGCGATGACGGGTTATTCCTGGCCAATGCCCATGTGGCCCATGACGCGATCATCGGTGACCGGGTGATCGCGGTGAACAACGCTTCGATTGGCGGACACTGTATCATCGAAGACGATGTTTTGATTGGTGGCTTGTCGGGTGTGCATCAATTCGTGCGGATCGGCAAAGGTGCGATTATCGGCGCGGTGACGATGGTGACCCATGATGTGATCCCCTATGGGCTGGTCCATGCGCCGCGCGGCGAATTGAAGGGTCTGAACCTGGTCGGGTTGAAGCGTCGGGGGGTCAGCCGCGAGGATATCATGGCGCTGCGCGCGGCGTTCCAGGCGCTGGCGCAGGGCGAAGATGCGTTCCAAGACCGGGCCCGCCGCTTGCGGGATGCCGACGAGGGGACGTCGCCTTATGTGGATGAGATCGTCGCCTTCGTTTTGGGCGACTCGGGTCGCTCCTTCCTGACGCCGGGCTGAAGCGATGGCGCGTGCGATCATCGCGGGCTCTGGTGCTCTGCCACAGTTGCTGCTGCAGGCGGGGTCGGCGCATGTGGTGGCGTTTCAAGGCGTTGAGTTGCAAGTCCGGGACGCGCCGGTGATCCCGGCCAGGTTCGAGCAGCTTGGCGGATTGTTCGAGGCATTGCGAGCGCAAGGTGTCGACGAGTTGTGTTTGGCAGGCGCGATGACCCGCCCGCAATTTGACCCCTCGGCTTTGGATGAGACGACCATCGCGTTGCTGCCGCGTCTCATGGCCGCGATTGGACAAGGGGATGATGGCCTCCTGCGCAGCGTCATCGAGCTTCTGGAAGACGAAGGATTTGCGGTCCGCGCGGCTCATGAGCTGCGCCCTGATCTGGTGGCGGAAGAGGGGGGGCTCGCCGGCATTCCGACCAGTCAGCACCAGACAGACGCTACGCGGGCCCGTGCCGTTCTAGACGCGCTTGGGCCGCTTGATGTGGGGCAGGGCGCGGTTGCGGCCTCGGGGCAAGTTTTGGGGATCGAAACCTTGCAGGGGACCGATGCGATGCTGGACTTCGTGGCGCAGACCCGGCCCGGATCGGGCGGGGTTTTCGTCAAACGCCCGAAACCGGGGCAGGATCTGCGGGTCGATATGCCGGCGATTGGGGCCGATACGGTCCGTCTTGCGGCGAAGGCCGGTCTCTCCGGGATCGAGATCGCCGCAGGCAGCGTGCTGCTTCTGGATCGTGGCACGGTTCTGGCCGAGGCGGAGGCCAAGGGCGTCGCGATTTGGGCGGCCCCGTGACCCGGCGCTTATTTCTGATCGCGGGCGAACCTTCGGGCGACCGTTTGGGGGCGGCATTGATGGCCGGGCTGAAAGCGATGGAACCGGATCTGGAATTTTACGGCATTGGCGGGCCCTTGATGCAGGCTGAGGGGTTGCAGACGCTGTTTCCGATGGAGGAACTGAGCGTCATTGGTCTGGCGGAGATCCTGCCGCGCCTGCGGTCGCTGTTGCGGCGGGTGTCGGAAACCGCCGATGAGATCGTGGCGATGCGGCCCGATGCGCTGATCACCATCGACATCCCCGAGTTTTCGCTCCGCGTCGCGGCGAAGGTCAAGGTCCGGGCGCGCGATCTGCGCACGATCCACTACGTGGCGCCAACGGTCTGGGCCTGGCGCGCGGGGCGGGCCAAGAAAATGGCGCGGTCGATCGATCATGTGCTGGCGCTGTTCCCCTTCGAGCCGCCTTTGATGGAGGCCGCCGGCATGACCTGCGACTTCGTCGGCCATCCGGTCGCGACCGAGCCCGTTGCAAGCGCTGAGGAGGCACAGGCGTTCCGATCCCGGCATGGGATTGGGGCCGACGCACCGCTTCTATTGGTTTTACCGGGATCGCGCCGAGGCGAGGTTGCGCGGCTCGCGCCGATTTTCGGCGAGGCGCTGCGCCCGGTTTTGGCGGCGCATCCGGATCTGCGTGTTGTGTTGCCGACGCTGGCGGCGGTGGCCGATGATGTGGCGGAACTGACCGCAAGCTGGCCGGTTCCGCCGGTGATCTTGGACCCGCGGGAGAGGTCGGCGGCGGATGCCGCGGCCGAGAAACGGGCGGCATTTACAGCGGCCGATCTGGCGCTTGCGGCGTCTGGCACAGTCAGTTTGGAACTGGCGGCAGCGGCGACGCCAATGGTGATTGCTTACGATATGAGTTGGCTCTCGAAACAGGTGATCCGCATGATGTTGCAGATCGATACGGTGACCTTGGTCAATCTGGTCTCGGACACGCATGCGGTGCCGGAGTTCTTGGCCGAGAACTGTCGGCCCGGGCCGATCTCCGATGCCTTATTGCAGCTTCTGGAGGATGGTGCCGCGCGGCAAGCGCAGCTTGATGCGGCGGATGTGGCGATGGACCGCTTGGGGCGCGGCGGGGATGCGCCAGGGCTCAGGGCGGCGGCGTCCGTGCTGCGTGCGATCTGAGCGCGCCCGGAATTTTCGAAAATTCCGGGACGGAAAACCCTGTTTTCCGGGTGTCAGGCGGTGAAGCTGGCCGGTCTGGCCCCGCTCAGCCCGATCAGGACATCCGGCGCGATCGGAAAGATATGCCGTGGCGTGCCCGCTGCTGCATAAACGGTCTCGAACTCTGAGAGGCGCGGATCGAACCAGGCGCGGATTGGCGTGAGATGGCCGACCGGCGCAACGCCGCCAATGGCAAAGCCGGTTTGCGCGCGGATCAGGTCGGCATCGGCCTTGCCCAGAGGTTCCCCGGCCAGGGCGCTGGCTTTGTCTGCGTCGACCTGGTTGCCGCCAGCGGTGATGAAGAGCACGGCTTCGCCGCTGGTCTCGGCTTTGAAAATGATCGATTTCGCGATCTGATCCAGCGCACAGCCCGCCGTCTCGGCGGCCTGAGCCGCTGTCCGGGTTGTGGAGGGCATCTCCAGAACGGCGGTCTCCACGCCAGCCTCGGCCAATGCGCGTTCCACGCGTTTCAAACTCTTGCTCATCGGCTTGCCCCTTGTTCCTGAGGCGCGACCATTGCAAGGATCGGGGGGAACGACAAGTGTGGGAGGTCGAGCGCCATGGAACAGGAGATTGAAGCGGCGGAGCGCGCGGTTTGGGAGGCGTTGAAGGCCGGACACGCGGCGGCCGATGCAGCGCTGTTGAGCGCGGATTTTCTGGGTGTGTATCCAAGCGGCTTTGCCGGGCACGCCGAGCATTCCAGCCAATTGTCGGAAGGGCCAACCGTTGCCGAGTACACCCTTTCCGATCCGCATTTTCGCCAGCTTGGACCCGATTGCGGGCTTTATTCCTATCGCGCGGCCTATCGTCGTCCGGGCGGCTCGGAAGAGGTGATGTTTGTCAGCTCTATCTGGCAGCGCCGGGCGCAAGGCTGGATCAATATCTTCAGCCAGGACACCCCCCTAGATGAGGCTGATCAGACCCCATGACATTCGCCGCGCGCATCACGCGTCATCCGATTGCTTTTGATCCTGAGCGCGGCAGCGAGGCGCTGGCACTGTTTCCTGAGCTATCGCCGGAACTGCGCCCGTTGATATCGGGCACGGCGGGTTGCAGCCCGTATTTGGCCCGGCTGATGGCGCAGGAGACCGATTGGCTCGCCGAAGCGTTAACGGCCGCGCCGGAGGCGGCGCAAGCGGGTATTCTGGCCGCCACCGCAGCGTTGGACGGCACTGGGGTGGCCAGCGGGCTTCGGCAGTTGAAACGGCGCGCAGCGCTTCTGACGGCGCTGGCGGATTTGGGCGGGGTCTGGCGCTTGGAAGAGGTCACAGGCGCGCTGACCGATTTTGCGGATGCCGCTGTTCACGTTGCGATGCGGGCCCATATCGGGACCGAGATCAAACGCGGCAAGCTGCCAGGGATGGTGCCGGAGGATGCGGAAACCGGTGCCGGGATGGTGGCGCTGGCGATGGGGAAAATGGGCGCGGGAGAGCTCAACTATTCCTCGGATATCGACCTGATCTGCTTGTTCGATGAAAGCCGGTTTGATCCCGCAGATGAGATGGATGCCCGCGCCAGTTTCATCCGGGCCACGCGGCGGATGGCGGCGACCCTGTCGGAAAACACCGCTGAGGGCTATGTGTTCCGCACCGATCTGCGCTTGCGCCCGGATGCAGGCTCAACCCCGGTTTGTATCTCGATGGCGGCGGCGGAACGCTATTACGAGGCTGAGGGGCGCAGTTGGGAGCGCGGCGCCTATATCAAAGCCCGCGCGGCGGCGGGGGACATTGCTGCGGGCGCGCGGTTCTTGGACATCCTGACGCCCTTCGTTTGGCGCAAACATCTGGATTTCGCGACGATCCAAGACACCCATGATATGCGGCAGCGGATCAGGTCGCATAAGGGGCTGCATGGGCCGATCACGCTGGATGGCCATAATATGAAGCTTGGTGCCGGCGGCATCCGCGAGATCGAGTTCTTTGCGCAGACCCGGCAATTGGTGGCGGGCGGGCGTGACCCGGATTTGCGAAGCCGAGAGACGGTGGTCGCACTTGAGGCGTTGGCCCGGAAAGGTTGGATCGAGGCCGACACCGCCGAGGCCTTGAGCACGCATTACCGCGCCCATCGGGAGGTGGAGCATCGCTTGCAGATGATTGCCGATGCGCAAACCCACAGTTTGCCGAGTTCGGAAGAAGGGTTCGACCGGCTGGCGCGGTTCTGCGGTGTGGCCGATACGGATCTGTTCCGGGATGCGTTGAAGGGTCGGTTGAAGGCCGTGGATCATCTGACCGAGCCGTTTTTTGCCCCCGATGCGCGCGCTGATCCAGAACCCGAGCTCAGCGAGACGGCCCGCGATATTGTCGAGCGCTGGCATGGGTATCCGGCGCTTCGCTCCGCCCGGGGGGAGGAGATCTTTGCCCGGCTCCGCCCGGATCTTTTGGCCCGGTTCGCCAAGGCGGCGCGCCCGGAAGAGGCGCTTGGCAATTTCGACGGGTTCTTGCGCGGTTTGCCCGCGGGCGTGCAGCTCTTTTCGTTGTTTGAGGCGAACCCGCCCTTGGTGGATTTGATCGTCGATATCTGCGCCACGGCACCGGGGCTCGCACGGTATCTCTCGCGGCACTCGGCGGTGCTTGATGCCGTTCTGGGCGGCAGTTTCTTTGCGGCATGGCCCGGCGCCGAAACCCTGACGCAGGACCTCGCGGCCGCTTTGATCGGGCTGGATTATGAGGCGCAGTTGGATGAGGCCCGGCGCTGGCAGAAGGAATGGCATTTTCGGATCGGTGTGCATCACCTGCGCGGGTTGATCGATGCGGAAGAGGCGGGGGCGCAGTATTCCGCCTTGGCCGATGCGGTCGTCGCCGGTCTTTGGCCTGCGGTCTGCGCCGATATTGCGCGGCGTCATGGGTCTGCGCCGGGTCGCGGTGGCGCGGTTCTGGCCATGGGCAGTTTGGGCGCGGGGCGGTTGAGTGCGGGATCAGACCTCGATCTGATCGTCATTTATGACGCCGGGGGCGTTGAGATGACGGACGGCCGCCGCCCGCTGGACCCGCGATCTTGGTTCGCCAAGGCGACAAAGGCGCTGGTGACGGCGCTGAGCGCGCCGACGGCGTCGGGCAAGCTCTATGAAGTGGATATGCGGCTCAGACCCTCGGGGCGGCAGGGGCCGGTCGCTACGGGGTTGGAGGCGTTTCGGCAGTATCAGATGACCGAGGCCTGGACCTGGGAACATATGGCGCTGACCCGGGCCCGGCCGGTGGCCGGTGCGCCCGAACTGATGGCCGATATCGAAGCCGTGCGCCGGGATGTTTTGGCCGCCGAAACGACGCCCGAAACCGTCCTCAGCGACACCGCCGAGATGCGGACCCGGCTGCAGGCGGCGGGGCGGGGCGGCGATACGTGGTCGGTGAAAGGTGGTGCCGGTGGCGCGCAGGAGATCGAGCTTCTGGCTCAGGCCGCGGCCTTGGCGGCAGGCGATCCGGCGCGCGAGGTCGCCGGGCAGATTGCGGCGGCAGAACGGCTCGGCTGGCTGTCGGCCTCGGCAGCGCAAGCGCTCCGCGATGCCTACCGGCTCTTTACCCAGGTTCAGCAGGCCACCCGGCTTTTGACCGACCAGGCCCTTGACCTGGAGGAGATCGGCGTTGGCGGGCGGGCGTTTCTTTGCCAGACGACAGAGACCGACACGATCGAGGCGCTGACAAGAATGCTTGACGCGGCCCGGTCGGAGGCGGCACTGATCGTTGCAGCGATCTTGCCCGAGACGGGTGCAGAGACAGGACCATCCACATGAGCAAACCCGGCGACGCCAATGACCCAAAAGGCCTGATCCGCGAGGCGTATTTGATCGATGGGATCACCCTGCCAGAATGCCGCTCGATCTTCATGGATTGGGCCTTGAGCCTGGCCGCGCCGGACCCGCGTGCCGCCATCGAGATCCTTCTGGCGCGCCATGGCGTCGGCCATGACGATCATCCGATGACCGAGGTCCTAAAGGCCGGACGGGCGGCCCCACCGGCGACCAAACGTCGGGGCGGGCGCGCCGCCCGCCTAGAGAACGGCTGAACCATGGAGGATCACAGAAGGATGTCTGCGATCGGGCGGCTGATTTTTGCGGCGCTTTTGGCGGTGATGCCGATTTCCGCACTTGCGCAAGACCGGACGCCTGGCGTCTTCGACGATTATGATGCCATGCGCGCCACCTTAGACAGGTTGGTCATGACCCGCGCGGTGTCGGAACTTCTGGCCGCTTTTGGCGGCAGCGATGAGATGTCGCCGCAAGATGTCATCGCGGTCGAGGCCCAGTTGCGCGGGTTCTATCCCAATGATTTTGTGGACGGGGCTGTGATGCAAGATGGCTCCATGTCGAATGGGTTCCAGCAGCAGATCATCGCTTATTGGGACGATGAGTTCAATTACATCTATGTGCATTTGCTTCTGCACGACCGAGGCGATGATTTGGTGGCGATCCGTATGGGGTTCAACACCGATATCAACGTGTTTTTGCCGCTGTTCTAACCCGATAGGCGCGCGGCCTGCGATCCGCGCTCGCGATAGGGAGTCGTATCGTAATGCGCCCGATAGCATTTTGAGAAATGCGACGGAGATGCAAAACCACATGCCAGCGCCACATTGATCACGCTCATATCGGTCTGCATCAGCAGGTTCCGCGCTTTCGCCAGTCGCAACTCCATGTAATAGCGCTTGGGAGAGCGGTTCAGGTAGCGCCGGAACAGGCGTTCCAATTGCCGGGTCGACATGCCGACATCGCTGGCCAGAACCGACGGGCTGATCGGGTCTTCGATATTCTGCTCCATCATCCGAATGACCTGGCTGAGCTTCGGATGACGCACCCCGATCCGGGTTGGGATCGAGAGGCGCTGCGTATCTTGGTCGGTGCGGATCGAGGTGTAGATCAACTGATCGGCGACGAGATTGGCCAACTCCTCGCCATGATCGGTGGCGATAATTTTCAGCATCAGGTCAATCGAGGCCGTGCCGCCTGCCGTCGTGATCCGGTTGCCATCAATCACAAAGACCGATTTGGTCAGAGCGACATCCTCAAATTCTTCGGTGAAGCTGTCTTGGTTTTCCCAATGGATCGTGGCGCGTTTGCCGTCCAAAAGCCCGGCCTTGGCGAGCGAGTAGCCCGCGGTGCATAGCCCGCCGATCACTGGCCCTTTGCGCGCTTCCCGGCGGAGCCAGTTTAGAAGCCGCTTATTCGTCGCCCCCTGCACGTCAATGCCACCGCAGAGCAAAACGATGTCATCGCGCCCGACCTCTTCGAGATCGTGATCGAGCTTGTAGCCAATCCCGGCGCTGCAATAGACCATCTCGCCGCCTTCGCCAGCGAGGGACCATTCATAGAGGGTCTCGCCCGCCATGCGGTTGGCGATCCGCAATGCCTCCACCGCGCAGGAGAAGCAGAGCATGGTAAACTGGTCCAGCAGCACGAACACATAGCGTTTTGGCTGGTTCGGCACGCCGTTTTTCAGGCTGGGCATGCGCCGGTCCCTTTCTTCCTCCCATCCGGGCCAATCGACGGCCCGATTTGATAGCGAAACCACCATTTGCGAGTCTTGGCAATCCCCGATAGCGCTAAAAAAAGGCCATTGGATGCACCGCCCGACATGCCTATAAGCGTGTCGGTGAGCGATGTAGGAGGCTGTCATGACAGCGGCACAAGGCTGGAGCAAATCGGATTGGCGCGCGAAACCGCGGGTGCAGATGCCGGATTATCCCGACCAGGCGGCATTGGCCGCGGTTGAGGCACAGCTTGGGAAATATCCGCCGCTGGTTTTTGCCGGTGAGGCGCGGCGGTTGAAATCGGAACTGGCGGCTGTCTCGCGCGGCGAGGCGTTTTTGCTGCAAGGCGGCGATTGCGCCGAAAGCTTTGCCGAGTTCAGTGCAGATACCATCCGCGACACGTTCCAGGTGATGCTGCAAATGGCGATGGTGCTGACCTATGGCGCGAAAGTGCCGGTGGTGAAGGTCGGTCGGATGGCGGGCCAGTTTGCCAAGCCACGCTCGGCCCCGACCGAGGTTGTGGACGGCGTAGAGCTGCCCAGCTATCGCGGCGACATCATCAATGAGTTGGATTTCACGCCGGAGTCGCGCATTCCCGATCCGGCGAAAATGCTGCAGGCCTATACGCAGGCAGCCGCGTCGCTGAACCTGCTGCGCGCGTTTTCGACCGGTGGTTTTGCCGATATGCACCGGGTGCATTCCTGGACGCTTGGCTTCACTGACGGGGCAGGGGCCGAGAAATATCGCGATATCGCAACCCGAATTCAGGACACGATCGATTTCATGGCCGCCGCGGGCATCGATGGCGGGACGACCCATGAATTCTCGACCGTCGATTTCTATACCAGCCATGAGGCGTTGCTTCTGGAATACGAAGAAGCGCTGGCGCGGGTCGATTCGACCACGGGTCTGCCGCTGGCCGGGTCGGGTCATATGATTTGGATCGGTGATCGGACGCGGCAACCTGATGGGGCCCATGTGGAATTCGCCCGCGGCGTTCAGAACCCGATTGGCCTGAAATGCGGGCCGTCGACTTCGGCCGAGGATTTGAAAGTGCTGATGGCGACGCTGAACCCGGAGAACGAGGCCGGACGACTGACCCTGATCGCGCGGTTTGGTGCTGGCAAAGTCGGTGAGCACCTCCCCCGCCTGATCAAGGCGGTTCAGGAGGAAGGCGCCAATGTCGTTTGGTCCTGCGACCCGATGCATGGCAACACGGTCAAGGCGAATTCCGGCTATAAAACGCGGTTCTTCAACGCGATCTTGCAGGAGATTCAGGAGTTCTTTGCGATCCACCGGGCCGAGGGGACTGTACCCGGCGGCGTGCATTTCGAGATGACGGGCAAGGATGTGACCGAATGCACTGGCGGCGTACGCGCGGTGACGGATGAGGATCTGTCGGACCGATATCACACGGCCTGTGACCCTCGGTTGAACGCCAGCCAGTCACTGGAGTTGGCCTTCTTGGTGGCCGAAGAACTGTCGGCCGGTCGTGAGGCGAAACGCGCGGTCGGATAAGATCAGGGAAAGAGACATAAGGCTCGGGGTGCACGACGTGCTCCGAGCCTTTTTTGTGTCGATCGCATTGATGATGCCGTCAGCCGCGAGGCGGCTAGCGTGTTAACCTTTACATCTTGGCCATCGGAGAATTGGTTAATCGCACCTGGTCAGATCGCTAGTCCTTGCCGCCTTTGACGACCCGCAAAATGGGCCTCTTGTCAGATGTGATCGGTGGTGGTGGCGTCCAGGGGGCCGGGGCTTCGGCCAGTCCCGATGCGCCATCATATTGTGTCCCCAGAGCGGGACGGCCAGCGCGCAAAGGTGTCAAGTTTGTCCGACGTAAACGGAAGCGGCGGGGGGGCTGCCCGATCACGCCTTCGGTGACGAGCACCCCAAGTGCTCGGCTGATTTCCCCATCGATATTGCGCAGGGGAAGAAGCGCCATCCACCCATCCAGCGGCGCGCGCCCTTCTGCATCGGATATCAATCCCAAATCCAAACGACACGGTCCGGTGAAGACGGTTTCCACATGCTCCATCAAGGGTTTCCGCTCACTCAGCTCAAAAATTGCATGGAACGGCATGCCGCGGACGTCCAGACCCATCAACTCGTTGACATGGGTTCCCGAAAGGCGGAACCGCACCGCGTCTGGGCGGGGGCGATCGAGGATGAAGGTATGGCCTAAGACCTCCGAAATCTCGCGTGTATCGATATCGGACCGGTTGGGCACATCCCGAGAGGCCCGGAGACGATCCCAGTACTTAATCACGTCACGTATCGTCGGATGCGCCATCGTATGTTTTCGCTGCCAGCAGGCAACGACATTCTCGCTCGCCGTCTCTATACCACACCGCGCGCGCCTCACCTCACGCCTTCCCAATGGGATCGTCGCGTTGTGAAGCGATCACAGAATGTGTTAACGCTAGCCACGAAATCCTTACCCAAATCTTAACAACTCAATAAAATTTTACGGGCATGGGGGACAAAATCCTAAATGGTTAACTCAATGACTGGCTATGCGGCACGCGAAGGAAGCGCGCCGGGGCAGGTGTGGTCCTGGGAAATGCGCAGTGTGAATGCCAAAGGTTTGGACTTGCGGCTGCGCTTGCCTGAGCGCATGGGCACGCTTGAAACCGCCCTGCGGAAACGGCTTGGCGCGGCGCTTGGGCGCGGCAGTGTTAGCCTCTCGTTGAAATTGGCGCGCGCGCCTGGTGCCGCCACGCAGGCCGTGGATCAAGCCGCCCTGACCTCAGCGCTCGCCGCGATGGCGGAGGCGACCCGGGCGGCAGAGGCGGTTGGCTTGGTGATTGCCGAGGCGACGCCGACAGATGTTTTGTCGATGCCAGGCGTTTATGACGTTCGCGGCGCAGACCCAGAGCCACCCGCTCTTGAGGTGTTGCTGGAGGATTTCCATGCGCTTTTGGCGGCGTTTCAAACCATGCGGGCTAATGAAGGTCTTGCGCTGGATGCAGTGCTGACCCGGCAGTTGGGCGAGATGGATGGGTTGATCGAGGCGGCCGCAAGCCGGGCTGTGGCTCGGCAAGAGAAGGCGGCCCAGGCCTTTCGGGACAATGTGGCCAAGCTGATCGAGGCGGCCGACGGCCTAGACGAGCCGCGACTGGCGCAAGAGTTGGCGTTGTTGGCGGTGAAAGCGGACGTGACCGAAGAGATTGATCGCCTGCGCGCGCATGTGGTGGCGGCGCGCGATTTGCTGGCGACCGAGGGGCCGGTGGGCCGCAAGCTCGACTTTCTGATGCAGGAGTTCAACCGCGAGGCCAACACGCTGTGTTCCAAATCCTCTGATACCGAACTGACGCGCATCGGGCTTGACCTGAAAGTGCTGATTGATCAGATGCGCGAACAAGTTCAAAACGTGGAATAAAGATGCCGCTTCAAACCCGCCGTGGATTGCTGATTATCCTGTCCTCGCCCTCGGGCGCCGGAAAAACGACCCTGGCGCGCCGGTTGATGGCCTGGGACCCGAGCCTGAGTTTTTCGATCTCCGCGACGACGCGGCCCGCGCGCCCTGGTGAGGTCGATGGGCAGCATTATCATTTTCTGAGCGAAACGGCGTTCAAGAAATTGGTGGCCGACAACGCCATGCTGGAACACGCGTTTGTCTTCGGCAATTTTTATGGCAGCCCCTTGGCGCCGGTGGCAGACGCCATCGATGAGGGGCGTGACGTGCTGTTCGATATCGATTGGCAGGGGGCGCAGCAGATCAAAACCTCGGCGCTCCGCGATCATGTCCTATCGATCTTCATTCTGCCGCCCTCAATTGCCGAGCTAAAACGGCGGTTGGAGGCGCGGGGGCAGGACGATGCCGAGACCATCGCGAAACGGATGCAGAAAAGCTGGGATGAGATCAGCCATTGGGATGGCTATGATTACGTGCTGATCAACGAGGACTTGGACGCAACCGAAGCGAAACTGAAACAGATTGTCGAGGCGGAGCGGTTGAAGCAGGCGCAGCAACCGGGTCTACAAGCCCATGTGCGGATGTTGCATGATCAGTTCGAGGAGGGCCGGGGATGATTTATGCGCTTGGCGGGATTGCCCCGGAGATTGCCGAGGATACATGGGTCGCGCCCGATGCGAATGTGATTGGCAGGGTCGTGCTGGAAGCCGGCGCGAGCGTCTGGTTTGGCTGTACGATCCGTGGGGACAATGAAGAAATCCGGATCGGCGCGGGCTCGAATGTGCAGGAAAACTGCGTCTTTCATACCGATCCGGGTTGTCCTCTGACCATCGGGGCGGATTGCACGATTGGTCATAAGGCGATGCTGCATGGTTGCACGATTGGCGATGGGTCGCTGATCGGGATGGGGGCCACGGTTTTAAACGGTGCCAAGATCGGACGGGGCTGTTTGATCGGTGCCGGAGCCTTGGTGACCGAGGGCAAAGAGATCCCTGATGGCAGCTTGGTGATGGGCGCACCGGGCAAGGTGGTACGGGCGCTTGACGAGGCGGCGACGGCAGGGCTTTTGGCCTCAGCCGAGCATTACCGACAGAATATGCGGCGGTTCCGGGCCGGGTTGGTGCAGCTGTCTTAGACCCGGATGTCGAGGCCGGTCTCACCCACGCTCACCCGCGGACCGCGACCGATGGCAAAGGCCGTATCCCTCAGGAGAAGAAATTGCACCTCCGCAGGGCGGACATCCGCTGTCTCCGATGGATGCTCTAAGAGCTGCCAAAGCGCGCGGTCTGCGGTGAGCCTTGGCCCTTCGGCGGTGACATGCAGCCCCGTCTCACCTTGCGTAACGGTGATGTCGCCCCCCATCGGCAAGGCGGTCTCGGCACAGTTCAGCATCAAAAACGCAAGTTTGACGTCCAGCCTTGGCATTGCCTCGGTCGGCGTCCACGTGACACGCAACCGCCCGGTGGCGTGCAGGCCAGACAGGATGTCATCGATTTCCCGGCGACTGATCGTTTGGTCGGCACAGGCCGCCCCAAAGGCGATCCGAAAAAAACGGATCCGGGCCAGGGCATCCTTGACCGCATCCGTGATCAGCGCCATTTCTGGGCCATCGGTGCTGCCGGTCATACCCAGGAGCTCGACGCCGTTGCCAATGGCGCCAAGCGGGTTCACGAGATCATGGCAAAGTCGCGAGCCAACCAGCGCGGCCACATCTTCGGGCGGAAAAATCGGTCTGTCCTCCATTTGCGGAGCCTCTACATGTCGGATAATCTAAATGCGATTTTGGAGCCGGGTATGATTGTCCGCCACCCGGAGCGGTCCGATTGGGGGCGCGGGCAGGTGCAGTCAAATATCGGGGGCAAAATCACTGTGAATTTCGAGCATGCCGGAAAGGTTGTCATTGACGGCACGCGCGTTGGGCTGATCATGGACGTCCTCTCGTAAAGCTCGAGCGATAATCGTTACAGTAAAAACCGGATGGTTAACCAAACCCTAACATGTCAGGGGTCGGCGGCAAAGTGCCGACTGGGCGCATGCTTGCGTTCGCAGGCGGCTTTGATAAACCCGCGCGAGACGAGGGCTGAGGACGCATATGCAAATCGATGACCGTCATTTCGAGGTGCGTTTGGCGACCGGTGCGGAGGATCTTCGGGCCGCGCAACGCTTGCGATACGAGGTGTTTGTGGGTGAATTGGGCGGCGATGGCCCGCTCGTCGATCATCAGGCGCGGTTGGAGCAGGACCGGTTCGACCTGTATTTCGATCATCTGATGTTGCTGGATCATCGCCGTGCGGCGGGTGATCAGGCTGTCGGTGTGTATCGGTTGATGGGCGATGCGCAGGCCCGGGCCGCCGGGCAATTCTATTCCGAAGATGAATATGATTTGGAGGTGCTGAAGACATCGGGCCGTCGGTTGTTGGAACTGGGCCGATCTTGTTTGCATTCCGAGTATCGCGGCGGCAGCGCGATGATGCATCTTTGGAACGGATTGGCGGCTTATGTATCGGCGCGCGAGATCGAGGTGATGTTTGGGGTTGCGTCATTCCACGGCACCGATATCGGACCTTTGGCGCAACCGCTTTCGTTTTTGCATCATCGCCACTTGGCGCCGCCGGATATTCGTGTACGGGCCCGGGCCGAGGCGTTTCAGCGCATGGATTTGGTGCCAGAGGAGCAATTGGATCGACCGGCGGCCACGCGCGCGATCCCGTCTTTGATCAAAGCCTACTTGCGGCTTGGCGGGTTTGTCGGCGAGGGGGCGTTTATCGACCGGCCCTTCAATTGTGTCGATGTCTGTTTGATTATGGACACGGCGCGGATGTCTGACCGGCATCGGGCGATCTATCAAAAAGGCGCGTTGGCGTGAGCACCTGGTATGGCGAGGCCCCGCCGCCACCGCCGCGCGCATTGGGCGCGCGTGATTGGTTGCGCGCGGCGCGCCGGGGCGCGCCGCTATTGCTCCTCTTGGCGATCTGTTTTCCGTTGCTCCTCTTGCTGCGGCTGCCTGAGCGCTGGCTCTTTGGACTGACCCGACCGGTCACGCCGTATATCACGCAGTTTGTCTGTATCTCCGCCTGCTGGCTGATTGGCCTGCCACGGCGCGTCAGCGGTCAGCCGATGACCGGACCGGGGGCCTACGTGTCGAACCATGTCAGCTGGCTCGACATCTTTGTGCTGAATGCCTGCAAACGATTGTATTTCGTTGCGAAAGCCGAAGTGCGGGGCTGGGGCGGGATCGGTTGGCTGGCGCGCGGCACCGGAACCGTGTTCATCAATCGGCGGCGCGGTGATGCCCGGGCGCAGCAGGCCGTGTTTGAGGATCGCTTGATCGCAGGCCACAACCTGCTGTTCTTTCCGGAGGGAACATCGACCGACGGGCAGCGGGTTTTGGATTTTAAATCAACGCTTTTCTCGGCGTTCTTCACAGATCGGTTGCGGGACGTCTTGCAAGTGCAGCCGGTATCTCTGCGCTATGCTGCGCCGACAGGCGCGGAGGCGCGGTATTACGGCTGGTGGGGCGATATGGAGTTCGGGGACAACCTACTGCAGATCCTGGCGGCGCCGCATCATGGCGCGGTGTGTGTGACCTATCATCCGCCGCTGCGTGTGGCCGATTCTGTTGATCGCAAAGCTTTGGCACGAGCCTGCGAGACGGCCGTGCGGTCGGGGGTCAGCGAAGCGGCGCGGTCAGACGGGTAAGCGCGGCACCGGCATCCTCTTCGCGCCAGATTTCCTCACCGATGGCGAAGAAATCTGTCACCGGCGCGAGGGTTTCGATCAAATCAGTGTCGAGCGCGCCTTCGGCGACCACCGGCAATTCGATCATTTCCGACCACCAGGCGAACAGGTCCCGCTCAGCTTTGCTGCCATCGCCCAGGGCGCTGTCGCCAACCGGCCCAAAGGCGATGTAGTCCGCGCCAGCTTCGCCCGCCGACATGCCGTCATGGGAGGAGGTGCCGCAAAACGCACCGACAATCGGGTCGTCGCCCAGCTCTTTCCGGGTCTTACGCACCGACCGTGCGGCATCGGTCAGATGCACGCCATCGAGGCCCAAAGTTTGGACCAGTTGCAGATGGGCGGTGATCACAATCGGTACATCGCGGGCATGAGCCACCTCGCGGAGCGCGTCAGCGGCGCGGGCGACTTGAGTTTCGTCATGGCTGGCCAGGGTCAGGCGCAGGCAGGCAATCTCGAACCTGTCGAGCACCGAGGCCAAGCGCGGCGCGAAGACCTCGGGCTCGAAAGCCGGGGGTGTAATCAGATAGAGTTGCGGGGTCTCGGTCATAGGGGCGTCCTCGGGCGTCGCGTTGCCGGGTGATAGCGCGCGGAGGCCAGGCGAACAATGGGGGGATTGCACGGGGGGCGGCGCGGCACTAGACGGGCGCCATGACCCAGCCTGTCTTCATTTTGGTTCGCCCGCAGATGGGCGAGAATATCGGTGCCGCCGCGCGCGCGATGTGGAATTTCGGCCTTGATCAGATGCGGGTTGTTGGCCCGCGCGATGGCTGGCCGAACGAGCGCGCCGTGGCGTTGGCCAGCGGGGCCGGGCGGCTTTTGGATCAGGCGGGCCTTTGCGAGAGTGTGCCCGAGGCGATCCGCGATTGCACCTATGTCTTTGCCACCACGGCGCGGGCGCGCGGCTTGACCAAGCCGATCGTGACACCGGAGCGCGCCATGGCGCAGGCCCGGGCGATCCAAGCCGAGGGCGGCAAGGTCGGCGTTCTCTTCGGGCCGGAACGGGCGGGGTTGGAGAATGAAGATATCGTTCTGGCCAATGCCACGATCTCTGTGCCGGTGAACCCCGAGTTCCCGTCGCTGAACTTGGCGCAATGTGTGTTGCTGACCGCCTATGAATGGCGGCGGCAGGGCGTGGATATGGCGCCTGAGGTGATGGAGATGGCGGGGACCGAGTTTGCCAGCGGGTTGGAGCTTCAGAAGCTGGGTGATCATTTCGAGGAACGGCTCGAAGAGGCGGGGTTTTTCTTTCCCGAGACGAAGGCCGAGGGGATGAAGGTCAATCTGCGCAATCTTTGGGGGCGGTTGCCGCTGACCCGGGCGGATGTGCAGATTTTCCATGGGGTGATGCGGCAAATGGTGCGGTGGGCGGAAAAGCGGCGGGACTAGCCGCGGTGCGCGCCCTTCGGGCTCCGGCTCGGCGGCGATGGCAGGCTGCGCCTGTTGTGTCGCGATGCGGCGAGGGATCCGTAGGGTCAAAGACGACGCGTATCGATCACGTCAGGGTGCCGTGTTTGCTTGAAGGCGATAGGGGCTTGGGATAGCTCTGTCGGCAAGATGTGAGGGGGCGAGGCGCAGGGCATGAGCCGCAGTATTTTCGAAGAAGTGAGTGAGACCCAGAAGCCAACGGCGGTGCCTGGCGGCGTCAGTGGTGGGCGCGGGCGCGGGCGGGCGTTGGTCCGGGCCTGGTTGATGGCGCTTTTTGCGTTGGTGGTGGTGATGATCGCGGTGGGTGGACTGACCCGGCTGACCGATAGCGGACTTTCGATCACCGAATGGGCACCGCTTTCGGGCGCAATTCCGCCATTGAGTGCAGAGGCGTGGGACGCGGAGTTCGACGCCTATCGGGCGATCCCTGAATATCAATTGCAGAACCAGGGGATGAGCCTGGCCGAGTTCAAGGTGATCTATTGGTGGGAATGGGGTCATCGGCAGTTGGGCCGGGTGATTGGCCTGGTTTGGGCGCTTGGATTTGTTGGGCTTTTGGCGACGCGCAATGTGCCGACGGGGTGGCCCGGACGGCTGTTGCTCTTGGGGGGGCTTGGCGGGCTGCAAGGCGCGATTGGCTGGTGGATGGTGTCGTCAGGCTTGGAAGCCGGGATGCTGGATGTGGCGTCTTATCGGTTGGCGATCCATCTGGGTTTGGCTTTCCTGATCCTGGCGCTGATCGCGTGGTATGTGATGGCGCTTGGCCGCGATGAAGCGGCCCTGATGCAGGCGCGGCGTTCGGGCGATAAGCGGTTGAAGGGGATGGCGACCGGGGTCTTGCATTTGACCTTTCTGCAAATCCTCATCGGGGCCTTGGTCGCGGGGATCGATGCGGGGCGGAATTTCATTGACTGGCCACTGATGGCCGGCGGCTTCACGCCGCCGGATATGTGGGTGTTGGAGCCGGTCTGGCGGAACCTGTTTGAAAATGACGGCACGGTGCAGTTTTTCCACCGGATCGTCGGCTATCTGCTGTTCATCTTTGGTGTTGTGGTTTGGTGGATGGCGCGTCGTTCGGCCCTTGTCGCGACCAAGCGGGCGTTTGATTGGATGGCGGTGATGCTGTTGGGGCAGATGGTGTTGGGCATCATCACGGTCATGCATTCGTCACCTTGGTATTTGGCGATTTTGCATCAATTCGGCGCGGTCGTGTTGGTGGTTCTGGTGCTGCGCGCCCGGTTCCTCAGCTTGTACCCCTTGCCGCAATCGGTTCGAGGAGCAGGCGCATGAGCGCGATGGACGATCTCACGGCGTTTCAACGTCAGACGGAAGCTTTGGCGCAAGTCATGGGACGGCTGAGTTGGGACCAGGAAACCATGATGCCTGAGGGCGCAGTTGCGCAGCGCGGCGAGGAACTGGCCGCGTTGGAGGGGGTGCTGCACAGCCGTCGGGTTGATGCGCGGGTTGCCGATTGGCTCGCAGCGGCCAAGCCGGAGACAGAGGCGGATGCGGCGCAGATCCGGTTGATCCGCCGCGCGTATGACCGGGCGGCGAAAGTGCCGGCAGAACTGTCCGCTGCCATCGTTCGGGCCACGGCGCTGGCCCATGGCGTGTGGGCCGAGGCACGGGCCAATGAAGATGTGGCGTCGTTTTTGCCGGTGCTGCGCGAGATCTTAACGCTTCGTCAGGAAGAAGCGGCGGCGCTTTCGGGCGATGGCGATGCATATGACGCGCTGCTCCAGGATTACGAGCCGGGGATGAGTGGCGCAGCGCTGGAGGAGATGTTCGGCGCGCTTCGACCGCGCTTGGTGGCACTGAGAGCTGCCGTGGCCGAGAGCGGCTATGATCCGGCGCCGCTTGACGGGGTGTTCTCGAAGGAACAGCAACTGGCCCTGACCCACGAATTGGCCGCGGCCTTTGGCTATGATTTCAACCATGGCCGGATTGACGAGGCGGTGCATCCGTTCAGTTCAGGCAGTGCCGCCGATGTGCGGATCACCACGCGGGTGGATGAGCGTGAGCCCTTTGGCTGTCTCTATTCGACGATCCATGAGGTCGGCCACGCCACTTATGAACAAAACATCGCGCCTGAGTTCCGCCTGACCAGTCTGGGGCAGGGCGTGTCGATGGGGGTGCATGAGAGCCAGAGCCGGATCTACGAAAATCAACTGGCGCGGAGCCGGGCCTTCACCGGCTGGCTCTATGGCCGAATGGTCGACAGGTTCGGCGCGCTGAATGTCGATGGCGAAGAGGCATTTCATGCCGCTGTGAATCGGGTGCAGCCGGGATATATCCGCACCGAGGCGGACGAGGTGCATTACAACCTGCATATTCTGATGCGGTTTGATCTGGAACGCGCGCTTTTGGCGGGTGATCTGGCGGTCAGCGATCTGGAGGCGGCCTGGAATGACCGGTTTGAGGCCGATTTCGGCGTGGCGGTGGACAAGCCGTCAAACGGGATGTTGCAGGATGTCCATTGGTCCGCCGGGTTGATCGGCTATTTCCCGACCTATTCTTTGGGCAATGTCTATGCAGGGTGCCTGCACGCGGCGCTTCGGCGTGATCTGCCGGAACTGGACGCGGATTTGGCGTGCGGGGATCTGCGCGCGGCGACGGGCTGGTTGAAAGAGCGTTTGCAGCAATATGGCGGACTTCGATCACCACGCGAGACGATCCAGCACGCCATAAGTGGAGAGATCAGCGAAGCGCCACTTCTTGATTATCTGGAAGACAAGTTCACGGCCATCTACAGGGCCTGAAGACGGAGGTCGCCTAGGTCTCGGTGCTGCAGATCGGTAAAGGATAACTCGAAACGGACTTGATCGCTATTTGGTCCGCCCCGCCAGATAGCCGCGCAAGGCAGGCAGAGGCACCATCCATTATACCTGTTCTTAGAATAGGTTAGGGGGTGTCTTTCCAGTCCGGGTCGCGCTTTTCTAGAAACGCGGCAATGCCTTCGGCGGTGTCGTCTTCCAGCATGTTTTCGACCATCACCGCGCCGGTTTGGGCATAGGCCGAGGCGATGGGTTGCTCGAGTTGCTCATAAAACGCGCGTTTGCCGATCCGGACGGCGCTGCCCAGCTTGCTGGCAATCGTTTCGGCCAGCTCCATCGTTTCCTGTTCCAGCGCCTCGGAATGGACGGATTTGTTGATCAGCCCAAGCTCCGCGGCGCGATTGGCATAGATGAAGCGCCCGGTTGTGAGCATCTCGAACACGTGTTTGCGCGACACATTGCGGGAAAGCGCCACCATCGGTGTCGAGCAGAAGAGGCCGATATTGACGCCGTTCACGCCGAAACGTGTGTCGTCCGCCGCTATGGCCAGATCGCAAGAGGCGACCAGTTGACAGCCCGCAGCGGTGGCGATGCCGTGCACTTGCGCGATGACCGGTTGCGGCAGGCGCGGGATCATCAGCATCACCTCGGTACAGCGGTCGAAGAGATCGCGGATCGCGCGGGCGCCCTTGTCGGGCGCTTGCCGTTTGGTGCGCAGTTCTTTCAAGTCATGCCCGGCGCAAAAGGCTTTGCCCGTCCCGCGCAGGATCACCACGCGCTGGCCCGCGTCATGCATAAGGGCCGAGAACTCTTCGTTCAATCGGGCCAGCATCGCGTCACTCAGCGCATTCAAACTGTCCGGGCTGTTCAATGTCAGCCGTGTAATCGCCCCGATATCTTCTCGGATTAAAATCTGCTCGGTCACCTGCACGCTCCCTTGCCAAGCCCCTGAAAACACGCGAACCCTAGGGCGAAACGAGGGGAGAGGGCAATGGCATTGGCGATGGACCGGGCGGCGCTGCAGGCGTTTTTGACGGCGGAATTCCCGCAAGTGGCGGACATGTTCCGTGTCGAAGAGGTCGGTGACAGCCTGTTGCGGGTCCGGTTGATCGTGGGCGAGGAGCATCTGCGACCCGGTGGCACGGTCTCGGGTCCAACGATGTTTTCGCTCGCTGATGTGGGCGTCTATCTGGCGATCCTGGCGCGGATCGGGCCGAAGGCGCTCGCCGTCACCACGAATTGCTCGATCGACTTTATGCGGAAGCCCGCCGCAGGTGTCGATCTGCTGTGCGATACGGTTTTGTTGAAGCTGGGCAGGGTGTTGGCCGTAGGGGATTGTCAGATTTACTCAGAAGGAGATGACCGGCCCGTCGCGCGCGCCTCGCTGACCTATTCGATCCCGCCGGAGCGCTAGCGGCACTTCTCCCGCCCGAACCGACACATGTGAGGTGCTTTCCTAGGGTTGATCTATATCAATGCCAATGGTTGGCGTTGCGTATTACCCCCATGCTGAAGGGAATTCTTTTAGTTTTGGGGGAGAGGGCGGATGACGGACCAACCTGATTTTGAAACACGCCGAAAGCTTCTGAGCTTGATGGCCGCTGGCGGGGCTGTCGCGGCGTTACCGAAAGGCGAGGGGGCGCAGGCTCAGACGGTGCAGAGCAACGCCCGGATTGTGATCTTGGGGGCTGGGGCCGCCGGGACGGCACTGGCCAATCGGTTGCACAATCGGGTTGATGGGGCGCAGATCACCATCATCGATCCGCGCGTGCGGCACCTGTATCAGCCAGGCTTCACGCTCATCGCCGCCGGTTTGCGCCCGTCATCCTATTCGGTCTCGGCAACCGCTGACTGGTTGCCGCGCGGCATCACCTGGATCGAAGGTTCGGCCACCAACATCGATGCGGAGACGCAGCAGGTAAGCACCTCAACCGGCGAGACGGTTGGCTATGACTATCTGATCGTCGCGACAGGCTTGGAGTTGCATTACGAGGGCATCGAGGGGATGTCCCGCGATCTCATTGGGCAAAACGGAATTGGGTCGGTCTATGCCGGGCCAGAAGAGGCCGCGACCACCTGGAGCCTGATGGATCAGTTCACCGATGAGGGCGGTGTTGGCCTGTTCACGCGGCCCAATACGGGCATGAAATGCGCCGGTGCGCCGCTGAAATACACCTTCCTCACCGATGATTACGCCCGCCGCAAAGGCACGCGCGGGCAGACCGAGATCATTTATTGCGCCCACTCCTCGACCTTGTTCGGTGTTCCGATCGTCAATGAAAAGGTCCGAATGCTCTATGAGCGCCAGGGGGTCGAGACGCGGTATAACCGGGTGATGACGGCGATTGATCCGGGCCGGAAGGTTGCGACCTTCAGCACGGAGGATGGCGGCAGTGAAGAGATCGGTTTTGATTTCACCAATGTGATCCCACCGATGCGCGCCCATCAGGTGATCCGCGACAGTGGCCTGTCTTGGCAAACTGGCGCGAGTGGGGAGCAGGGTTGGGTCGAAGTCGATCAATATACGCTGCGCCACACCCGCTATGACAATGTCTTTGCCGCAGGCGATGTGGCTGGTGTGCCGAAAGGCAAGACCGCAGCCAGCGTCAAATGGCAGGTAACGGTGCTCGAAGACCAACTGGTCGCGCAGATCGAGGGCCAAGAGAGTGACCATCTCTATAACGGCTACACATCTTGCCCCCTGATCACCCGGGTCGGGCGCGCGATGCTGGTCGAGTTCGACTATAACAACAATCTGGTTCCAAGCTTCCCCGGCCTGATCGCGCCGCTGGAAGAGCTTTGGGTCAGTTGGCTGATCAAAGAGATCGGGTTGAAGGCGACCTATAACGCGATGCTGCGTGGCCGGGCTTAAGAGGGGAAGGAAGCGATATGGAAAACCCGACGATTGGAAACTTCATCGCCGTCTTCGAAGAGATGTTCGGCCGTGGCCTCTTTTGGGCGCTTGTGGCGTTGGCGGTGGTCATCACGCTGGCGTATCTCTACGTGCTGATCCGCGATCGGGCGGTGAGTTGGCGCAAATTCCTTCTGGCGCAGCTGGCGATGCCCGTGGGGGCGGTTGCGGCGGTTTGGTTCGTGTTGGTGATCACCAAGTCGCGGCTGGCCGATATCGGCGGGCCGATCGATGTCATCATCGTACTGGGAATCGGTGCATTGGGCGCGGTTGGGGCCGCGATTCTGGTCTATACCGCCCAATCGCTGATCAAGGGTCCGGAGCGCGTGCAATAGACGCTCCGGCAAGAGGTTCCGGACAGAATCTTTTGGGGTAAAATGATACCCTAGTAGCAAGTATTTGTTTTGTAATGATTTTGTCCGGAACACCGCTCTTGACGTGGAATGTCACTTCGGTAAAACGGCGCCATCCCGATGGGCGCCGGATTTCGCGCCCGCGATCCCGTCTTCCGAAGGACAAAGACACATGAAAACCTTTTCTGCCACCCCGGCGGATATCGACAAGCAGTGGATCTTGATCGACGCCGAAGGCGTTGTTCTGGGCCGTCTCGCCTCGATCATCGCCATGCGGTTGCGCGGCAAACACAAGCCGTCATTCACCCCCTCGATGGATATGGGCGACAATGTCATCGTCATCAACGCCGATAAGGTGCAGTTGACCGGCAAGAAACGCGACAAGCCCAACTATTGGCACACCGGCTATCCGGGTGGGATCAAGTCCCGCACCACCGGCCAAATCCTCGATGGTGACTATCCCGAGCGTGTTGTGACCCAAGCGGTCAAGCGCATGCTGCCGGGCGGCAAACTGAGCCGTCAGCAAATGACCCATCTGCGCGTCTATGCCGGTACCGAGCATCCGCATGAGGCGCAAGCGCCGACCGTGCTGGATGTGAAATCCATGAACCCTAAAAACACGCGGAGCGCATGAGCATGGCCGAGACACTGACATCGCTCGACGAGCTGAAAGGCGCTGTGGAAGAGGGCGCTGTGCCCGCTCCCGAAGCCACCCTGATCACCGAAACCGAAGTCACCCGCGAACCTGTGCGTGACGCGCTTGGCCGCTCCTATGCCACCGGCAAACGGAAAGATGCGGTTGCCCGCGTTTGGATCCGCCCCGGCTCCGGCAAGGTTGTCGTCAATGGCAAGGACCAGAGCGAGTATTTCGCCCGTCCGGTGCTGCAGATGATCCTACGTCAGCCCTTCACCGTTGCCGGTCGCGAAGACCAGTTCGACGTGATGGCCACGGTCAAAGGCGGCGGCCTCTCAGGCCAGGCCGGTGCTGTGAAACACGGCATTTCGAAAGCGCTACAGCTCTACGAACCGGGCCTGCGCGGCGCGCTGAAAGCCGCTGGCTTCCTGACCCGCGACAGCCGGGTTGTGGAACGGAAGAAATTCGGTAAGCGCAAGGCGCGCCGGAGCTTCCAGTTCTCGAAGCGTTAAGCAAACCAGCAGAGTTTCAAAGGGGCCGTCCAATTGGGCGGCCCTTTTCTATGATGCCACGAGTCTGATCTCGAGCAGCGGGAGTGGGTCAAATCTCTTGCACCGGCGTGGCATTGCCGTAAATCTTCGAGCTTGACCGAAGAGCGTGGTCGGGGAGAGATGGATGAGCCAGGGCGCGAGGCTGCGCAAGGCCTTACGAACGGATGCGGCACGGGGCTTGAGCTTGGTCAGCCCGCCGTTGATCTATGCGCTCTTGTTGCTGGCGGCGCCGCTTGGCACGATCTTTCTCTTTAGCTTCTGGACCCAGGATTTCCTGACCATTGACCGGAGCTTCACCCTCGACAATTACCGCGAGGCGCTGACCGATCCGCTTTATTCCGAACTGTTGTTCCGCTCGCTTCGCATCGCGGGCGCCGTGACGATTGTGACGGTGCTTTTGGCCTTTCCAATTGCCTATTTTGTCAGCTTTTACGTCCGGCCCGACCGTAAATCGCTCTGGCTCTTTCTGATCACCATCCCGTTTTGGACCAGCTATCTGATCCGCGTGTTCCTGTGGCGCGTGATCCTGGCCTTTGACGGGCCGGTGAATGGCAGTTTGGTTGGCTTGGGGCTCATCGATGAACCACTGAGCTGGATTCTCTACAATGCCAACGCGGTGGTGATCACACTGGCCCATGCGTTCGCGCCCTTCGCGATCCTGCCGATTTTCGTGAGCCTGGAGAAGATTGACCGCAGCCTGTTGGAGGCCGCGCGGGACTTGGGCGAAAGCCGGGTGATGACCTTTCTGCGCGTGACCCTGCCGCTGGCGATGCCGGGCGTTCTGGCGGCGATCCTGATCGTGTTCATTCCGACGATTGGGGATTATGTCACGCCGCGCCTGGTCGGCGGATCGGATGGCACGATGATCGCCAACATGATCCAAGTCCAGTTCATGCGGCTGAACAACGCGCCGCTTGGGGCGACTTTGGCAGTGATCGCCATGGTCAGTGTGACCTTCATTGCGCTCGCGCTGATTTTCGTCACCCGCCGCTGGACCCGCAGCAGATGAGGGGGTTGCGGATATATGCGGTGGCCTATTTGGTCTTCCTCTATGCGCCAATTGTGCTCCTGCCGCTCTTCGCCTTCAACGATGGCACGATCATCGCCTTTCCGCTGCAAGGCTTCACCTTCGATTGGTTTATCGAGCTGACGCGGACCGAAGCGCTGCATGATGCGACGGTCAACTCGATCTTCATCGCGGTCACAACGGCGATCTTGGCCACCTGCTTCGGTCTGTTCGCCGCGCGGGCGGGCAACCGGCATGTGTTTCCGGCCAAAGGCGGTATATTGGGCTTCATCATGCTGCCCTTGGTTCTACCTGAGATCATTGTCGCGGTGTCCCTTCTGGTCGCGATGCTGCAAATCGGCCTGACCCCGTCGATCTGGACGGTGATTGCGGGCCATGTGTTGATCTGCACGCCTTTCGCCATCGCGATCCTGAACGGCAGCTTTGCCAATATGGATCAGAGCCTTGAAGAGGCCGCGGTGGATTTGGGCGAGACACCGCTTTCGACCTTCCGCCTGGTCACGCTGCCGCTGGTGATGCCGGGGATCATCGCCTCGCTTCTGATCTGTTTCACGATCTCGCTCGACGAGTTCATCATTGCGTTTTTCCTGTCGGGCAATGAGCCGACCTTGCCGGTCTATCTCTGGGGGCAAATGCGCTTTCCGGGCCGGTTGCCGGTGATCATGGCGCTTGGGACGATCCTTGTCGTGCTGTCGATCATGCTTCTGATCACCGCTGAGTATTTCCGCCGCCGGGGCCTACGCCGGGCCGGCCTTAGAGACACTGGAGGGTTCTTGTGAAAGACACCAACCAAGAACCAATCATTGCGCTTCAGGGCGTGCATAAATTCTATGGCGAGTACCATGCGCTTCGCGGCATCGACGCAGAGATCGGGCAGGGCGAGTTCTTCTCGCTGCTTGGGCCGTCGGGCTGTGGCAAGACCACGTTGCTGCGCGCAATTGCCGGGTTTGAGGATATCTCGAGCGGACGGATTTTGCTGGATGGCCGCGATGTGGAAGGCGTCCCGCCGAATAAACGCCCGACGAATATGGTGTTTCAGAGCTATGCGATCTTCCCGCATTTGAGCGTGGCGGAGAATGTCGGTTTTGGCCTGCGGAAATCAGGCATGAGCGGTTCTGAAAAACAAACCGCCGTGGGGCAGGCGCTGGAAATGGTGGGGCTCGACGGGTTTGGCAGCCGGGCGGCCCATGCGCTCTCCGGCGGGCAACGGCAACGGGTGGCGCTGGCCCGCGCCCTGATCCTCAAGCCCAAGGTGCTGTTGTTGGATGAGCCGCTTTCGGCCTTGGATAAAAAGATGCGCGAGCAGATGCAGACCGAGCTTCGCCGGTTGCAGCGGCAGGTTGGGATCACCTTCATTTTGGTGACCCATGATCAGGAAGAGGCGCTGATCATGTCCGACCGGATTGCGGTCATGTTCGAAGGTGAGATCGCGCAATTGGCACCGCCGCAGGCGCTCTATCGCCGTCCGGCCAACCGACGTGTGGGAGAGTTCATCGGTATGATGAATTTCTTGCCCGCCCGCGTGATCGCTTCGGGCGGCGCGACGGTTGAGGTCGAGGTGCCGGGCTTGGGGCGCGCGGCCTTGGCGCCCGACCAATGCCCGGCAGGGATTGGCAGCGAGGCCAGCATCGGCCTGCGCCCCGAGAGTCTGACACTGCTTTTTGACGGCCAAAGCGCGGATCGCGTGGCGCAGGGGGTGGTCGAAGAACACACCTATTACGGCGATATGACCTACTACGATGTGCGATTGGATGGGGCGCCGAACACGGTGTCGGTGTCGATGCGGAACATGCCCGGACGCCGGGTGTTGGAGCGGGGAGATCGGGCCGATTTGGCTTGGGATGCGCGGGCGATGGTGCTGTTCGGCTGAGTGCGGCCCGGAATTTTCAAAATTCCGCGCGGAAAACGCATGTTTTCCGGGCCCCGGTCTCAGCCCTTGCGGACCAAATAGGCGGTGCCGTCCTCTATCTCTTCACTCCCCAGAAACCCATGCCCCTGTTCGGCACAGAAATGCGGCACATCCACATGCGCCGCCGGGTCATCGGCCAAGAGCCGCGCGACCTGACCGCTTTCGAGGCCGCCCATACGTTTGCGGAGCCGCAGAACCGGCAAGGGGCAAAGCAAGCCGCGTGCATCGATATCCAGATCAAAGTCCATCCCCGGCGACATAAGCCGGGCGCGCGGTCCTGTCCACGGATATGTGACCGTTGGCCTCGTGACCTTTCCGATTTGCCGGGGTAGGGAAGAGACATGTTTGGGATTGACCTGTTTGACGCGTCGCTTTTGCCGGCGATGCTTGTCGCGCTGACCGCCGGTGTGCTGAGCTTTCTCAGCCCTTGCGTCTTGCCGATTGTGCCACCTTATCTCGCCTATATGGGCGGCATTTCAATGAATGAGATGGCGGTTGCGGGTGCGGCACGGCGCAAGGCCGTTCTGGCCGCGCTGTTCTTTGTCTTGGGCCTCTCGACGGTGTTTCTGTTCCTTGGCTTCACCGCCTCCGTCTTTGGGCAATTCTTTCTTCAGAATCAGGTTCTTCTGGCGCAAATCTCAGGTGCCGTGATTATCGTTTTCGGCCTACATTTCCTTGGCCTCTTCCGCATTCCGATCCTCGACCGCGAGGCCCGAATGGATGCAGGCGACCGGGGCGGGTCGAGCTTTGGCGCTTATATTCTGGGGCTCGCCTTTGCCTTTGGCTGGACCCCGTGCATTGGGCCGCAACTGGGCGCGATCCTGTCCATCGCGGCAACGGAATCGAGCGTCCAGCGCGGGACAGCGCTGCTTGGGGTCTATGCGATCGGCCTGGGGCTGCCATTCCTGTTGGCGGCCGCGTTCATAGAACGCGCCATGGGGCTGATGACGCGGCTGAAACGGCATATGAAAACCATTGAGCGCGTGATGGGCCTATTGCTGGTTGGGGTCGGTGTCGCACTGATGACCGGGGCGTTTTCAGCCTTTGCGTTTTGGTTGCTTGAAACATTCCCGGCCCTTGGCCTTCTGGGCTGAATTGCCATAGGCTTGCCCAAATCGATCGTGTGATTGGGCAGATGACGGATACCCCAGGTCAAGAGGTTCACCGCCGCCGGGTGATGTATATCCCCGGCTACGACCCGGTGCCGCCGCGCAAATATCGCGAGCGTTACCGGCGCGAAGCGGCGGCGCAGGCGGCGATTTCTGGCTATGACATCGCCCTTGGCCCAAAACAGACCAGCGGCAAATTCGGCTGGCATGTCAGCGCCGAGATGGAGGGGGCGGCGGTCGAGACCGATATCGAGGTGATGTATTGGTCCGACATCGTGCGGGACTCGATGAGCCACGGTATTCTCGCGACCTATGGCCAACTCTTCCGCACGGCTTGGATTTACATATGGTCGGGGGCGCTGTTTCGCCTAATGACGCTCCGGAAAGGACCGGTAATCGCGGCGCTTTACCCGGTGGTGTTCCTGTTGGGGCAGTTGCTCGCGGCGCTTGCTGTCGGGGTCGCGGTCGCCTTCGTGGTCGAATGGTTGGGGCATCGGCTCCTTGGCATTCCCTTGTCCTTCTTCGGCTTGGTTCTGGGGCTGGTCATGGTCTGGGCCGTCTTGGATCTGTTCCGACGACAAGATGGACGGTTTCTGGCCTATTACTTGATGCATGATTACGCGTTTTCGGCGCGCTATGGTGGGGCGTATCCGCCTGAGCAGGAGGACCGGATGCGTGAGGCCGCGGATCAGATTGCGGCGGCCTTGCAGGCGGATGCGGACGAGGTGCTGATCGTTGGCCACTCCTCTGGCGCGTATATCGCGGTCTCGATCCTGTCAGATTTGGTCCGCGCAGGCCGGGTTCCGGCGGATGGGCCGCGTCTGGCGCTTCTGACCCTCGGCCAAGTGGTGCCAATGGTCTCCTTCTTGCCGAAAGCGGATCGGCTGCGCGCGGATTTGGCTTTTCTGAGCAGCCGGGACGAGATCACTTGGGTCGACGTGACGGCCCCCGGTGATGGCTGCGCCTTCGCGCTTTGCGATCCGGTTTCGGTGACCGGCGTCGCGCCAGAGGGGAAGCGCTGGCCGCTTGTCATTTCGGCGGCCTTTACCCAAACGCTGAGCCCAGAGAAGTGGAAGGCGCTGCGCTGGCGGCTTTTTGAGCTGCATTTCCAGTATCTCAACGCCTTCGATCAGCCGGGCGATTACGACTATTTTCGCATCACTGCCGGTCCGTTGAGCCTGCAAAGCCGGTTCGCCGACCGAGCCCCTTCGAAAAGCCGGATCGAACGTCCGGTGAATCGCTATACGAGTATGGCCGCATGATCCCGCCCAAACCGGCCGCGCGCCCGGATCGGGTGTCTCTTCTGCGATACCTCAAGCTGTTCCGGCGCGACATTCTCTCGGCGCAACCTCAGCGCCTCTATCGGGCCTGGATGGCCGAGTTCCGAACGCCGTTCTTCCGGTCCTACCTGCTAAACCAGCCCTCTTTGGTGCAGACCGTTCTGAAAGAACGCCCTGATGACTTTCCAAAATCGGATCGGATTGGCGAGGGGTTGCGCCCCCTTCTCGGAAACTCGGTCTTCCTGACCAATGGCGAGACCTGGAAACGCCAACGCCGGATCATCGACCCGGCATTCGAGGGGGGACGGCTGCGCGACACGTTCCCGGCGATGTGGGCGGCCGGTGAGGCGGCGGTGGCGCGAATGGGCGAGGGCGTTGTGGATGTGGAGCCAGAGATGAGCCATGCGGCGGCGGATGTGATCTTCCGCACGCTTTTCTCGATCCCGATTGAGAACGAGATTGCCGCTCAGGTTTTTGACGAGTTTCGCACTTATCAGAGGACGCAACCGATCTTGAACGCCGCCGCGTTTCTGCCCCTGCCGCGTTGGATGCCGCGTGGGCATCGGGTGCAGACAAAGGCATCGGCGCGCGTGATCCGCGGGCTGATCACCCGGCTCACGGCGGACCGGATGCAGGAGATCAAAGCAGGCAGGGCGCCGGACGATCTCGCGACCAAAATCATGACCACGGCCGACCCACAGACCGGCGAGACCTTCTCGACCGAAGAGATGGTGGATCAGGTGGCGATTTTCTTCCTGGCCGGGCATGAGACAAGCGCCAGTGCCTTGGGGTGGACCTTGTTTCTGTTGGCGATGTTCCCGGAATGGCAAGATCGGGTCGCCGAGGAGGCCGCGGCTTTGGAGGGCCCGGATTTCTCGGTTATGTCGAAGCTGAAGCTGAGCCGGGATGTGTTTCGCGAGGCGTTGCGGCTCTATCCGCCGGTGCCGATGATGGTCCGCGAAAACACGTGTCCTGAGACGTTTCGAGATCGTGGGATCCGCAAAGGGAGCCAGATGGTCATCTCGCCCTGGCATCTGCAGCGGCATGAGCGTCTTTGGGACAATCCCGACGGGTTCGATCCGGGCCGATGGCAGACTGAGAATGGCAAAACATGCATGCGCGAGGCCTATATTCCGTTCTCTGCCGGCAGCCGGGTGTGCACAGGCGCAGGTTTTGCGATGGTTGAGGGGCCGCTTTTGCTGTCGATGTTGGTTAAGGCGTTTCGGTTTGAACGGGTGGAGGGGCGTGATCCTGTGCCGGTGGCCTATCTCACTGTCCGGGCGAAGGATGGGATTTGGCTGCGCGTCCGTCCGCGAGGGTAACCGGAATTTTTCAAAATTCCGGTCCGTTTTCTTGCAAGAAAACGGATCACCGCACGATGCGGACGGGCGCTTGGTTGCAGAAGATCACCATTTGGCCAGCGTTTTCGACCGCACGATATCCGCGCCGTTTCAATTCTCGAATGAAGGCCTCCCGACCGACATAGCGGTCGATATCTCGCACGCTGCGCCGGATCACCAGACCATCACGCGCGGCTTTGGAACCGAAAAGATGCGACATCCAGTGATCTGCGGAAAGAAGGGCGGGGTCTTGTCTCATATCGCGCAGGCTATGCTTATTGTGGTTAACGCCCGATTACCTGGTGGAGCACATAGACACGGATCGCCGAGGCCAGTCCGCTTTCCATTCCACGCGCTTCATCAACCTCGGCGGCCAGTTCATTTACCGACATATCGCGCTCCGTCGCAATGCGTTGGAATTCCTGCCAAAAGGCATCTTCGAGGGAGACGGAGGTGCGGTGGCCCCGCAACGTCAAAGACCGTTTCCGGGGCCGGGCGTTCATTCGCTTTCCCGCTCATGCCCGTCGAGCAATTTGCGCGCTTGTTCATCCCGCGTGGCCTGCAACAGCCGCGCGGCTTTGCTTTGCCCGTGTTTGACTGCATTCGCATCCGCATTGGCTTTTTTTTCCGCCATATCAAGAGCTTTGCGTGCTTTGTTCAAGTTGATCGGCGTACTCACTTCGGGCCGACCATGTTTTCCGGGCGCACCACAGCCTCGAAAGTGTCTTCATCGACGAAGCCGAGCTTGATCGCCTCTTCCTTGAGGGTCGTGCCATTCTTATGCGCCGTCTTGGCAACTTTGGTCGCGTTGTCATAGCCGATCGTCGGGGCCAGAGCTGTGACCAGCATCAGGCTTTCCCGCATCAGCTTGTCGATCCGGGTCCGATCCGCATCCAGCCCGTCGACCAGATTGTCGGTAAAGGCGACCGAGGCATCACCCAAAAGCTGCATACTTTGCAGGACGTTATAGGACATCATCGGCTTATAGACGTTCAGTTCGAAATGCCCCTGGCTGCCCGCGAACCCGACGGCCGCGTCATTGCCCATCACATGGGCGCAAACCTGGGTCAACGCCTCGCACTGCGTGGGGTTCACCTTGCCCGGCATGATCGAGCTGCCGGGCTCGTTCTCGGGCAAGATCAACTCGCCTAAACCGCAGCGCGGACCAGAGCCGAGCAGACGGATATCGTTGGCGATTTTGAACAGTGAGGCGGCGACGGTTTTCAGCGCGCCAGACATCTCGACCATCGCGTCATGGGCGGCAAGCGCTTCGAATTTGTTGGGCGCGGTGATGAAGGGGAGGCCGGTGATCCGTGCCATATTGCCTGCCACCTCTTCGGCCCAACCGGGCGAGGTGTTGAGGCCGGTGCCAACCGCCGTGCCGCCTTGGGCCAGTTCGTAAATCCGGCCCAGTGCTGCATTCACGCGGGCGATGCCCATGGCGACCTGATGCGCATAACCGGAAAACTCCTGGCTCAGCGTCAGCGGCGTGGCGTCCTGCGTGTGCGTCCGGCCGATCTTGATGATCCCGTCAAAGGCCACAACCTTCGCCTCAAGCGCGGCATGCAGTTTTTCCAGGCCAGGGATCAGCACCTCATGGGCCGTAACCGCCGCCGAAATGTGCATCGCGGTTGGGAAGGTGTCATTCGACGACTGCCCCATATTGCAATGATCGTTCGGATGGACCGGGGTTTTCGAGCCGATCTCTCCGCCCAGGATTTCAATCGCCCGGTTCGCGATCACCTCATTGGCATTCATATTCGACTGCGTGCCGGATCCGGTCTGCCAAACGACCAAAGGAAAGTTATCGTCGAGCTTGCCGTCGATCACTTCTTGCGCGGCTTCGATCATCGCATCGGCCAGATCGCCGGGCAGCTTGCCGGAGGCCTTATTGGCCTCCGCGCAGGCGCGTTTGATCACGCCCAAGGCGCGGACGATGGCCACGGGTTGTTTCTCCCACCCGATGGGGAAGTTCAGGATCGAGCGCTGCGTCTGTGCGCCCCAATATTTGTCGGCGGGAACCTCAAGGGGGCCGAAGCTGTCGGTCTCGGTACGGGTTGCGGTCATCTTGGCCTCCATAAGGTCTTGGTTGAGCGAGGGAATAGCGCGGCAGACGGGCCGGGTGCAACGGCTAGAATGGCGCAGCCTGTCACTCCGCCGCGCGGGTGGTCGCCTCAGCTTGGCGAAAGCGGTAGACCCGTGCAGGCGGCATATTCCACCAGATTTTGCGGCTGACCTCCCAACTCAATCCAAGCTCTTCCCGTACCACCGGGGTGACCGGCGGTTTCGGGCCATAAGTGAATTGCACATAGTCTTGGCCCGGCCGGAGTTTTGCGACGGCGCCGGTCAGGATCGATCGCTGCAAGGCCACGGGCATCGACAAAAGCGGCAGGCCAGAGATCACAGCTTGCGCGTTTTCGAGAGGCAAATCGCCCAGATCACCCGCCGACATTTGATGGACATTCAGCCCCGGAAACGCCGCCTGAAGCCGATCACAAAACACCGGGTTCATTTCGATCGAATGCAGGTGCTCAGGCGGCAAGCCCCGATCCAAAATCGCCTGTGTAATTTTGCCGGTCCCTGCCCCTAACTCGATCACTGGGCCAGCGGCTGGATCGACCCGCGCGGCCATCTCTCGGGCCAGCCCTTCGGAGGAGGGGGCCAGGGCCACAACCTGATGCGGTCGTTTCAGAAGCTGGGTCATGAACAGTCGGAAATCGCTTGCCATGTTATGCTGGTCCTTGGTGCTAAAGCCCTTGGATATCAGGGGCTATGACGCCCTGTCTTGCTCATTTCAAAGTCAGGCTGCGTCCTGCGACGCGTCAATGGGTTTTCCGGAACCGATCCAAGCTTACAACTTCTGCGTCCTGCGCCGCGCCGGAGTCCTCGCCGTCGTCGCTCTCTTCGGACCCGTCCGGCGGGGTTGGGTCATCTTCCGGCCCGTCATTTTTCGCATTGGTTTCAAAACGTAACCCGAACTCGACCGAGGGATCGACAAAGGTGAGGATCGCATCGAAGGGCACGCGCATGGATTCGGGATTGTCACCGAAATTGAGCGTGATCGAGAACCCGTCATCATCCACCTGGAGCCCGTCATACCAATGCTGAATGACGATGGTCATTTCCTCGGGATAGCGCTCCATCAACCAGGCGGCCAAATCTGCATCTGGATGTTGTGTGTCGAAGGTGATGAAAAAATGGTGCTCACCCGGCAAACCGTGATCGGCCACATCCTGCAATACCGTCTGGATCAGCCCGCGCATCGCGCGATGCATCAGGCGGCCATAGGCAATCGACTCCGGCGGTGTGTCTGACATGTCTTCCCCGGTGGATGGCAGTGCATTCACCATAGAAGATTCGTTTGGGAATGAAAGCGGGTGAGGCGGGCCCGCGTCAGATGTTGGCCAGGACCAGCCAAGACGCCAAAGCGGCCTCGCAGCCGAAGAAGGTCCAGCTTTGCCGAGAGGCGGCATTGTCGCGGAAAATCGAGGTGATCCGGCCAATCGCGGCGCCGGCATAGGCAAAGCCCATCACCAGCCAGCCGAGCGGTTCATTGAGCAAAAGCGCGCCGCCAGCGAGGCCGACGAAAAGGCATCCTGAGGCCGCCGAAACCTCCGTATAGGCCATATTGGTGGGCCCTGAGCGCATGTCGAGCTGATCCATCGTCCAGCGCGGCGCGAGCCAGCCCATCAGGCCCAGACCAATGGTCAGGATGGCCACGGCCATGTTGACAAAATCTACTGCGGTTGCGGCGCCCAGCATGAAGCCCTCCAGCGACGTGAAGTTTCCCCTTAAACGTGTGGTGCACAGGCTTGGATCACTTGCGGATGAATTATTTTCAGGCGCTTCGAGCCTGTGACATACCGGTCACTGAAAATGTGGGGATTAAGTGCAGGCTTCTGTTGCCAGGTGCCTGCGAACCCCGCCTTACGCGGCTAGGCGTAAGGGCTTAAAGTCGGCGACTTAAGCAGCTTACGCTGCCAGAGCCATTGCCGGAGCACGGTTGTCATTTGCAACTGTACGATTCGGACCGATAACGGTGGTACCTCACCGGGACAAAGCTAACCCCTTTAGACGTTCGTCGATCCTATTTCGGCCCCATGATCCGCAAATGACGGAGTTTTGGTGGAGCCGCCGGGTACCGCCCCCGGGTCCGATCCGCTTATGACGAGCGCGTTTATGTCCATAGTCCCGTTGCCGGAACACTGCGAACATATGCGGCAATGGTGCGGTTTTCAAGCCGATGTACCACCGCAGGTGCCCCACCGAGAGCGGATTTTTTGCGAAAAATCCGGCTCGGAAAACGGGGTTTTCCGGTCCGTTTTCTTTCAAGAAAACGGTGCCTAACGTCGACAGCGTGATCCGTCATAACCAATGTCGCGGCGGATGTGGTCGGACAGGTTCGACATCTCGGGGCCCCGGCCTTGGGCGAGTAAGCCATTCACCGATCCACGGAAACGGCGCGCTAGGCGGGTCAGCGTCTTTGTGACATCTTGGCGAGACATATTAAATCTCCTTTTATATAAAGAAGGCTGATGTGCCTGAGCAGAGATGCGCTTCTTGGGCCTTTTTTACAAACAAAGAGGCAAAGGTTATACATAAGGCATGTCTATGGCTAAGCCTCATCAAATCCCCCCTTTGGCGGCGATCCGTGTGTTCGAAGCCTGTGCCCGGCACGAGAACTTTACCCGGGCCGCGGCGGAGCTTGGCATGACGCAGGCGTCGGTCAGTTATCAGATCAAGGTGCTGGAAGAGCGCATGGGCGCGCCGTTGTTTTTGCGGCAACCACGCAAGGTGGCGTTGACCGAGATTGGTCGCCAATTGGCCGCGCCGACAATCGAGGCATTTGACAAGCTGCGCGCGGCCTATGGGGCGGGGCAAGATACGCTTGGCCGGACCCTCTCGATCAGCACGCTGCCGTCTTTTGCCAGCAACTGGTTGGCACCGCGCATTGGTCAGTTTCAGATGACGCATCCCGATCTTGCCGTGCGGGTGGACTCCGATCCGTCGAATATCGATTTTGCGCAGTCTGAGATCGATCTGGCGATCCGCTATGGTGATGGTGCTTGGCCAGGCCTTTCCGCCGATCTTCTGATGCCGTCGGAGTTTACCCCGATGCTGAGTCCAGAATTGTTGGAGCGGGTTGGGCCAGAACTGTCGCCTGCGGATTTGCCGAATTGGCCGCTCATCGATCCGACGGATCCGTTTTTGGCCGAATGGCTGCGGCAGGCGGGTGTGTCAGCGCCGGATTTGTCGTGTCGTGTGGGCAGCCAGCTTGGGTCGCAAGTCACAGAGGCGCGGGCGGCGATGGCCGGGCAGGGCGTGACGATGTTGACGCCGCGATTCTTCCGCTATGAGTTTGAGACGGGTCGGTTGGTGCAGCCCTTCGAGTTGATCGCCAGCGACGGCAAAGGCTATTGGCTGATCTATCCACGGGCCCGGCGCAACGTGCCAAAGATAAGAGCGTTTCGGCGATGGATTTTGGCCGAAGCCGCCGCCGATAATGAGAGAACCGCGACTGATCTTTCTACGTTATCTCACCGCGGGGCGACATGAGGCGCAGAAAAAAGAGCGCTCCGAGAGAAGCGCTCTTTTGTCAATCTTATGAGATTTTTAGAAGCCTGCTTTAATGCGCTCAAAGGCCTCGGCTTGACGCTGGCGTTGCTCGTTTGAGATCGGCAACTGCGCCAGCACCGGAACGGTAACCGCGCCAAGCCCATTCGCTTCGAGGGTCTCGGCACCGAGGGAGGCGAGCGCCACCGTGTTGGCAGACCCAAAGCCGCCTTCGATGAGCGGCTGCGCGGAGTCCACGGCGAGAAGCGCGTTGACATAGTCGTAGGCTTTTTCCTCGACGCCCGGCGCGTCAGTCATGTTGACATAGCCACAGAGCCAGACGCTCGTGCCCTCGGCAGTGTTGCGCTCAAAACCAACGGGGAAGCCCTCATCGGCCAAGGCCACCGGGACTTCATTCCAGGCCCAGGCCACGAGCACTTCGCCCGAGCCCATCAACTGCCCCAATTCGCCGGGGTCGACCCAATAGGTCCGCAGGTTCTCATGGATCGACCGGAGCCAATCTGTGGCGGCTTCAAACTCGGCGTCGCTGACGTCGGACCAATCGGTCACACCGGTTGCGAGATAGGCCAGGGCATAGGCGTCATCGACATTGTCCGGGATCGACAGGCGCCCGGCAAAGGCCGGATCGGTGAAGACCTGAAGCGAAGCGACCTGCTCGGCGGTCACTTGCTCGGTGTTATAGGTTACGGCGGTGGAGCCATAATCGGTCGGCAGGAAATAGAGATCGGCCGATCCCGCCATGATGTCCTCGCCGACAAGACTACCATCGAGATCGCCAAATGCCGTGATCTGATCGGTGTTCCAAGGCTCGATAATGCCGGACGCCTGCCAGCGCGGCACGGACCCGGCGCAGATATGGGTCACATCGGTTTGGAACCCGGAGACCAGGCGCTGAAACGCTTCGTCCTCATCGCCGAAAAACACGAAAGACGGGCTTTCGCCATGGGTGTCGACATAAGGTTGGTGGAAAGCGGGGTCTTCAAAGCCGGAATAGTCGAAGACGAGCAGGTCGTCGTCTTGGGCAAAGGCGGGCAGGGCAATGGTCAGCGCGATTGCGGTGCCAAGCAGAAAGCGTTGGGTCATGATGTCGGGTCCTCATCAGATGTAAGAGGGTTGAAAAGCAGATGCGACGTTAAGAAAGCGATCCGGTCGCGGCAAGACAAATTATTGCGGCGCTTGGGGCTCTGTCTTTGCATGACGGGCGCGTGCCGCAAGGACCGATTGCGCGAGGTCCTTCGTATAGGCTTCGAGTTCGGTCAGGCCCTGCGCCGCCATTGCGCCCTTCTGGTTTTCGATCGCATCGGTGATCTGCGTGTGCAGCGCCACGATGGCCTCGCGAGAGCGGGCGGTGAAGGTGATCATGTTCATCAATGGCTGCATCGCCTCAACCGCACCGGCCAATTGATAGCTCAGCACCGGGTTACCCGCGCCGTCGACAAACGCCCGGTGAAAGGCCACATCCGAGGCGCAGAATGCCTCATCCGTCAGGCCGGGTTGTGATTGGCGATGAATCTCAGCCCGCATGGTCGCGAGATGATCGGCGCTGCGGCGCTCGGCCGATAGCGGCGCGCAGGCGCGTTCCAAGGCAAACCGCGCCTCGCACGCCGTGTCAAAGCTCACGGAATTCATGCTGAGCAGCAGGGTCGAGGTGGTGATCTGCTGGCTATAGGCATCCTCAAAGGAGAGCCTGTTGACGAAGGCGCCGCCAAACGCCCCGCGTTGGGTTCGGATCAGCGACTGCGCCGCCAGCCGCTTCAAGGCCTCGCGCACGGTGGGTCGTGAGACATCGAACTGCTCGGCCAATTCGGCCTCGGACGGTAGGCGCGCATCGACGATCAGATCGCCGGCGATAATTGCGTCGCGGATCGCCGTCGCGATTTGGGCCGAAAGATCGGCGGAGCTGCTTGGATCAATTTTCATTTGTCAGACATTTAAAAGTCTGACATTTAAAACGCAATGCCTGAGTCGAGGAGGGCACAGTGATTTCATCCCGGATCAGAGCCATGGGGGCGGCGCATTGGTTGGCGCTGTTTGCGGTGATCCTGTTGGCCTGGGGCGCGCTTTACGCCATGGCATTGCCGGAGGAGCTGCGCGCGACGAGTCGGATTTATGGCGCGGAGTTTTGGGCAGCGCTCTGCACGTTGACGCCGGATGCGGCCGGGTTCCTGCGGATCACCGCGATGTGGATGTTGATGTCGGCGGCGATGATGGCGCCGACCGCTTTGCCAGCCTTCGCGACCTATGACGATCTGAGCCACAGTGCCGAGACCGATTTTGCCGCTTTGGTCGGCGGCTATCTGACGATTTGGCTGGGCTTCTCGTTTGGCGCGGCGGGGCTGCAATTCGCGCTGTATCAGAGCGATTTGGTGAGCGCTTTCGGCGACAGCCGGTCGACGGCCCTTTCGGCGATGCTTCTAGCGATGGCGGGGGCGTATCAGTTTACACCCCTCAAAGAGGCCTGCCTGTCGAAGTGCCGCCAACCGCTCAGCTTCTTCATGGCGCATTGGGAGGAGGGCGCGTTCCGCAACGGTCTGCGCCTCGGCGCGGTTTGCCTTGGCTGTTGTTGGGCGCTGATGCTGCTTGGGTTTGTCGGCGGCGTGATGAACCTCGCGTTCATGGGGCTCGCCACGATCATCATGGTTGTCGAAAAGCTGCCCGATCTGGGCCGCTGGATCACCAAGCCGCTTGGCTTGGCATTGCTTGCGGCGTCGGCCTGGCTGGCGCTTGGTTTGGGTTGAGAAAAGGGAGAGATGGAAATGGCATTGGATGGCGGAGCGATCGGCACGGTTCCTTGGGCGATCAAGGGTGAGTTGATCCTGAACTGCAATTGTACGGTGTTTTGTCCTTGCGTGGTCTCGCTTGGCAAACACGCGCCGACGGAAGGCTATTGCCAAGCCTGGTCCGGCATCCGGATCGATGAAGGCTTCTATGGTGATGAAGATATTGGCGGGCTGAATGTCGGCCTGCTGTTGGAGATCCCGGGTTTGATGGCGCGCGGCGGCTGGAAAGCGGCGGCCTATATCGACGAGCGCGCCAATGAGGCAACCTATGACGGCTTGGTCAACATTTTCTCGGGCGCGGCGCGGGGGACAACCGGGCTCTTCAAGGTCCTGGTGTCCGAGTTTCTCGGGGCCGAACGCGCCCCGGTGATCTTTGAGACCGAAGGCAAGGCGCGGCGTCTGATGGTCGGCAAGAAGATCCAAGGCGAAGTGGTGCCGGTGGGCGGCAAGGAGCCGGGTGAGGATATCGTGGTGACCAATACCGAATATTGGATGGGCCCCGATATCACCGTGGCCACCGCCACCAAAGGCCGGGTGCGCGCCTTTGGCCGGGTGTGGGATTTCGACGGTCGCTCTGCCGAGATTTGCCAGATCGATTGGGTCGGGCCGCAGGGCAAGGCATGATCACGCCGAGTTGGTGTCAGACCATGGCGCGTTACAACGCCTGGCAGAACCAGTGGATGTTCCAGGCCGCCGACGCGCTGTCTGAAGAGGAACGGCTGCGCGACCGCGGCGCGTTCTTCGGCAGCATCCATGGCACACTCGCCCACCTCATGTGGGGGGACCATCTCTGGATCGCCCGGTTTGACGGCGGCCCAGGCCCGAACCGACCGAAGGCGGACAGCAGCGGAGCCATTGATTGGTCGGCGCTCTTTGACTGGCCCGAATTGATGGCCGAGCGGCCGCAATTGGATGCGCGGATCGCGGCCTGGACGTGGTCCATCGACGAAAGCGACCTCGACGGGGCGTTTACCTGGACCTCCAGCGCGAGCCCGGAGCCGCTCACGCGGCCCCGGGCTCTCTGCGTGATGCAGATGTTCAACCATCAGACCCACCACCGGGGGCAAGTCCATGCGATGCTGACCGCCGCGGGCGCCAAAACCGGCGTCACCGACTTGCCCTTCATGCCGGAGGATATACCGGAATGGCACTGATCTCCCCCTCCCGCCGCATCCGCCGCACGCCCTTCTCCGATGGCGTCGAAGCAGCCGGTGTGAAAGCCTATTCGGTCTATAACCGGATGCTTCTGCCCTCGGTTTTTGAAAGCCCCGAGGAAGACTATCGTCATTTGAAACAGGCGGTTCAGGTCTGGGATGTCGCCTGCGAGCGACAGGTGGAACTCCGTGGCCCGGATGCGGCCCGGCTGATGCAGATGCTGACCCCACGCGATTTGCGGGGGATGTTGCCGGGGCAGTGCTATTACGTGCCGATTGTCGATGAGACAGGCGGGATGTTGAACGACCCCGTAGCGGTGAAACTGGCCGAGGATCGCTGGTGGATTTCCATCGCTGATAGCGACCTCTTGCTCTGGGTCAAAGGCGTGGCGCAAGGGTTCCGGCTGGATGTGCTGGTTGATGAGCCGGATGTCTCGCCGCTGGCCATCCAAGGGCCGCTGGCGGACGATCTGGCGGCGCGGGTCTTTGGCGATGGTGTCCGGGATATCCGGTTCTTCCGCTTCGGTTACTTTGCGTTTGAGGGTCGGGACTTGGTTGTTGCCCGCTCCGGTTATTCGAAACAGGGCGGGTTCGAGATCTATGTCGAGGGCGGCGAGATCGGCATGCCGCTTTGGAATGCGCTGATGGAGGCCGGGCGCGATTTGGATGCGCGCGCGGGCTGCCCCAACACGATCGAGCGGATCGAGGGCGGTCTCTTCAGCTATGGCAACGACATGACGGCGGCCAACACCCCCCATGAATGCGGGCTTGGCCGGTTCTGCGATACACTGACGGCTGTCGGGTGTATTGGCCGCGACGCGTTGCTGCGCGTGGCCCGCGAAGGCCCGGTGCAGCAGATCCGCCCGATTGCGATCGCGGGTGACGCCTTGCCTGCGTGCGACCGGCCCTGGCCGCTGATGGCCGGCGACAAGCGCGTGGGGCAGGTGACCTCAGCCGCGCAATCGCCCGATTTCGGCGAAGGCGTGGCCATCGGGATGGTTCGGATGACCCATTGGGATCCGGGCACCGAATTGAGCGTTGTGACCCAAGACCGCCCCCGCGCGGCGGTGGTGCGCGAGAATTTCTGGATTTGAACAAGGAGAGACCCGATGCGGGCTTTGATCGTGGAGAAGGACGAAGAGAGCGGTAAGACCAGCGCCTCTGTACAGGAGATTGATGAGAGCCGCTTGCCTGAGGGCGATGTGACCGTCGCGGTGGAGTTCTCGACCCTGAACTACAAAGACGGGCTGTGCATTGGGCCGGGGGGTGGCTTGGTCCGCACCTATCCGCATGTGCCGGGGATCGATTTCGCGGGCACTGTCGAGGCTTCTGATGACCCGCGCTACAAGCCGGGCGACAAGGTTGTGCTTACAGGCTGGCGCGTGGGCGAGGTGCATTGGGGCGGCTATGCCGAAAAGGCGCGGGTAAAGGCCGATTGGCTGGTGCCCCTACCGGACGGCTTGACGACGCGCCAGGCCATGGCTGTCGGGACCGCCGGATTCACTGCGATGTTGGCGGTGATGGCGCTTGAAGATCACGGGCTAACGCCCCAGAAAGGCGAAGTTTTGGTCACGGGGGCGGCTGGCGGTGTTGGGTCCGTCGCCACCGCGATCCTGGCCAGTCTGGGCTATCAAGTGGCCGGGGTGACCGGTCGGCCGGAGCAGGAGGATTACCTCAAATCGCTTGGCGCGGCGCGGATTGTGGCGCGCGATGAGATCAATGAGACCGTGAAGCGCCCGCTTGAGGCCGAGACCTGGGCGGGCTGCGTCGATGCGGTTGGCGGCGCGATGTTGGCCCGGGTCTTGGGGCAGGTGAAATATGGCGGGTCTGTTGCCGCCGTTGGTCTGGCGGGCGGGGCCGGATTGCCGGCGACCGTGATCCCATTCTTGCTGCGCGGTGTGAACCTTCTGGGCATCGATTCCGTCATGCAGCCCTATGACAACCGGCTCCGCGCCTGGGAGCGGATCGCCCGCGATCTGCCGATGGAGAAGCTTGAGGCGATGATCCATCCGACCGGTCTGGCTGATTTGCCCGAACTTGGTGCGGCGATCTTGAAGGGCGGCGTGCGGGGCCGCGTTGTGGTGGATGTGACGGCCTGACCCCGTTTTGGAGATGAAGGCGGGGCAGGGTGGTTGACCCGCCCCGTTGCGGGCTAGTTTGGGGCAGACAGATCCTCACGCGGCAAAGGCACAGATGTCACCCATCATTTACTGGATGCGCCGGGATTTCCGGCTGGCCGACAATCCCGCGCTCTTCGCGGCCTGCGCGTCGGGTCGCCCGGTCATTCCGGTTTTCATTCTCGACGAGGTTGTTGAAACCCATGGCGCGGCGCCGAAATGGCGCTTGGGATTGGCCGTCGAAACGTTTGCGGAGTCTTTGGCCGCGCAGGGCAGCCGTCTGATCCTACGGCGCGGGCGGGCGCTCGATGTTTTGCGAGCACTGATCGCGGAAACCGGCGCCTATGAGGTGCACTGGACCCGGCTCTATGACCCAGAAAGCAGAGCGCGCGACGAAGGCGTCAAAGCCGCGCTGAAATCCGACGGTATCCGAGCGGTCAGTCACGCGGGCCACGTGCTGCACGAGCCCTGGGCTGTCGAAACGGGCAGCGGTGGGTTTTACCGAGTCTATTCGCCCTTCTGGCGTGCTGTGCGCGAAAAAGATGTCGGCGCCGCCGTCGCGCCGCCGCGCTTGACTGCGCCAGCGACCTGGCCAACGAGCGAGACCTTATCGGGATGGCAGATGGGCGCGGCGATGCAACGTGGGGCACAAATTGTCCGGCCCTATCTGACGCTTGGCGAGGCAGCGGCGCAGGCCCGGTTGGATCACTTCGTGGCGGAGAAAATCGACGCCTATAAGTCAAAACGGGACTTTCTCGACCAAGACGCAACCTCGGGGTTGAGCGAGCCACTGGCCTATGGCGAGATCAGCGCGCGCGCCTGTTGGCGGGCCGGTTGGACCGCGATGGAGGCCGGGGCCGCGGGCGCGGAACACTTCCTGAAAGAGCTGATCTGGCGCGATTTTGCGACGCATTTGGTGTTTCACACCCCGCATATCACCCGCGCGAACTGGCGTGAGGGGTGGGACAGTTTTCCCTGGCGCGCGGACAATGCCGACGTGGAAGCCTGGCGGCGCGGGCGCACAGGCCTGCCAGTGGTCGATGCCGCAATGCGGGAGCTTTATGTCACGGGGCGGATGCACAATCGCGCGCGGATGTTGGTGGCCTCATATCTCACCAAACATCTGATGACCCATTGGAAGGTCGGGCTGGACTGGTTCGCAGAGTGCCTCGTCGATTGGGACCCGGCCTCAAACGCGATGGGCTGGCAATGGACCGCCGGATCAGGGCCCGACGCCGCGCCGTATTTCCGGATCTTCAATCCGGCGACGCAGGCGGGGAAATTCGATCCTGACGGGCGGTATCGCCGAAAATGGCTGGCCGAGATCAGTGACAATCCCGGAGCAGAGGCATGCGCCTATTTCGATGCGATTCCACGAAACTGGTCCATGTCGCCATCGGACCCGTATCCGTCTGAGCCGATTGTCGGGCTGGCCGATGGACGCGCGCGGGCCTTGGCAGCCTATCAGGCACGTGATTTTTGAGCCCGGTCTTCGCGGCAAAGCGGTGGAATTTTGCTTGAGACAGAGCGCCGGATCGGATCAAACTGGCCGGACATGAGGGAATGAAATGACAATAAAAACAAGCATCAAAGGCGAGACGGACCTACCACGCTATTTCGGAGCTGTCTTTGAACAGGCCCAAGGCATGGCCAATGGTCGGCTCGACATGCACCTACCGGATGGGCGGGTGTTTCGGGCTGATGGCGCGAAGCCTGGCCCGGTGGCGGAACTGCATATCGACAACCCCGATGTCTTTGCCCGGTTGATCCGCGAAGGCGATCTGGGCTTTTGCGAAGCCTATCTGGATGGCTGGTGGTCGACACCGGACCTGCAGGGGTTCATGGACCTGATCCACGCGGATAATGACGAGATTTATGACGGGTTTCTGGGCCTGAAACTTGTTCGTGCCTATGAGCGGCTTCGGTTCTGGATGCAGTCAAACTCCAAGCGCCAGGCGAAGAAGAACATCTCGCATCATTATGATTTGGGGAACGATTTTTACGGGCTCTGGCTCGACGACACGATGACCTATTCCTCGGCGCTGTTCCGGACCGGGCAAGAGCCGCTGGAGACCGCTCAGATTCAGAAATACGCCTCGATGGTCGATGAGATGGGGGCCAAGCCCGGCGATCATGTGCTTGAGATCGGCTGTGGCTGGGGCGGGTTTGCGGAATATGCCGCCAAGGAGCGTGGCCTTCGGGTCACCGGTCTGACGATTTCACAAGAACAGCATGATTTCGCGGTCGCGCGGATGGAGCGGCTTGGCCTATCCGACCGGGTTGAGATCAAGATGCAGGACTACCGCGATGAGCGCGGCGCGTATGATGGCATCGCGTCGATCGAGATGTTCGAGGCCGTTGGAGAAAAGTATTGGCCGATATATTTCAAGGCTTTGCGTGATAATCTTAAACCTGGAAAGCAGGCCACCCTCCAAATCATCACAGTTCAGGACCGGCGGTGGGAGATTTACCGAAAAGGCGTTGATTTCATACAGAAATATATCTTCCCGGGTGGCATGTTGCCCTCTCCAACGGTGCTCCGCGAAGAGGTCGTCAAGGCGGGCCTGGAGGTCACAGGCTCAATCGAATTTGGCGAAAGCTATTCCCAGACGCTCCGCAGATGGTATGACGTGTTCAATGATCGTTGGGAGGAGGTCCAAGCCTTGGGCTTTGATGACAGGTTTCGCCGGATGTGGAATTTCTACCTCACCTCTTGTGCGGCGACCTTCCATTTTGGCAATTGCGACGTCACGCAGATCACCGTGACACGGCCGCGGTAAGATGTTTACGGCGGCCAAACTCGTCGGCGCGCTGCTCTTTGCGGGGGTTGGATATCTGGCCGCCTTCCTTGTGATGGACACCTTCCCGGAAGGGCAGATTGCCACCTATTTCCCGGTCTCCATCGCCGCGATCGGCCTCTGGCAAGGCTGGTATGTGATGGGGTCGCGCGCTGGCAACGGGTATTACGCCGCGTTCGGCAATGGGTTTCGGACCTCGATCCAGATCGCCTTCTTCGGGCTGGTGCTCTATGCGCTGCGCGAGATGTTCCTGCGTTCCGCCAATCTGCGCTATGACGGGCCGGGCGAGGCTGTGATTGCGGCATTGGAACTCTTTCTGGAGTATTTCTGGCAGATGCAGACCGTGCCCGTGCTGACCGCGCTGGCCGTCGGCGGTATCGTCGCGGGGTGGTTGACGGAATCCGCCGCGCGCGCCTGGAGGTAAAGCCGCTCCGATGTCTGTTCTGTTCCTCTATGGCACGCTGCGGCACGCGCCGCTGCTTCAACTGGTGCTGGGCCGCGATGTGGTCAGCGTGGACGGCGTTTTGCGGGACCATCAAGTCAGATGGGTCGCCGATGAACCCTTCCCGATGATCCAAGCGGAGGTCGGTGGGATTGCAACCGGCCTAGTCGCGCGGGACATCACCGCCGAAGATCGCGCCCGGTTGGATTTCTATGAAGGGGCCTTCGGCTATCAGCTGGTTCATCGTGAGGTCGAGACTGCCAGCGGATCGTTACTGGCCGAGGTTTATCTTCCGGATCCCGGCCTGTGGACCTCGGGGTCCGTTTGGTCGCTGGACGATTGGGTTCGGGATTGGGGCGCTCTGACCCTGGAAGCCGCCGCCGAGGTCATGGCACTTTATGGGCGGGAACCAGCAGACAGCATTGCAAAGCGGTTCGATATGATCCGCTCCCGCGCGCAATCCCGGGTGCAGACGGCATCCTGGCAGCGTCCGCGCAGTATTGGAGCGGATTTCTCCCGAGCAGATGTCACAATAGATCGCCTTGAGACGCCGTATCGGGCGTTCTTCACCCTCGAAGAATATCGCGCGCGCCATCGGCTGTTTGACGGCGCGCTCTCTGCGCCGGTCAATCGGGCAGTGTTTCGTGCCGCTGATGCGGTCACGGTGTTGCCCTATGATCCAGTTGCGGACCGGGTTTTGATGATCGAGCAGCTTCGCCTCGGGGCCTATGCCCATGGCGACACGGCCCCTTGGTTGCTGGAACCCATCGCGGGGATCATTGATGCCGGAGAGACACCGGAGGCAACCGCGCGGCGCGAAACTGCGGAAGAGGCCGGGCTCACCCTGGGCGCATTGCACCATGCGGGACGATATTATCCGTCGCCTGGCGGTGTGGCGCAGGTCCTGATCTCTTATCTTGGGATCGCCGATTTGGATGACGGCGCGTCCGGCTTGGGTGGTTTGGCGACCGAAGGCGAGGACATCCGTTCTCATGTGGTCAGCTTTGACGAAGCGATGCAGATGTTGGAGAGTGGTGAGCTGGCCGTGGCCCCGCTGATCATCACGCTGCAATGGCTGGCGGCGCATCGGGAGCGGCTGCGCGCCGAGAGTTTGACCGCTTGAGTTTGCCGCCCCGCGCGCCTATCCCTTTGGCATCATTCCACGAGGCGGGGAGCGCGCATCAGATGACCATCCATAAGGATCTGGCCGAGACAATCGGCAACACCCCGTTGATCCGTCTCAACAAGCTCAGCGATGAGACAGGTTGCGAGATTCTGGGTAAGGCCGAGTTCATGAACCCGGGCCAGTCGGTGAAAGATCGCGCGGCGCTCTATATCATCCGCGATGCGATCGCGCGTGGCGACTTGAAACCGGGCGGCACGATTGTCGAGGGCACGGCGGGCAATACCGGGATCGGGTTGGCCTTGGTCGGCGCGTCGATGGGGTTCAAAACGGTCATCGTGATCCCCGAGACGCAAAGCCAGGAAAAGAAGGACATGTTGCGGCTCGCCGGGGCTGACTTGGTCCAAGTGCCCGCGGCGCCGTATAAAAACCCGAACAACTATGTGCACTATTCCGAACGTCTGGCGGCTGAGCTGGCGAAATCCGCGCCCAATGGCGCGATCTGGGCCAATCAGTTTGACAATGTGGCCAATCGTCAGGCGCATATCGAGATGACGGGGCCAGAGATTTGGGCGCAGACCGATGGCAAGGTGGATGGGTTCATCTGCGCCGTGGGCACCGGCGGCACGCTGGCGGGCGTCGGTATGGCTTTGCAAGCGAAGGGCGTGAAGATCGGGCTGGCCGACCCGGAAGGCTCTGCCATCCACAGTTTCTATACGACGGGTGAATTCAAGGCCGAGGGCGGCTCAATCACCGAAGGCATCGGGCAGGGGCGGGAAACCGCCAACCTCAAAGGATTCAAACCGGATCACAGTTTCAAAATTCCTGATACCGAGGCGCTGCCGATCGTTTTTGATTTGCTGGCCGAAGAGGGGCTCTGCCTCGGCGGGTCGTCGGGGATCAATGCGGCCGGGGCCGTGCGGATGGCCCGGGCGATGGGCCCCGGCCATACGATTGTGACGATCCTCTGCGATTATGGCACGCGCTATCAGTCGAAGCTCTTCAACCCAGATTTCTTGCGCGAGAAGGGCTTGCCGATCCCGCCCTGGCTCGAAGCAGAAAACCAGGATCTGCCGAGCGTTTTTGAATGATCGCAGTGCTGCGGCATCTCCTGGCCTCATGGCTGTTGATCCTGGCCATGGCGCTGCCTGGCTGGGCGCAGGAGACGCCTGATTACGAGATCTGGATCGGCGTCGCCGATCGGGCGGAGCAGGTGATCGACGGGCAACGGGCCTCGGACGCGGCATTGGAGGTACTGCGCGCTCGGCTTGTCGCCTGGCGCAGTGAATTTCAGCAGGCGCAGCAGATCAACAGCGCGCGGATCGAAACCACCCGCGCGCAGATCGATGCGCTTGGGCCGCCACCCGAGGAGGGGGCGACAGAACCCGCCGATATCGCCGCACAGCGGACGGAGCTGAATGCCCGATTGGCTGAGGAGGAGGCGCCTGCACGCCGGGCTGTGGCCGAGTTTCAGCGGGCACAGGGGTTGATCGGCGAGATCGATGCGTTGATCGCCCAACGCTTGACCGGAGAGTTGCTCTCACTCGGCCCCTCGCCGCTAAACCCGGCGAATTGGCCCGAAGCGGTGGAAGCGTTGACGGGGTGGATCGGCGCGATGGTGTCGGAGACCGAACGGCTGGTGGCGTCCGACTTACGCCGGGCGGAACTGCATCAAAACGCGCCGCTGATCGTGGTCTATCTTTTGATTGCGCTGGTGCTTCTGGCGCGCGGCTGGCGCTGGACCGGCCACCTGATGGCCCGTGCTATTGCCCGGGAGGAGACATCGCCCGGCGCGCGGCTGAGCCTGTTCTTCTTGTCTCTGTTGCAGGTCTTGGCCCCCGTTGTAGGTGTCGCGGCCATTGTCGCCGCGATAGAGGCGACCGGCTTCGTTGGCCTGCGGGCCAGCGCGTTGACGGATCAAATCGCCGCGATCACCGTTTTCCTGATGGTCTCCGTTTGGCTGGGTCGCCAAGTTTTCCCCGCGCGAGAGACGGCCGTCAGGCCCCTGAATTTGACTACGGGCGAGCGCCGTCAGGGTCGCTGGATCGCCATCATATTCGGCATCGCGCTTGGGCTCGGTACGCTCATCGATGAGATCGCCAATAGCGGTGCCTTTACCGATGCGGCGCGATTGACACTGTTCTTCCCGGTCGTGATCGCCCTCGGCCTGCTGTTGTTCCGACTTGGGCAACTCTTGATCAGCCATGTCCGCCACGAGACAACCGAGGATGCCGATCTAAGCGTTCCAAACCAGATTATTCGCGTGGTGGGGTGGAGCGCGATGATCCTTGGCGTGAGTGGCCCGATCTTGGCCGCCATCGGCTATTACACCGCCGGGATCAGCTTCTTGTTGCCGACGACGATGAGCCTGGCGCTTCTTGCGTTGGTGCGGATTTTGCAACGCTTGGTGACCAATCTCTATGGCACGCTGACCGGGCGACGAGAAGGGTTGGATGAGGCGCTGACGCCAACCCTGATCGGCTTCGTTCTGGCAATTCTCTCGCTCCCGCTCTTTGCGATGATATGGGGCGTGCGCGCGGCGCAGCTTGTTGATCTGTGGCAACAGGTGATCCAAGGATTTTCTCTTGGCGGCGTCACGATCAGCCCGCGTAACTTCCTGGTCTTCGCGCTGGTCTTTGCCGCCGGTTACACGGCGACGCGGCTGGTGCAGGCCACGTTGCGCAGTTCGGTCTTACCCAAAACGCGGCTGGATGCAGGCGGCAGCAATGCGGTCCTGTCTGGTACCGGATATGTCGGCATTTTCTTGGCCGCCGTCATCGCCATCACCGCCGCCGGGATCGACCTCAGCTCCTTGGCGATTGTCGCTGGCGCGCTCTCCGTCGGGATTGGCTTTGGCCTGCAAACCATCGTCTCGAATTTCGTCTCTGGCATCATTTTGTTGATCGAACGCCCGATCAAACAGGGCGATTGGATCGAGGTGAACGGGGTGATGGGCTATGTTCGCGATATCTCGGTCCGCTCAACCCGGATCGAGACTTTCGACCGCTCCGATGTGATCGTGCCCAATGCCGATCTGATCTCGGGTGTGGTCACCAACATGACCCATCACAACAACACCGGGCGCGCGATTGTGCCGGTTGGCGTGGCCTATGGGACGGATACCAAACGCGTGGAAGGCATCCTGCGTGAGGTGGCCGAAGCCCATCCGATGGTGTTGTTGAACCCGCCGCCCTCGATCTTCTTCCGGGGCTTTGGGGCGGACAGCCTGGATTTCGAGATCCGTGCGATCCTGCGGGATGTGAACTGGGTCTTGAGTGTGAAGAGCGACTTGAACCACGCGATTGCCGCACGCTTTGCCGAGGAAGGGATCGAGATTCCCTTTGCACAGCGTGATATCTGGCTCAGAAATCCCGAAACCCTGCGTGGAGACGCCACGACCACCGCGTCAGGCCCGCCCAAAACACCCTTACCCAATCACGACCCGTCCGATTTTGACACAGACGGCGCAGACGGAGAACCCGAGACATGACCGAGCCGCTGTTTCTCACCGACCCCTATCGCAAAACCGCGCCAGGGATGGTCACCGGTGTGACAAGCGAAGGCGGCATCATCCTGGACGCTTCGCTGTTCTACGCCCGCGGCGGCGGGCAGCCCGGCGACAGCGGTGTGCTGCATTGGGAGGGTGGGCGCATTCCCATCGCAACGGCTGTGAAAGGCGAGGGGGCGGAAATCGTGCTGGTCCCGGCGGAACCCGCCGCCATGCCGCCGGTTGGGGCCGAGGTCGAACAACAGCTCGATTGGGATCGGCGCTATGGCCATATGCGCGTGCACACGGCACTGCATCTGTTGTCGGTGGTGATCCCGCTGCCGGTGACCGGCGGTGCAATCGGGGCCGAGAAAGGCCGGTTGGATTTCGACATGCCCGAGGCGCCGGAAGACAAGATGGTGCTGCAAGGCAAACTCAACAGTCTGATCGATCGCGATTTGCCGGTCGGCGAGACTTGGATCACCGATGCGGAGCTGGCGGCCAATCCAGGCTTGGTGAAAACCATGTCGGTTCAGCCGCCGAAGGGGGCCGGGCGCGTCCGCTTGGTCCGGATCGGGGAAGGGGAGAGCCAGGTCGATCTGCAGCCCTGCGGCGGCACCCATGTGGCGCGTACCGGCGAGATCGGCGCAGTGACCATCGGCAAGATCGAAAACAAGGGCCGTCAGAACCGGCGGGTGACCGTCGTTCTCGCCGATTAAGCGGCAGTTGAGGTCAGCCGTTGAAAGCGGCGCTCTCTTCTCAGCTTGGCCAGCGCCGGGTCGTTCCGGGCCCACCGAAAATCCCGATACCCGGCCTCTACCGTCTCTTCAAGCCGATCAAGCGCCATGTCGACCGCCCCGCACCAGCCAAGCGTGGCAGCGGTATAGTAGGTCAGAAGCCCATCTTCGGCCTCGTATCGCTCAAGCTCGGCCATCGCGTCATCGGTCTGGCCAGCACGGGCCAGAAGGGACGCGAGGATGTTCTGGGCCCGTTGATCTCGCGGATCTCGTGGCCCCGACGCGCGCAGTCGAAAAAGCCCCTGTTCGGCGGCCATGCGGCTCCCCGCCTGATCGCCCAGCCCGGCGAGAGCGCCGGACGCAAGATAGAGCGGGCGAAAGTCATCCCGCCGCAGATCCGCCGCCACCAACGCCATCCGCGCAGCGCGGGCCATATCACCAGAGGTGTAGAACGTGCGTGCCAAGCTGTAATGGCATTCCGCATCCTGACCATCGTGATGCAGCGCCGTGGCAAAGCTTTCCAATGCGCGGGCCGTGGCTCCCATTGCATCCAAGACCATACCAAGCGCCATATGGCCTGCGGCCAGGTCGGGCCGAAGTTCCGTTGCCCGCGTCGCCATCTCAATTGCGTGTGGCATCTGATCGTACCCCTCGGGCGAGAACAGATAGCAATCGGCGGCGGCCATGGCGTATTCGGCAAGCACGGGCGCGTAATCGGGCGCCATCTCTGTGGCGTTGCGGCACAGCTCAAGCGCTAGGGCCGGAGCGCCCTTTCCGTTGCGTTCTCGAATTTGCCGTGCGTCGGCGGTCGCCAAATGGGCATCAATCGATCCCAATGCCGCATTTGGGTGGTTGGAACGGCGCTGCGCCATCGGTCTTTCAGCAACCCGCGAGACGGGCCAAGCGAGCCGGTATCCCGATTTTGCGATTGTCTCGATCGGGCCCTCATTGCGACCCGTCTGGCCAAACGCCCGGCGGAGCTGCGAAATGCCTTGGGTTAACGACTCGTCACTGACTGTGACATCGCGCCAGACCTTGGCAAACAAAACATCGCGAGTGAGCGGCTCAGGCGCGGCCTCCGCCAATGTGGTTAACAGCGTTGCTGCTTTGGGCGTTATTGCAACAGCGCGATCTCCACAACTCAACACACGGCGTCGCGGCTCGAAGCGCCACGCACCGATAAGCAAGGTGCCAGGTAGGATTTTGAGCGGGTCAGACATGTAAGGTTAGAAATGGCTTTGGATGAAAAGATGTTGCACCGGATCAAACGCGCCCGAGGGCAAAGAAACCGATCTGAAGGATCAGCGCGGAGCTTAGACGAGCTTTGCCCCGCTGCCGATGCAGGAAAACCGTAGGTTCACGCGATTGTGTGCTGATGCGCGGCCGCTTCACTGTGCCGAGGCAACGCCGCCGTTAATCTCGTCGCACCCTCTTGCCAGCGCTCCCAATTCTCGTCTAAGTGCGCCCTGTCGGAGCGGTGGCCGAGTGGTCGAAGGCGCACGCCTGGAAAGTGTGTAGGCGGGAGACCGTCTCCAGGGTTCGAATCCCTGTCGCTCCGCCACATTTACAAGCGCTGCTGAATTCGCCCCATAACACCTCCAGCGGACGAGACAACTTATGGGTTCGAAGCCCTTTTATCGGTAGATTTGCCAGGCGTTGGGCTTTTCTCGCCTCAGTTCTCTAACAAGTCGAAATAGGCCTTGCCGATCTGGTCCCAGGTATAGCGGCGGTGTGCGATCTCTCCCATGTCGGCGCCGGTCTGTGCGGCGGCTTGCGGTGACAGGGTGCATACGATGTCGGCCAACTCAGCCGCACTATTGAAATATCGCGCCTTTTCTTCCGTCGTGTGGCGGTTGAACAAACAGCCATATGCCAAGACCGGGATTCCGAAATGCATCATCTCCACCAAGGACGGATTGGTGCCGCCTGCCGAATGGCCATGCACATACATCGACGCCCTATCGCGAATGGCCCGCAGGCTGTGCGGTTCGTAGATAGGATTGTGGATGGTGATATTGGGATGGTCTCTGTAACGAGCTCTCAGATTGAGGCCATAGTCGCTCCTGCTCCAGTTGCCGACGAAGACTAGCGGTACGTCAAGCCTGGAGAAGGCTTCGAGGATCATCGCGACGTTGTTTTCGGGCTCGATGCGGCAAAGAGCCAGGGCATAGCCTTCGGGCAGGCCTTCTACAGCCGCCGGATCTGGCGCAGCATTAAGTGCATGATCGCCACCGTAGGGTATAATATCGCACGGTGCGGCGTAGGTTTCGGTGATATAGTCGGCGATTGCCTGGTTGTCGGCTATGACATTGTGTGAAAATCGAACTGCCGCCCATTCCGAAACTCGTAAGAACGTTTTGGCAAAGCCTTTCCATTTTTCCCGTTTCCACTCGATCCCATCGATGTTGGTCACGATCCGTGCTCGGCTGAATATTCGTAGAAGCGGTAGAGAAAGCGCGCCTGAAACACCAAGCAGCAAGAGTCGGTTGTCACCACGCCGGACGGCGTCGAGGAGTGAGAAGATATCGTAGGGTATGCTCTGTACGCCATTTGCGTCGAGCCTGATGTAACGCAGCTTTGCACTCCCATAGCGATCAGGGTGGGCTGAGAACGCCTTTGCCGAACAGTAGACGGCTAGCTGCTCCTCCTTCGCGATGCCTGCGTGAAAGTTGACTAGATTCTCGGCAAGGGTTTCGAATCCGCCGTAGTTACCCGGCACACCGACGGTCCCGAGGATTGCGATTCGAATATGGCTCATACACGGTCGCCTTCGACGCTTCCCGTTGCGATCTCTGTTGATGCCGCGTTCAACAGAGTCTCGGTCGCATCGAATATCGGAGCCAACCAATCGGGCAGGTCGAGGGTGGTCTCACGGGTTGGGTTGGCGAGGGTCTCTTCAGCATAAGTAACAAAGACGGGATCGGGTGGCAGCTCCAGGAATGTTTGAAGCCGTTCGGCCCAACCGCGTGGGTCGGCACAGAGTGCCTCATATGGGACATGCAAGGTCCCGTCTGGATCATCCTGCATCAGCTTGATGCCTTCTCGCATGGTAACGATCCATTCCACAGCCGCACGCCCTTCGTGGTTCAATCTGGTTAGCTTCTCGTTATGGGCCGCGAGATCTGTGTGTTCGGGCACTATCTGTTCTACCAGCAGATGCCATTTGCGGTCGGCAACTCCCCACCAGTCATGGGTTTCTCCCGCGACTTCGGTGCCGAGACGTTCCGACCAGTATCGGATCGAACCGCACGTTGACTCACCGCTGCGTGACAAAAACAAGAAACGCGCATCGGGGAAGACTGCCCGTAAAAAACCTGTCCGGAAGATCATCTCTGGATATTTATCGACGACGCGCTTGGCGCGTCCAAGCCAAAGAAACCCTCCAAAAGTCCGATGTGCGTCGCGTGATATCTTTGGCGAAGCATCTTGGGCCCGAAGACGATAACGGGCCGGATTGCGATTGTAGCTTCCTATCAGGTCTTCTCCTGGGTGAATCCCTGCCCACAGCGCTTTGGGTTCATTCAGAAAGCCAACATCACGGTGCATCGACAACACGATTCCAAGGATTGTTGTGCCGGAGCGCCCGGTGCCGAGGACGAAGACCGGTGCCTTAACCTCGTGCAGCTTGGGCAGGGTGCGCAACAAACGAGCAAATAAAAACACCACCGGGTTGAACCACTGGCCCTTCGTTGTGAGCGGTCGGCCTTCGAACAGGGTGTAGGCGAGTAGCCGCGGCCAGAGCCGTGACGGACGTGTGCGGATATAGGCACGATCAATTTGGGCGACCATTTATGCCTTACCTCCAGTGGGGCGACTGCGTAAGCCAGCAAAGAACGGCAGTTTCACTGTTGATCCAGAATCCAGCGCCAGGTGTCCGCGATGCCTTCCGAAAGCGAGATATTCGCCTGCCAGCCCGTTCGTTCAGTGATTGCAGACGTGTCCAGCACGACTCGCGGTACGTCGAAGCTACGCCTCCGCGTGTAGGTTACTCGGGGTATTCGGTGTGATGCTTCGGCTACAGCGTCGAGGATCTGGCTGATGGATGTGCCTAGGCCACTGCCTGCATTGAATATGCCGTTGAAGTCGCTGTCTCCGCAGATTGCGCAGAGCTCGGCGAGATCACGGACATGAATGAAGTCGCGCACGACACTACCGTCGCCCCACACTTGGATTTGCTCGTCGTTGGCGATGCGCCACAAAAACGTGCCAATAACGCCTTGGACCCCGTCGTGCCCCTGGCGTGGACCATATGGGTTGGAGGCGCGTAAGATAACCGGTTGCAGGCCGTATAATTGCTGCTCCATCATAAGGTATTTCTCAATAGCGGATTTCACAATGCCATAGGAACTGATAGGGTGCTGTGGGTGGTTTTCCGCTATCGGGTCTGTCTGCGGAATGCCATAGACCGTGCCGCCCGAGGACAAATAGACGATGCGCCGTACTTCGGCACGACGCATTAGCTCTAGTAGCCGCACGGTGGTGACGAGATTGCCGGTAATGTCGCCAATAGGGTCGAGGTTCGAGGTTGAGGGCACTGTTGTGCTCAAAAGGTGATAGACAACCTCCACATCGGCCAAGGCCTCGGCCATGAGTGCGGTGTCGCCGAAATCACCTTGCCGGAACTCGACGCCCTTGGGTGTAGCGCGAAACCGTTCCGTTGCACGATCGAATACCCGCACCCGTTGGCCACGAGACAGCAGTTTGTCCACAAGATGCGAGCCAATGAACCCGCTGCCGCCTATAACGAGAGCCCTCATTGCACCACCGCCTCGTAGATTCGTTTCAATTCGGAATAAATAACTGCGTCGCTGAATTCTGCACAGACGTAGCGTTGTGCTGCCGCGCCCATGAGTTCGAGTTCGCTGTTCGGCGCGGCGTGCACCTCTGACATTCTGCTGGCGAGTTCAGTCGGATCGGTGGGTTCGAATAGCCAGCCATGGGGCCCCGCTTCGATCAGTTCGGGAATGCCGCCGCGCCGGGAACCGAGCACTGGTTTGCCAGCGGCAAAAGCTTGAAGGATTACGTATGGAAAATTCTCGTGCCACAGCGAGGGAACGACGACGGCGCGGGCACCATGCAGCCAGGTCTTGAGGTCTTCGCCCCAGGCAGGGCCGACCATACGTAGGTTTTCGAGCCCGGCCGCGGCCTGGGCCAGTTTGGCGCGATCAGGACCGTCACCGACCACCACGATGGGAACTGCTGGCGCGCGTCGCGCCGCCTCGACCAGCATATCAACGCCTTTTTCCTCAATTAGTCGACCAAAATAGAGGATGTGGTCACCAACATTTAGAGGGACGTGATAAGCTTCGGCGTCAAAGGGGTTGCGGAGAAAATCAATCTCGACCCGGCCTGTCCCCCAAAATTCCTCGGTCTTCTGCGCCATGAACTTGCTGGCGAAGAGAAAGCGATCAACATTCTTGCGCCAAATGTCTATGTGATCATGCACAACCGCTTCCATTGCCGAAACGGCGCTGATCGCTAGGCTGTCATGACAACAGCGATTCCGGACCGGGCTTGAGAAATGCTCTCCCTTGCAGTCCTCACAGATGCGACCGTGGTGGTAGAGTTTGTAATTGGTGCAGATGTGCTTGTAATCGTTGCACGATAGCACGACCGGTACGTTCGCCTCCCGCGCGGCATCCAGAATTGAAGGAGTCAACTTTCCGTATATGGCGAAGCCATGCACGACATCGGGTTTGAAATCATCGATAACGCGTGCCATTCTCTTACGGGCATCGCGATTGTAAATCACGCTCGGCACTCTAAGGGCCTTTCGGAAAACGCCGCCGTCATTAAAATGGGGCACACTGGGAAAAGCGTGCGCAAATCGAACATCGAGCCCATCTTCCGCGCAACAAAATACGGCAACTTCATGACCATGGGCCGTCAATAGTCGATCGATTTCGCGGAAAAAGACTTCAGCACCGCCCTGAACCGAATAGTTGTTATGCGTAAGAAGAATGCGCATGCTTGTCATCCAAATTTTGCTTTCCTGTTGCCAGCGTTCGACAATTGCTCTTGGTTGTACTTCGGAGCTTCGAAAATGGCGCGCTGGCATCCTCCGATACAGCCGTCCCAAAGGCAGTGACGACCTCACACTTCAATGGGTGAAACAGGTGAATCAATCCACTAAATCTTTGCCCATGGCGGCATGTTCGTCGATGTCGGTAGATATCTCTTGAGCTGGCCTTTACGAATGATCGCGGTATCGGAGGCCTAGCAGTTGCATAGGACATTCTGGTCATGACGAACCGCACCGAGAAGAAGCATGTGGTTTCGATTGCGCTAGAGCATGTCTTTCTTGTTTCGAGCCGCACGTCGTCTGGATCGGGGTCCAGTCCGTACCCTTGTGCGCAGCTAAATGGGCTAGCCAAATGAGCGCTACAATTCATTGGCGGAACCATCGACGGCGCTCTCGCGCAAGCAAAGATTTCACCAGCGCGGCAAACGCCGTGAGGCCAGATGTTACGGTTATGACCTCGAACCCAAAAAAAACAATCTTGCGTGCCTTTTTTTGCAGCGACATCTTCTGAGATAAATATGGTTCGCGATCTCTATCAAAGTTATCTTTGAGAGCTATGATGCCTTCTTCAACGCTTCGAATTTCATTCCAATGTTTTGGTGTAATAAAAAAAGCATCTTCTCCATTCTCTTGTATCTGATATTCTCTCTTCTGTAAGTGTACATAGCCTGTCTCCTCTCTAAGGATATCATTCCCGAATCGTGAAAAGCGCCACATCTTTCCTTCGGACCACAGAAAAAATAGGTTTGTCGATGCGCCTTTCTCTCGGTCAAAGAATCCGCGATACCAGGGCATTACATCAGAGAATCGTTCCCGCAAGCCAAGAACTCTATATCCTGCCTCCTCTAGTCGACCATTAACTCCTCCTAAGCCTTGTTGGTAGTGCTCGTCGAAAACCCAGACTAATCGGGAGTCTCGAATGAAAGGCCAAGTATCCGTTCTGAATAATGTGATCTCAAACATCCGCAGATGGTTTGGGAAAAAGGACAGGTGGCCGAAATCGAAAACACGCCCCCAGTCTTCTGGTAGGTCGCTGAAGTTAACCGAGCCCGAGATATCGCCGAGGACCAGATCAAGATCGCTAAAGCCCCAAATGCTGTACCCCTCGACGATTTCGGAGAATAAAATGGAATAGGTGGGTTTAAGGTCGCAGAGCTTGTAGGGCGACACCAAAGGACGCCCCCCAAGGCGTTCTACGATCAAGTTGTTCAGGTCTTGGAATGTGAACGCGTGTCTGAAGACATTTTGGGGAAGCTCCAAGTAATCGAAACAGTTGCCCACGAGATGAAAGTCTATGTCGCGATTTTGCGCAGCGCCTTTCAGCCAGAGGTCGAAACGAGTCGGCAGATTCCCAAAATATGGAGCGATCACTCCAATCCGGTTCTTTTCATTCCCCATTACCTTACCTATTCCTCAGCAGAAAGCACAGGGTCACAATCAGAACTACACCGAGATTTCCGACCAGGATTGCTGATCCGAGTGTACTGAGTGCGAGGTTAACCAGGATCATGGCTGCACCGATAGAGTGGCGGTAAGTCGGCGCCCAGTGTTGTACTACATTTCGTAGGATCATTACGTAGATGGCTAACACAATACCTAGCCCGGTGATACCGTATTGCGCGATCACCATTGGCCAAAAGCTATCGCTTAGAAATCTACCGTCGGCTTCGGTGAGGCCCCATCTCCCAGCAAAACCTAAGTCATAGTAGAGGTCGGAATAACTCAACTTAGAAACAGCGGACCCGAATGTTCCGCCTCCCGCGCCAAACGGAAAGAAGTCGCTTGCGACCGCTATAGCGCTTTGAACGAGAAAGAGACGCGGGGTCAATTCGCCAAGGAAGTAGTTGCTGAATTGTTCGGCTCCCAAAGCCAAGCCAAAGGGAATAATGGCGAGTAAGTAGATGAGTCTCACACGACTCTGCGTTACGACTTCTCTTGGTGAAACCTCCGCAACTCTGGTTTGAACCAAGCCGATCCGGCGAGAGACGGCAAGAAGAACGTATAACAAGGCAAGAACCATAGCCTTGAACCGCAAGGACGCAAAGGAAAGAAAAAGCATCATACCGATCGATACAAGGCGTATCTGTGAGCTGCGGCATACAGAGAAAGCTAAAATTCCCGCGGCAAATATAAGGTTTGCAAACTCGCCAGCGTTGTTAGCTATGAACGAATACGTATCGAAACCAAATCTCTGTTCTGTAACCTCGAAGATGGGAACGACCCTGTTTGCAAAATACATCACGAATGCAGAAAAAAGATAGAGATAGGTGAATGGCATCACCAGGCTTAAAAACCTACAGACGAGCGTTGAGGGAAGGCTCATCATGCCGATGTAAAGGAGAACCGGTTTCGAAAATAGAAATAGATCCAGAAATGTAAGGCCAAGACCTCGGTAATAGGAGCTGAAAACAGATACAAAAAGGGTATAGATCCAAAACAAAACTAACAGAACCAAGATGCGAAAGTATTCAGGCCTGATGCGCCGACCCAACATAGCCAGCCCGAAGACTAATAGGACCAGCGCCTCGTCCGAGTATGAGAACGCAGGCGATAGCGTATTGAAGATACTCCCGAAAAAGGTCAGCAGGAAGAGTGCCGCAGCGATTATGGCGGCCAAGCTATTCAAGTTGCTCGTCCGAGAATCTCGTGTTTTATGCCGTTCAAGCGATCAATCCTGCCAGTTCCTTACGGGACTGCGCACGCAAAGCTTCGACCCGACTGTTGCGTTCATTTCGATCACGGCTAAGTGCCGCCTTGATCTCAGCCTCTCCAGCATTCTCGGTGAGAGCGTCACCATCAACACCGATCTTCTTGGCTATATCCTTTACTTTCTGCATAGAGGCAGCGTAGCAAAATTTCTTATTGAGAAGTACAGCCATAACGAAGCCGAGAAACGTATCAGTAAACACATATTCCGCACTTGTCATTAGTGCTAAAAAGTCCCGCGGTCCAACGGCAAAATTTTTGTCACACCAGTTATGGGTGCGGAAACCTGCACTGTAGATCTTCAGGTTTTGAGATGTAGCAAATGCAATCAGGGCATTTTTGAAGATCGGAGTGCTTTTATAACTGTAATAGACAATGAATCTATCGGAATTTGCTGGTGTCTTACCAATAAAATCATTCCATTCGCCCAATAGGATCGTAGGGTCAACCACCTGGGGTACCTGCCGGCCGGTGACATCCTCGACGACGTGCCCTGTACTTTCATCCCGCGCTAAGATGCCGTGAATGCCGTTTAAACCGTGTTTAAACGTATCGTTCACCGCCAGAAGTTTCGGATCTGCATATCCGATACTGGGTGCATAAGCGACAGTTTTGGCCGCATCAATGTTCAAACCAATATACTCGGGGGCGTGTTCAAACGACGGGTTTGCGAGGTTCCATATCTCGTCCGAGCCGAGAATGGCGAGGTCAAGTTTTTGGCCTTTATAGGGCCTGATACGGATGTGAGACCTATCCTTTAAAAATCGGCGATAGAGAATGACCTTCCTTAGCTGTCGGCGAGGGTTATAGGACAATAACCGAAGTATTTTGAATCTCAATGTTCTCTGGCAATCGAAAACCGTCACGTCGTAGCCGATATTCTCAAAGTATTTCGCCATCGCGTACATCTGATAGAATGCGCCATAATTTAGTGCGTGCGTAAGAGTAAATATCCCAACGGTAGGCTTTTTCTTAATCAAGGTGCTCTGTCCAGGTTTTGACTTGTCGGATTCTGAGTTATGTCGGCTGCTATCGTAGTGCGGTTGCTATTCTAGAGGCTGTTAACTCGTGTCAAAACCGGGAGCAAATCTCTTGGATGCAACGCGGAGTGCAAATCGGTTTAGAACGAAAGAATGGCCGATAGCATAGCTTGCGGCCTCCTTCCAACAACGAGCCTCTGTCAATCGATTTAGCCCAGTCAACGCGTCCATCCGTCCCTGTAGACGAGATAAGGCCGCAGCCCCGATTGTTGTGTTGGCCAGCGACCTTCGTAAGCCTTCCTCAGGCGCGGTCAAAGCGGCTGGTTCGAGGCCGGTGGTTTCGCGGATTTTGGTATTGTCGCAAACTCGGTCGAACATTCGATCATAGTGTACTTGATACCTATTGACGCCAAGGGATAAGTAGTCCGACAGTGAAACCGGCAATAGTTTGAGACCAACAGCATCGCGGTAGATCTCTCCAATGTCACGCCAGCTTCGGTTTTCGCTTGCTGTCACGTTGAAATCTGAAGCCATAGCAATCGGTTTGAGCAAGAGCGCTCCGATCATGTCGGCCACGTCACCCGCCCAGGTCATTGTCGTTCGTTTCTTTAGCATTTCTTCGGGTATGGCAACCGGCAAGCCATTTACCGAGCGTGGTAGGAACGAAACAGCTTCGAGACAACCAAATTGTACTCTGTTTTGGGCATATGTGATCGATGGGCGCACTATAGTCCAGTTCTTGCACGGTTGGTTACGCAAAATGTCTTCCTGACGCGCCTTTGCCAACGCATATTCGTCAGTCGAGAGATAATCCAAGTCGTCCGATACATCTAATAAACGGGGTGTTGTTTCAGTAATCGGTTCTCCGTCGGTATCGGCAAAGACCCTGTATGAAGATAAGTAGACGTAGTGCTCCGTGCGCTTCAGAATACTCTCGACTCTGTCTCTGAAGTCGGCGGTTCGGTATACCATGAAATCGACGACTGCGTCGTAACGCGTGCTTTCAAGAAGATGCATGGTAAAGGCGGGGTCCAGCGCATTGCCCTTGTGGTAGGAGATGCCGGCTTCTGTATTGGCTCGATCACGACGCGTGGTCACCGCAACCGTGTGTCCACGGTTGAGGCAGGTCTGTTGTAGGTATTCACCGATCGCACCGGTGCCGCCAATCAAGAGAATGCGTGCCATGCTTAGCCTATTTCGCTATCTTATGCAGCGCTCGTTTAACCTGTGCCCTCAGCTTGGGAGAAAGCGCCTTTTTCGCGATCAGGACGGCGCGGTCGTAACTGGTTGGATCAACCGACGTAACTATCTCTAGCGCCCGGGATTCGTCCGCGACGGTAGTGAAGTTTTCGACTATGATCGGGCGAGAGGGCGCCGGCGATAGTAACTTGTCGCTCAAGTTGAGAAACTCTTCTTTGGATGTTGCTGCAGCATACTCGAAACCGTTTGCCTCGCACCATGCCCTCGCAAGAGAGCTCTTCATACGAGTTGATACTGGAAGTATGTGTTCCGACCCGTCCTCACCGGAGTTGAAATGCCCGCCCGCGGCGATGTATTTATTCGCTCCGTTCTTATAGTGCGAGGCTATGTGGTTCGAGTTGTTAAATTCGACACCGCAACCGTTATTTATCAGTGCGATCCTGATATTGTCGCTCACGTGACGGTTGCCGAGCGTGTTCATGTCGTAGAAGAAAGCCAGGTCGCCAAGCACAGCCAGGTTGATCTGATCTGGACTTGCAAGCGCTCCGCCAAGTGTTGTTGACAAACATCCGTCTATACCAAAACCGCCAACATTAGAACTGATGGACACACCGTGTGGGACTGGGAAGAAGTTCCAACTGCGCAACGAGTTGAGAATGCCAAGATAAACGTTGGTGCCGACAGAGAGGCGTGGCGCGATCTGGCTGGCTAGCCAAATGTTCGAGAACGGCAGTTCCGGAATCAACTGTCGCAAAGCCTCATCGCTCGCTTGCCACTCATCAAAAAAGTGGTTCTTCGTTCCACCGTGTTCAAATCGATCAAAAAACTCGACGAGATCACCCTGAAACATGAAGCGTAGCTTTTTTCCTGTGTCGCGCAGAGCGCTGTCGGAAGACACACGCCATACCTCAGAGCATTCTTGCAGTAAGCGCGTTCCATAATAGTCTCCTGAAACCTCGCCCAGGTGGATCACCAAATCGGGAAGTAGACGTCGCCAAAGTTGTGTCGGGGCGCGGAAGTTGCTGGCGATCAGGGCGGGCTGGATACGGAACTTGCCTTGGTACGAGCTTGTATGGTCACAAGCGACGACCGCGTCCCTGCTTGCACAGAAATCTTCGATCGCCTTTGTTTCCCGGGACGTGAAGTCCCTGTGCGACCCAATGAACAATGCAACTTTGCGCCCCCGGATATCTGGCCATTCATCAATCCTGTTGAGGTCTTTCACCACGCGTTGGGTTGGCAGTTCATCGACATCAAATACCCCGGTGTATGAGCTGGGTAGGTTGATGTGCACCGGCCCGCCTCCATCGCGGAAGGCTGCATTTAGCGCCATATTTACGAGCGTATTGCACTGCCATTCGTCCTGGGCATCCTTTATGAAGGGTAACTGAACCGAGAGCTTGACCGTATCGTTCGGTTGGACGTTTCGATCAATAATCTGCGGCACAAGATGACCGACCTTGTCATTGCCAGTAAACGACGTAATGGCGATAACTGATAGCTTTCGGTAATAAGCCTCTGTCATGCCTGACAGATAATTGCGCGACGCCGTTGCGCCCGTACAGGACAGCGCTACCGCCTCACCAGTCTTTTCGGCTAGCCCGCAAGCCATGTACGCAGCCGAGCGTTCGTCAACTGAGGAGTAGACCTCGAAGTAAGGATCACTTTGGACACTGCCTGAAATCGGGATATTCGTCGATCCTGGACTGACGACGATCCGGCGCACCCCGTGGGCTTTCAGCAGGGCTAAAACGACCTGAGCGTTTTTTTCGTTAGTATATCTACCCATTTGTTTCCTGTTCCTTCCAGACCTGTGCGTCATTCGAGAACTCAAATGCGAAGGTGATTTCAACCATATTTCTGGCGGAAGTAGCGAGCCTCCACGAAGTAGATATAAGCCGATACGAGCAAGAACTCTGTAATGCAAACGGTCGCGGCGAGCCCGAGTACACCCCAATGAGGTAAGAGGAACGCCGCCAGGCCGAGATTGAAGGCAACCGCCAGAACCAAAACTGTGACTTTGACGCGCATGAAGTGTTGTGTACGCAGCATTGCACCTGCGTTGTAACCGAGAAACCGCATCGGGACTGTGAAAGCCAACACTTGCAGCACGCTGGCTGCCGTCTCGAAGCCTGGCCCAAACGCAAGACGAATGATAAGCGGAGCGCCGAAATACAACGCCGCTGCAGTGATAAGTCCAAAGCCGAGCATAGATGCACTCGCAACACGGCTGAATGTCTTTAGTTTCTCGAAGTCCTGTGCGGCCCAACGATGGATTTTGGGCAAGAGGAATTTCGAGAAGGCAACTGTCGGTAGAAGGCACACGGCGTTCAGAATGACCAGAGCCGCGCTGTAGAACCCAGCATCATGACTGCCAAGCGTGTAATTAGCTAAGACGACGTGACCCTGCGCCCAGGCGAGGTACAGCACCCCGGCAACTCCGAACACCCACGATTGCGACAGAAATGCGCCGGCCTGCGCTGCGTCGGGGAGCGGTTCGGTTCGCGGCTCAGGCGTATGCCCCTTGAGGTTTATCTTGAGAAACCAAAGACTGCGGAGCTGTGGTGCAAGGAAGATAAAGATGATGAGCGATGCAATCGCGTAGCCGACGGCGGTAAGCCGCAACATGTCGCCATTGATAGCTACAAAAAAGACGCCGAATGCGACCGAAAGGCGAGCTAAAGAAGTCACGGCCCCAAGGACAGCAAACTGGGCATATCGCTGTTCGAGCTGGTATTTTGCCCCAACTATCTCGATCGAAACCATTGAAACAATAACGGGGAGCAGCGCAAGGATTACGAACTGAGTGCGGTCGTTGTTGGGGCCAAAGCCGCCCCATAGCGCCAAGGCAAGGACAGTCGAAGTCGTGGAAAGCAGACAAAAACGAAGCGACGGTCGGAACCACCGCCTCGCGCCCCAACCCTCGCCGCCGAATGCCTTCAGCCAATACTGTGCAGTGCCAAACACGCACAACGGGACAGCCAAAGTCACGAGGCCGAGGGCGCTACTTAGGATACCATAATCCGACGCTCCAAGCAATCTCGCGATTAGCATTTGCGCGACGATGCCTGCGAGAGCGCCGACAATAGTGCCAGACCAAACCAGGATTAGATCCGTTACACTCTTTTTGCTAATTCCAATATCTGCGAGCGGCCGACTTCGCCCGTCCTTCGTGGTTTTATTTGAGTCTCCCGATGTCATATTAAAGAAGTATTCTTAAGGGGCGCTTCGCTAGGTCTTAGTTCGAGCTGTATTTGTCCAGGTTGTGAGGGCATTGCCAGCGAGTTGGCGACTGTTTCCCTTATATCCTTCGCAGAACGGTAGTGTGTTGCCTGCGCCCTAACTCCCGGTAACACGGGCAATGGCCCTTTTAGGGAACGTCGCTTGAGTGAAGCCTGCATCGTTTTCGAGGTTATCTCGGAGGTCCGCAGTTTCAGCCACAATCGCTTCATATTCTCCAATAGTCCGAGTGAGATACCAATGGGTGAAAACGTCGTTCTGCGATGCGTTTGGCGTGCACATGTAAGGATACCGCCGTGTCTCATTTCTGGCGCTAAAATTTGGCGGCAATCGTTAGATTGGCTCATAGCTACCGCACAAGGACTGCCCATAGCGCCTTGGTGTGCAAGCGTGTTTGGAATCGTAGATCCCAGCCATACTAGAGCGAGTAGCAACTTTCTGCATCTGCGAAAACCCTGACCTCACACATAACTGGTGTTAGATGCGCGCTTAGTTAATGCTCATTGCGGGGATGGCAGCAAACCATGCCAGCGTACGAGAATGTAGAGCCGGCCGCCACTCAACCAAGAGGGCGCGCTTTGCCCTTTGTGTCCTCCCCGATAGAGAATTGGGATTGTTTGGGCGTCGAATGCTGCTGAAGCTCGGCCGACATGCGCACATGTCACGCCGTCTTGAAGTCCACTCTGCGGCCATCCAACTCACCTTCAAATGCTGCCAAGACGTCTGAGAAATGTGCGTGGGTGCAGGCAGCCATCGAGTTGTGGCCGGCGGTTTTGAGCAAACTAGACATCTTCAGTTGGCGTCCTGCTGTCTGCCTCGACCTCAATGCATCCGCCTCTTGTATTTGCGGGCAATTGAACCATACTTGTTGATCGGTGTGTCTTGAGGATTTCGATAGTGTCTTTTCATGACCGTGGCACAACATGGTTTCTGGCCCAACTGAGACCCAACAGCGTCAAGATCGCCGAGCGCAATCTGAAGCGGCAAGGCTTCTGTACCTTTCTGCCGGTCGAAGAGGTGACGAGGCGCGTTAAGTCGAAGTTCGTGACAAGCGAGCGGCCAATGTTCCCTGGCTATATCTTCGTGGCCTTTGATATCTCCAAAGGTGGCTGGCAGGTGATCAACTCTACGACCGGTATCGCGCGTCTTGTTAGTTTTGGTAAAAATCCGGCTTTGGTGCCGTTTGACGTCATCTCCGGGCTTATGCTGCGCTGCGATGCAGGACTCAAACCAATGCAATCGAAAATGCTCTCGGCAGGGGACGGAGTGACCATAACCAGCGGCCCATTTGCTGACTTCGTGGCCGAGGTCGAAAAGATCGAACCTGGACGTCGTGTCTGGGCTTTGCTTGAAGTCATGGGTGGCAAGACACGTGTTGTATTGGACGAAGGGCGGGTCCGCTTGATCTGACGCGGCAAAGTTTTCCTGCTCACAAGCTGACCAGTGTTGGGTCAACAATTATGTGCACGGTAACCACCACGAGTTTGGCTGACTATATAGACTTCCAAATGTATGGCGTGGACACGGCAACACTTTCAGACCGGGACATCGCCCACTAGCGTCGAAAGGTATCCTCGCAGTGGATCAGAGGCCGACAAAGCATTAACAATCAAACTGACCATTCGACGGGCGCACGCCGTCGCTTTTCCGTTGCGCGTCGCGCCGTCAACCATCCCGCTTCGCAGGGTTAAAGAAGGACTATCGAAATGCCGTTGACCATGAACCGCGAGGTTTTCATCACCTGTGCCGTGACAGGATCGGGTGGAACGCAGGAGAAATCGCCCCATGTGCCGCGGTCGCCGACGGAGATTGCGGAGAGTGCGCTTGCGGCGGCGCGGGCGGGGGCGGCGATTGTTCATTGCCATGTGCGGGATCCGCAGACCGGTGCCCCGTCGCGCGATCTCGGCCTCTATCGCGAGGTGACGGACCGGATCCGGGCGTCTGATACGGATGTGGTCTTGAACCTGACCGCCGGGATGGGGGGCGATATGGTGTTTGGCTCGACCGAGGCACCTTTGCCGCTGAAAGCGGTCGGGACCGATATGGCGGGCGCGACTGAGCGGATGGCCCATATTGCGGAATGTCAGCCGGAGATTTGTACGCTCGATTGCGGCACGATGAATTTCGCGGAGGCGGATTATGTGATGACCAACACGCCCGGCATGTTGCGGGCGATGGGGCAGATGATGACCGATCTGGGTGTGAAGCCGGAGATTGAGGCGTTTGACACTGGTCATCTCTGGTTTGCCAAGCAGTTGGTGGACGAGGGCATTCTGGCCGCACCGGCGCTGGTGCAGCTTTGTATGGGGGTGCCTTGGGGCGCGCCGAATGACCTCAATACCTATCTCGCGATGGTCAACAACGTGCCCGCCGATTGGCATTGGTCGGCCTTCAGTTTGGGCCGGGATCAGATGCCCTTTGTCGCTGCTGCAGTTCTGGCAGGTGGCAATGTCCGGGTCGGGTTGGAGGATAATCTGTTCTTGGAGAAGGGTGTGTTGGCCACCAATGCACAGCTGGTCGCGCGGGCCGTGACGCTGATCGAGACGATGGGCGCCCGCGTGATCGGGCCGGAGGCGGTGCGCGCCAAACTGGGCCTGACCAAGCGAGCGCCGGTCTCATGAGGCGCGCCGGATTCGGCATTGATAGCAGTTGTTCGCGGCGCTTCGGATATCGACAAACGCGATGTCTTTGCGTTCGAATAACGCGCGCGCGTACGCGGCGATCTGATCTGTCGGCACCACTTTGCCGGTGCCATAGACGATCCGTTCATCGGCGGAGTAACCCCGTACGAGATACTCGGGCGCGCGCAGAATGGCGGGCGTCTTGTCCGATGGCTCTGCGCGGGCGCAGGGCTCCGCGCAGAGGAATATCGGGCCGGTTTCTGCATAGGGGTTTGTGGTTTCAAACGGTTTGTGTGCCAGGACCAGATAGTCTTGCCCCAATGGTGTTTCCTCCAGGCAATGCCGGCAGGGATAGCCATCGCCGCCAGACACATGGCGCTCGACCGGCAAGTCATAGTCGTCGCGTCCCAGGTCGCGAATTTGGGCGACGGTTTCGGTTGGAAGGGCGTGAAATTCAATATCCATATCGGGTCTCCTTTGCGGCGTTTGTTGCGCGAATGCGGCGTGGGGCCGACCCGGAGCATGCGGGAACGGAGCCATGACGGAGCGCAAAGCGGCAGTCATCGGGGGTGGGGTCATCGGCGGCGGATGGGCGGCACGCTTCCTTCTGAACGGATGGGATGTGGCGGTCTGCGATCCCGATCCGGAGGCAGAGCGTAAGATCCAAGAGGTCCTGCAGAATGCGCGCCGAAGCTTGCCAGCGCTCTACGACAGAGCACTGCCAGAAGAGGGGAGACTGACGTTCCAAAGTGACCTTGGGGAGGCATTGGACGGGGCCGCTTGGGTTCAAGAAAGCGTGCCGGAGCGGTTGGATTTGAAGCACCAGATCCATGCGGATCTGACGGCTCTCGCGCCGCCGAATGCGATCATTGGCTCGTCCACCTCCGGTTTCAAACCCTCGGAACTGACCGCGCAAGGCGCGCGGGTCATCGTCGCGCACCCGTTCAATCCGGTCTATCTCTTGCCACTTGTCGAACTGGTCGGCGAGGTGGGGCGATGCGCGGACGCGGCGACGATCCTCCGCGATGTCGGCATGTATCCCTTGATCGTCCGCAAGGAAATTGACGCCCATATCGCGGACCGGCTTCTAGAGGCGGTCTGGCGCGAAGCGTTGTGGCTGGTCAAAGACGAGATTGCCACAACCGAAGAGATTGACGAGGCGATCCGTATGGGCTTCGGCCTCCGATGGGCGCAGATGGGCCTGTTTGAGACCTATCGCGTGGCGGGCGGCGAAGCAGGGATGAAGCATTTCATGGCGCAGTTCGGCCCGGCGCTGGAATGGCCCTGGACCAAGCTGATGGATGTGCCGGACTTCACGCCCGAACTGGTTGACCTGATCGCGGGGCAGTCGGATGCGCAGTCGGGCCATCTATCGATCCGCGCCTTGGAACGTCTGCGTGATGACAATCTGGTGGGCATTCTGCGCAGCTTGCGGCGAACCAAGAGCGGGGCAGGCGGGGTGATTGTGGATCATGAGGCCAGCTTGCCGCCGGTGATGGAGTCGGTCCTGCCGGTGACGGTTTTGCGGCAGGTGCCGGAAACGTGGACGGATTATAACGGCCATATGAACGAGGCCCGTTATCTGGAGGTCGGCGCACAAGCCAGCGATCGATTCATGGAAATGATTGGCGCCGATGCAGCCTACATCGCCAGCGGGCTGAGCTATTTCACTGTTGAAAACCACGTCCGATATCTGGCGGAGGTTCATGCAGGCGATGAGTTGAAGATCACCACGCAAGTGCTGGCAACCGAAGGGAAGAAGCTGCATCTGTTTCACAGTATGACCCGCGGAGACGGCACTTTGGCGGCGACAATGGAAACCTTGCTTCTGCATATGGATTTGCAGGCTCGTAAGAGCGTCGCGCCCCAAGGGGGGGTCGCGGAGGCGCTGGCGCAATACGCCGCCGCGCATCGCGACTTGGCGATGCCGGATGGGGCCGGGCGGTTTGTCGGGCAACGGGCTGCGCAATGAGCTTGTGACCGCAATGGGTGCGATGCCCGCAATGCGGCTCAGGAGACTGTCTGATCACCCGGGCCGAATTGCTTCTGACTTCCGCTGCAATACCCACGCAAACATCAGCGAATCAACTGACCGCGCCACAGCTGCGAGAAGCGTCGGGTCATGTATGCGGTTCGTCATGTGGCGCAGAAAAGCTGGGCCGCCAGGTGTCTAGTCGAGATCCGGGAAATAATCCGGCGGGGAGAGTGTGACCGTGTTCAGAGCGTCGTTCTGCGGTGTCAGCACCACAATTTCTGGTCCGAAAAGCCGGTTCGGATCTCCGGTTCCGTCGCGCCCAAGCGCTTGTCGGATTGCCAGTTCACCCTGCGCCGCCGGGTCGTCGAAAGGGGCGGCACCGATCCGGCCATTCATCAGCCCCCTTAGGACGGAGTGATTGGCATAGGTCGCATAGAGAAGCGGCGTTGGACCATCGCCAACGGCGATCAGCCCAACGGCGGCTTCGATGGCTGGCGCGCTGCCAATCAAGATATCTGTGTCCGTCGCGTCAGAGAGCGCCTCATAGACCAGCGCCAATTGCTCTGGCACACCGGTATCAGCGCCGTAAATGGTGCTGATCGTGACGGCACTATCGCCCAGCCCGGCCTGGAGACCGTCCAGCAAGGGGGCCGTCCATCCCGACTCTGGCGGTCCGGTGATCAGGGTGGCGCTGAGCTCGCCTGACCCCGCCGGGTGCAGATCCGCCAGGTGGCGGCCCAGATCCAGGCCCATATCATACCAATCGACCCCAACACGGCCACTCAGCGCGGGAGAGTGCAATTCATTGACCAGCGCATAGACCGGAACTTGATGCGCCGCCGTCGCAATGGCCTGGAGCAGGACGGGATGATCCGCACTGACCGCGCCGATCAAAATGGCGTTGGCGTCGCGGGCGACGCAATCGCTCAGTTGTGCGATCTGTGCGGCCCGCGCGTTATAGCCGCCGGCCTCCATCATGATCAGGTCCACCGCTTGACGATCGGCCTCTTGTTCCAGCCCAAAACCGACGCTGAGCCAGTACTCATCCTTGAAATGCGGGACCAAGACGCAGAAGAGCGGCGTAGCGGATGCGGCAGATGCCCACAGACTCATCGCCAAACCCGCCCCAATCATTGCACGTCCCCATTGCGCGCCATACTGTTCCGCCGTGTTCCAGAGCCGTTTTGACACGCGTTTGATCCTGATCCTGTCTGCCATGGGCCTTCTGGCCGTGATGGTGGGTGTGGCCGCCGTGGTGGTCAATCGCTATGTGATCCAAAGCCACGATACCTTGATCCAAAGCAATTTGCCGCGAATACAGCTGGCCAGCGAAATCGGCGCGGATGTTGAATTTGTTGGGACGGTGTCGACGGCGTTTGTGCGGGCCGACTCGCGGGCGGATCTCGATCGAATGGTCGCGCGGTTGGGCGACGCGGTGGATCGGATCGAGGCGGGCGTCCGTCTGTTGGAAGATGGGGAAGGCGCGGACGATCCGGCAGATTTGCCAACCGAAGATAGCGCAGCCGAAATTTTGGACCGCATCGCGACGGTCGGGCGGCAATCGTTAGATCTCTCTGCGCGGGTTACAGCAGAACAAGAGGCGCTTGACCGCGAGGGCGCGGCTTTTACCGCGCTTGTTGGAGAAGAGATCGGCCTTGCGCGCCTGAGGGTCACAGCGACGATCGTCGGGCTCTATACTGGGGTTGATGGCGACCCCCGCCCGGTACTGGACGATTTGGCCGACGAGTATTTCTTCGCGTTCGAGCGGCTGACTGAGTTGGGCCGATTGGTCGACGGCATGCGGCTTAAAACGCAATCGCTTCCTGCGATGATGACATCGGCGCGGCTCGAAGAGACGCATCGGGCGCTGGTGGTGCAGGTGGCAGATGCCGAGCAGCGTCTCGGTTTCCTGTTATCTGACACGGCGCGTGGGGCGGCGGCACAGCATTTGGCAGCATATCGCGCGGCATTGGCACGCGGCGGGCTGGTCGCGGTGCAGCGTGAACGCGTGCTCCTGGCCGATCGCTTGGTTGCGGAAAGCCGATTGCTAAATCGGCGCATTACGGCTTTGTCCAACCGCGCCCGCGTGGCACAGACCATTTCTCAAACGGCGAGCCTGGCGCGGGTCGAGGCGGTAAACCAGCGCGCGGCTCTGCTGACCACGGCCCTGATAGCCGGGGTCGCGCTTGCGGTTGGGCTGGCCGGGATGTTGTGGATTTACGCGCGGCGGCGCCTCGTCTCGCGGCTTGGCGATGTCTCTCGTCAAATCGTTGCTGTGGCGCGTGGGGTTCACGACCAACCGGTGCCGATCACTGGGCGCGACGAGATCGGGCGGATGGAAAAGGCCCTCAACATCCTGCGCCGCCGGTCTGCCGAGGCGACACGTTTGCGGGCCAGCCTTGAGGAAGCCGTGATCGCGCGCACCGGCGATCTGGTGCGCGAGATGCAGGCCTCCGATACCGCGCGGGCCGATGCCGAAGCTATCGCGCGGAGCAAAACCGAGCTTCTGGCATTTATGAGCCACGAAATCCGGACCCCCCTGAACGGGATTATCGGAATGCTCGGCTTACTGGCTGCCGAAACCCAGGATGAGGCGCAGGCCAAGCGCGTGCGGATCGCGCATCGCTCGGCCCGCGATCTTTTGGATATCAGCAATGAGTTGCTCAACTTCGCCGCCAGCGATGATGCGGAAAATGGTCGTCGCGACGTTCATTTCTTGCTCCGGGATTTGGTTGGGCAACTGGAGCTTCAACTCCGTATCTTGGCGGCACCAAAAGGGTTGGAGGCGACAGTTGAGCTGATTGAGCCTGCGCCGCATGTGCTTGTCGGAGATGTGGTCAAAATTCGCCAAATCCTCTCCAATCTGATTTCAAACGCGGTCAAATACACCGATGCTGGGCGTGTCTCGGTTCTAATCGATCATGGGATTTCGGAAGCGGATGGGCAGATCGTTTTATCGATCACCGTGGCCGATACCGGAGTTGGCATGTCTGAGGCGGCGCTGGCCGAAGCCTTCGATGCTTATGCGCGCGCAAGTGCTACCCGGCAGTCCGGGATTGAGGGGATCGGTCTCGGCCTCGCCATTTCGCGGTCGCTGACGACGGCGCTTGGCGGCGCGCTTGACGTGCAAAGCGCGCCCGGCGTCGGCAGCCGGTTCACCTTATCGGTGCCGCTTGGCCTCGGCGATCCGGATCTGATCGTCAGGGAGGTTGATCTGGATGAGGTGGCGTTTGCAGATCCGCGCCGGGTGTTGATCATTGATGACCATGCCGTCAACCGTCTGGTCGCCCGTGGTTATCTTGAAAAGATGGGGTGCGATGTGGTTGAGGCGGCCACCGGGCGGGCAGGGCTCGCCGCGGTGCAGGATGGGCCTTTCGATCTGGTTCTGATTGATCTCGACTTGCCCGACATGCCGGGGCAGTCGGTGGCCGAAGCGCTTTCCGATCAGCCTCAGGCCGGGCGTTTGGTGGCTTTGACCGCGCATCTGATCGAGGATACCGAGATGGAACGGACTCGATTGGGCGTGTCGCGCATTCTGGCAAAACCGATTTCCCCGCGTGCGCTGGCCGATTGTCTGTCTGATGATCTGACCACGCATGCGGAACAGCCACGCGAGATAGTATCTTCCGACCCGGTCCTCGAAACCCTGCTCAGTGACAGGGTTGATCTGGGTGAGGAGACGACCGCTCGCATCGTGGCGGAGTTTCTGGCCGATCTGCCAAACGCCATTGACCGGATTCGCGATGTGGGCGCTGATGATGGGGGATCATTTGACGATCTGGCCGCTGCCCGACGCGCGGCGGCGCATCGGCTAAAGGGGGCCGCATCCAATTTCCGATTGGACGCCTTATGCGATTTAATGCTGCGGATCGAGGCGGGCGACGAGGTTTCCGACGCGCAACTCACCACCGCTGCGGAGGCTGCGGCGCGGCAATTGTCCGAGGCGGCAACCCAATCCGGCCTTCACGTTGTGGCGGGGTCGACGAACCGATAGCCCTGGCCGTGCACGGTGAGAAGCCAGTCTGGTGTGGTCGCGTCCTCTTCCAGCTTTTTGCGGAGCCGCCCGACAACGACATCAATCATCCGGTCATTGGGTCGATCCGGATCACGGCCAAGCATCTCCGAGAGCCGCCCACGGCTCAGCGTTTGACCAGGGTGGTCCGTGAGCGCCGCGAGCACCTCAAACTCCTGCTGCGTCAGCGTTTCGACGCGGCTGACGGAGACAAGCCGGCGTCGGATACGGTCAAAGCGCCAGGGGCCGAACACATCCACCGGTGGCGCACCTTCCGGGGCTTGGCCGATATCCGCGATACGCGCCAGAAGGTTCTTCACCCGCGCGGCCAATTCGCGTTTGTCGAACGGCTTGGTGACATAATCATCGGCGCCCATCTCCAGGCCGACGATCTTGTCGACCTGATCATCGCGCGCCGTTAGCAGGATGATCCCAACCCGGGAGGCCGCACGCTGTTCGCGCGTGATCGTCAGCCCATCCTTACCGCCGAGATTGATATCCACCAGCAACAGTTCCGCCGGGTCGCGGGCCAAGACGGCCTCCATCTCCTCGGCATTCGCGGCATCGCTGACGCGGTAGCCCTGGCCGCTGAGATAAGCGACGAGGCGCATCCGGGTGGTGCGGTCGTCTTCGACGACAAGGATATGGGGCAAGGGACTCATGGCGTTTACAATTCTTCACATCTTCGTACAGGCCGCCTTGACGTGCATCAACAGGGTGACAGGCGCTGCGACGGTAAAATCAGGCAGAAAATATCATAAAAGCTAAGGAGGCTTCTCCCATGTCATTCCATCGTCCTACCCGCCGCGGGTTTATGCAGGGAGGGGCAGCGGCCTTCGGCGCTGCGACGTTGATGAACTCAACCGCGCTGGCATCGATTGACCCGAACTCTTTTAGCAACCGCACTTTCCACGCCACCCACTATGGCCCGTTTGAGGCCGTGGTGCGTGATGGTCGGCTTATCGGCATCAACACGATGATGGAGCTGGACGCCCGACCGACCGAGATGCTGACCCAAGGCGTCCTTGATCGGACCTATGATCGGAGCCGCATCGACTATCCGATGGTCCGGAAATCCTACCTGGAAAACTGGCAAACCGGCGACACCCGCCCGGAACTGAGGGGCGAAGAGCCTTATGTTCGGGTCGATTGGGACACGGCGCTCGATCTCACCGCAAAGGCCCTGCTCGACACGGCAACCAACTATGGCAATGAGGCGATCTTCAGCTCCTCCTATGGTGGCTGGAGCCATGCGGGTGTCATGCGGCCTAATGTGCTGCAAGGGCGGCTTCTGAACCTCATGGGCGGCTGCACCAACACGCAAGGCGACTGGTCGGCCGGGGCGTCGCAAATCGCCCTGCCACGGGTCATCGGCGATATGGAGGTCTACTCCCCGCAATCTGCTTGGGAGACGATCCGCGACAACACCGAGGTGTTCCTGCTTGTCGGCTGTGACCCGATCAAGAACAACCGGGTCGAATTCCGGGTGGCCGATCACGGCATGTATGCACCTTGGGAGATGATCCGTGACGCGGGCGTGCGATTCATCTCGATCAACCCGCAACGCACGGCGACCGATGACTATCTGAACGCCGAATGGATGCGCATCATCCCCAACACCGATGTCGCGCTGTTCCTGGCGATGGCCTATCATGTGCTGGATCAAGGTCTCGAAGATCGCGCCTATATGGAGCGTTACACCGTCGGCGCGGATCGCTGGATCGCCTATGTCCAGGGTGAGGGCGAAGACGCAACGCCGAAAACGCCGGAATGGGCCGCCGCGATCACTGGCATTGACGCTGATGAGATCCGGGCGTTGGCCGAGCTTCTGGCAACCTCAACCACCTCGATTGCTGGCGCTTGGTCGCTGCAACGGGCACAGCATGGCGAGATGACCCACTGGGCCATCGTCAACTTCTCCGCACTCACGGGGCAAATCGGGCGGCCAGGCAGTGGTGTCGGCTTTAGCTGGCACTATGGCAATGGCGGCATGCCGCAATCGGGTCAAGCCACGCCAACAGGGCTGAGCCAAGGCCGGAACTTTGTGCGCGGCACCTGTCCGGCCGGTCGGATCACCGACATGTTGGAAAATCCGGGGATGGAGTTCACCTATAACGGCAACCCGGGTGTCTATCCTGAAGTTCACATGATCTTCAACGCCGGCAACAACTTCATGTCGCACCAGCAGGACACCAACAGGTTGATCCGGGCGCTGGAAACCGTCGACACGATTGTCAGCGTCGATGTCTGGTGGACGGCGGCGACCCGGTGGGCCGATATCGTGCTGCCCGCGTCCTCGTCTCTGGAGCGCGACGACATCACCTCGGGCGGAACGTATTCCAATGACCGGGTCTATGCGATGAAGAAGGTCATCGACCCGGTGGGCGAAAGCCGCTCGGATTACGAGATTTTCGAGGGTCTCGCCGACAAGCTGGGCCTTTGGGCGCAATTCACCGATGGTGAAGAGTACATGACCCATATTCGGGCAGCCTATGAACGGTCCTCGGCGGCCGATGAAATCCCGTTCGAAGAGTTCTGGGAAAAAGGCTATGCCCGGATGGAGGTGCCCGACGAAGCCCGCGCTTGGGTGCGGCACAGCGCCTTTATCGACGACCCGGAAGGCAACCCGCTGCACACGACTTCGGGCCGGATCGAGATGTATTGCGAAGACATCGCCGCGATGGAGATCGACGATTGCCCGGGCATGCCGATGTGGATGGAGAAGCACGAATATCTCGGCAATGCCGAACCTGGGCAACTCCATGTCGTGTCGCCACACCCGTGGTTCCGGTTGCACAGTCAGATGGACCAATCCGAGAGCTTGCGCGACCTCTATAAGGTCCAAGGCCGGGAACCGGTGCGGATCAACCGGCAGGATGCCGAGGAACGCGGCATTGCCGATGGCGACCTGGTCGAGCTCTATAACGACCGTGGCACGGTTATCGCTGGCGCTGTTCTCAGCGACGAGATTATGCCGGGTGTGATGTCGATCTACGAAGGCTGCTGGCCGCAGCTTGACAGTCAGGGTCGGTGTAACTCTGGGCTGGCGAACTTCCTGACGTCGACGCAACGCGCCTCGGGTCTCAGCCAAGCCAACACGGCAAACACGGTTCTGGCTTCGCTGCGGCGCTGCGAGGATCCCGAGGGGCCGAATATGGCCTATGAGAAACCGGATATCGTCGAGATGGATGAGGTGGCCTTTGCCGCACCGGATTACGACGATCTGGGTCTCGACCGCCTCTATGATCTGACCGACGCCCTCTATGCCGATATGGAGCCTGCGGAACGTCTGTTCTACGAGCGGTGCACGGTCTGCCACGGGCCGCGTGAACCCCACCACTTCACGCAGCTGCAATGGCGCGGCATCACGCCCTCGATGTTCCCACGGGCGGGTCTGGATGACGAAGAGGCCGCGATGGTCACCGACTATCTGATGCGCCACGCCTCCGACGCGCCGAACTAAGGCGGCGATATCTCCGGGCCGGGCGATCCTCTTCTTGGGTTGCCCGGCCCATCCTTTCCCCATCCACCTTTGATTCTCGGAGATTTCTCATGGATGGTACGTTTGTTTCTTGCGGTTGCTGTGACGATGCCCCGGCGAAGACAGGAGCAAGCCTCATGTCGGTGGCGGACGCGGTTGCGTTGGCGCTTTGCGACATTGCCCCGGTGGCGGGCCGCGAGCTTCGGTCTCTGGGCGACGCCCTCGGGCGCGTGACCCTCGACCGGATCGACGCGCCGGGGCCGCTGCCCCGCTTCGACAGCGCGGCGATGGATGGTGTCGCGCTCCGCACGGCTGATCTCGCGCAAGCCGCTGATCTGCCTTTGGCGGGCACAATTGCCGCCGGAGATGGCCCGTCGGATTTGCCCGCCGGGCGGGCGATGCAAATCTTCACGGGTGCGCCGGTGCCGCATGGCGCCGATGCGGTGGTGATGATTGAGCGCTGTCGGATCTGCGGCGACCATGTGCATATCGATCACCCGCCCGCTCCGGGAGACAACATCCGGCCCTTGGGCAGCGATCAAGCGCCGGGCCAAGTCCTTATCGAGGCCGGAACCCGGCTCACGCCGCATCATATCGGTCTGCTGGCCGCCAATGGCGTGACTGAGGTCGCTCTCCGGCGGAAACCACGGATCGCGATCTTCTCGACCGGCGATGAACTGACCGAAGGCGCTTGCGCAGGGGGCCAGATCAACGATGCCAATCGGCCCATGCTTCTGGCCCTGATCCGCGCCGCCGGAGCGGAGGCGGTGGATGCCGGTGTCATCCCCGATGATCTTGCAGCGAGCGCCGAGGCCTTGGCCCGTATCGCGCCGAACGTGGATTTGATCGTGACGTCGGGTGCTGTTTCAATGGGCGGCAAAGACCATCTGCGCGCCGCCTTGGATGCGGCGGGGGGTGCGGTTCGTGGCTGGCGCGTCGCCATAAAGCCCGGCAAGCCGGTGCTTTTCGGACGCATCGGGGAGGCGGCTTATACCGGTCTGCCGGGCAACCCATTCGCGGTGCATGTGGGCTTTCACCTTTTCGTCGCGCCGCAGATCGCCCGCCTATCCGGCACCGCGCCTCGGGCTTTCGCAACCTTCCCGGCGCGCGCAGGTTTCGATTGGACCCGCAAACCGGGCCGGGCCGAGGTCTTCCCTGTCCGCTTCTTGCGCTATGACGAAACTGGCCTGCCCGTGTTGGAGCGCCTTGGCCGCAGTGTCTCGGGCACGCTTCTGCCGCTAAGCGGCGCAGATGGCCTGGCGATGGTTCCGGGAGAGACATGCGACCTGCGCTCAGGCGACGCGCTGCGCTGGCAGCCGTTTTCTCAAGGAGATATTCGATGACCGACATTCAACTGGCCGCGATCCGGTTCGAAACCGATGATGTCGACGCATTGCTCAGCGATGTGGCCGCCGCGTTGACCGCTGAGCGTCTTGTGGTGCGCGGAGTTTTGCAGAGCCGGGGTGAGGTCAGCGGCGACTGCCATTGCGCCGATATGGATTTGACCAGCATCGGCACAGGGCAGGTGTTTCGGATTTCCCAACCGCTTGGCAACGGGTCGCGCGGCTGCCGTCTCGACCCCGGGGCTTTGGCTGAATGTTCGGCCCATCTTGAAGCCGAACTGGCTGCTGGTGCCGATCTGTTGATCCTCAATCGCTTTGGGCGTGGCGAAAGCGAGGGGCGCGGCCTCCGCGACTTGATCTTTACGGCTTTGGCGCGTGGCGTGCCGGTTTTGACCGCTGTGCGCCCAACCTATGCCGACGCTTGGGCCGCCTTCGGCGGCGGGGCGACGACGGACTTACCGGTCCATCTTGGGGCCGTCTGTGACTGGGCGCATCGCGCCATGGCGGTACGTCATGCCGCTTGATAGCGCACCAATGCCGCTGATCGATCGGTTTGGGCGCCGGGTGACCTATCTTCGGCTGTCGGTGACCGACCGGTGCGATCTCCGCTGTACCTATTGCATGGCGGAGAAGATGGTGTTCTTGCCCAAACGCGATCTCTTGAGCCTGGAGGAATTGGCACGCCTATCGCGCGTCTTTATCCGCCACGGCGTCCGCAAGCTGCGCATTACGGGGGGTGAGCCGCTGGTACGCCGCGATGTGCTCGATCTGTTTCGCGACCTTGGGCGCGACGTGCGCCGGGGCGATCTGGATGAGGTGACGCTGACCACGAACGGGACGCAGCTCGTCCGCCATGCCGACGCGCTGGCGGCGGCGGGGGTGCGGCGGGTGAATGTCTCGCTTGATACGCTCGACCCGGCGCGATTTCGCGCCGTGACCCGGCTTGGCACGCTTGCGACCGTGTTGGCGGGCATCGATGCAGCTTTGGCTGCGGGTCTTTCCGTGAAACTCAACGCGGTTGCCAGCCGCGGCGCTTTCCAGGCGGAGCTTGATGATCTGATCCTGTTCGCGCATGGCCGCGACATGGATTTGACGCTGATCGAAGAGATGCCCGCAGGCGATACCGGGTCGGATCGGGCGGATCGGGCGCTGTCTCTGGCAGAGGTGCAGCGCGATCTGGCGCAGCGTTGGACGTTGGAGCCACTGCGTGCCACAACAGGCGGGCCGGCTCGGTTTGTGCGTCTCCGCGAAACCGGCGGGCGGCTTGGGTTTATATCGCCGATGTCTTGCAATTTCTGCGCGCTTTGCAACAGGGTGCGGGTCAGCTGCACCGGGCAGCTTTATCCTTGCATGGGCGACGAAGGTGCGGTCGATTTGCGCGCATCGCTCCGCGTCTCGGACCAAGTTGTGCTTGCCGCGATCCGAGAGGCGTTGGAGCACAAGCCGCAACGCCACCGGTTCGATGCTACAGCCATGAACAGCCCGACCTTGGTGCGTCACATGTCGGCGCTTGGGGGTTAGTCTATTGGTATCGATTTGGGACGGGTCGCGCCATCGTCTGGATGAGGGCGGATGTTTCAAAGACGCGGATTGATGCGCGTCAATCCCTTGGTCGGATCGCCAGGTTAACTTGCGGCCATGGGCCGTTTCTCGAGTATTTACGAGCTTTTGGAAAGGGCTGCGGGTGCGTTGTCGGAGGCCGCCGTTCATCCCGGCTGCGTGGGATAGCGCCATGCGCCTGCGTGAGATCATGCGGCCTTGCGAGATGTCTCAAAAATCGCAGAGCCATCATTGTTTGAGAAGAGGAGACGGAGCATGAAACCGACAATCACTTGGGTCCTTCTTGCGGATGCGCAATCCGCGCGGATCGTGATGAATGCGGGGCCAGGGAAAGGGTTTTCTGAGGTGCCCGGCAGGCAGTTCAAAGCTGCACCGCCGACAGATTACGCCGACACGCCGGGGCAGGGGCAAAGCAGCCATGGGCCGGGCCGCGCGGCGATGACACGGCGCGATCCGAAAGCGGCAGCAGCCAAGGCCTTTGCCAAGAGGCTTGCCGATGATCTCGCCGAGGGTCAACGCGCCGGGCATTTCGCGCGCCTGGTGCTTGTGGCCGGGCCGCAGATGTTGGGCGATTTGAGAGAGGCGTTGAGTCCGCCAGTGCGAGCGGCGCTTTTGGGCGAGTTGGACAAGACCTTGACCGAGGTCGCGCTTGCCGATCTGCCCGCGCATCTCGCCGATATACTTGCCAGTTGAACCCGCATGAGGGCTGGCGCTCAAGTGCCCTTGGGATCGGTCATTGCTCGGCAAACATCTGTGCCGGTCCCGCACTGCCCGATTGACAGAGATTAATGACGCCTGCGGATGGTCTGCCACTCTTTCCGATGAGGAGGAGACCATGATCGGAACAGGTTCGAAGACTGCCGCGGCGTCCATTTTCACCGAAACGGCCGATCTCAGCGGGCTCGAGGGGGGGATGAACATCGCCCATGAGGCGGTGGACCGGCATGTGCAGCAAGGCCATGGCGATGACACCGCTATCCTGTGGCTTGGCAAGACTGGCGCGCGGCGGGAGATTTCCTACACCGAGTTGGCGGCGATGTCGGCGCGGTTTGCCAATGTGCTGCACGCCCATGGCTGCGTGCCTGGGGATAGCCTCTTTGCCTTGATGGGTCGGGTGCCCGAGCTTTATGCCACGGCAATCGGCACGCTAAAGGCTGGGTTGGTGTTCACGCCACTATTCTCGGCCTTCGGGCCAGAGCCGATCCAAACGCGGATGGAGATCGGATCGGCCAAAGTCCTGGTCACGACGGCGAAGATTTACCAACGCAAGATCGCGAAATGGCGGGATGAGCTCCCCTCGCTGAAACTCGTCCTGATCCTGGGCGATGACGCGCCGGACGGGTGCGTCGCCCTTCGCCCGGCGCTGGCGGCGGCTGGCCCAGTGTTCGAGACGGTGCATACCGCACCTGAAGACCCCGCGTTGATCCATTTCACCTCTGGCACCACCGGCAAACCCAAAGGCGCGGTGCATGTCCATGGCGCTGTCGTCTATCATGCCTATTCCGGGCAGGTCGCGCTCGATCTGAAACCCGGCACGATCTATTGGTGCACTGCCGATCCTGGCTGGGTCACGGGCACGTCTTACGGGATCATTGCGCCCTTGGTGAACCGGGTCACGATGATCGTGGATGAGGCGGAGTTCGATCTTGACCGCTGGTACGGCATCGTGGAGCGGGAACGCGTCGAGGTTTGGTATTCGGCGCCCACGGCGATCCGTATGATGATGCGTGCCGGGGCCGAGGCGGCGAAACCTTATGATTTCTCCAAGCTGCGGTTTCTGGCCAGTGTTGGCGAACCGCTGAACCCAGAGGCGGTGGTCTGGAGCGAAGAGGTGTTCGGCCAGCCGTTCCATGACAATTGGTGGCAGACCGAGACCGGCGGTATCATGATTGCCAATTGTCCAGGCGAGACCGTCAAGCCCGGCTCCATGGGGCGCCCCTTGCCGGGGGTCACCGCCGGGATTGTCGAGCGCTCCGGCAGCGGCCTGACCGAGATGCCCGTTGGGGAGATTGGTGAGTTGGCGCTGCGTCCCGGCTGGCCGTCAATGATGCGCACCTATCTGCACGAACAGGCGCGTTACGATAAGTGCTTCGTCGATGGCTGGTACCTGTCCGGCGATCTCGCACTCCGCGATACGGAGGGGTATTTCTGGTTCGTGGGCCGGGCCGACGATCTGATCAAAACCTCTGGCCATCTGATCGGACCGTTCGAGGTGGAAAGCGCCTTGATCGAACATGACGCCGTGGCTGAGGCCGGTGTCATCGGCTTGCCGGATGAGACGGCGGGCGAGGTGGTGAAAGCCTATGTCACCTTGAACCCCGGGGCTGAGCCTTCTGCCGAGTTGGAACGCGATATCCGGGGCCATGCCCGCAAGAAACTCGGCCCCGCCGTCGCCCCGCGTGAAGTGGTGTTCCGCCAAACCCTGCCCAAGACCCGCTCCGGCAAAATCATGCGGCGGCTTCTGAAGGCACGCGAACTGGGCCTGCCCGAGGGTGATATTTCGACATTGGAGAGTGACGAGACATGACTGTGATCGACAAACCGCGCCTCGACCGGGCGCATGTACTGGCGCTTCTGCGCGAAATGATCCGCATCCGGCGGTTCGAAGACAAATGCGCCGAGCTATACACGCAGCAGAAGATCCGCGGGTTCTTGCATCTCTATGACGGCGAGGAGGCCGTAGCCGCCGGGATCATTCCAGTTCTTGGCCCAGATGATGCCGTCGTGGCGACGTATCGCGAACATGGCCATGCGCTGGTGCGAGGAGTGCCAATGACCACGATCATGGCCGAGATGTATGGCAAGGCCGAGGGCTGCTCCGGTGGGCGCGGCGGCTCCATGCATCTGTTCGATGCCGAGACCAATTTCCTGGGCGGCAACGCGATTGTCGGCGGCGGCTTGCCGCTGGCCACGGGTCGGGCCCTGGCCGACCGGATGAACGACGCACAGAATGTGACCGCCTGTTTCTTTGGCGAAGGAGCGGTCGCCGAAGGGGAGTTTCACGAAGCGATGAACCTGGCACAGCTTTGGGGCCTGCCGGTGCTGTTTGTCTGCGAAAACAACGGCTACGCCATGGGGTCGGCCATCGAGCGGACCGAGGCGCAGGTTGAGGTGGCAAAGAAGGCCGCAGGTTACGGCATGGCGGCGGAGCAAGTCGACGGCATGGATGTCGTCGCGGTGGAGGCCGCCGCCCGGCGCGCCATCGCGCAGATCCGCGAGACCAGCGCACCGATGCTTCTGGAATGTCAGACCTATCGGTTCCGGGCCCATTCGATGTTCGACGCGCAGCTTTACCGCGACAAGGATGAGGTGGCCGCCTGGCGACAAAAAGGCCCTATTGTCCGCTTCCAATCCTGGCTGCTCGACAACAATTTGGTCCACAAAGAGGACGTGCAGGCGATCGAAGACGCCGCCGATGCCGAGATTGCTGAGGCCGTCGCCTTTGCCGAAGCTGGAATATGGGAGCCCGTGGCGGCACTCACCGAGCATGTTCTTGGGCCGCAACCGGCGCCACCAGCGGCGGCGACACCTTCCGGCACAACCGTGGAGACCACCTATCGCGAAGCCGTCAAGCAAGGCATCCGCGATGCGATGCTGCGCGATGATCGGGTGTTTCTGATGGGCGAGGATGTGGGGGCCTATGGTGGCTGCTACGCGGTCTCGAAAGGCTTGATGGAGGAGTTTGGCGAGGCGCGCATCCGCGATACGCCGCTGTCAGAGTCTGGCTTCACCGGGGCCGGGATCGGGGCCGCCGTCGCAGGTATGCGGCCCATCGTGGAATTGATGACCGTAAACTTCTCGATGCTGGCACTCGATCAGATTCTGAATACGGCGGCGACGCTGCGGCATATGTCGGGCGGGCAATTCGGCGTGCCCTTGGTGATCCGCATGGCGACCGGCGCAGGCAAGCAGCTCGCGGCGCAGCATTCGCATAGTTTGGAAGGCTGGTATGCCCACATCCCGGGCCTGAAAGTGTTGACGCCAGCCACCCTCGAGGATGCGCGCGGGATGCTCTGGACGGCGCTGGAAGACCCTGATCCGGTGCTGATCTTTGAAAACGTGATGCTCTATAACCGCTCTGGCCAGATCGACGAAACCGCAGGCGCGGTCGATATCTCCAAGGCCGCTATACGCCGCGAGGGCGTTGATCTGAGCCTGATCACCTATGGCGGATCGCTGTTCAAAACACTCGATGCGGCGGAGGCACTGGCCAAAGACGGGATCGAGGCCGAGGTAGTCGACCTGCGCAGCCTACGCCCGTTGGATGATGCCACGATCCTGGCTTCGGTGAGCAAAACCCGCCGTGCCGTGATCGTTGATGAAGGCTGGCGCAGCGGGTCGCTCGCCGCCGAAATCTCCGCCCGGATCATGGAGCAGGCGCTTTGGTCGCTTGATGCGCCGGTGGGCCGGGTTTGCGCGGTTGAGGTGCCGATCCCCTATCCCAAACACCTGGAAGAGGCAGCGATCCCGCAGATCGACAGCATTGTCGCCGCGGCCAAATCGCTGTTCGGGCGCTAAGATGGGTGTGTTTGCGATGCCCTCGCTTGGGGCCGATATGGAGGACGGCACCCTCGTGGAATGGATGATTGCCGAGGGCGACACCGTCGCGCGCGGCGATGTCGTGGCCGTTGTCGAAACCCAAAAAGGCGCGATCGAGATCGAGTGTTTCGAGGTTGGGCCGGTCTCGAAACTGCTCGTCCCGGTGGGCCAGGTCGTGCCGGTTGGTGCACCCTTGGCTGTGATCGGCGAGGGAGAGGTGCCAGAACCAGCGCCGGAACGCATGCCTGCCGCCGCGCCGCAGGCCCAACCGGACGCTCCGCCACCACCAAGCACAGAGCGGCCTGTTGCTCCCGCCGCGACTCGACCGGTAAGGTCGCCAAGTGTTGATGTCGCGGCCGGTTCCACTATGCCGTCCACCGCGGATCAGCCACGCGCCACGCCGGCGGCCCGATTGCGAGCGCAGGAAATCGGCGTCGATCTGAGTGGGATCTCGGGCACCGGACCAGATGGGGTGATTGTTCTGGGCGATGTCGCGCGCGGCCAGGGTGCCGTGCCCTCGCCACAAGCCACCGCACCGGCAGACAAAGACCCGAAAGCCGAAATGCGCAGAGCCATTGCTGCCGCAATGGCTCGGTCCAAACAAACCATTCCGCATTTCTACCTGTCGCAAACCATTGATGTGCAACCGGCGTTGGACCACCTGGCAACGCTAAATACCAATCGCCTGCCGGCGGAGCGGCTGTTGCTCGGCGCGCTCTTGGTACGGGCGACGGCTCTGGCCGCGCGGGCCTGCCCAACGATGAACGGCGACTACGAGGACAGCGATTTTCAGCCCGCGTCAGACGTCAATGTGGGCCTTGCGATCGCGCTTCGCGGGGGCGGGCTGGTCGCGCCAGCGGTGATGCAGGCAGACAGGCTGAACCTTGATGAGACCATGGCGGCGATGCGCGATTTGGTCGCCCGTGCCCGCGCCGGGCGTCTGCGTGGAACTGAGATGACCGCCGGCACACTGACCCTATCGAGCCTTGGCGAGAGCGGGGCGGAGGCGATGGGCGGCGTCATCTTCCCGCCGCAAGTGGCGCTGGTCGGCCTCGGCGCGCCGCAGCTTCGACCGTGGGTGGTCGATGGGGCGCTTCAGCCGCGCCAGGTGATCCACCTGACCCTCTCCGTCGATCACAGGGTCAATGACGGGCGTCAAGCGTCCCGTTTTCTGACCGCATTCGACACCTATCTGACATCCCCGGAGGCCTTATGACCGAAGACGAAATCCGCGTTGCTTTTCTGAAAGAACTGACCAGCGTCGCTCCCGATCTGGACCCCGAGACGATCGCAGAGGATGATCATTTGCAGGATGATCTGGACCTGGATTCGATGGATATCTTGAACCTCGTCACGGCGCTTCATGTCCGTTTCGGTATCGATGTGGCGGAACCGGACTATCCCAAAATCGCGACGCTGGCCTCTGCGGTGCCGTTCCTTGCTGCGCGGATGGGGTAGCTTTCTTCATCCAACCAGAAAGGAAGAACGCCCCGATGGTGGTCATCGGGGCGCTGCGTTGGTCGTGCGACCGCTTAAGGTCGGGTCAGCATCGAAAGGTCAACCGCGACGCTTTCGCTCAGATCGGCAAGGGAATCATAGAGCAGTTGCAGCGCGTAATGCGGGTTGTGCGAATAAGAGGCCCCGCCGTCCTGCGCGACGAACTGGTAGTTATACGCGGCGCGCAGCAAGCGCGGCGTCCAGCTTTGATACCGGTTTGGATAGGCGTCTTCGCCTTCGGACACCGCCCCATCCCCATCGGTATCGATGAAGAAATACGGGAAAGACCCTGTGCTATAAACAATCGGTGTACCCGCGATTTCGGCGGCATAAAGCGCGATGGCCTCACCAAGTTGCGCATGCAGCGTTGCGATTGGCGCGGTGATGCCTTCGCTCGTGTCACCGTCGCCGTCATAATCCAGCGGTGACGTGCGGATTGCGGCGAAGCTATCGGCGTTTTCGTGACAGCTTGTGCAACTGGCCAAGTTGACCTCAAGGCTGTGCGGCCTATGGCACGAGACGCAGGTGTTGAACTCGGGAACATGGGCGTATGGCCCGGCATATCGGCGGCCTGGATACTCGTAGCCGCCATGCACCGCGCTGCCCTGTTGGGCGGCGCTCGACAACGCGTAGTGCGAGTTGATGAAGCCCAGATCGGCCGACACGGTGTCGGGTTCACCGGAGCCGATCGCGGCATTCACGGTGCCGGTTGCGGCCCGACCCTGATGGCAGACGGCGCAGACGGCAGAGCCACGCTCAAGCGTCACATGAACGCCCGAGGGAAAGGGCACCCTGTCGAGATTCGCTGCCGCGGAACTGTGGCAGGTCGCGCAGCTCACCACGGTGCCAATCCCGACGGGATGGTCTATGGCCCCCACCGTTTCCATCGGCCCTTGCAGATAGTCCAACAGGCCGGTTGAGGAGTGGCAGACGGCGCAGCGGCCCGGAATTTCGCCATCTTCGTCCCAATGGGTAAAGGCCCCGGCAGAGCGGTCCGCATGGGGCGACGCCAGCCAGGCTTCGGTGATCTCCGTCAGAGTGGGGCCGCGATCTTGGGCCAGAACGGCTGCTGGCAAGAGCAGCACGATGGCCAACGCGAATGTGGCGAGGGGGCGAATGAACATGGGATGTCCTCCAAATAGGCTGGCGGCGGGGCGGGCTAAGGGTCTGCGCCTATCCGGCCACAAATTGCGAACCGGGTAATTGACCAAGATCAATGTGCGCCGGACCAAGCTCCGAGAAGGTGGGCGGAGTTTGCTGCCCATCAGGGCCAAGAACAGGCGTATCGATGATGTCCGACCCTTTGCTGCCTTCCCCTGTACCTGTTGCCCTTCTGGGCCGGGATTACCCGGGTTTGCGGCCGCGTGCGGTTGTGGCAGAGGGCGAGGTTGTGGCCCCGGGGCAGGTGTTGTTTCACGATGTGAAGCGACCGGAGATTGAGTTCGTTTCTCCGATTCGGGGCCGTGTGGCGAGCATAGGCTTTGGGCCTCGGCGCACCCTTTCGGCGATTGTCATCGAACCGGCAGAGGGCGGCCCGGCCAGCCCCGCCAACATGTTGCCTGAGGGGGGCGATCTGCGCACATACCTGTTGTCTCGCGGTCTTTGGCCCGCTTTTGTGACGCGCCCCTATGGCGGTCCGCCCGATCCGGAGGCACGCCCCGATGCCATCATCGTCTCTGCCGTTCCGGCACGTGGCAGCGCGCTTGACCCGCAAGCCATCTTGTCTGACCGGCAGAGCGACTTCGCCGACGGCATGAACGCCTTGACCGAACTAACGGAAGGGCCAGTTCACCTCTGCCTGGCGGCTCAATCGACGATCCCGATCCCGGCAAATCCGCGTATCAAAGCGCATCGCAAGCGGTTCGCGCGCGACTGGCATCGGCCGGGTGGGCAAGTCGCACGGCTCCATCCCGTCGGCCCGTTGGGGCAGGTTTGGACCATTGGCTATCAGGACGTCGTTGCGATTGGATCGATACGGCGCACCGGTATTTATGACCCGATCCGAACGATTTCTTTGCACCCCGAAGGACGCGCGCGGGCACAGATAATGCAAGCGCCGCTTGGGGCGGATTTGCGGACGCTGTTCGCGGCGGATGGTGCCCTTTCTCCTGAATTGGAACCGAGGTCTGGCCCGCACGGCCATAGCCACCCCGCAGCCTATATGGGGCGACACCATCTTGATGCGGCGCTTGCCGCTGTGAGCGCACCGCGGAGACCAACGGGACCGCAGCCCTTGATCCCGCTGACCGGGCTCGACCGCGCTCTTCCGGCCCATGTGCAAGCGGTGCCTTTGATGCGCGCCCTTAGCATCGGAGATCTGGAGGCCTGCGCACGCCTCGGCTGCCTCGATTTGCTGGAAGAGGATGTGGTGCCGCTGACGGCACTCTGCGCCAGCGGCACCAATTACGAACGCTGCCTGCGCGACGTGTTGGATCAGTTGCAGAAGGATGCCGCATGACCCGGTTTGCATCGCTCATGCACGGCCGAGGGGCTGGTGGGCTCGTCGCGCTCCAGAGCCTTGCGCTCTTGCCGCCCCTTGGGGTGAGCCTCTGGCACGGCGGTACGGCGACGCTTGGTATTCTGATCGCTGCGCTTCTGGTTGTGCTGATCTGGGATTATGCCTTTGCCGCCCTGCGCCATCGCCGCTTTGAGCCTCATGGCCTCACCACCGCCGCGATCTTCACGCTTTTCGTGCCCGCCGACATGCCGCTGTGGCATCTGGTCGTCGTTCTGTCGCTTGGTTGCGTCATCGGGGAGCGAATCTTTGGTGGGCGCGGCTTTGCCTTTCTGTCGCCTGCAACGGTCGCTTTGGCGCTCGCGCTCTTGTCGCTCCCCGATCTGACTCTTATCCCGCCAAGCCCGGCGCTGGCCCTGGCCTGCCTGCCGGGCGCAGCGTTGCTTTTGGCGACGGGGCTGTTGAGCTTGCGCATCGCTCTGTCTTTTTTGGTCGTGATGATCCTGGTCCTCGGGGTAAGCAGTTTCGAGACGGCCATCATCCTGCTGACCACGAGCAGTGTCGCGCTGGTGTTTCTGATCTGCGATCCGACCTCCGCCGCCGTCACGTCCTGGGGCCGTGTGCTGCATGGTGCACTGGCTGGCGGTCTCGCCTGGGTCTTCGCGGGGGTCGGCGATGGACCGCCCGGGGCCGGTGCCTTGGTGTTTGCGGCGCTGATGGCGAGCCTCATGGCGCCGTTGATCGACCATATCGTGCTGAGTTTCAACGCTTGGAGAAGGCAACGGCACCATGGCTGATCCAACCCTCTCCCGCTGGCGCTTTCTATCGCGTAACAATGACGATCCGGTTAAGATCGTGGGGGTTGCAAGCCTCACGGCCGTGACCTGCGCGGTTTTGGTTGCCAGTGCCGCGACCCTGCTGGAACCGCGGCAGCAAGCTCATCTTGAGGCCGAACGCGCCGCCCGAATGGCGGCCATGTTGGACACGCTGCCTGGCATGGGGGAGCTTTTGGCCGAGACCGGGGCGGATGGCCTGACGACCTATCTGGTTGATCTGGCCAGTGGTCAGATTGTGCCCGACATGGCTGCCGCCGATTATGACGCCAACGCTGCCGCCAATGACCCGGAAACGGCGGTGGCGATCCCGGCTTCTCAAGACCTCGCCCGCCTGCGACAGCGCGCGCCGCTTGCCCCGGTGCATATTCTCGAGCGTGACGGGGGCGTCGCGCTGATTGTGTTGCCGGTCTCTGGCACTGGATATCAGTCCCGGATCGAGGCGCTATTGGCGCTTGAGGCTGACCTCAACACCGTCGCCGCCCTGACCATCACCGCACAGGGCGAAACAGCCGGGTTGGGCTCACGCATCGAAGATCCAGACTGGCAAGCGCTTTGGCCCGGGCGAGAACTGGCCGATGCAAGCGGTCAGATCGTGATCGACGTGGTGCGCGGGCAGGCCAGCGGCCCGCATCAGGTTGACGGGATCTCGGGCGCGACACGCACCGGTCATGGGGTGGCCGATATGCTGCGCTACTGGATGGGGCCGCATGGCTTTGGCCCGTTTCTCGACCAATTGCGCGACGGAGGTCTCTGATATGGCAAACGCCCTGACGCGCATTGTCTCCCCGCTGATCGACCAAAATCCGGTCACCCGGCAAATCCTCGGGGTCTGTTCGGCGCTTGCCGTGACCACATCGCTTGATACGGCGCTGATGATGTCGCTCGCCCTGACGACGGTGATCTGCCTCGCCTCGGCCATCATCAGCCTCATACGCCATCATATCCCCCATGTGATCCGGTTAATCGTGCAGATCACCATTATCGCCTCGCTGGTCATCGTGATCGACGAATTGATGCGCGCCTTCGCCTTTGAGTTGAGCCGCGCCTTGTCGGTCTTTGTGGGCCTGATCGTGACCAACTGCCTCGTTCTGGGGCGGGCGGAGGCCTTCGCGATGCGCAATCCGGTTAGGCCATCGGTGTTGGACGCGCTTGGCAACGGGTTGGGTTATAGCCTGATCCTGATCGTGGTGGGCAGCATCCGGGAGCTTCTGGGGCAGGGCAGCCTGTTGGGCGTCACGCTGCTGACGCCCGTGGAGGATGGCGGCTGGTTCCAACCTCTCGGCCTGATGCAGTTGGCGCCCGCGGCTTTCTTCATCATCGGCTTGCTGATCTGGGCGATCCGCAGCGCCCGCGCCGATCAGGTCGAGCCTGCGCAATACCAACTCGCCGGGGATAGGGGGCGCGGATGACCGACCTTCTGATCGCCTCGATCTTCTCGGAAAACCTGGCGCTGGCCTATTTCCTCGGGATCTGCACCTTCCTCGCCGTCTCGGAACGGGTGGATACGGCGGTTGGGCTTGGCCTGGCCATCATCGCAGTCCAGACGATTACGGTGCCGGTCAACGCATTGATCCTGAACGGAGCTTTGGTGGACGGAGCCTGGGCTTGGGCGGGCCTGCCCGATGTCGATCTGTCTTTCTTGCGGCTCGTGGCCTTCATTGGTGTGATCGCGGCGATCGTGCAAGTGCTTGAGATGACGCTCGATCGCTATTTCCCGCGCCTTTACATCGCTTTGGGCAGCTTCCTACCGCTGATCACCGTGAATTGCGCCGTCCTTGGGGGCAGCCTCTTCATGGCGGAGCGGCAATACACCGTCCCGGAATCCCTGGTCTATGGGTTTGGCAGTGGCGTTGGTTGGGCGCTTGCCATCATCGCTTTCGCAGCCATTCGCGAGCGCTTGCGCTATAGCGATATGCCCGCAGGCGTGCAGGGATTGGCCAGCGCCTTCCTGGTCACCGGCCTGATGTCGCTTGGCTTCGCGGCCTTTGCGAGGGTGCCGCTATGAGCAATCTGATCCTCGGTATCGTCTTTCTTGTTGCCATGACCCTGGCGCTGACCGGCGTGGTGATCCTAGCCCGGCGGGTCATGATGCCCGCGCGCCCCACGACGATCACCGTGAATGACACCAACCGGATTGAAACGGTAACCGGGCAGAAACTTCTGACCGCGCTGAACGATCACGGCGTTCTGGTCCCCTCGGCTTGCGCCGGGGCCGGCACATGCGGGCTATGCCGGGTGCAAATCACTGGCGATGGCCCGCCACCCTTGCCGGTGGAGCTGGCCCGGCTGACCCCGGCCGAGCGGCGCGATGGCACGCATCTGGCCTGCCAAGTTACCTTGCGAGGCGATATGGCGGTCCATGTCAGCGATGATTTGCTGGCTGCGGAAGCCTTTGAGGCGCGCGTGGCCTCTGTCACTGCGCTGACGCCGCTGATCCGGGAGATCGTTCTTGACCTGCCTGAGGGCAAGGCCGAGCATCTTTTTGCGGGCGCTTTCATCCAGATCACTGCACCACCTTACGATCTGAGCTTTGATCAGATTGAGATGCCCGCGCCGTTCGAGAGTGTCTGGGAGCCGCTCCGCCCGCTCTCCGTCCGTACCGATGAGCCGGTGACCCGCGCGTATTCCATCGCCAATCGACCCAAAGATAACAGCGCCGGGCGCGTGGTTTTGAACATCCGCCTGGCCTTGCCGCCGCCAAAAGCCGCGGGCGCGCCGCCGGGGATCGTCTCATCCTGGCTGTTCTCGGTGCAACCCGGCGATCCGGTCTCTGTTGCCGGGCCCTTTGGCACCTTCCGCGTGCAAGAGAGCGACCGGGAGTTGGTATTCCTTGGTGGCGGGGTTGGCATGGCCCCATTGCGCGCGATGATCTTCGAAACGCTGGAGGCGCAGCACAGCCCCCGCAAGATGAGCTTCTGGTATGGCGCGCGCAGCGTCGCGGATCTGTTCTATGCCGATGAGTTGGATGCGCTGGCCGAAAAGCATGCGAATTTCGACTGGACCGTTGCCCTGTCCGACCCCGAACCAGAGGATGATTGGAGCGGCGCGACCGGGTTCATTCACACTGTTGTGTGGGACCGGTATCTGCGCGACCACCCGAACCCGGAGAACTGCGAGTTTTACCTCTGCGGCCCGCCGATGATGATCGCGGCGGTGCTCAAGATGCTGGACGATCTGGGCGTGGAACCCGACCGCATCTTCAACGATGATTTCGGAGTGTGAGCGATGGATGAGAACCGGCGCAACATGATCCTTGGCGGTTTGGCTCTCGGCCTGGTGCCTGATGCGGGATGGTCAGGCACCGGCGCAACCGGCGCGCGCATCGCTGGCGGCCCGGCCTTTGGCAGCACCTGGCGGATGGTCTCTGGCGGTCGGGATCCGGCTTTGATCAGCCCCTGGATCAGCCACCAAATCGCCGCCGTTGATGCAGCCATGTCGCCGTATCGGCAGACCTCGCCGCTGTCGCGCTTCAATCGCGCGGAAGTTGGGCAGGAAATTGCGGTTCCAGCTTCGATGGCGCGCGTCGCGCGCGCGGCTTTGGAGATTCACCAGAGCACCGAGGGCGCCTTTGACCCGACAATTGGGCCGCAGGTGCAGCGCTTTGGCTTTGGACCAATTACCGGGCTGGCGGGCGGTGCCGAGGCGATCGTTCTGGGTGAGGACTCGGTGCGGAAGGAGGTGCCGGGTGTCACGCTCGACCTCTGCGGGATTGCGAAAGGCTTTGCCCTGGATCTCTTGACCGACGGGCTGGTGGCGCAAGGCGCTGAGGACATGCTGCTTGAACTGGGCGGCGAGGTGCGCGCGATCGGGCGGCACCCGTCGGGACGACCCTGGCAGGTCGCGATAGAAGACCCCTTGGCACCCGGCTTTGCCGCGCACAGGATCGTGGCGCCGGGTGCGCTGGCGCTGGCCACATCGGGGCATCGGGCCAATGGTGTTTCGGGAGAGATCGCGCTCAGCCATGTGATCGATCCGGACAGCACCCGCCCGGCGGTGGGCTTCGCGGCGTCGGTCTCGGTCTTCGCCCCGACGGGGATGGAGGCGGATGCCATGGCCACGGCGCTGTTGGCGATGGGCGCAGGCGGCCCCCCATTCGCGCGGGCCAATGGGGTCTCGGCACTCTTCATCCTCGATGCGGCTGCGGCGGGGCAAACTGTCATGACCGGTGATTTCGCCAATCATGTCGTGGCCTGAGAGGATAGAAAAGGAGACAGCGGCATGACGACATTTCTGTTCACCTTGGCGCTCATCGGCTTGATGATCTTGGGCCTTGCGATCGGTGTTTTGCTCGGGCGTGGGCCGATCAAAGGGTCCTGCGGCGGGATATCCTGCGCGGTGCCGGGCGGCTGCGCAGCTTGCCCTAAGGCCGGTGGCGGAGGGCAGGGGGGATGAGCACACTCAGCCTCGTCTCCGACTACATGAATCGCACGCTGGTCACGCTCAGCCCGGAGCAAGAGATCAACAGCGCCGTTCATGTCTTGTTGGATCACAAGATCTCGGGCGCGCCGGTGGTCGACACAGCGGGGCGGCTGGTCGGTATTCTGACGGAAAAAGACGGTCTGCGCGCGGCGTTGGAAGCCAGCTACTATCGCGAATGGGGCAAACCCGTCTCTGCCTATATGGCCAAAGACGTTGTGACGATGGATCCAAACCTGGACCTTCTCACCGCCTGTCAGCAGTTTCTTAACGGCCCGTATCGGCGCTTTCCCGTGGTGGAAGACGGGCGACTCCTTGGGCTGATCAGCCGCACCGATATTCTGCGTGGATTGGCCGAGAACTGGGGCTGAGCGGCACCTCGTTTCAGTCTCTCTGGTCCGTTCCAAATCTGGGAGAGGTGGAAAGCTGGCTCCCTTGAACGTCGCAGCCTCACCCCAGTTTCAAAGGCGAGCCCAATGAAGGACGCTGTTTTCCCTGCGCGCTATCTGCGTCATGAGAGGCCATTGGCTGGCACGATGATCGGAGCAGGAGGGCTCAAACAGTTCAACAACGTGTGTCAACGATTTGAAGATGCAGAGATTATCAGCAAGGCAAAATGCGAGGCTTTCCATCGCCCCGATGATGGATTGGACGGGTTCATTTATCTTTTCAATATCTTAAGAGGAATTATGTGCACCATGCGTGCAACGTAAAGTCGCCTTCTGAAGCGCTATATCGTGCGTTTGGCGGTTGCGCGGGTTTAGTCAGATTGAAGCGCATCGGAACCGATGGGTTTGGCCTCACGCAAAACAGAGCGGACGCAAGCGTGCGATCGGTACGAGAGCCTCTAAGGCGATTCCGCGGGGCCAAACAAACACTGGCCGCTCGGTCTCATGCTGGACGCATTCTCGGACGACCCGTGGTTCCGCATCCTTTGCGTCATCGGTGATTTCAGCCAGGAATGCCGGGCTCCCGTCGTGTACATGTTGCTCTCAGGCATTCGGGTCGCGCGAGAATTGGATTAGATCGCAGAAATGCGGAGGCATTCCTGCATTGTGGTCAGCGACAACGTCACATTCGCGGACGTTTACTCCGGGCGCGACAAGGCCATTCCACAACAAAGGGAAAGGATCAAACGAAGGACACTCGAAGTGCTTCGGGTGCAACACTGACAACGTGCCGTATAATGCAATCAAACAAAGGGGCCAAAATCTCTCCTATACTAGGCCGCTCTTCGTGCCAAAAACCCTGACGAAGGACGATCTGAGATCGCTCGGCAGTAGCGTCTCCGGCGTGTTCTGGTAGCAGACCGGTCGAAGCCAACGCCTGATCGCGAGTGTCCCCACCGAGGTCTGTCCGAAGTTGGTCGATGCCGGATACGGACCGCCATGGACCATAGCGTCAGCCACTTCGACGCCGGTTGGAAACCCGTTGAACAGGATGCGCCCCGCCTTTCTCTCTAGACTGGGGAGAAGGCGGCGCACCGCATCGTGATCCGCATCGTCCATCTGCAGGGTGGCCGTCAACTGCCCATCGAGCTGGGCGGCGACAGTTTCCATTTCGGCGCTGTCTGCCGCCACGACCAGCATCCCGGCGGGCCCGAAAACCTCGTGGCGGAGGGTGTCGTCCGCCATCCAGTCCCGGGCCGAAACACGGAACAGATCCGGGCCCGCAGCCCGCGATGCATCGTCCGAGACAAAGAGCGTTTCCACGCGGGGCGCGCTGACGAGCAAGTCCCGCCCTGCGCGGTAGGCCGAGGCGATGCCGTCTGTCAGCATGGTTTGCGCCGCGACACCGGACAGGGCCGCGGTCGTTTCTGCGGCGAAGATGTCCGCGTCGGCACCCTCGATGGCGATGGCAACGCCCGGGTTGGTGCAAAACTGCCCGGCCCCCATGGTCAGAGACCCCGCCCAAGCCTTGGCGATCTCAACGCCCCGGGCCGCAAGCGCCGCGGGCATCAGAAAGACCGGATTGATGCTGCCCAACTCGCCGTAGAAGGGGATTGGTTCGGCCCGGTTTGCGCATATGTCGAACAGCGTGCGGCCTGCGCCGAGCGACCCGGTGAAACCGACGGCGCGGATCAGCGGATGGGTGACCAGCGCCGTACCGACGGCGTGATCGCCGCCATGGACAAGTGAAAACACGCCCCCGGGCAAACCAGCGGCGGCGATCGCCTCGGCGATCGCTTCGGCCACGACTTCGGACGTTCCGGGGTGGGCTTCATGCCCCTTAACGACGACAGGGCATCCGGCGGCCAGAGCCGTGGCCGTATCGCCGCCTGCGACCGAGAATGCCAGCGGGAAGTTGGAGGCGCCGAACACGGCGATGGGGCCAATCGGGCGCTGGATCATATGCAGCTCCGGGCGCGGCAGTGGCGTTCTGTCGGGCATGGCCGGATCATGGCGCCGGTCAAGGTAATCGCCCGCGTCGATGTGGTCGGCAAAGAGCCGAAGTTGGCCGACCGTGCGCCCGCGCTCGCCTTCCAGCCGTGCCGCCGGAAGGCCGGTCTCACGGGTTCCAATCTCGGTGATGGTATCGCCGGCGGCATCGATGCGGACCGCAATGTCACGCAGCAACGCCGCCCGTTCGGCTCGGCTGGTGGCGGCAAACGCGGTAAAAGCGTCTTCGGCGGCAACAGCGGCGCGTTCGATGAGGGCGGGTGTGCCCTTGGCGAAGGCTTCGACTGCACCGGCGATGGGGGTGTTCATGAATGTGTCTTCGCCGCCGATCCATGTCCCGGCGATGAGGTGCTGTCCTTTGGACATTGGAGGTCTCCGTTCGGTCAGGTGTTCGTGCCGGGACCCGGCATGGTGAAATTGAGCGGCATGCGCCCGCCATCGACGAACAGGCATTCGCCGGTGATGTAGCTGGAACGGGGGCTTGCCATGTAGATGATCGCGTCGGCGACTTCCTCCGGGGCCCCAAGGCGGCCGAGCGGAGTACGTGACAGAACCCGGGCGCGGAGCGCGGGAGAGCGGGACTGCCCTTTGCGTTGCAGGGGCGTGTCGATGCTGCCGGGGGCCACCATGTTCACGCGGATGCCATCGGGGGCCAGCGCGATAGCCATGGCGCGGGTCAGCTGCAAGAGGCCGCCCTTGCTGGCCACATAGGCCGCATTGTCAGGGAGCGCGAGTTGCGCGTTAACCGATCCGATATTAACGATGCTGCCGGGGGTGCCTGCGACGACCAGCGCCCGGGCAACGGCTTGTCCCAACAGAAACGGCGCCCGCAGGTTGATTTCATAGACGCGGTCGAAATCGTCCGTTTCCATATCGAGGAAATCGGTCCTGTGGGTGATGGCGGCATTGTTGATGCAAATCTCGACCGGACCGCCAAGCGCATCCTGCGCGGCGGCTGCAAGGCCCTGGATCGCGTCCGGATCGCGCAACTCTGCCGGGTGATAGGTTACCCCGCCGGTGTCGTCCCACACGTCCGTTGTCTGCGCGAGATCGGTGGCAAAGACCAATGCACCCTCGGCAATAAGAGTGTTGACCGTGGCGCGGCCAACACCGCCCAAAGCGCCGGTCACCAAAGCGCGTTTTCCCGTCAGCCGAAGATCCATGGCTCAGGCTCCCCTTTCCGGTCGGGTCCAGAACGGAGCCGGCGTCGCCGTGAATGTCTGCATATCGGCTATCATCGGAAGGAAGGCCTTCATGCAGTCTTGCCAGTCGGGGTCGGCCAGAAGAGCTTGCCGCCGGGCAAGGCGCTCGGCGTGATCGGCATGGCCCCAGATATGCAGGATACGGTTCTGTCTGCCGGTTTGGCTAACTTGATAGGTGATGTTGTCCGTCCAATGCCGGGCCTGGACAGGCGCGGACCGTGCCCTGAGGATGTCGAGGAACGCGGACATGTCACCGTGATGAAGCGTATAGCAGCGAACGTCCACGAGGCCCGGCGTCGTGGCGGATCGCGTATAAGGCAGGCCAGGGATTTGCCGCATCACCTCGGTCTCCTGGGCAGAAAACAGGCCCTTGAAATCCTGTCTGACAGAGATCCATTCAGGGTCTTGAGCCATGGCGGCGCGTCGGGTTTCCATGTCTTTGGTGTCGTCATATCCCCATAGGTGAAGGACATGGTTTTGTGGGCCGACATCGGCAATGAACCAGCCCAGAGCTGTGCCCAGGTGGCGTTCCTGCGCCGCGTAGCCCGCCGCGCCATAGCGGCTGAGATAGGGGGCGAGATGTCCAGGTTTCAGGGTGTAGCGGCGCACATCAACGATCATTCTTGGTCCTCAGGGCTCCATGCGCCGGCGAAGACACCATTCTTGCGCCAGCTTTCGGTCTTTGCCTCGATCGCTGCGTCTGAGATTGTCGCGCGACGTTTGCGAGCGCGCAACCACGCGAACAGGCGCGCTTCAAGCTCGGCACAGATGTCTGAATAGGCCGGGTCGCGGCCGAGATCGACGAACTCGTCAGGATCGGTTTCCAGGTCGAAGAGTTGTGGCGGAAAGCCTTCGAAATAGACATAGTTCCAGCGCGCATTGCGCAGATTATAAGCGCGTGCGGCGTGCGGTGTGACATTCAACTCGCGGCGTTGTTGCCGGAAGGAATAGTCCAGCTCGCTGAAAACCGTATCCCTCCAGGGGACATCTTGCCCGTGCAGCAGCGGCAGCAACGACTGGCCCTCTAGGATGTGATCGGGCACCTCACCGCCGAGCCAGTCAACGAAGCTCGGCAACAGATCAATAGATTCGACGGGGCGCGTGGAGACGGTGCCGCGCGTGCCATCCGCCGCTGCGTCGGGATCGACCACAATGAGCGGGATACGCGTCGATTGGCGATGAAACATCTCCTTGTCGCCCAACCAGTGATCGCCAAGGTAATCGCCGTGATCGCTGGTAAAGACGATCAAGGTCTGATCAAGCTCACCGCGGTCTTCGAGGAAGGCCACAAGACGCCCGATCTCGTCATCGATCTGTTTGATCATGCCCATATAGACAGGGATCACCGTGTCGCGCGCCTCGTCCCTGCAGAAGGTCCGGCATTCCTCGCGTGCGTGATAGGCGGCGAGCACAGGGTGGGGATCGTCCAATTCTCGCGGGTCACGTAGGGCAGGGGGCACATCGGCGGCCCCGTACATCGCGTGATAGGGTGCCGGTGCCACATATGGCCAGTGCGGTTTGATATAGCTCAGATGCAGGCACCATTGGTCGGTCTGTGCGGCGATGCACTCCATCGCGCGATTGGTCATGTAAGCCGTCTCGGAGTGTTCCGCCGGGACACGCGCGGCCGCGCCGACATTCTGCAGATACCAGCCGGTTTTCGGCTCTGCGCCGCCGGTGGCATTTGCTCGGTAGTGCCACGGGTTCGGACCTCCGAGGCCGTGCTCCTCAAGGTATTGATTATAAGCGTAATCCGGCTTGACGGCGGCATCGGCATGGATCCCGTCATCGCGTTCGAACACGCGAAAGCCGCCTTCTGCCACCAGGCGGCCCTCCTTAGTGTTTGGGTCGATGCCCAGGCGCGCCAGACCGTCGAGGTTTGGGGTGACATGGCTTTTGCCGACCAGCAAGACATCGGTCCCAAGCGGGCGCAGATGATCGCCCATGGTCATCTCTGAGGTCGGCAGCGGCACATAGTTCCAGGTGGCGCCATGGGTGGAGATATAACGGCCTGTATAGAAACACATCCGCGACGGGCCACAGACGGGCGATTGCACATAGGCCTGCGAGAAGCGAACACCGCGCGCCGCCAGGGCGTCAATATTCGGCGTTTCCAGTGATGGATGGCCGGCACAACCGATATAGTCGTAGCGAAGCTGGTCCGCCATAATGAAGAGGATGTTCTTCATGGCGGTCAAAACAGGTGATGGCCGGTGGCGTTCACCGGGATCGTATAGAGCGATGTCGACGAGGTTGTCACCAGCGTCCGGCGATCCGCCCCCATCCATGTGAAGTTCGCGGTCTTTTCGGGGATCAGGATCACGCCGAGCGACACGCCATCGGGCGAGAAAACCTGCACGCCGCCGGGCCCGGTGCACCAGACCCGGCCCTCGGTGTCGCATTTCATGCCATCGGCCACGCCCTCGCCCGCGCCAGTGAGTTCCGCGAACACCGCGCCTCCCGAAATCTCTCCGTCAGCCGTCAGATCGTAGCGGCGGATGTGTTTGCGAAGGGTGTCATTGACGTAGAGCGCCGTCTCTTCGGCATTGGTGCAAAGCCCGTTCGGCAGCTCGTAATCGCGGGCGACAGGTTCTGCCGTTTTTGCCTCGGGCCGGATGCGCCAGACGCCCTGAAAATCGAGGTCCTGATCGCGTTCGACGCCGAAGAACGGTTTTCGGCCTGCAAGCGGGTCGGAGAACCAGATGGTGCCGTCGCGAGTGACGATGATGTCATTGGGGGCGTTGAGCTCCTTGTCCCCGAAATGACTGGCGAGGACCGACAGAGACCCGTCTGCCTCAAGCCGGACAACGCGGCTGGTTGCATGCTCACAGGTCAGAAGCCGGCCCGCCGCGTCATAGGTGTTGCCGTTGGCCTTGTGGCTGGGTTGGCGAAAGACCGATGGCGCCGCATCTCCGGGTCGCCAGCGGTACATCGCATTGCCCGCGATGTCGCTGACGGTCAGATGGCCTTCGGTTGGATGCCAGGCCGGGCCTTCGACGAACTCGTACCCTGTCGCGAGTTGCGACACCGTCGCGTCCGGAACGATGACTGCTTCGAAATCGGGATGTCGGATATCGTATTGCATGGTTTGGTTCCTTCCAATCGACGCCTTAGAACCCGAACGCGCGCGGGATGAACAGCACCACCTCAGGGACATAGGCCATCACCAAAAGCGCGGCTACGAGCGGTAGCAGGAACGGCGCAACCGCAATGCAGACTCGGGTAAATGGCAACCCGGTGATATCCCGCATTATGAAGAGCGACATGCCCATCGGCGGGGTGAACTGCCCGATCATGATGGTGAAGACCATAACCACACCCAGGTGTAGCGGGTCCATGCCGTAATTGGCGACGGCAATCGGGACGATCATCGGCGCCAGGATCAACAGCAGGATCGCATCGGCGACAATTGCACCCAGGAAGATGATGACCACCATCAGAAGAAGCAGGAAGGCCCATTGTTGATCGAAAGTGCCGCCGATCCAGCCAGCCAGTTCCTGTGGCATGCGTCCTACGGAAAGAACCCACCCGAACAACAATGACATGGCGATCACAAACAGAAGGCGCGTTGTGCCGATCACGACCTCGCGGCTGACGTCGAAGAATGTGGCCAGCCCCAAGTCGCGATAGACGATGACGGCAAGAAACAGGGCGTAAAGGACGGCGACCACCGCCGCCTCGGTCGGGCTGAAGATCCCCAAGACCATACCGCCCACAATCAGGACCGGCGTCAAAAGCGGTGGCAGCGCGTAGAGAAACGCCATACCCAGGCGCCCAAGGCTCCATTGACTGTCCGTGGTGTAGTAGCCGTGTTTGCGGCCCACGAGGTAGACATAGACCATCAGGCAGCCGGTGATCACGAAGGCGGGCATGATGCCGCCAAGAAACAGGCCGGTGATCGAGACCTCCGCCACCAGCCCGAAAAGCACCATCGGCACACTCGGCGGCAGGATCGGGCCGATCGCGGCGGAAGACAGTGTTACCCCCATCGCGAAATCTTCTTTGTAGTTCTCATCGCGCATGGCCTTGTATTCCATGCGCCCCAGCCCCGCGACGTCGGCCAGCACCGATCCCGACATGCCGGCAAAGACCAGACTCGCGAAGATGTTCACATGGCCCAGCCCACCGGGAATCCGTCCGACCATGAGCTTGGCAAATGCGAAGATTCGATCCGTGATCTTGCCTGCATTCATCAAGGCACCTGACAGCATGAAAAGCGGTATCGCCAGCATGGTGAAGTTCTGAAGCGATCCGCCCAGTTCCACGACCGCGAAGGACAACGGGAAATCATTCCACCACAGATAGAGGATCGACAAGCCGCCCAAGGCAAAGGCGAGTGCATAGCCGCCGAGAACAAGCACGAGGCTGGCAATAACCAACCCGATCAGAAACAAGCTAAGATCCATTGCTGCGTGCCCCGAAGACGACGGAAAGGTTCCCGACCAGCTGCCAAAGATGGACCACGAACATGGCCGCCGCACTCAGGGGAACGATCGCGTAGATCATATTGAGCTTCCAGCGTAGAGCGGCCGTTCGTTCGAAGCTCAGTTGTTCGTACATGGACCAACCGCCGATGATGAGTGCGGCCATGAAGACGATGGTCAGGAGGTTGAAGATCGCCTCCATCACACTCCGCCCTCTATAGCCGAGGAAGTTTTCCAGGATCTCCACCCGGATGTGGAGGCCTTGCCTTGACAGACCAACGGCTGCAATGAACGTCATCCAGACCAGAAGGATCTGCGTCAGTTCCTCCGGCCATTGCAGTGGCGCGTCGAAGACGTAGCGCATGATGACCTGAAGGCTGGTCAGGGCCACAAAAAACCACAGGAATATCTGTGCGATCGTGAATTCAGGTTCACGACGCAGGATCGTCCATCGGCTGACATCGGGGTCGGTGGGAAACACGGGCGCTTGATCCGTCGATTTAGGGGGCGGGGGCGGCGCGCGCCTGCCGGACGCGCGCCTTGTGCTGTCAGATGGAGATCAACCCTGTGGTGCCAGCGCCTTGACCTCTTCGAGAAGGCCTTCGGGCCATTCCGCCCCGTCCAGCATCTCAATCTGCGCTGTTACCGAAGCGCGGAAGGCGTCGATATCAAGCCCCTGTTCGACGCCGATCACGGACATGCCTTCGGCTTCGAGGCTTGCAAGAAGCGCGCCTTCCTCCGCCATGACCGTCTCGGTCATGAATGCGGTCGCTTCGACAGCTGCGCGGCGCACGGCCTCCTGATCTTCCGGCGATAGCTCGCGCCAGCTGTCCGCATTGATTGTGATCGGGATCGGGATCAGTTGATGACGCGTCAGGATCAGGTAGTCCTGCACATCAAAGAAGTTCTGGTTGAAGATCGTCGGCAGCGGGTTCTCCTGCCCGTCCACGATGCCTTGCGTCAGCCCCTGGAACAGCTCCGACAGCGGTAGAGGTGTCGGGTTTGCACCCAAGCCAGTGATCGTCGCCAGCGACAGCGGGTTGCCGACGGCGCGGATTTTCAACCCGTCAAGATCGGCGGGTGTGCGCACCTCTGTCTCCGTCGTGGTCAAGGTGCGAGCACCAAAGTAGTAGTTGCCCAGAACGACGAGGCCACCGTCTTCGGCAAGCTCGGCGCTCCAGGCCTGGCCGTAATCAGGGTGATCAAGGACGGCAAGCTGGTGCGAGAAGTCGTCGAACACATAGCCCGCGGTCAAAATCGAGTAACTCTGCACGATGTCCGACAGAAGCGGGTAGGGCGTGAGCGCGATGTCAATTGCGCCGCTTCTGGAGGCACCAAAAAGATCGCGAAGGCCGCCGAGCTGAGAGGACGGAAACACCTGCACCTCGACACGTCCGTCGGTGTAGTCGGCGACCAACTCGGCGAACATATCCGCGCCCCGTCCGGTCGGCCCCGAGGGGGCATGTATGTGACCCATGCGCAGCGTCACGTCCTGTGCCGATGCGAAGGTAGCGGGCCCTGCCGCCGTCAGTGCAATCCCGCAGACCGCTGCAAAGCCGGTCTGTCGGATGGAAGTCAAAGCGATGCACATGTCTGGTTCCTCCCCTGATGCGCATTTCTGAAGTCATTTGCGACCGAACGGGCAAGCCCGACGATACGCATGGTCACCCGTGTGTTTTGGGCCGGATGCCGGTCAGCGCTTCGTAGCGGCGCTTTGTTTCGTCGTCGGGCGGATAGATGCCGAAGATGGATTTCCCCGCCTGAACCTCCTCTAGGACGAAGGCTTCGAATTTCTCCTGCGCTTCCGCGTCGGTTGCGACCTCATCGGCCAGATACCGAGGCAGAACCACGACGCCCTCGTGATCGCCGACGATGATATCGCCGGGATAGACTGGGACATCGCCACAGGCGATCGGCACGTCGATATCGACTGCATGGTGACGGATCAGATTGGTGGGGGCCGAGCCGCCCTGCGCGTAGACCGGCCAGTCCATCTCGGCGATCTCCGGCAGGTCGCGCAGCGCGCCGTCGGTGACGATCCCGACCGCACCTCGCATCTGCATCCGGGTCAGCAGGATATGCCCGGCTGATGCGGCGCTCGCATCGCAACGGGCATCCATGACCAGAACATGCCCGCTAGGAATGTCTTCGACGACTTTCCGTTGTGGGTGGCTGCGATCCTCGAACACGCCGAGATGATCGATATCCTCGCGCGCTGGAATGTAACGCAGCGTGGTTGCCGGGCCGACCATGGATCCGCCTTTTGCGGTCTGGCGGGCTATGCCCTGAATATAGAGATTGCTGAGACCACGCTTGAACAGCTGCGTTGTCAGTGTCGCGGTCGAGCAGCGTTTCAGCCGCTCGATCGTTTCTGGCGAGACGGTCTCGTCGGTTTGCATCGTCACGGCGGCGTCCTTGATCAGGTGGCTTGATATCTAAGTTGTCAGACAAAATGACTATTTGCAAAAATTTGTCAACTCCGATTTTACAAGTTGCCGCTCGCGCCTCCGTCCCCGTCGAAAACACGGCGCCGCGCGCCGTCGATATGAAGACGCATGGCGGCTTCTGCGCCATCCGAATCGCCGGCTTCGATTTCTTCGAAAACGCGCTCATGCTCGCGTTGAACCAGCGCCAGACGCGCCTGCGGATCGAGCAGCGATAGGTTGCGGTTGACCGAGATCGCGGAGGAAATCGCCTCTTCAAGGGAGCTGAGCGTAACCTCGAAAAACCTGTTCCCTGAGGCCGCTGCGACTGCCTTGTGGAAGGCGAAATCATGATCGGTGCCTATCGCGCCGCTGTTGACGGCTGCATCTAGCGTCTCTAGCGCGGAGCGCAAAAGGGCAAGATCTTCCTTGCTTCGGCGAACGGCCGCAAGCGCCGCAGCCCTTGGTTCCAAGGCTGCCCGAAACTCAAAGCAGCGCTGCATATCGGCGATGCTGCCAAGCGGGGCGAATTGGAGAAGTGCGGTGTTCGGCGGCTTCTGCACGTAGCTTCCTGACCCTTGCCGCGCGTGGATCAGGCCATCGTCACGCAGTTGCGCGAGCGCTTCGCGCACAACAGGACGGGAGACCGAAAACTGCTCCGCAAGTGCCGTTTCGGTCGGCAGACGGTCCCCCTCCTTGTAGTGTCCTTCCATGATGTCCGAGAGGACTGCGTCATAAACTTTGCTGCTCAGCCGCCCCTGTCCCAAACGGTCACGTCGGACATTTGCCGGTCCGGCGGCGATGACAGAAGGTTTTTTGCTCATTGCTTGCCCGGTCTCTTTGGAAAATCTGCGCACCTGGGCCGTTTGAGCCCATTGTCGCGACTATTTTAGTGTCAGAGTTGTAATATTTGTCAAATGAGAAGTGACCGGAGATCGGCTGCGGCGCACGCCCCGCTTCGCGAACGCCACCGTGCCGAAGCCAGGGGCGGTCAGAGCCGCCGGTTCCGCCATCAGACCGATCCTGCAGGCGCAGGACTGGGGCGTGCGTCACTCGTTGACCTTGTCCAATCCGACGCTCATCGACACGGCTACCAGCGCAAGGATCGCAAGCAGGATCTGCACGCCGGATACGGCCGCGACCAGCGGTGAACTGGTGTATTGAACAAGCGCCAACAATTCCACCGGCAGAGGCCGATCGCGGAAACCATGGGTGAAGATCGCCACCGACAGGTTGTCGAACCCTTCGACGAAGGTGAAGACCGCGCCCGCCAGGATCGCGGGCAGCAGCAGTGGGAAGGTGATGGTGCGCAGACTCTGGAACGAGGTCGCGCCAAGATTGGTGGCTGCTTCCTCCAGCGATGGGTCCAGCCGGACAAGGCGGCTTTGAACGGTTCGGACCATCACCGCGATGATGAACACGGTGATTGAGATTGCCTGCAACCAGATTGAGGGCGAAACCCCCACCAGTGCCCCGGCGAACAGCACCGCGACACCAAGCACAATGCCAGGCACCATATGCGGCACCAGCACAAAAACCGAAAGGGCAGTCGTGCCGCGGAACTTGCCGCGCACACATGCCAGCGCTGTGGGTACGCCCAGGACGATGCACAGGAACGTCACCATCAGTCCGACTTTCAGGCTGGTCCACATCGCGCCGACAAGTTCGGTCTGTTCAAACACTTCAGCATACCAGCGCAAGGTGAACCCTTCGGGTGGGAAACTGACAAAGGCGCGCGTGTCGAAAGAGATGAGGATGACGATGACAGATGGCGCGATCAGCAGCAGCAGAGAGAAGACGGCGACGAACAAGATCAACCCGATGCCGAGAATGTCGCCAAGGGAGGCGGTGCGCAGGGCCTTGATCATGCGTCTCGTCCTTTTGTCCAGCGGGTGAAGAGGTTTGTGATCATCGCGATCACCACCAGCACGATGAGGCAGGTCACCATCAGGATCAGTGAACTGACTGAACCTTTGCTCCATTCCAACGAGAACACGACCTGCTCATAGATCATCGTTGCCGCGTTCAAGTAGTTTCCGCCGCCCAAAAGCTGCGGCACCACGAAGGTCGTGTAGCTCAGCGTGAAGACCAGCGCCGCGCCTGTGCCGATGCCCGGTGCGCTCAGCGGGAGGATCACGGTGCGCAGCGTGCCCAGACGGGACGCGCCAAGATTGGCCGACGCCTCGAACAGACCACCCTCATGGCGGCTCATGACCGCGATCAGCGGCAGGATCATAACCGGCAGGTGGATTTGCACCATACCGATCAGGACCGCCCAATGGGTGTTCATGATGCGCAGCGGCTGGTCGATCAGCCCGAGGCTCATCAGCGTCGAGTTCACGACACCGCGCCCGCCAAGGATCACCAACCAGGCATAGGTCCGCACGATGCCACTGGTTAGCAGCGGCGCGATGGTCAGGATCAGGATCAGCCGACGGGTCCATTTGCCGCCAATTAAGAACAGATAGGCCACCGGATAGCCGAAGAGCAGGCATAGAACCGTGGTGTTGATCGCCAGTGTCAGCGAACGTTGGAACGTCGTCCAATACAGCGGATCCGTCAGCGCATTGGTCAGGTGTGATAGAGAAAATGTCTGCGAAACGATGGCCCCGCGTGAGACCACGATATCCGAAAACCCGAGGGACAAAAGGATCACGAACGGAATGACCGCGACGACGGACAGTACAATGATCGCCGGGACCGCGGGCCAGATGCCACGGCCCGATAAAAGCTTGTCGAGAACCTGTTCAGACAGGCTGGCCTTTGAGGCGGGCTGAGAGAAGGCTGCCTCGGTCATCAGATCGGATACACGGCGCAATAGGACGGGTCGATGACCGACAGACTAACGGCTGCTCCGGCCTGAACGGGGCTGGCCCGCTCCTGCCGCATAGCCGCCACCTGGATCGTTGTGCCATCGGGCATGTCCACATGGTATTCGATCAGCGCGCCAACGGTGCGGTGAAACGAAACCGTCCCGCGCCACGGGCTTGTGCCCTCGGGGGCGACACGAAGATTGTGAGGACGGGTCATGACCTGAACTTTGCCGGACAGGTCGGTCTGCGCCGTCTGACCATCGGGCAGTGCGACAGTGCCATTTCCGGCTTCCGCGTCCCAGAAATTCGACGTGCCGATGAAATCCGCGACATAAGCCGTCGAGGGATGGTCGAACACCGTATCGGGGGCGGCGACCTGTTCGATCTGCCCCGCGCGCATAACGGCGATGCGATCCGACATTGTCAGCGCTTCTTCCTGGTCATGGGTGACGAAGATTGCGGTGAGCCCCAATCGTTTGATCAGCTGCCGAAGCTCGACCTGCATTGCGCCGCGCAGCTTTGCGTCGAGGGCGCTGAATGGTTCATCCAGCAGCAACACACGGGGCTGCAGGACCAGCACGCGCGCAACGGCGACGCGTTGTTGTTGCCCGCCAGAAAGCTGGGCCGGATACCGATCCGCGAACTCTGCCAGCGATACAGTATCAAGCGCCTCCGCGACGCGCGCCTCAATCTCGGACCGGGACACGCCGCGCATGCGCAGCCCGTAGCCGACATTGCGCGCAACCGTAAGATGCGGAAACAGCGCGTAGCTTTGGAACACGACGCCAACCGGGCGCCGGTTCACCGGCATGCCGCTGACATTGCGACCGTCGATCTCAATCGCCCCCTGTTCCGCATCCCAGAACCCGGCGATGCAGCGCAGAAGCGTGGTCTTGCCACAGCCCGACGCGCCCAACAGCGTCACGATCTCTCCTTCGGCAACGTCAAGTGAGCAGTCCTGCAACACCGTGATAGAGCCAAAACGTTTGGAAACCGCCCCGATGCTCAGCACCGGGGCGGCAATGTCCGATCCATACATCAGATCAGCCTTTTCTTGCATCATCACGACGCGAACATGCGGTCGAAGGTTTCCACCGTTTGACCGCGCAACGGCGCGAAGTCCGGCCATTCCAGTGAGGTTGTGGTTGCCAGTTCCTGTGGCGTCGAGGGCACATAGGGCGCGGCCTCTTCCGGCACCGCGATGCCTTCGACCACCGTGCCGAAATAGATCGGTGCGCTGCCAGCCATCGACTGAATTTCCGGCGTCAGCAGGATGTCGGTGAACTCATGAACCAGATCGGCGGTGCCGTCGGCGGTGTTGACGAATTGCACGATGTTGGTCGGCAACATCAGCGGCCCCGGCCCAGTGATTTTGGTGTAGCCAATGGGCAGGCCTGAATTGGCGGCCAGCGCCGAGTTGACGTGCCACAAGGGCGCCAGGTCCACTTCGCCACGTTCAATCATCTGCTGCAACAGAGGCGGCGAGCGACCGACCAGCGGATCAAGCTCGAGCCATTTGTTCAGGGCAAATTCCATATCGCTCTGGGGCATCCCGAAGGCCTCGCTGGTGGCGGCGAGCACACCGAGGCCGAGATTCGATTGCGGGCGGCACATGCCGATCCGGCCGGTATAGGCGCCGCTCCACAGCTCTTCCCAGGTGGTGGGCGGCGTCGTGATCTTGGTGGTGTCATAGGCGACACCAATCCCTTCGAACCAGATCGGCTGACCGACATCATAGCCGTAGGAGGGGAATTTCGGATCCACATTGGCAGCGTTGGGGATCTGCGAGAAATCGAGCGGCACTAGCACATCCTCGGCCAGAGCGTTGATGATCGCGGGCGAACCCATCACTGCGAGGTCGTAGGGCGAGTTGCCGCGGGCGGCTTTGATCTGCGCCAGGGCTTCCGACGACAAACCGCCAATGACGCGCAGTGTTACGCCGGGGTTGCGGCGGCCAAGTTCTTCACCGGCAGCGATCAGTGGGGCGTCGGAGTCGTTGCCGTACCCGACCATGACCAACTCGCGGGTCTGAGCCCGTAGGATCGTTGGGCTGGCAAGTACCGTGGCAGCTGTCAGGCTGCCCAGGACGCTTCTTCGGGTCAGTTTCATGATGTGCTCCTGTCAGGCTTCTTTGCGCCGGATTCCCCGACGGTGCATTAAGTAGGAGGGCTTTCGAAAAGTTACGCAACGAAAAAAAGCGAAAATAGCGACTTTAGGGGAAAAGTGCCTAAAAATTAGGCGACACGCAGCGGGAAGTGGCGTCTGCGGTCATGCCAGAAGAACCTTGGTACCGGCGGTTTCGAGTGCGGCGATGTCGGCGGGGGTGGCCTTGCGGTCGGTGACGAGTGTGTGAATGTCCCGCGCGGTGGCGATGCGTGCGCCTGCCACATGCCCAATCTTTCCGCGATCCCCGAGCATCACCGCCCTCCGGGAAGCGGCAAGCATCGCGCGCTTTACTTCAACCTCTTCCAAATGGGCGTTGGTGAAGCCGCGTTCGGCATCGATGCCAGCGCAGCACAGATAGGCGCAATCGGCATTGAGTTGCTCAAGAAGCAGGCCCGCAAATGGTGGCACCAGTGAGCGCGAGTGCGGATTTCGGCCTGTTTTCTTAAGCTTCCCACCGGTCACCATCACGGATGCGCCCGGATGTGTCTCCAGTGCGATGGCGATATCGAGGCTTGAGGTGATGATCATGACGTCGCGCAGGTGCTCCGGAAGGGCCATGGCCATGGCCAATGTGGTGGTCCCCGCATCAAGAATAATCGTCTCTCCGCTGCGGACCATGCTCGCTGCAAGGGCTCCAATTCTCTCTTTTTCTTCTGTGAAGCTGTGGCTCGGCACGTCAACGGGGCGCTCAAAGCGGGCGGGTTTGGCGGCCATTGCGCCGCCACGCACGCGTCTAAGTAGCAGTCGTTTTTCCAGCGAATCGAGGTCGGAGCGGATGGTGACGGCTGAGACGCCCAGCGCATCAGACAATTGACCCACCTCAGCCATGCGCTCCGTGTCGAGAATCTCAAGAATGCGCTGATGGCGGTACGGCAGGGGGGAATTCTGCGGATAATCCATTACTAATACCTTCCGTCTTGCGTTTTCCGTCGTAATGACAAATATCGAAAGAAATCGATAGGTGCCATCTTTTTCGCGCGCCTGTCCTGACCTGACCGCCAAGTACGGAGAGCGACATGAATATAGAGCAGTTACTAACGGAAATCCGCCGGGAATCATCCTCGGATGCCGCGGGCGATCCGGAAAGGTTTCGGCGCGTCGCTCTGACCGAGCACGAAATGATGTCTCAAGGCGAGGCCATTCGGTCAACGCTTGCGGCCAATGTCGTGCCCCTGGCTGCTATCGGGCGCGATCTTGCGGATCGTAGCATCCGCCGCGTGGTCACCGTTGGCTGTGGCGATAGCTGGATTGCCGGTCACGGCGTGCGCCCGGCGCTGGAGGCCGCTCTGGGCGCACCCTGCGAGCCAATCGAGGCGTTCGACTTCGCGACCTACGGCCTGGACACCATCGACGATGAAACCGTGGTCATCGGCCTCAGCTCCTCAGGCAAGACCGAGCCTGTGATCGACGGTCTAACGGGCGCGGCAGAGCGTGGGGCTTACACGATCGGCCTTTCGAACACGCTCGAGTCGCCCTTGATGGAACAATGTCCCGGTGCGCTGCACATCCGGGCCACGCGCGGCGGCTGGCCGACGCAGTCCAGCACGGCGGCGATGGCGTTGATGCTGGCCATGGCTGCGGCCGTACAAGACGCAAAAGGTGGAGATGCATCTGCCTTGAGCGCAGCGCTGGTTGCACTGCCGGATCAGGTCGATTCCGTGGCGCGCGAGTTTTTTGAACCAGCCCGACAGGTGGCCAAGCGTCTTGCCCGCGCTGATCTGGTTCTGACGACTGGCGCAGGTCCGTTTTACGCACCTGCTGAGTTTGGCGCGGCCAAGCTGAAAGAACTGGCACCGATCCATGCCTACTCTTTCCCGCTGGAGGAGTATCACCACTATCGGACCCAGAAGGCCGGCGATCCGCTATTCCTGATCGCGGGGGACAAGGCCAGCCATGCCCGCGCCCTGGACACCGCGCTTATGTCGCGGGGTGTAGAAGGTTACTGCGTGGCGATTGTACCGGAGGACGAAACCGAGATAGCAAAGATTGTCGATGTCGCTTGGCATCTACCAAACGTTTCGGCGGCGACCGCGCCGATTGTCTACAGTGTGCCTATGCATTTGTTCGGCTATCACGCAGCGGTCGAACGCGATGCCCTCGGCCTTGGTGCGCCCCGGCTTGGGGGCTGATGTGACGCCGGATCTTGTGACGGTCGGAGGGCTTACGGTTGACAATGTTATTGCTGCCGACGGCACCGTTGCGCTGGACCTTGCGGGTGGCAACGGCGCTTTTTCCGCCGTTGGCGCGCTCAACTGGGTGAACCGTGTGGGGCTGGTCAGCTGCGCCGTCGCGACCTATCCGAAAGACACCATAGCGCGGCTGGAGGCCGGCGGGGTTGACCTGTCGGGTGTGGTCTGGTCCGACGCGGCCCTGACCGCGGGCAGTTGGTTTCTTTATGACGGGGCAGGGCGTCGTGACGAGGGGTTGACGGCGCCGGGCGCCGCGCTCGCCGAGGCAGGGTTTCCGACTGACCGGCTTTCCGCTGAGCAGATGTTGGCGTGGCGCGCCCGTCTTCAGGCGCGCAAATCACTGAACGAGATCGGCTATTCGGAATTTAGGGAGCAGCATCCGTTGCGGGCGGCTCAGGTGCCGCAGGCCTGGCTCGGGGCAAAAGGCGTTCATTTGGCACCCAGCGCGCCGCGCGTACTGCTGGAGATGCTGGATCTGTTCGAACCGAGGGGGGCAGTGATCACCGCCGATCCGGGTTGGCAGTTGGCGAGCCAGAGGCTCGAAGACATCGCCCCGATTCTGGCGCGGCTCGACGCCTTCATCCCCAGTGAGGTTGAGCTGCATGCGTTGGTGCCAGACGCCGCGCCAGCCGATGCTTTGGCGGTGATCTCTGAGCGATGTCACGGCGTGGTGGCGGTCAAAATGGGGCCGCAAGGCGTGCTGATCTGGGACCGTGTAACGCGCACCGCCATAGCTGTCCCACCACAGCGGGTTGAAGCCTGCGACCCGACTGGCGCCGGTGACAGTTTTTGCGGCGGGTTTCTAGCTGGCCTCGTTGAAACCGGCGATCCGGTGCAGGCGGCCCGTTTTGGCGCGGTTTCTGCGGCTGGGGTCGTGTGTAGTTTCGGCGCCGCCGGTGCCCTCCCGGCAGACCAGGCGACCGCGCGCGCCACATTGCAAAAGGAACTCAATATATGTCGCTGAAGCTATTCGATGGTGCCAAGCCGGTTATTGCTGCCCTTCATCTGCCGGATTTTGCCCTGAACCGGCACCGGTCGGTCGCGTGGTACGAGGATTATGCCGTCGCCAACGCCCGTGTGTTCGCGCAAGCTGGCATCCCCTGGATCAAGCTGCAGGATCAGACCAAAACTGCGGGAGCCGCCGCGCCGGACACCCTGGCACTGATGTCTGCACTGGGGCGCCTGATCCGGGCAGAGGTCCCCGAGCTTGGCCTGGGTATCATTGTCGAGGCGCATGACCCAGTTGCGGCCCTGTCGGTGGCCCATGCCACGGGGGCCGATTTTGTCCGGCTCAAAGTGTTTGTGGGCGGCGCGATGACCGCGCAGGGCCCGCGCGATGGGCTTGGGGCCGAAGCTGTGTCTTACCGTGCCATGTTGCGGCGGCCCGATATTGCGATCTTGGCCGACGTGCATGACCGCACGGCGATCCCGCTCTCGGGCGAGAGCCAGCCTTTCGCGGCAAACTGGGCCGCCAAATCCGGGGCCGACGGCTTGGTCATCACCGGTAGCAGCTTTTCCGATACGCTGGCCCGGATCGACGCGGTGCGCGGCAAAGGCATTCGTAAACCGATTCTGATCGGTGGCGGCGTGACCGATGGCAATGTGGCCGAGGCGATGGCCGCCGCCGATGGCGTGGTGGTCAGCAGTGCGCTGATGCGGCGCGATGCGGCGCCGGAGGATTTGCTGCAATGGGATGCCGATCTGTGCAGCCGCTTCATGGATGCGGTGCGGGTTCCTGCATGAGCGGGGCGGCGCGCGATTTTATCGGCTATGCGGGCCAGCCGCCGGCGATGCGTTGGCCAAATGGGGCGGGACTCGTCGTTTCTATCGTCGTGAATGTCGAGGAAGGCGCCGAGTTGAGCCTTGGCGCCGGCGACGACCGCAATGAGCATATTTACGAGGCGGTTGAGCGGGTCGAGGGTGCCCGCGACCTCTGTATGGAGAGCCATTTCGAATATGGCCCGCGCGCAGGCTGGCCGCGAATCCGAGATGCGCTGTCGGATCGTAACCTGCCTGCGACGCTGAATGCCTGCGGCCGAGCGTTGGAGGCGACGCCCTGGATCGCCGCGCAGGCGGTGCAGGACGGCCATGAGGTTTCGGCCCATGGCTGGCGGTGGGAGCGTCACGTTGGCATGGAGGACGCGCGTGAACGCGCCGCGATTGCCCGCACCGTCGCGACCATCACGCGGACGGCCGGGACGCCGCCGCTTGGATGGCACACGCGCTCTGCCACCTCCGAACGCACCCGGGATCTGCTTATCGAACAGGGGGGGTTTCTCTATGACAGCAACGCCTATAATGACGACATACCGTATCTGGTCGATACCGCACATGGTGCTCATGTGGTGCTGCCCTATGCGTTCGACACCAATGACATGCGGTTTTACAACGGGGGCGGCTTTGTCTTTGCCGAGGACTTCTCCCGCTATTGCATCGCAGCCTTCGACCGGCTGTTGGCCGAGGCCGAGAAAGCCCCCCGCATGTTGTCGATCGGCCTACACACCAGGATTATCGGGCGCCCGGCACGGATCGGAGGGCTTGAGGCGTTTCTGGACCACGCTTTGCGTCACGATGATGTCTGGTTCGCGACCCGGGCCGACATCGCGCGTGCCTGGCGCAGCGCCGTAGGGCTGCCAGAGTGGACGCCGCGTCCGTGCCGCAAGGGGTTTGCGCACGGAGGGAGCGTATGACTCGCGATCTGATCGGATATGGTGGTGCCTGGCCGAATCTTACCTGGCCCGGAGGCCATAAGCTGGCCGTTTCGGTCGTGGTCAATGTCGAAGAAGGGGCAGAGCAACAGGTGCTCGATGGCGACCCGGTCAGTGAACGGATGGGCGAGGTGCTCTCGGTCGTGCCCGAGGGCAAGCCCGACCCCGGTCAGGCGCAAATTTTTGCCTATGGCACGCGGGCCGGTGCGTGGCGCATGGCCAATGCGCTGCGCCGCCACCGGGTTCCCGCGACCCTGTTCGCCTGCGGGCGCGCGGCGGAACGGGCAGGGCCGGTTCTGCGCATGCTGGCGCGCGATGGCCACGAAACCGCCTGTCATGGCTGGCTCTGGCGCCCTCATGCCGATTATGACAGCCCAGAGGCCGAGGCCGTTGACCTCGATCGTGCCGATGTGGCCATCGCGGCCGCGACGGGCGACGTCCCACGCGGGTTTTTCTGCCGCGGGGCCGAAAGCCCCTGGACGCGCAGCCTTCTGGCCGAGCGGGGTTACCTTTACACCTCTAACGGGTTTGATGACGACCTGCCGTACAGGGATGGCTCGGGGCTGATCGTGGTGCCCTATGCGCTCGACGCCAACGATATGAAATTCTTCCATCCCAACGGCTTTGTGCGCGCATCGGACATGGTCGATTACGTGACCGACGCGTTGGACGTGTTGGAGGCCGAGGCCGCGCGTGGCATGCCGCGCCTTCTGAATATCGGGTTCCACTTGCGGATTGTTGGCCGCCCGGGCCGGTTCAAGGCGTTCGAGCAGATCCTCGCCGAACTGGACCGCCGCCGGGATCGACTGTGGCTAGCGCGCCGGGTCGAAATTGCCGAGGTCTTTGACCGGGCCTGTCCGGCATGATTGCGCTGATCAATCCCAATACGTCTGAGGCGACCACCGAGGCCATGCTGCGGATTGCACGGCAGGTGGCGGGCCCGGCGGTGCGGATCGACGGGCTGACCGCAGCATTCGGGGCGCCGTTGATCACCGACCCTTTCGCGCTGGCCCGCGCGGCAGACGCCGTCGCAGCGCTTGCGCCGCGTGTGGGCAGGGCCGAGGCTGTGATCGTCGCGGCCTTTGGTGATCCCGGCCTGATGGACCTACGCGGACGGCTGTCGGTGCCAGTCACGGGCATTGCCGAGGCGGGTATGGCCGAGGCGGCGCAGGTTGGGGCACAATTTGCAGTTGTGACGACGACGCCGGATTTGCGCGATCACATTGCCAAAGCCGCCCGTTCCTACGGCCATGAGGCGTTCCTTGGCACCTGGACGACGCCCGGCGATCCGGTGGTTCTGACCCATGATGCCGTCGCCCTGCAAACCGCGTTGGCCGAAGCGTGCGACCGTGCCGTTGAAGCCGGAGCCGAGGCGATCATCATTGGCGGCGGACCACTGGCCGAAGCCGCCGGTCACCTCGCAGCCTCATCCCCTGTGCCGCTGATCGAACCGCTGCCCGCAGCCGTCCGGCTCAGTCTTGCCCGCTGCACCAAAGGAGCTTCTAGATGACCCGCCATATTGTCGCCGCCGACCATATCATCATCGGGTTCGATGAAGGCGGCGCGGCGCAGATCGTTGCCGACGGGGCCATCCTGATCGACGGAGACCAAATCGTCGAGATCGGCCCCGCCCGCGCCTTGCGCAAGGCCCATCCGGGACTGCCCGAGACCGGTGGCAAGGGCAGGGTGGCCATCCCGGGTCTGATCAACGCGCATCACCATGTTGGCCTGACCCCGTTTCAGATGGGGGCGCGTGACCAACCGCTGGAACTGTGGTTTCCCGAACGCCTCGCGATGCGCGATGTCGCGCCCCGGCTGGATACGCTCTATGCGGCCTTCGAGATGATCGCCTCGGGCGTGACAACCGTGCAGCACCTTCATAGCCGGGCGCCAGGCGATACCGAGGCTGTGCTGGCTCGCGCCGACACCATCATCGGCGCCTACAAGGACCTCGGCATGAGGGCGAGCTACTCCTTTGCCCTGCGTGACCAAAACCGCATGATCTATGCGGCGGATGAAGAGTTCATCGCCTCGCTACCCGCCGCTCTGCAAAAACCAACGGCGGATTATCTTGCCGGCTTCGGCCTTTCCTTGTCTGACCAGATCGCGGTGTTCCATGCGTTGCGCGCCCGGTGGCAAGATGATGCGCTTGTGGGCATCCAGATCGCGCCGTCGAACCTGCACTGGCTGTCGGATGCGGCGCTCGAAAGTGCCGCGCGGATGGCCGAAGAGACCGGCGCAACGATGCATATGCATCTGTTGGAGACGCCGTATCAGAAGGAATACGCCCGCCGTCGCACTGGCGGCTCCGCGCTGGAGCATATCGACAGCTTTGGCCTTGTCGGGCCGCAACTGACCATTGGTCACGGGGTCTGGATGACGCCGGACGACATTGCCCTGCTGGCGGAGCGTGGCGGCTGCCTGTGCCACAATTGTTCGTCGAACCTGCGCCTGAAAAGCGGCACAGCAGATCTGAATGGCTTCCTTGCCAGCGGCGTGCCGGTCGCGCTTGGCATCGACGAGGCGGGGATCAACGACGATCGTGACATGTTGCAGGAGATGCGGCTTGCGCTGACGCTGCATCGGCCTGCCGGGCATGACGCGCCGCATCCGACCGCATCACAGATTCTGCGGATGGCAACGGAACATGGGGCTGCCACGACGCCCTTCGCGGGGCGGATTGGGTGTCTGGCACCCGGGCGTCTGGCCGATATCGTGTTGCTGGACTGGCAGGCTGTCACCAAACCGTGGCAGGACCCAGCCATGCCCTTGGTTGATGTGTTGATCCGGCGTGCAAAATCTGGGGCTGTCGCTACGGTTCTGATCGGCGGAAACGTGGTTTATAACGAAGGCCGCTTCACCAATATCGACCGTGAGCAAGTCTTGGAAGAGATCGAAAGAGATCTCGCTCGTCCCTGTTCGGAAGCCGAGGTCAGCATGCAGCGCCTTTCCCGGGACCTGATAGAGCCGGTTAGCCGGTTTTATGAGGGCTGGCTTGGCCAAAGCGCGGGCCGCTGAGCAGATCGCCTGCTGGCATAATCGACTGTTCCAAGCCCGGTGCCTTGTCCTGTCTGACGTTAGTGATTGCGGGTCTAAATAGCGTTATTTGACACGTCGGCGCATGGTCGCGGCCTTACTTCTGCGACGTGGTTTCCCATCCGCGCACAGGTCGACTATATGCAGATCGACGAGATTGCCAACATCGCACGACGGACGGTGGAAGGCTTGTTCGGTAACAAGGCCTGATCGACACTGCGTGGACGGCTCATATGCCAATGAGTTGCAGCGGAGAGGCAAATCGGGAGATATTGAGACGTGTTCCAGACGAGCAGCTTTGCCCTGCAACAGTTTGAAGATGCAGAAAAATGGAAATGAAACCGCACGCTACACTTTCTATCGCCCCGATGATGGATTGGACCGATCGTCATTGCCGGTACCTGCACCGGCTGATGTCTCGGGAAGCGTTGTTGTATACCGAAATGGTCACGGCCCCCGCGATTTTGCATGGCGATCGAGAGCGCTTGTTGGCCTTCGATCCGGCAGAACATCCTGTGGCATTGCAACTTGGCGGGTCCGATCCGTCGGAGCTGGCCAAGGCGACGGAGATTGCGGTCGGATATGGGTATGATGAGATCAATCTCAATATCGGCTGCCCGTCGGATCGCGTGCAGTCGGGTTGTTTTGGGGCGGTGTTGATGGAACGGCCCAAGCTGGTGGCCGATTGCGTTGCGGCGATGATTGCGGCCAGCCCGGTGGAGGTCACGGTTAAATGCCGGATCGGCGTCGATGACCAAGTGCCCGAAGAGGTGCTGCCAGCGTTTCTGGAGACGGTCGCGGCAGTTGGTGTCGGGCGGTTTGCGATCCATGCCCGGAAAGCGTGGTTGCAGGGCTTGAGCCCAAAGGAAAACCGGGATGTACCGCCGCTGAATTACCCGCTGGTCTATCAGATGAAACGCGATTTCCCTGAGCTGCATCTGTCGATCAATGGTGGCGTGATGTCGTTGGATGAGGCGCAGGCCCATTTGGCCGAAGGGATGGATGGCGTGATGATTGGGCGAGCGGCTTACCATGACCCGTCGAACATTTTGCTCGCTGCCGATCAGAAGATTTTCGGTCTGGACCGCGAGCCGCGGAGCGCCGAAGAAATCGTCGGTCTGATGTTGCCCTATATCGCCGCGCATGTGGCCAATGGCGGCAAACTGGCCCATGTCACGCGGCATATGTTGGGTCTGTTTGCCGGACGTCCGGGCGCGCGGGGGTGGAAGCGCGTTTTGTCAGAGCGTGCGCATCGTCCCCGCGCCGGGGTTGAGGTCGTCGAGGCGGCCTTATCTGAGATTGTATTGCGCGCGGCGTGACCGCCGGCACCTGGGTGATGGCCCATCTCAGGCCCCCTTCGGGAGCTATCGGCGTGCCATTGGGAGCTACGTGTCAAACAGTCGGATGCAATGGGGGCGGTGCCGCGCTTGGCAAGCCCGCCGGGGATGTGTATCCGAAACCAAGTTTCGAGCAGGGCAGGAGGGCCTAACATGCCGGATATGGGCGATTTAATGGCGATGCTGGCATTGATCCTATTGATCGGGGCATTCGCGGGCGTCGTTGCCGGTCTTCTGGGGGTCGGCGGCGGGATCATCCTGGTCCCTGCGTTTTTCTTCGCCTTTTCCTATCTGGGCTACGACACCGTCGATCTGATGCAAATCTGTCTGGCGACATCGCTGGCAACCATCATCGTGACCTCTGTGCGCTCGCTTTTGTCCCACAACAAAAAGGGCGCGGTGGATTGGGCGATCTTGCGGTCCTGGGGGCCGGGTATTGCGATCGGTGCGGCGTTTGGCGTTGTCGCGGCCACGGGGTTGCGCAGTGAGATCCTGATGGGGATTTTTGGCGTTCTCGGTGTGTTGGTCGGCCTTTATTTCGGGTTCGGCAAACCGGAATGGCGCCTTGGCGACGCGATGCCAAAAGGCGTGCCACGCGCGATTGCCTCGCCCATTCTGGGCTTTCTCTCGGTTCTGATGGGGATCGGCGGCGGCAGTTTCGGAGTGCCGCTGATGAGCCTTTACAACACGCCGATCCACCGCGCCGTGGCCACGGCGGCCGGGTTTGGCGTGATCATTGCGGTGCCATCCGTTCTCGGCTTTTTCTTTATCGAGGGGGCTGCGGAAGGGCGGCCACCCTTTACCGTTGGGTCGGTGAACCTGGTGGCCTTTGTTGTGGTGGTTGCGATGACTCTCATCACAGCGCCTTGGGGCGTGAAGCTGGCCCATGCGATGGACCCTAAACCTTTGAAGCGAGTCTTTGCCGTCTTCATTATGGTGATGGCTCTGAACATGCTTTGGTCCGCCTTTTCGGGATGAGTTGGCTTCAGACAGGCTGGCAGGTTTTCGATCCGGACCCGCGCCTGTTCGACTGGCTGGCCGAGATGACGCCGGCGGCGCTGGCCACGGCTGATGACCCGGCGCATGCCCAATGGCGTCGGCATGGCGGCACCTGGTTCGCGGGTGTTGATGTGCTGGAGAATGATGCGGAGGGCCGATTGGGTACCTCCGGTCGGCTCTCCTGCGAGGCGCTCGAAGAAGCCGAGCGCATCACCGGTAGGTTGCCGCTCCACAAAGCGCAAATCTCGATCACCTATCCGGGCTATCCGCAGCAAGACCCTGACGAAAGTGATGCCAATCATCGGTTCCGCAAGACCCGTGATGCGGCACATCTGGACGGTCTCCTGCCAATTGGTCCCAAGCGCCGCCGGATGATCCGGGAGCCGCATGGCTATATCCTCGGCCTGCCGCTGACCGAAAACGGGTCAAATGACGCGCCTTTGGTCGTCTGGGAGGGCAGTCATGAGGTGATGCGGCATGCGATGAGGCGCGCGTTGCAAGACGAACCGCCGGAACAATGGCATGAGGTGGATATGACCGAGGCGTATCACGCCGCCCGACGCCACTGCTTCGAAAGCTTAAACCGGGTTGAGGTGACGGCAATGCCTGGTCAGGCGATCTTGCTGCATCGTCTGACGTTGCATGGCGTGGCGCCATGGTCGTCGAAAGGTTCGACGCCCCCCCTACGTGCCATCGCCTATTTTCGTCCGGAACTGCCGGGTGGTGTCTTCGACTGGGTGACACTTGCATAAGGCAGGGCCTTACGGGACGCCGCTTTGGGGCCAGAAGAACCACGGGCGTATATGTTGCCGTGAACAGAGGCCCTGCTTATTTCTTGGCTTATGTCGGGCTCGGATAGGAGAATAATCATGGCAAAGATCGCGGTGGTTTTGACCGAAGGTTTTGCAGATTGGGAATATGCTCTGATCAGCGGAACTGGTCGTCCGTTCTATGGCCTGGATGTCCGGTATTTTACGCCCGAGACTGGCGCGGTTCAGTCGCAAGGCGGCCTCAAGGCGGTTGTTGGGCAAGACATGGATGACCTCGCGACCTGGCAGCCAGACGTGGTGGTCGTCGTGGGCGGCATGATCTGGGAAACGGCGCAAGCCCCGGATATCGGGGACGTCCTCGTTGCGGCACGCGCGCGAGGTGCGACCGTTGCCGGCATTTGTGGCGGGACACTCGCTTTGGCCCGGGCGGGGTTGCTGGATGACACCGCGCACACCTCGAATGACGCGGATTTCCTCATACAGAACGCAACCGGCTATGGCGGCGCGGCCAACTACATAGCGAGCGCATCGGTGGTATCATCAGATGGTATGATCACCGCCCCAGGTACAGCGCCCGTAAGCTTTGCGGCCGCGGTTTTCGAGGCGATCGGCTTGCCCGAAGAGACTATCGCGCTTTTCAAACAGATGATGGCGGCTGAACATACCTAGCGGGTCTGAGGTGCAGCCGTCTGCCATTCAGACGTTTTCGAGCCTGCCAAAGTCAAACTTGATGCAGAAGGGATGGGTTACTTGGCCAACCGGGCGGCCCGTCCGCCGCGCCGCTGCTTCAGCATCGGTGCGCGGGTCGGCAGCTCTGCCATGATCTGGGCGCGATCCTCGGCGCTCAATCTCGACCATTGGCTGATCTCATCGATCGACCGATTGCAGCCGGTGCAGAGCCGCGTTTCGGGATGCACCACGCAAATCTTGATGCACGGGCTCTCGATCTCGTCGCGTTTCCAAACTTGGTCAGTCATTTATGCATTCCGTAGATAGCGCAACCGGTCGAGCGCGCCTTGCAAGATATATCCCGCCGCGACATGATCAATAACCTCGGCGCGACGTTTTCGTGTCGTATCCGCCTCAAGCAGGGCTTTTTCGGCGGCCACGGTGCTCAAGCGTTCGTCCCAATAGCTGATCGGCAGCGTCTCAAGCTCGGGCAATCGGTTGAGATTGCGGGCAAACGCGCGGGTCGATTGCGCGCGCGGGCCTTCCGATCCATCCATATTGCGCGGCAGGCCAAGGATCATCCCGCCTATCTCACGCTCTTGGATCAGGGTGATCAGCCGTGGGGCATCAAGCGTGAATTTTACGCGCTTCACGGTCTCCAACGGCGTGGCCGCGCTCAGCAACCTGTCGCTCACCGCGACACCGATCGTCTTGGTGCCGAAATCGAGCCCGATCAGCGCGCGACCCTGGGGCAGGGCCGCGGCAAAGTCTTCGATTGTGTCGAAGATCATTCGACAGGCCTGGGCAACGTCCCGCCCGCCGCCTCCACCAGGGCAAGCGCCTCGGGTCGCTCCGCAAAGACAACGCGTGCCTCGTCCAGGATCGCCTGCGCGCGGTCGGTTTCGCCCAAGACACCAAAGGCGCGGATCAGTTGCGCCCAATCCTCGGGCGGGCCGCCTTCGGAGGCCAGGCGCGCCGCCAAACCGCCGACCATGCCCTCGACCATCGCTTGCCGATCCTCTGGCGCCATGTCTTCGGCGGCTTCGATCTGCTCCAAGCTGGGGCCACGTGGCGCGCGCGGCTGCGGCAGATCGGCCAAGCTCACATTGTCGCCTGCGAGATAGGCGACGTCTTCGATTTGCAGCCGGATCGGCTCAAGCCAAGGTGCGTCATGCGGGCTGTCGGCCAATAGGTTGCGCCAAATCGGATAAGCCAGATCGGCGCGGCCTTGTTGCGCATACATCAGACCCACATAATAGCGCGCCGTGCCATTGCCGGAGGACATATCCAAGGCCGTCGCCAAAGCGGATTCGGCCTCGGGGGAGACATAGCCCCCCGCCGCGAGCACCATCATCTCGGCATGGTCCACATGATGTTGCGCGGTCACGTTGGCCCCCAAGAGATCGATCAGGCGCTCTTGCGCCAGTCGTGCTGCGCGGAAATTGCCAAGCGCGGCCTCGTTCTGCGCCAGAAGTGACATGCCTTCCGGGTCATCTGGGCGTTGCTCCATCACGGTGCGAAGTTGGGCGACCAAGGCTTCCCGCTCGGGGTCCACATCGACGGTTGGGCGCACCCCGATCTCTGCCTCGACCTCGGATTGGCTGGGCCGCTCGGCGCGGGCCTGTTCCACCAACTCGACCCGAAGCGCCAGGGGCAGATCGGGATAGCCGGGCGCGCCAACTTGCCAATAGATGCCAAAGCTGCCCGCCACCATTGCCACCAAGCCAAGCGCCAGGACCAGTTTGCCCCGTGGGCCACCGGATTGGGTCTGGCTGCTCGCGGCTTGCAAGGCCCGGTCGGCTTCCAAGACCCGGCGCGCGACTTCGGCCTTGGCGCGGGTCGCCTCCGCCTCGCTCAAGACGCCGCGCGCCATGTCGCGATCCAACTCTTTCAACTGGTCGCGATAGACCCGCAGGTCATAAGCGGCTGCGGGCGTATCTCCGCCCCGCGGTCGCAAGAACACCGCCCAGATGGCTAGGGCCACAAATACCGACGTCGCGCCTGCGACAATCCAAAATCCCATAATGCCTCTCGTTCGTTCACGCCGTCCTGATCATCTAAGCCGCCAATCGCTCGGGCAAAAGATACAATCCGCCGCAGCCCATATCCACCTAATCCGATCCGCTGTCGCAATCCGGCCTTGAAATGCCGCGCCGAGTATCCTCTCATCTCGCCCGTTCCCGCACACCAGAGCCACCCAAATCGGGAAGGAGACCCATGCGCCGCTATTCCGCCTTTGCCATCGCCCGTGAGGCCATGCGCCACCATTTGGGCTGGGAACGGGCTTGGGCGTCCCCTGCGCCGAAGCCGCGCTATGACGTGATCATCGTTGGGGCCGGGGGCCATGGCCTCGCCACCGCCTATTACCTGGGCAAGAACCACGGCATCACCAATGTGGCCGTGATCGAGAAAGGCTGGCTTGGTGGCGGCAATACGGGCCGGAACACCACAATTATCCGCTCGAATTATCTGCAGGACCCCTCGGCAGCAATCTATGAGAAGGCTCGCTCGCTTTATGAGACGATGAGCCAGGACCTAAACTACAACGTCATGTTCAGCCCTCGCGGCGTGATGATGCTGGCCCAGACCGAACATGAGATCCGCGGCTATCAGCGCACGGCGCATGCCAATGCGCTACAAGGCGTCTCAACGGAATTTATCGGGCCGGAGCGGGTGAAGGAGCTTTGCCCGATCATTCATATTGATGGCCCGCGCTATCCCGTTCTAGGCGCGCTCTGGCAACCTCGCGGCGGCACCGCGCGCCATGATGCGGTCGCTTGGGGCTATGCCCGCGCCTGTTCCGATATGGGCATGGACATCATCCAACAATGCGAAGTCACTGGCGTGCGGTCCGAAAACGGCCAGGTGACCGGCGTTGAGACCACCAAGGGCGACATCGCCTGCGGCAAGCTTGGCATTGTGGTGGCCGGGCATTCCGGCGTCTTGGCCAATATGGCGGGCTTCCGTCTGCCGATTGAATCGGTGGCGCTCCAGGCGTTGGTGTCGGAACCGATCAAGCCCTGCATGAATGTGGTGGTGATGGCCAACACGGTTCATGGCTATATGAGCCAATCCGACAAGGGCGAGATGGTGATCGGCGGCGGCACCGATGGCTATAACAACTACACCCAACGCGGGTCCTTCCATCATATCGAGGAAACCGTCCGTGCCCTGGTCGAAACCTTCCCAATGATCAGTCGGCTGAAGATGCTGCGGCAATGGGGGGGCATCGTGGATGTCACGGGCGACCGCTCGCCGATCATCTCACCCACACCGCTTGGCGGCTGTTTCATCAATTGCGGATGGGGCACTGGCGGGTTCAAAGCCATTCCTGGCTCGGG